>Ga0209145_1000099_pt1 | contig 16412 bp, 15 predicted proteins | sample WorMetfiPIANOSA2_FD_187396 | JGI IMG/M metagenome (GOLD analysis project Ga0209145, IMG submission 187396) | Marine gutless worms symbiont microbial communities from Max Planck institute for Marine Microbiology, Germany - Olavius filocauda... | ecosystem: Host-associated > Annelida > Digestive... | reverse complement strand
CTTAAGCCAGAGGGATGCTTTCTTTGCCTCAGTCACAAACGTCATGAAAGTCTGTACAGAGATCCATAGCTATGTAAGTCAGTAACACAGTAACTATTATTCAAAATGAAATATATCTGCACTAGAAACCCTGAAAAACTAGGTGTAGACACAAAATATATTCATCTATCTGCTTTAGCAAGTGAGCTATGGCCCAAAAATAAAATATATCTGCATCAGAGACCTTGAAAACCTAGGTGTAGACATAAAATTTTCTTTTCTATCTGTTATAACAAGTCAGTTATGGCCCAAAAATGAAATTTCGGTAATGGCGGACTTAATTTGCATATTACGCAAAATGCTCAAGGGTGCCAGCTGGGCATCATCCGGATTCTTGATCAGCACCCTCCAAAGATATCGGAAGTTCAAAAAAACTTCGTGGGAACTCAATTGCAAGGTTACTGGACTAAAACATTTACTTGCAGGTGGGCATAATCCGCACAAATAGTATTACAATTGTTAAAAATACGACGGTCGTTCCATAAATAAGTTGCAAAACGGTGCCGTTTCGTCACATTTTCAAATATAAAAAATCCTAAATATACGTGTTGTAGAGAATTCGTTTCTGAATATCACTTGCTAGTTTTGTATGTAGACTTCACGGTGACATAATCTATAAACGTTAAATATGACGTCATTAGTCATTACCATCGAAAGCGTCCCACAGAGTTCAAAGAGCTGTTACTCGAAATGTGAACAAATTCGGGTGGGAAAAATGAGACATCAACTGGTCGTCTTTAGAGTACAAGTGACGCCACAATAATGACGACATCAAAATTAAAATTTCTGTGTCCATTCACAATTGCATTGCCTATGAAACGTATATTTCGGATTTTTTTTTTTTGAAAATTTGTCGGAATGGCACCATTTTGCAACTTATTTATGGAGCGACCCTCGTACTTACCGCAATCTCCATCTTCTGCTGCTCATCATCCGAGTCTATGATGTTGGCTTCTTCTTCAGTTCTACTGTGTCCTGTTTCTTCTTGACCTGTGAACAAGAGATGACAGCCGATGAAGGAGATAATTAAAATAGGCTACATACTTGTATTTTGGAAAAGGAGCAATAACTCACCAATGACAGCTGATATCGCTACCGAACTTGACAGGGAAGTTCAGAGTGGGACTCTGCAGCGCCTTAAAGGTTGAAATCAAAAATTTTGTAACTTCAAAGATGGCGGCGGCCGCCATTTTTAAGTTTAGGAAAGAGGAAATAACTCACCAACGACAGCATACATCGCTACCAAGTTTGACCCAGAAGTTAGGAGTGGGACTCCGCATCGCGCAAAAGGTTGAAATCCATAATTTTGTAAAATCCAAGATGGCGGCGGCGGCCATCGTGAATTTCAGAAAAAGGCCAAAAAATCTGCTGTAGCACCAGAAATCACTACAAAATTTCACCGGGTGATGCAGAGTGTGACTCTACAACGCCCCAAATGTTAAAATCGGCCACTTTGTAAAATCCAAGATGTCTGCGGCCGCCATCTTAGATTTCAAAAAATGCCGCGCTAACTAGGCAGTGGCAGCAGATATTGCCACCAAATTTTATATCGGGGTTCACAGTGGGACAATATTCTGCGGCGATTGTGCATTTTAACGACAACGGACAGAAAGTGAGTCCTGCGGCGATTGTCCGTCTTAACGACATCGGACACACCGTGGAAGACAGTCAGTCGACAGCTCTCACGCTGTTGTTCAGCGTTAGTGTAGCCTTTCCTGTGGCACAGGAACTAGCTCTGTTTGCACATGAACACAGCTACACAATTTGCAAGGACCGGTGTTATCCATTAACAGCATAATAGCTTAATTACAGGCATAATCTTGTTACCGACCGCGTAGCCATGAGTTACTGCAGTCGGTCACATGTCTAGCAGCTGGACAATGGTGGTATCTATTGTCCTGGTACATTCATAAGGTGCATGCATGATGTCAAATTAGAACTAGACTGCATTGTGCTAGAAATATGGGTAAAATAACACAATATGATGAAATTATAAAGTTGGTGCTCATTCCATGCTCACTAACGCTGAAAAACACATAAGACTAACTGATAGTGAAAACGTGGTCCACAGTATCATCTTCTGCAATATCTCCTTGCAACATTTGTGTCACACGATTCCGTTTCCGTGGCAATGGTGTGCTGCTCTCCCAGCTGGGAGAATACCGTTTCTGACATACACAGACGTGCACAAGTTGCTTTCAGGAATACCGACTATGTAATGTTAAAGTAGATATCACACATCAAGAATAATTATCCGAATAAGAATAACGTATTAGGTGAGCCGTTTACTAATTTGCTAAATTATGGAAAGCAGCCAATGTTTGGCACAGTTCCAGCAATTAAGCAAACGGTTCGCTTAACTACAAATATCATGTATTAACAGAAGCGCAAGGTGAACTATTTGCTCGACAAAAAGATCAACGATCCTTACCGGTGGAACTTTAGAACGAAGCCGGGAAGGACTTGTAGCGTGATTGACTGCTGGCACAGTTTGCGTGTCGACTGGCTCTTTGGTAAATGCTACAGAGCATTGAAACCAGACATTTACAAACAAGATGGAAGATGCGACTTGTATTTAGTGCTGCTAATTAATCGCACTCAACGCGCGATTAACGCGTTAAAACATTATTGCCGCAGTCTAGTTATTATATATCTTAGTACAGTTACCCATAATAGAGCTGTCAAATTAGCTCCCACCCTCTCCCCCCCACGTCTAAAGCAAACGAAGAGTGCAGGTTTTGCCACTGTTCATGCATGTATTAAGCCTCCAGTTTGAAAAGAAACTACACTTGCCTATACAAAGTCACATACGAAGTGCAACCTCTGTGTCCAGCAATCTTGCGACAATCCATTTTTTGACCAACCACCCACCGAAACAACCAGATACAAGCATCTGTACTTGTAGAGCACTATGCTAGCGAGAACTAAAAATTCTGATGCTGACAAAAAACACACGCTGGACCAAAAGATGCCTACAAACAATGCAGTTCTACACATAGTACAGACCTTCATTCGAGTACAAAAACATGACAGTTGTTGCTTCCTTGTTGGCAGCAACAGCACTTCTTGTTTCGGTTAACTGCAACAACATTTATCAAACTGGAAATAATACATCGAAAAATCAGTCAAACTATTCACGACTGCCTACACATAGCTGCATGTAATTTGTTTGGAACCTATGCAGGTAAACCGATAATTTAAATGAATAGGTCCTGTTCTCAGGGACCCATGTAAGTGGTGATGCTGTGGGGATAAAAGTTCTACAGCCAAATTCTTTGGGTTTTCTAACAGTGTTGCATAGTGTGAACTGTTCAGGCTTGGATGTTAGGCACTCATGTTTCTGCAATCACATACACAGATTAACCACTATCAATGCATGTATTACCACCGTCAGATTAACAAACCTTTGGAACATGACTTCGCAGACGTTCACAATAATCAGGCGTGTCCATAGTATTCTGAGTACTGCTTGTCCCCGCAAGTTCATCCGCTGAACACGAATACATTTTGTAACACAATCCTTCAACTGCTTGTGTTGCCTGTTATACTGTTTTATTGTACTATGGCTGCCCTGAAGCTGGATTAGGAGACAATGCATATTTAAAGAAGAGAAATGTAAACACAAAAGAAAAAAGTAACAGTTACAGTGTTGCAGCTAGGCCTATGCAGCTAATCAGTTAATTGGCAATGCCATAAAACAGGTCACAGCTCGGAAACAGTTCGTTTCACATGTATACATAGTGGTATTGCAAAAGCTAGTAATGCACCCAACTACGGGATGTAGCTAACCAACGATGGGCCTTTCACATGGTATTAACAAGAGGCTGCGATGCAAACATCGCAAAAATACTTTTGCTGCTTGTATTTCTTAAACAGCATTATTGTAAGTATTTCTTTAAAAGAATTGTTTTCATGAAATATAAAGTGACTCACCGACCACAATATTGCTACCGTATTTCTGGTACAGACACATGACAGTTGTTGCACGACGACTATCAACCGGTCTGCTGGCTACTGCTCTCAGCTTTGCATCGTCACACACCAGCCAACCAGGCGATTTACGCACAACGGCAATGTAGTGGCCTGCAGTTGACTCGTCGCCCATGTGCACAACTGTGGCTAGAAGTTCATAATGAACCTACATACACATGAAACCCAGCCATTGATCAATGGAAAATAGTAAGAGCAGGCCAAAACCATTTTCAAGTAAAGTTGCCCCAAAAAGGCAACCACACTGCAATGAAGGAATTGCATAAAATGGGTCACTTTATCTTTGCATTACACCAAGGTGTAACACCGAATGTCGGTGTAACACCTAATTTTGCATAAAAAAGTAAGTATTCAAACCCCGCCACCTCTACCCCCCCACCCTACCGCAAGAAAATTCCTAATGCTCTCTTCCTTCTATTAATATCCGCTACATGCTTTTCTTAAAAAAAGCATTTTGCAAAAAGAATTATAGACGGTGGGAGTGTTCGTACCGGAAATTTCTGTGGGGAGAGGAGTCTACCTTCAACATCTTTTCCTTAGTATATCTGTAAAAGAAATGCACCTGCACTACGGTGACGTAACGCCAAACAGCCCAATTTCAGTGCTTGAAATGACACTAACCAGCATATGTGACCCGTCAACGACATCCATCACATCTTCTACGTCAACTGGTGTCAGTATCTTTTGATTGCTGCAGGTAGTCCAGCTACAACAGCAAAAGATGAAAGGACGCAATGCAAATGCAACAAATCTACAACTAGAGGTAGCTCAAACAGTGGATATCTCTGTCAACGTGCATGTTAATGATGACTGATTATTTACTTACTTACGGGAAATAGTAGCACTGTTTTGTAACTTATTTCGGATACGACCCTCGTGGTAAGTCGACATCACACCTTTTGGGAAATACAAATGCGGGTGAAAATATATTTGTATAACATAAACCGCAACATGACACCATACTTGCTGCAATCAGCCAGGTGTTGAAGTGATTGTGAAGATTATGATGTTGTTGGTCTTAAATCTGATATCTATTATGACAAAACCATAAATTTGTACCTGTGGTGGGGTTTTGCGGATACTTACAGAGGCGGGGAATTCTGACCAGCAAAGCTTTACATTCGTAGGAAGTGGCAACTGAATGGTAAGAGCAACTGATACTGCACCGCTGTCAGCTTCCATCTATTGTCCGTCTACATGGACCATGGATCTGCGATTAGCAGCTAGACTCGCACCAATGCCCCGGACAGTGCACTACGACTTGCCTACGTTATTGCGTAACAACCTTGAGCAAGTGGTTCACACACACTATGCTCAGGCCAACTCAGTCTCCTACCCTCAGTGGGACGGGAAATGAGTAGCACTAAAACTTCACCCCGCATAATACACAAGGTGTGTTGCTACTCATTTCCCGTCCCACTGAGGGTAAGAGGCTGAGTTGGCCTGAGCACAGTGTGTGTGAACCACTTGCTCAAGGTTGTTACGCAATGATGTAGGCAAGCGTTGAACCCGGACCTTCCGATTGACGGGCAAACACTCTGTCAATTACGCCACCACAATAATCCCTGCCAAAATATTAGTAATAAATAGCATATTGTCACATTTACACATCTCAAAACACGCCATTAATATAATGTGGTAAGAGTACCGTTTCAGGTGCAGAAATAGTAAGTCGGGCATTGTAATCCATGATCTTACAGACAGAGCAAGCTGACCGTCACATCTGTATATGAATAGAAACATTAAACACCTTTGTTACATTGTTGTGTTAAATTAAACACTTCACAGTAACATCAGTTACGTAACAAATAATCAGAATTACCTCAACCACATACAGACAGAGACAACATCTTTTAGAATAAACCCATCTTGTGACAGAAAATTTTGCTTCAAGAATCATATGCATATGTACAAGGATAATGAACAATTTGTACCCAGGTGTTGGACATTGTGCAGTGATGTGCTCTGGATTACACAAATCAGCAACCATTGAAGACACCGAAGTACACCACACATCCTACACAAGCAGTCATGCAAACCGCACAATGCAGTCAGAGTCAGTTTTATGCATGCTAACTGTCCGTTAGATAGCATCGAGGGCTCCAGGCTCAGTTGCTGCAAGACCCCCGAAATATACGTATACTTTTATATCGGAAACTATTAAAGGTATGAAGTTCAAAATTAAAAGACGAGCTGACAAGGTCAGGTACTCATGCTATGTATAAAAATTTGTCAGCTACATTGCAAACAGGGTGCGCAGGAATGCCCCATTATGTAATTTTGGGACCCAGACAGCTTATGTCATAATCTTACCTGTGGCACGCTTAATGAAACCGTAGTTGAAAGCTCGGCATGATCTCGGCCAATGTCACACGCACCACATATAACTGAAGTACACAAACAGATGCACATATTTCAGTAGAATTCAGTACATTCAGAATTCAAAACTTATTAACTTCCTCAGCAAAAAGACAGACTTCAGCAGTAGAACAGTTAGTGACTTATAAAGTCATGATTACTCAATATGCAAAAATCCATTCAGATATAAAACAAGAATATGAAACCATTTCTCTACCTCCACCGTTTAGGAGATAGAGTTATTTGTATAACCGAAAGTGACGTCATGCCGATTTCTCCACTAGCTGTCGCTCAATTCCAAAAATGACCACATATTATGAAAACCAGATAGGGATTTACTATTAGCGTTTCATTGAAACCATTGCTATATCTCCAACCGTTAGGAGATATAAGGCATTTTGTATAACCGAAATGACGTCGTGCCGATTTCTCCGCTAGGTGTCGCTCAAATCCAAAAATGACCACGGATTCTGAAAGCCAGATAGCGATTTCCTATTAGCGTTTCATTGAAACCATTGCTCTATCTCAAACCCTGTAGAAGTTATAGGCGATTGAACATTTGGCTGGGATTTGCATACCTGGGGGTAAAATGGGGTAGAATGAATAAAAGATATCGGCAAAACTCATACACAACTGACTCATTAACAACTCTTATTTAAAGTTAATCGCAATCTAAACATTAACTAGCAATAACTGACATAGTGTTAGTTTAAAGGTGCTCGCTTGCAACAATATTTTATTGCATAAGATACTATAAAATATGCAAATAAGTAATTCTTGAAACATTTTTCCAAGATTCGATTTAAATAGAACTTAAAATATAATTTTGTGTAAAAGCTACAAATGTCTAAAAATAGAATTTGAGTTTTCAGCCAGCCAATCCCATTTTTCTCACAACCACTATTGACATCTTGTTGTTTTTCGACGTGCTTCTGGCGGAATGCGATGAAACGACACTCTCGCACACCTATCGCTTCGGCTATTGCAGCCATTAACGCAGAAAAAAACAATTCTTATCCTACAAAAACTTCTTAAGAGCGTTTTTACGGAGTGGGAACGTACTGTGGACACACCCACTTCACACTATTGCAACTTCCGGTTCCACATAGAATCACACTGTTTAACCGCCCCTTTTATTTATTATTTTGTTTCATAAATTTTCACCAAATATCAGCCTTATGAATTTGCTACAAGTGGCTAGATGGACCTTTTTTGGCATCAGTTACACGAAGAGCACATTTTAAAAAATTCCAATTTTTTCATGACAGAGCACCTTTAACAAACAGTAAGAACACAGTTGAACTGTTAGTGCAAATCTTACTAGACCTCGGCCCTAGTATAGGGCCAGAGGTCTAATGTTTTGCAACGGGTAATTTTTTGTTTTTTTTTTCTTCAGCCAAAAAATCTCAAAGATGGCTGCACCGATTCTCACGCACTCTTCGCCAAAAGGTGTATTTCCGGTGCTATTCGGAATCTACCGAGTGATTTTTGGGGGCAACCCCCAAAAATTTTCTAGGGTCCAAAAACTGCAAAATTTGGCCCAAAATGACTACCCCCGACCGCTTTCAACGCCACTGTGCCGAAACTGGGCCGATTTAAAAAAAAAACCGAAAAAATAGTGTCACCCACGGATGTTTAGGGTACCTAACGCCGTTGAACCGGTTAAATTTCGTTGGGGGTCTCTGAGATCCTTTGTCCCCTTTGTTGCCCCCATTTTTCGATTTGGGCCAAAAAGTCATTTTTTCGGGGCTAGCGAAAAAAAATACTGTAAGGGTTCGTTTTTACGACGGATTCAAGGCCTACTCGTTCCCGCGAATCCAACGATGCCATTCTTGACCCCCTCCCAGGTCCCCCAAAATCCTCCAAATTACCCCCATCCCTATCTCCGCTTCTGCGCGAGCTAGAAACGAAATTCCAGTGGCTATTACCACATTTTCGGGGTCAAGCATTCTACGGGTGCTAACGCCGATGCTACCAGAAGTAGTCTCGTACCGGAAACAAACATGGCGGCTGAACATCTGGGGCAGCTGAGGTCTTACAAAGCATGGAAGCATGGAATGGCTTTATCTAGTTTATTCAAACAAACTTAACTGTTGATTTAGTCAAACTGACAAACGATTATCTCCAACAATAATAGACCTGAATGCATTTGCTTTCCTACAATCATGCTATGACAGGACTGGAGTTCTTCATGCAATCTGAAAAAAATGCTGACATTGTGAGATTGTACAGTTCCATATACACTAACAAGAAAGGAACAAGAAAGCTGACCTAAACCTCAGAATACACTCGACTGTTCTAGTAGTAAAACATGAAACAGGTTGTGATGGATGGACGGACATCTTTATCATGGCTAATATGCACGACCTAGGGATGAGTGAAAAACTAAACAAACCTGCCATCGGCATCAAATTGTTTCATGCAGTTGAGCAGCAGTTCGTGTGCATCATACTGTTGACCGAAATTGTATCCGTCCAGAAATCCTATCGCAAGCAAATGTTTTCATGAAGTACAGTCATGCGCGTATTTGTACAATACGAGAAGTACAATATTACTGTTGAACTATTAAAATATACTGATCAGTATTATAGGCATCTCCGAAATTTTAACCCCCCCTCCAAAAAAAAAGGAATGAACAGAAGACTGGGAATTCTGGTCACTGGTGTTGTGAAATAAAGTAATTTCAACAATTAACAGACATTACAAGTTATCTGGATGACTGCAGTAAATAACTGAAATATGAACATAGTGGCTGATTCTGAGCATGCAAATTTTCGCGCATAGTCTACCAAGAACTCAGCTTGTGTTGCATACCCCCTATTGTCTTGTACCACTGAGTGTTTACTCTGTAGGAAATTTAGTCAGTTGTTTTTTTTTCTTCTGACGAAAATCAGTAAAATTGTTGCCACAATATGTCAGACTAGAAGGCTAAAATGCACCAAATTCAATTTATGCTGGGGCAAACACATACTGCAGATGACAATTGCTTTTTTCTGATACATCAACAACTAAGGAATTTTTTCCATATCCATCGTAAAATTCCTGAATTTTTTTTAGAGATTTTCAAGAAAATTTCTTATGAAATATTTTCCAGAAAAACATCACTAACCTGCAGTATTCTTGATGTAAGTACGTAGCTCTTGTGATGAACCAGTAAACGCACGGGCTATGCAACAGCTGCAGCAACCTGAACAACACATCAGTTAACATGGTGTTAATTACTGTCCAAAAGTACTGAAGCAATCCGTCCAGCGATTTTGGCACAATGTACATTTGATAAAGCCACTGTTCATGTGTGCATTGGCCCCCTACTTTGACAAAGTACTTCACTTACCTACGCCAAGTCCTATGCCAAGTCTCACCTCGATCTGTCCAGCGTCTGTCCACTGTGCAATTTGTGACACCCAACACCCACCTAACAACATCGATAGGTATAGCCCGCTGATGCATAGCGACGTGGACTAAAAACGGTATCTGTATCCTATCTGTATATTCAAAACATTACGGATATCCATAAATATCTATCAGTGGATCAATATCCGTGCACCTCTGGTCGACAAAAAATGCGTGCTAACACCTGTGTCATGATGCAGACTTAAGTGCGACAACAGCACTGTTCGTAGTCGACTCGACGAACACATGAACTGCATCGTGCTGTTCATGAAGCACCAGTTGCCCGAATTAGTCATCGGCACATAGCTGTGCACACTGGCAACTGTCAACTCTGCAATGCGCCTTGTTTCGGTAGCTGTCATCGGTGGTGGCTGAGCAATGTCGTTGTCACCATGTTCACCATCTACAGACACCACAGAAAGTATCCATAGCAGAATTTTCAACTAGGGATGTCAGCCTGTTAAACGTTTTTGGACTAGTCAAATCTGAAACTTTAATATTGACTTTGATTTAGAAATTTTGAATTTCGTTTTTTTGTTCCCCATATCACTAGAAGAATAACTATGTCATCGACAAAAAAATGCGAATAAAATTATATATTATTTCAATGAACTGCAATCCCAAATATACTGAAATTTCCAGCTCGAATTTCAACAGTTACCACACAATAGTGTAACATAAATTGCTATTCACTATATATTATCTATGAGCTCGATTCTACCATGAACTTGTTTTTAAGTTTTCATACACTCGAGACACTTAATGGCCTCCCTGGTGCTGAAGTCCCGTAAAACACATACACAATGAATCAATCAGTTATTGCTGATCTGGCAGTCACATCTGAGAGGAAACATCAAATATTGGGACAAAGTTTAACTTTGCAGAAACTAGAAAGATTGGGCTCTAATTCTTTGAAAACCATTTTGTTTCATCCAGTTCTGTATTAAAAATGCATTAAAAATTATAATTCGTGCGACAGACGGACAAACATATAGATTGGTATATATTAATAATACAGTGTATAATATAGCATGCTCAACACTTACTGTTCTGCACTTTTTTCTGTTTCTTCCTCAAACGTCTTGCCTTCTTTCTTGCCTTTGCACGTGTAAGAAGCTTATTCAATCTACTGCATTGCAAATTCTTCTTGCCCAATCGCCTTCTATTTCGCATTTTTATTGAACAACCGGACTTGACCAAATGCTGCTTACACAAGCTGATAAGCTGATTCGTCTGCACGTGCAATGTGCTGAGTAGGTTGACATCAGTAATTGAATATGAATAGGAGGAGACTGTAGCAAGAGCCTGTCTCACACGCGACTGTCGTTTGCTGAGGCTTTGGGCATCATCAGCAAACACTGCTGTTCCATCAACTGCAGCTGACTGCGCATCACCGGAAATACTTCTTTCTGCTCCTGTCTTATCCTCAGCAGCCATCTCAGACGGACTAAAAGCCACTGAATGGGACGTGCCACTGTTCAACAGTTCAGCGTCGTTATGAGCATCAGCACTGCCTGCAACAGAAGATTCATCAATGGTATCATCCGGTTCAACATCAACAATATCTTCACTTTCAATGACTTGAACATTCTGACCGACGATGTCCACGTCCAAGACGAAGAGTGGCTTGTTCATATATGCAGATGGCAGACATGACCAGCCGAAATGCCGACCCACTGCTAGCATGTGCTTACACGGCATAAAATGCCTGTCCCAATCGACACACTCGCATGACGGCACTGGTGCGTTCAAGTCGACTGCATACTGTCTGTCACCACTGAGGACAAAGTACTTGTTGTCCGCAACTGCTACTACAGCAGATGCTGCAATGTCTTCAACCGCTGGTGGCAAGCGTTTCATGCAGTGTTCCACGAAGCTGCGGGGTCTGTTGTGCAGAAAGTGTGGAATCATGTCACTGTATGTGCGGACGGTGCTCAGGCAACGTATGTTTGCTTCCCTGTATCTGTTTACACACACGAAACGGAATCACTATACCACAGCACGAATTTGGAAACAAAAACAACATGACACTTGGGTGTAAAGAATGCTCTTACAAGTGTCTGAAAATAAAAAGATCACACACAAAACACACGAAAAACTGGCTATTAATATTTATCAAACATGACGTTAAAATCCACAGTATCCAATCAAACTTTCTTTTAAACGAGGCACTGCTCGAAGCGCTCACAATTTCTAAAGGCAAGATGTTCAAAAATCGATTACTCTATGGGCAAAAATATGCAAGGTAACATAAAGCCTGCATGGCTGTTTATATATCTTGCAAATGTGTTCTGAAGTACATTGATGTTGCAAAAAAAGAAAAATGCAGCACATTCAATAATAACTTATAAGATGTTTACTGCACTACAACTATGTTTCAGTGTACCTTTAAATGCACACTCCATATTTATCAAATTGGTTTACACACCAAACCAAAGCAGAAAGTGTGCTACAGTACCTGGATTCACATGACGGTACAAATTGGGTCACGATAGTCGAAGCCAGATCTGACAAGGAGCCTGAAGTTTGATCAGCCAGGAAAGAATACTTCAAGAACTCGTGTTGTCGTTCTAAGCCACAAGTGGTAGCGTAGCGATAACGGCGTGAGTGAAGTGATCTCGGTAGCAACGGACCCAACGCTACACAATGACACAGATCAACAAGTGGCAAAAGCATTATTGTGAAGTCCACGTCGATGCACCGTTTAGCCACTGTCCACGCGTGTACTGGCCTCCAACTTTGACAAAGTACTACACTTGCCTAAGCCAATTCCCACTCCGATCCGTTCAGCGATCTCTGCAGTGTGCAATTTCATGTGACAGCCAATAAACAACATTGATAGCTATAGCCCGCTCTGCAGAGCCGAATTAAAATGTTACAGTGAACACAAGTACTCATACAGTGTGCGCCATGAATCTAATACATTAAAGATATAATGGGGGGTAGGCTGGACGTGGACGACTTCAGTAGGCATCAGCGGCTAAGTCTTAGTTTATTAGTCACCACAAACAGTCATGTTGAGCGCAAAAAATGAAGAGTAAGGCAGCTGCAGTCTATCCAGATATACCATGCTCGTGGCTGCACGCCTGTAGTGTAATATATATGACACATACAGTTGCCCTACTCTGGACGTTTTCCGTTTTGCGTTAGTTAGTTTACACAGTCATCAATACAAGGCATTTGGCAAAGGAAAGTCTATGCTAAAGCTGAAGATAAGCTGGCAACCTCCCATTAATCACAAACTGTCGCACAGTACTGCAGCGAACAAAATACCATATCAATCTTTAAATTTACCAAGATGCATACGTGGACACTGAACAGGGACTAAATTGTGCGCACATGACTCTGAACATGCAGTGTAATCGCCGCATAAGCTGACAAAGTGAAAATGTAGACCTATGTTTTGGCCATATCATCAAGATAAACAATGGATGACTTTATCTTTCGCTAAAACTTAAGTTAAAAAGGCTCCGGTTTAAAACCAGGTTTAATCCAAAAACTACAGTGACAACATAGCTCAGTTTTATTTAACCACAGTTTTTAGTTAAAACATAAGTTTAATACTTAAAACAAAGTCTGGTTTTAAACCGAACTTCATCTGAACAATCCAGTTTTACACCGAACTCACCTTAATGTATTGACATAGGCAGCTGCTTAATGTCTAATCTTTAACTTTCGTTTAAAACCGAAACCATTTCATTTCAGTTTTACATATTTAGACGACAAAATGACGTCGCACAAGTTGGTATGCAAAGTGCGAAATTCAATGTGCATATTTTGCTGGCTCACTGCATTTCAATGTCGATAAGGGATACTGTCAAATGCATACTGCTCGACTAGTCAAACTGAACTTGGCATGCCATTTAATGACCCATAAACTCGCGGTTCGTCAGTCCAAAAGCTTGGTTTTAAATTAAAAACTTAAACGGAGTTAATCTGAACTTTCGTTTTAAACTAAATTTGGGAGCTTAGATTAAGTTCTGCTTTAAAACTTAAGTTTAAAAATGGAGTTTTAGCGAAAGATAAAGTCACTCAATGTGTAGGACTTTTACATAGCACCGCTTAAAATGTCTTAGAGAAAACAGCACCTCTCTACAGTCGCAGAAAGTCGAAACTGACCGCAAGACCAAGTGACACAGTACAGCATATAAGCAGTTACCCATTACCCAATTTCACTAACTGTGCATCTGTGGTTTTGCAGCTAAACGCGTACAAGTGTCCGCCGACAGTTCAGTAGACCTTCATCAGGTAGCATGCATATTGAGTCACGCACGTTACTAAATTCATTCCCCAATCCACTGTGGGTAGAAGGCTGAATTGTCGTGAGCTCACACCGGTTGGTCTTGATCCATGCGATATATGCCCTAAAGTGTGTCAGCTAGAATTACTGGCGTAAGCGCCGAAGGCACCTAGTAAGACTTGAAGCACAGAGACCAAAAAAACTGAATCTGAAAACTCACCTGCTTCTCAGAGAGCCACGTGTTGGCGAACCATGTGGGCAGTCCACTGTTTGCCAACCACTCTGGACAGTCATTCAGTGCACTGACAGCGGCTTCAAGCTGCTCCTCAGAAACAGCTGCCGCAACAGCATCTAGCCTGCCACATTGTAAAACCATGAATTTAAGTACACTGCAAAATAAAAACACAAGAGACAGAAGAACAGAAAGAATCAAATCTAAAGATTATTCTATGCCACAAAACATCAAGAATTACATCTCTAAAACGTTGGTGAACACCATGAGATAGCCCACATAAATCAGCAAAAACATAACAACCCTTGACGTCATACAGAATATTAGCAACAGGATTACAGAAAGCACACATTTGCTTATCTTTATAAAATTGATTACATTCTCAGATCTGAAACATAATTAATTGATAAAAACATTACAATAAAAGTGTGCATACAACACGTTTAATGCATGCTTCGACTTACAATTTTTAAGTCCTGTAGCATTCCAGTCATATAACAGTGCAGACCTATTCCTAGAGAGAAGGCACATACCTTCAAACCCATACATCAAGATCGGCAGGCAAAAAGCCTTAAGCAGGTGATATAAGACCACTGGGGATGATGCATTGCTCCAAGAAACACTTTAAAGTTTCATACTAACGTAAAATGTGACACAAAGAAGTTAAGATATTTGCAGTAAATCAATTTCTCACATGAAAAAACATATTGGGAAACGAACAAACTCACAGTGACATGATCAATGTCTTTTGGTCAATTTTTGCCAACTTTCTGTTCCAAGCCTGTTTGCGGTGGAATTTGCAGATAAGCACTTTCGAATCTGTACACACATCAACAATCATCATGCAGTAATTACTTGAAATGTACAATGTTTGTGCAGCGAAGACAGTAAATCAAGCAGAGACTGAACAGCTGACATTGATTAGTAGTAGTAGTAGTAGTAGTAGTAAGCCTTTATTAAGCAAAAGTTGACATCCGCAACCTTGTACATGCGACAGAAAATAAACTTGACATGAATAAGAACACAATTAACAATTAGAAGTGTAATGCACTTAGAAGCTGTGACGCCAATTCAATTAGCGGAGAGGTGTTTGTGAAATTGGATAAGGCTTAAAGCCTCTACGTGCACTTCTATTAAAATAATAATTCTCGCCTAGTCAAACTCCCGTTCCCAAAATCAATAGGGACCTTCCCTTAGTTACATCGCTCAATCCCTGCAAATTTGAAGCAGATCGGTGAAGCCAAACTTTAGATATCGCTCGGAAACCTCACTTTTCGCGTTAATATATAAGATTATAGAGGGAAACAAAATGGCCGCTCACGGCCATGACCTTTGACCCTACTACCCCGAAATCAATAGGGACCTTCCCTTGGGTACATCGCTCAATCCCTGCAAATTTGAAGCAGATTACTGAAGCCAAACTTCAGATATCGCTCGGAAACCTCACTTTTCGCGTTAATATATAGGATTATAGAGGGAAACGAAATGGCCGCTCACGGTCGTGACCTTTGACCCCACGACCCTAAAACGTGGCATCTCAAATGCCCTAGGGGGTTAATGTTCCAGGTGAGTTTCATGGAAATTGGATCGATGGCTGCAATTTTATAGGCCTGCGAAGTGTCACAGACAGACGGACAGACAGACAGACATTTGGTGTTTATAGAGCTGCTTTGTCGCAGCTAAAAATACAGAAATAGAACACGGTTTAGATATGCGTCTTTAAATAATTTACTTTTGCAAAGTGGCAAACAAAAAAAAGCGTTACACGAGTTGATTGATAAGACTTACCAGGAAAAACATATTCTAGTGCAGAAATCTGTGCTTCACAGTAGTCAGACAAGACGTATGCGGGTTGCCAGTCCGGACACCATGAACTGATGACTTGTAAGCCTGCTTTGATGGATGTTGCTTGCTCATCAGGCACAATGAACGAGCCAACGACAACGTAGCCGCAGTTGGTCTTCACTGACAACATGAAGAGTGGCAAGTCATAAACAGTCGTCTTGTAGGTGGCATCCATTAAGACGACGTTCCCGTACCTTCGCAAAATGTTTGCTTGCCAGCGGGACTGATGTGCGAACACCACTATATTCATCGACGTGTCATCATTCCTAGCAGTAACAAACAAACGGGGAATTCTGTACTGAACACAATATCTTT
>Ga0209145_1000098_pt1 | contig 16423 bp, 3 predicted proteins | sample WorMetfiPIANOSA2_FD_187396 | JGI IMG/M metagenome (GOLD analysis project Ga0209145, IMG submission 187396) | Marine gutless worms symbiont microbial communities from Max Planck institute for Marine Microbiology, Germany - Olavius filocauda... | ecosystem: Host-associated > Annelida > Digestive... | reverse complement strand
CAATTGATGGTTTCCACACTTCACAAACCAAGTATTGTTCCAATGCTTCCAAGCTCTGTCGAATTTTGCTGTCACTGTGAAACGACAGGCTGTGATTATATGAAGTCAGCTTATCAATGACATAATGAAAAAGCAAGCCGACTTCATCCGCAGACAGATTCATCGTTTCTTGTAATCTGGACCAAATATCAAAAACTGTACACTTCACGTCACCATCAGAACCAGTAACAGAAGCAAAACCTGCGAGGTCAGTAAATCCAAGCGCGACACTGCAGAGTAATGCACCGTCTATAATAAACTGCAGTAAATCTCGAGCGCTTTCTTGGCTTTTTGTCTTACAATGAAAGTTTTCGGTGACTGACAAACTTCCATCATCGATTTCAGAGAACTGTGTACTTGCAGTCCATTCCACATGGCAAAATGGACAACTGTCAAAATTTGCATCGAAGTCTACCATAATGTACACTTTCATCCAACATTTGTGGCAGGTAGTAAATGCTTTTTGACTTACACAGTGAAAGCCTTGCCAATTTTCTTGCGAAAAAAGTAGAGATCTGACATTCCGAACCACAATGTCTGTTGGTTGCACAATGCATTTATGCAGCAAATGAAAAAGATCTCCTTGTGTTGTACAAACCACAACTGCAGCAAGATGAATCAACACACAGGCTTGCTGTAACTGTTGATAATTACATTCTGGTGTAAGCTGCAACAGGTCAACATCAAAACTCGCTTCACCTGCAATTCTCTGAATCAGACACTGCATTGGCTCATCTTTAATATGTTGTTTAGTCCAAATTCCAATCTGCTTTTCAGTGTCTTTTAGTGGTCTAAGTGCACTTATGAGGTAAGTGGTTTGTGACAACATTTCCACAAAGTCCAAGTTTTTGCTGCAGCTTGTAACGCTGAAGTATTCACACATATATTTGTCATCTTTATCAAGGCTCGAAAATGCGGTTTTCAGTTCTGGTCTTTGTGTTGAAGACCGTCCCAGTATTCGATGTCCTAAACCTAGCATTAACTCATCCACTGGCAATGCTATTTCGGCAACTACTGGCATTTCCTTTTGTACTTGAGCAAATAGTCTTTTTACACTGAACAGTGTTCTGTTTAACTTAATACTCTTTACCAAGAACAACAGCTGCACAAAACCGGATGAGCCATTTAGCACAGAGCTGACAATCTGATATAGCAATCTGTGTGATGCAAACTGACCTCTGCTGTGATCATATACCATTATCTGACATAGGTTATTGAGAAATGTCTTAACATATGCCAGTGCCACAGCTACTTGCAAACTTACATGTTCAAAGTCTGCTACAATGTCGGACGCTTTTTGGTATGTGGCCAGTAGTTGATCATCCGCAGACTTTATTGACTCTAAGTCTTCCCACTGATACTTCTCAAAAATCACTCTCTGAATAACGTCGCTGCACAGCACAAGAAAAAATGTTTGAACTGAACCAGTTGCTGCACTAAAAGCTTTATCAATAGCTAGAAGATGTGCGCTAGACTCAACAAACTCGTGTTCATCACCACTACAAATGTAAGCCATCATGTTTTCAGTAAATTCTGCAGTACCACTATTCTCTTCCAATTCTGATAGACACCTATGAAGAATGTGTTCCATGTGCAAAAACTGATCATTTACTGGTTCAGCTGAGCTAAGATGGTACGTCAGAAATTGGCTCAAAACACAAGTTTCTGGATTTGAATCGATACAACGACTGATATACATGCAAACAAAAGCTTGGATGGCATCTGCAGAAATTTTTTCTTCCTTCAAGGTGTTCACAAAATCACAGATAATGTCAAACATGCATTCTGAATCCAACATAGCATCACTGTCATCTTTGTTTATACCAGCTGACAGCTGTACCAGATACTGTCCTACTTTCTTCGTCTCAACTCCAGCATGAAACAGCATAGTAGCAAGATCATTAAAAACTCTAAGCCCATGAAGAGATCGAGGATAACTGCTGACTAAACTACCAAATGACAGCACAGAACACACTCTAATTTGCCATCCACTTACACCACCACATTTGTCAAGAACGTCTTCATATGGAATGAGAGACCTGAACAGTATATCAACCAGTTTTTCTTCTGGCCGTAACTCAGACTCATTTTCATCATCATTAACAACATTCAACTCTGACTTCTGTTTTTCAGTCAATTCAACACACTCATCCATTTTGTGATCAAAACCAGACGGAAATGTTACCGCAGACAAAAGTACTTGTTGCGATGCTTCAGTAATGTTATCCACACCAGTAACATCATTGTTATGGTCAACTTCACTGGCCTGGATACAGCTGTCATCTTCATGCTTGGTGTTATCTTCTACTACTGAATTTCCTGCCACCGTGCTGCACCAGTCTTCACCAATTTCCTTAGATGCAGCCAGTTTGTAAGTCAAGTCAAAAACGTCCTCATCCTGAGGCACATGCACTGCAACCATTTCAGAGTTTTCAGACTCATTTTCATTATCATTAACAACATTCAACTCTGACTTCTGTTTTTCAGTCAATTCAACACTCTTGTGACCATATTCTGAATGTGCATCATCCACTTTGTGATCAAAATCAGACGGAAATGTTACCTCAGACAAAAGTACTTGTTGTGATGCTTCAGTGATGTTGCTATCAACACCAGTAACATCCTTGTTATGTTCAACTTCACTCACCTGGATACTGCTCTCATCTTCATACTCATCTTCATACTTGGTGTTATCTTCTACTACTGCATTTCCTGCCACTCTGCTACACCAATCTTCACCATCTTCCTTTGATGCAGCCATTTCAGAGATCAAGTCAAGTACATCCTCATTCTTAGGCACGTGCATTGTGAGCATGTCAGATTCTTCATCGTAATGAATGCTGCTATCATAACTATCGTGTGTATGTTCTATTTCATCTGTATTTTTGTCAGCTGTAGTACTGCTTGGAAATCCAATTGCAGTGAGTATTCCAGCTATATTGCCAGGAAGAATACTACAGCATTCAGCAAGGAGGTTCAGCAATGCCTGACACAGTTCTTTGTTCTGCCATATGCACAGAAGTGTTTTTGTCACATTAGCTTGCATATCAGTTTCTTTGTGTGCACAAGACTTAAACTGACAAAGCCATAGCATTATGTTAACTCGATCATCTTCTGACAATGCATACTGCTGTGATAGGACATTACAAATGTCCATAACAAACTCTTTTCCATGTACATCTAGTTCGTCTGCCAGGTGGATGTACACCTTTTCCTTGAACAGTTGATGATACTGCTGAAACAACCCATTATATGACATTTCATTTAGCTCATCATCCTCCGTTAAATTACTTGGATCGCCTTTAGCTTTCCAAAGATCATCAGTGAACATTTCTTCAAACTCGCGGAAGCTGTCAACAAAGTGTAAGCTGAATGGGAACTTAAGATTCAGTGGCTTGTGGCCGATTTGAAAGCTTCCAACTCCGTGTGGTATTTGCATATTGTCCATATCACTTACTACAAGATTCTGAAACATTGTCTTCCACAAGTCTTCCTTACCAAAGTAACTGTGCCACGCAGACAAACTTTCAAGTTTGTAAACAATATTGGCAAGAGGAGTCATTACACAATCAGTGAGATAAACTTTAAGAGCATCAACAAATGCTGTTGATGAATGCAACAGACAGAAGTTGCAAGCTACAGACGACTGCCAGGTTCCTGGATTACATAAGTTGAGTTCATCATAGTCTGTGTCGTCTTTTATCACGTGTAGAACAGCAGTTGATAAGCACGAAATCAGATCTTTTGAAGAATTTATGCGTCCCATCAACTCTGAAAACTCCTCGATGGATCGTTCACCATAACAAGAACTGATGCAGGTGAATGCCCATAGCAGATTTTCATGCACACATGCATTTACTGATCTGAAGTCACTCTGCAGTAGATCAGCAATATTCTGAAGCAACAGTGGCTTAACATCCCAATGGTTATCAATATCAGGACATCTCACAAGTGGATACAAACCCTGTTCTTCAACAGAATCAATAGTTACCAGCTGCCATCCACTGAGATAGCTGAAATACCAAGACGATGAGCTTGAACTGTTTGTAGCTCTGTCCATGTGCAATACCATGCATACATGTTTTGGAAGTTCACTAACAGTATTTGCATGTTCCTGTTGCAGTTCTTCTAACAAGAACTTTGCAAGTGAAATGTGTTCACCATCTTCGTTAGGTCGGCACTGCAGTACAAAAAGACTATCATCAGAGTCAAAAAATTCTTTGACCTTCTTGGTTAGCTGTTTCTCAGACTTGAATGCGCCAAGCTTCTCCACACGGAATGTTTCAATTCTCTGTAATGCAGAATGCATGTCAACGTGAATGTTACTGTGCGTATACACCACAAGCCTGATCCACGAATTCTTCGAAAACTTTGGTGGAAGGCTGTCGCTGTCATAACCACCAATCAGTCTCCTCAGGAACACCTCCAGCCCAACATGTACTGGTCTGTCAAAATATCTGCTCTGAAGTGCAGTCACTTCTTCAGAATTTTTGGCTGCAAGTTCTGACAAAGATGTTCTTAGCATGGCATCTGGAGGAACTAGCCACAACAAGCAGTTCTTGCACTCCTTAAATATTCTACTGTCACTCCAGTCAGTTTCATGCCACAACATGTATACAAGAGACGGTACAGTGTCTGCATTCAATCCAGCAAATGCATGCTCTCTCTGAAATGGCAGATCTGGTATACTGCTGAAATCATCAATCCACGTTTCCAAGTCTTTTATCATTGACTTTGCATTGTCATCAATAATGTCTTGAAATCTCAGCAGTTGCTTCTCAAACCGATTTAAGAAAGGAGGATCAGTATAGTCAATTTTCTGTTCATCGACCAAGACAATACAACGGAAGTTGTTGTCAACCTGGCACATTGGATTGCTGTATGGTCCAAGTGCAATTCGGCAATTTTTCTTGTGCCCTACTTCAGTGTAATTTTGATTCAGCATGTCATACAGACTGCCATAAATATTATCAAGGTCTTTCAATACGAGAACACTTCCTGTTTCCATGCACAGAATAATACGATTCAAAATTCTGTAGCTGTAATCTTCTGTTTGATCTTCCTCAAACTTGCTACCAAATATTACGACCAACTTCTGTGGAAGTGACTGGAGCGTCTTATTCAGTATGCCAAGACCAGAATCACCATTCATGACGATCATCAGATGCCTAGCCAGTTTATCCTTTACATTGTCGATAATAATATCTTCAGTGCTCCACCTGAAATATTTCGACACTTTCACAAACTGCTTCACAATGTCATTCATATCCAGAGCTAGGCCTCCAAAGTTTCTGAGAAGGCCTTTCTGAATGACTTCATCTCTGTCACATGTCTCTTCTTGAAAAAGTCGACTTATGTACTTTATCAGAGAGTAATAATCTCGCAAACCATGAAAATTTTTCACTCTCTGACTGGTCTGGTAGTTGAAGTAGCCTTTTGCTAGGGCCTTGAGAGTAGCCATATCAATGTCCACTCCTCTATCACCAGCAGTTGAAGCAGTAGATGAACTGATAGACTTGCCAGTGTTGTACAGCTCATCTGTGTCCATTTCAGGTCGTGACAAATGAACTGCACGATTCATTTTTGCGGCATCAAGAGACCAGTTTGATATTCCGACCACTGCAACATTAGGTAGTTCTCCAGTTGCTGGCTCAAGCAGACTGTGAAGAACTTTCAGTGGATTAAACTTTGAAGCTTCTGCAAGACCGACCTCATCAAGTAGCACTACAGGCAACACGTCCTCATGCTGATTAGCTCTTCGATATTTATCAGCCTTCTCAAAGACTTTATTGATGCCTTCAGAAGTTGAAGATTCTGAACCCTGGTATGATACCACATAGAGATTAGGCAGTGTTTGGAAGTATTCGTCTGAAGAATCTTTACCACGAAGATTGCTTTTAATCAGCTGAACAGACAAAGACTTGCTGCAACCAGGCTTTCCAACTACAAAGATTGGAATTCGATTCAAGATACATACCAAGATGACAAATACATTCTCACACAGGGCAGTATTTTTGGCAATGCCTTGAGGCAAATCCATGCGGTTCAGCAAGTCCATCTGCTTATGTCGCACAATGTTAGCTAGTGTTTCAGCACAGTTCTCATGCTCATACAGAACCTTGCTGCACTTTTTCCAGTAATCCTGACGCAGTTTGGTTGTTGCAAGTCTAGACTGATAGCAGTGAGCAAGAGAAAGAACAATTGAACGTGTATATATGTCAAGTTCAGGTTTAGTTTTGCAATGTGCATTCATTGTTGTCAACATTTTGTAGAAAAACTCAATCAAAATTCGGCAGCGATGTACATCACGTAAACTTACACACCAAGAGTTATCAGCGGCAGTCTTGGAAAATTCTTGCGACACAATAAGTAGCTTTGTAATTGGCTCACGCCACTTGCCATTTTCACAAGCAGCATCTGATATCTGCATGACCATTTGCTTAATGTATGACTTCTCGTCATCACTATGCAATGTGCCATAATCCCACACGTAATCAATCATTGTCTCTGGCAAAGGATGAACACGATAGACTAGCTTAGAATATTCATCGATCTTCAGCTTTCCATCAAGACCAGCAGTTGCAATATGTGTTTTCTCTCTTAGTCGATACGGGTTGCAAGCTGCAATGAGCACCAAGTTTCTTGGAAGACTCTCACCATTGCATGAGTGATGGCAGATAATCTCTGTCAACATCCCCATGTGGTCACAGGTATTTATCTCGTCCAGAAACAACCACAGTTGTTTTCTGCTGTCCTTCTTGCACTCAATGTTGCACTCTTGTACCTTGGTTCTTATCATGCTGTCAGTGATTCCGGCATGAATGTTGTAATGTTCAAATTTTGTGTCACATGTGTGTGCAAGAAAGCGAATGAGTGAAGTTTTCCCACAACCAGTTTCGCCCATGATCACCACAGGAATGTTGGCTCTGATTCTCATGTATATGAGCACCATTTTCAACAGATTGTCTGGTGTCAAAGCATAGAAGTTATCTACGTCAGTTAAACAGCCTTTGCTGGATGACATCTTTGTTATGTGCACCAAAATTTTGAAGAGATCATTCTGAGTGAAACTGCTAAAATCATGCAAATCCTTCATCTGTGACTTAAACAGGTGCTTAATGTGCATAGGAACGTGGTCAAAGCATCTGTATAATGGTGACACAGTCTGAGAATCATGATGAAATATTATAAGCAAATGGTTACTGTCAGCCCACTGCAACATTCCTTCAACTCTCTTTGCCATCTGATCAGCTAATGTCACTTCAGACGATTTGTGCTCAACGTCTTCTGCTGTTTGGGCTGCCGTTTGTGCTGATCTGCAAGAATAAACAGATCTGCAGGCAAATTCTTTTGCAACTTCCATTAGTGCCTTCACTAATCTAGACCGAACATCATTGGCTTTGTCACTGCCAAGCATAGCCTTTAAACTCTTAGTTGTGAAAAATCTGCTTGACGACAACTTCAGCAGCTGACCTGCAAACATGCTGAGAAATATCTCTGTGACAGTAAATGAATTATCTGCATTTGCAGAAAATGTGTTTCTCAGTAAAGTTCGACAGGTAGCTGGTGGTAAGTTACTAACTGCATTTGGGCCACTAAAGGCAATATCTTTTGCATCCAGTGTACCACTACAAAGTCCCTGCAAGTAATGGCAAACAATCTGAGCAGGACTAGTTATCTCTTGACTAATTACGTAGTTTTCATAGTTCTGCCACTTGATGTGCATTCGTTTGAAGCAGCTAAGTACAGACAGTGAGTCTCTAAGTCTATCACTAACAGTGTTAGCAACTTCAATGAAGATCTTCTTTGTAGGCCGACGGGCAATGTCTGTTCCAGATGATAAGCAGCCTAAAACAATGAATTCAAAGAGACAAATATCCAGAAACTGCACATCATCAACCTCTGCAATGTCAATATGCAAAATGTCACTGCTACAAACAGTTGGCAACCTTAAACTTGACATCAAGCTTTCTCTTGTGACTGGGCCACTGATGTGAATTGTCTTCATTCTATGACCTGCAGCAGCAGCTTCGTTTTGTATTGTTTCGGTTTTTCCCAGTCCAGGCACAGTTGAAGTGACCATTACAACTTCGCTAAACGTACTTTGCAAAGAGTTGGCCAAGGTTGCAGTGTCAATTCCCTGTATCTGATGCACACAAGAAGAGAAATAATCCAAAATAGGATGATGTGTGCCACCGCAGCATATCAGAGCTAGCCGGTATCGTGAATTAGGTGAGTGAATCATCAACTTCTCCAGTTCATCAACAAGTTGATATTGTATTGCATTTGGTAACTTTTCAACATAGGCAATGCAATGTAATTCTGCATTCATCTCTACTGCTTTAATACAACGCTGAATAATCAAATAAACTTCTTCCCATGAAGTCTTGTCATGGCACAAAAGGACTTCACTGGGCAGTGGAAAACAGTTCATGGTGTGTGCATAAAGAGACAGTAGCACTGGAACTGTCTGTGTACTACTAGTCTCCAAATTAGCAATGTACAGCTGGCAATATTGAACCACTGCAGTCACGTTCTTGCTGTGAAGGAACTCTTTACCTTCTGAAAACACAGTTCGTGTAACAATGTTATCCCGTTTTACTCTGTCTAATGTTTCTCCAATTGTTTGAAGCTTACCTTCCAGTGAAGCCTCGCGTAACTTGACAGTGTGTTTGGCATATGACAGGTGCTGGATAGTGGCTCCAGGATGAACAAAATATAGAAGACTTTCCATTTTTGTTGCAACATCTCCTTTACTCGGAGCAAAGAGAAAAGAACTAATAAATGATAACTGATCTGAAAACACAAAGTTTAAAGAAAGATAGTTAGCACGACAAATAGTCAGGAGGCCCTTCCATTTCTCCAGTTCACTTTGCAAAGAAACAAGCATATCAGTCAGTTCTTTCTGCATGTTTCTAGAGGCTTGTATCTTTTGCTGATACTTACAGTACTCAAAATGTCCAAGATGATGCAACTCCGTGACAACCTGAGCAATATCTTGTACTCGGGCAATGACAGATATAAAGCCTTCCATATTAGCTTTACTTTTCTTCATTTTAGGCATGCAACTGTCATCTTTCTTATCTGACGCAGAAATGAGAAGTGCTCGACTTTTCAGGTCATTCATTTCATCAGCTTTAACAGTGAATGTTTCAGTTTTATCTCTCTTGGTAACTTTGTATGAAAGTTCAGGTGCACACGCATGCATGCCTTCCGACAAACACCATTTGTAGCAGCCTCTTTCTATGGCATTAGCGATAATTTCCTTGGTCAGCTCTCCTCTGTTGGCAACATGCTGATATAATGCCATTAAGCCATGCACATGAGTAGCACAGTTGTTGATACGACCAGCCAAGTGCTTATCCTCTTTCTGCACTGATTTCTTCAAGCAGTCTAAAAACTCTTCTGGTTGACTGAAAGATTTCCGCATAACTGGCTGGAAGAACTGCTTAACTCTAATTAGATCAGATACGGTTGATTCGTCAATTGTTTGTTCACTTCTTTCCTCAACAGCATCAATCAAATTCCTGAAATCATCATCAATCGACTGCTTTAAAAATTTGATTAATGTAGTTGACTTAGCAATTTCACGAAGTGCATCCCACCATTCCTCATTCTTATCATTCAACATGTCTTGTAGAACAGCCATTGCTGATACCAGTTCTTTAATTGTTACTTCTTTATGCTTCTCCAAACACTGAATAAACTTCGTCATTTCATTTTCCAAACTAGTGCCTCCTCGTTTCAAATCAAAAAGTGACAACACCTTCTGAATACACTTCACTTTATCTCCACTGTCATCAACGCTCTGCAACCACTTTAAACCTAACAAAACCTTGTGTGAGATATGAACATCAAATAGCTTTGCAGCCTCCGGTAGTTCACTGCCAACATCTTTGTAGCTGCCGTATTTGCAAGCATATTCTAACGTTGCAGTATCTGCAAAGCCCTTGAGCCAGCATGTGTATTTCATCATGCACTCATCAGCTATGAAGTATGCCAACATAACAGCGTCAACCTCAGTCAATGACTCTTCTTCTTCTTGGTTTTCCTCCTCATTAAACAGATTAGCACAGCTGGTGCTTAGACTCTCATCGACAACAGATGAATGCAATGATGATGTGTCTGAAGACCATGTATTACATGATACAGCATTTCTAGTCAATGCATAAAACGTTCTCAATCTTCCAAGCTTCTCAAGTTTGTCTGAAAGTGGAATAAGCTCATCAAACTTGCTGAAAAATCCAGAACTGCTTAGTTCAGCAATTAACACTGTACTTTCTGGACTCAATTTCTGTGTCACCTGTGCAAGCTCCTCATTTAAGTATTCTACATCACTCATACCGGTACTTACAAAATCTTGTAGTTTCAACAAGAAACTGTTAAATAGTAACTCAAGCAACTCTAGATTCCTACATGCTGTGTCAACTTTGTCAGTCAGCCGCTGCCAGTGTTTCTCAAAGTCTGGCTTAAATATAACTGCAAACTGCATGATTTGTGACTTCATTTTGCTGTGTTTCAGAAAGAAGTCCATAAGAAGATAATAGTCACAAACAGAAATGTGTGCCATTTCAATGTTGTTTACTGTAACTTTCATGCTTTCTACCACTGCTGTTACCACCACATGATTCTTCAGATCAAGTTTGTCATCAGTTATCAGTGCTTTCCAGAATGAGAAGTCAGTCAAAACAAAAATAAATTTGTTGACATCGCACACCTGCCTACTGAGGTAGTTCTCTGCATGATTCAGCAGAATCTTCAACCATGTATCAGTCAATCTAAGTGCAACAAACACATTTCTACATTTAAACTAATCAATCAATACATCAATCAATCAATCAATCAATCAATCAATCAATCAATAAAAGTGTAAAAATTTAATGAGCAATAACAAATTGGCAGGAAGCCAGTTTAAAAGGTAAAGCCTTGTATTTAATATAGCGCCACTTAACGACGACGAAGCACCATACCAGTAGCGCTGTACAATCGTGGAAGTGGTGGCTGATCGGCATTGGCTATAGCATATAGCGGCACAAGGTAGCGGCATCCATTGTCCGCGCAACGGACTTTGGACCCGCAGTTATGCTGCCATGCTACGCCCCAATCAACCACACTAGGCCTTCAGTTTAGTCTACTGCATGCACCAAACTAAAAGGATAACTGAAAAAATTAGCCCCGTATGGACCGCCTCCGAACGCCGCCGCCACCTAGCGAGTATAATTGCAATTGCAAAAGCATAAACTGAACTGAGACCCTTCCAAGATCGAAGTCACGTGACACAAAAACTAGGACAGATATCAACAATCTGCTCCATACAAAAGTTAGATATTGTTCCATAGTTTCAGAATCAGTGGTCATTTGCCAGCTCACATTAAAAATGGGGAGGAGATAGATTTTGAAAATCGAAGAATTTCTAACTTTAAAGGTCTCATGACCTTGACCTTGACCTTGGATCGGGTCATATGGCATACTGTCGTGCATCACTCATCGACCTCTACCTATATACCAAATTTCATCGGAATCGGAAAAACGTTTTGTGGACGGACGGACGGACAGATATGAGACCCATATTATTAAAAGAAAACCGTTGACCAGTCCTGAGTCCATGAAGGCAGTTGGATGGGATGGGTGGGGTGGCGTCTATGGTGGGAAGGATTTCTGGAAAAAATGGTTTTTAGTCTGAAGTGGAAAACAGTGGGAGTAATGGTCGGCTACAGTGGTGCTGATGGGAAAGATAAGCTCACATGTTTGGGATGAGAAAAGTGTGAAGGAGAATGATTAGGATGAGGTTGACAGAATGAAGCAGGAAGTTGACTCCAAAGACAATGTGATGCATATCAAAATGAGTGATTTGTGATCTTGAGTGAGGAAGATGAGGATGGTTGAATGATAGTGATGACGGACAAAGAAAAACGAGTTCAGTGAGGGGGCTGAATGGAGATCAACTTGTGCAGATAGGCAGGTTGAACAGTAGTGAGAACTGCGTATGTAATAGACAGAAACTTAGTTCCAGTTCCAGTTCCAATGTGGGGCGGGGCTTATTCAGCCGCCAGCCGCGTAGGCTGAGACCGCAACAACGTTTGCTCAAAAGTATAGTGAGAATCCATGAGATTTCCAAACGGATCTCACTAGATTCTGCACTAATTCCGCCGTCAGTCCCGTGAAGTAGCATTGGCATCAGAGTCCACCCACAACAACCATAGGCTGCCGCAGCACTAGTTCACGTTCGCTGTCTTATATTGAGCAGCCCCCTGAACCCAACAGACCCAGAGTGTCACATGCAGACCCCAACGCCGACGGCAACCACCCAGGAATGACGACAAGGTATTAGCCCGATTGCTGTGCTGTTCCAGCAGTAGTCAGGTATGTCATCCAGTTAAGATGGCAGATGGCCCCTGAGAGCTAACTGTTGTGACCACAGTTTTACTCCATCTTTAATCCATACATTCCTAGTGTTTATATAAGCACACAGCGTGTTTGAATGCGTCTTTTGCCAGCCTACAATCCACTAGACGTCTGTCCTAATGACAGATACACAATAGTTGCTGTGCTGTGCCAGCAATCAGGTACACTACTTCGAAGAGGTTGTCCCCTGAAAGTTATCTGGTGCCAGCCGTGCATTTCCCTACACTCACTTGACACGAGAGGACCAGCTAAGTCTGACCCCACCACAACATAATCTGACAGGTGGAGGTGAGATACTGATGTGGACTTCCATGTAGAGAGGCTATACCTGTCTAGGCATCAAGAGCCCAGATAGGCGCTATCCAGCTGTTACGCATCTACACGGCATTCAACCTCCAGACAGAAGCTTATATTCAACACATTCCTTGACCTTGAGTGGTATTGACCCGTTGACGTCAGTGATGGCGTGAGAAGTTGACGTTGCCTCATTGACATCACTGGCTATAAACTCATTTGGCATAAGTTGGCAAATGAGTATGCACTCTTTGAAAAACCCTTGGTGATAAGTTAAAACTGAGGTTTCGTAAAAATAAAATTGCTGGGCAAGGTTTTGGTGTTTTCACAGCATTTAAATTTAAAATTTTTAATAAAAATTACTGTTTGGTGTCGGTGACCACTTGAGCTGTTAATCAGTAGAGAGTAGAGAGAAATATTAATCTCAGGCTCTCAGGTAAACAATCTAATTAAGGCAGTTGAAACCAGGCCTTCAATTAAATAATGTATCACATCATCACAGAGCTAAACCATATACTAATAAAATTAAGCTTATACCCGGTAGTATGTAATAATTAATTGATAATTAATTCACTTAAATAACCAAGCTATCACAATAATATAGATCTAATAAAAAAGTTACTGACATTATTCTTAGAGTTTGGTAGACTTAATCACGGGTTGATGGGTCATGGGTGCTAACTCATGACCCATTGCCAGCTCTGATCAGCTAATATGGAATATGCAGGAATTACACAATATGCTATGCTTGATGCATTATACGTTGAAAAGCAGTGATAATTTATGAAAATCTACTCTGAATATTAGTTATTATATCAAATTAAGTTAAACACAATACCTTCGCTTAGCCTTCAAATCTTTGCTATCAGATGTACCCACAAATCGATCAAGAGCAGAATGATAGTCTCTTTCAGGCATCAAATTCTTGATTGCTGCATCTTCCAAATGTAGTACCAACAATGTCACAGCATCTTCTTTAATTTCACCAGCAGCAGAGTCTAACATACCTATAATCCTCTTCGGTTCAAATTTACAGAACTCTTTCTTAATAGTAATCTCAACTTGACTTCTGACAGTATCATTGCTGCTAAGTGATGGTATTGCCAATACATCTGCCATATACTCATAGAGGAACAAAATATAGTAATCAACTGTTCTTCTCTTCTTTGCTTTGTTAACACAGTGAAAGTTGATAGCTTGAGCCATCCACTGATCTAAAATCCTTTCACACTCTCCAGCTGATAAAATCTTCCAAAACTTTTCTGGAGTCATCATTTTCAGAAACATGTTGTGAATGTTCTGTGCTTGGGATACTGCTATGCATTCTAGGATTTCTTTGCTGCAATCTGCTTCACTAAACAGCCTGTCATGCAGCAGCAAATCCTCAAGTATTTGTGCATACTTCAAATCACATGTTGAAATTTTCTGAATAATGGCTCGTATTGCAACTTCAATGGATGACTGAAAATGTTCCAGTAACTGACTGTCAGCACTTCTCATTTCACAGCAAAGCTTTTCTAGAACTTCCAAGTGCAAGATATTTGGCATTTGTGTGATACGTGGTAATGCTAGGTCACAGAATGTTCTCATGCACATGTTTTGTATTTCCTTTTTCACATCTGCAGTTTTTAGTAGATCATCAGGCAACTTTGACACTTGAAAAATGTGTGTATGCAAATCACAAACAGACTTTGGTTGACTGGTCAAAAAAGACGTTTTACTAGCAACTCTTAGCCATTGACCAATCAGCTGCACCACAGTTTCATCATCCAACAGCACTGAGAACTTCTGAACCTGTAGAAGTCTTGGCAGCAGTACATGGTGTGATCTCTGATAACAGCTGGCAAATATCTGAAACAGTTTTACTGCTTGATGTTTGTCTCTGAAAATAACTGGATTTGAGATAAGCTTCTCTAGCTGTTGCACGTAGTGAATTGAATCTTCTCTTCGGTCCAATATCTTTAACAACGTTTGCTCAAAAGCTGGCAAAACTTCACTTACTGATGTTACATCAACAGAAAAAATAAACGTGGAAATCTCACTCATTTCTTTCAAGTGATTTGTAGTGTGCAGCTTGTTAAGTTGTGACTTAACATTATTTACAAAATAAGGTCGCCATTCTTCCAAGTACTTTAGATACTGATGCATATCTGACTGACTTAATGTTTTAAGCACCTGAGAGAGTGCTGACAAAGATGTTACATGTGAAATAATGGCACTTAAAATTTGCTCTGCACCTTCGCAATGTCCAATGGAAGAACACAGTTTCGTTACAAGCTCTGTTGTTGGACAGTATCCACTGGGTTTAAACAATCTCAATACTTCACTGCTTGAAAGTGAGGGATAGCACCACAATACAAATGAATCCCATGTGACTGATTTCCTGCAGATCTTTACTAAATAAAACATAGCCTCTGTTATCCTGTGGCTAAAACGTGCTCCTAAAACCTGTTGCAAAGGCCAGTCTTTCAAGGTTTTAAATAAATGTTCAGCATCACATTCTTGTATGTTGGAAAACATCAGAGATTCTACCTTGTCATATATGCATGAAAGGTAATGGATTACAAAAGCTGCAGCAAATGGATTCAAAGCAACCTTTGAAGCACACTCAGTAGCAAATCTTCCAAGCTCATGCTGATCTGCAAGTCGCAAATACAAATGATCCAGGTGAAAGTATTCGTTGAGCAATACTTGTAAATCACTGTCTGTTTGCAGTGTTGCACTGTTGCTAATGGTTTGTTCAAGGAACATTTTGTAGCCATCAGTTCCGCCAATAATATTCTTTTCAACCGATGTAAAAATATCTCGATGAACTGAGTTCTTCGTTACAGTTCTCCGTCCATTTTCAAGTATCTTGGCTGTTGTTAATCCTAACCACGCACTTACTTTGGCACCGTAATAATAATAATGTCCACTTGTAACACCACATTCTGCAAACCACAGTCGAGGCTGAGTAGTCTGAGACATTTTCACATGTTGTCTGGTTCTGTCATCTCCTTCAATCTGCATCCAAACCGACTTTGCTTCTGGCATTACTTCTGGTATATACAAATAAAATATAGTCGCAAAAGTAGAGCAAGAATGGTCACCATGACATTTTGATGTATCACCAGATCTTTCAGTTCCAGTATTGTATTTGACTGTCAGACCAGCCTGGTAAAACAATAAATAAAAAAATAGTTCAAAACTCCTAAAGTAACAAACATGGATCCACTCAAAAATAATGCACTCAAACGACTTAGTTAATGTTCATTCAAAGTTCATTCATGTTACTCAACTAATACTTAGCTAACCGAAAACGTTTGTTGTTATAGGTGTCACTAATATACACTGTGTCCGAAAAAAGTGCCCCCTACAACTTTTGTCAAAACAACTTTAAATCTTAACCAATTGTAAAAATACTTTACACACAAAATCAGCAGCATAGTACTGACATTACACTATATTTCTGTTCAAATAACTTTTCGTTTTCTTCCACTGCCAAATTATCTTGTCTGTTGACTGTTCTGCAGTGGCGTCAGGGTTGGCTCGATTAAATCGATTGATTTAATCGACATCGACATCGATTTAATCGATTAAATCGATGAATTTTTTTGAGTCGAAAAAATCGATCGATTTAATCGATGTAAGCATAAACCAAAGTAGCTTACAAATTTCAACTAATTTGGTTCCACAACAACTTAGC
>Ga0209145_1000096_pt1 | contig 17718 bp, 15 predicted proteins | sample WorMetfiPIANOSA2_FD_187396 | JGI IMG/M metagenome (GOLD analysis project Ga0209145, IMG submission 187396) | Marine gutless worms symbiont microbial communities from Max Planck institute for Marine Microbiology, Germany - Olavius filocauda... | ecosystem: Host-associated > Annelida > Digestive... | reverse complement strand
CCCGTTACTTTTGCCGCAGAATACAAAGCGTAAACATAGCCTACGTTCGTAATATACACAGCAAAAACAAAATATTTGGATCAAATAAGTACTCATTTGCCTCAAATAAATAACTTATTTAAAACTTTGACAACTATTTTCTGAGTTGAGTGTAATAAGTGCACTTATTAAAATGCACTTATCTGTTGCAAATAGCAAGGTCATTTCATATAGCTAAGTGTAGTTTAATAAGTGCACTTATTAAACTTAACTCAGAAAATAGTTGTCAAAGTTTTAAATAAGTTATTTATTTGAGGCAAATGAGTAGTTATTTGATCCAAATATTTTGTTTTTGCTGTGTATACGAGGGGTACCGGTACCTCCACTTTTTGTTGAATAAACAACACATTTCATCAGTTTTTTCCCATTTTTCACTGGCTTCATTTTTATACCAATGCCATGTTGGCACAGATTATGGCAAGACTACTTCAACATGAAAAATGCAATACACCTTTAATAATCTGGCCAAAGTCCTTAATATAAACACATCGAAACATTCCTGTTAACATTTGTCACACAAAAAATATTAAAAGTGTGGCATGTAAACCTCATAAAGCTGCTTCTGATCACATCAACACACAGCACTTAAAAAAGACTGAAAAAGCAGAGTGCTGCAGCAATCAGAATAGTCTACAATCAGCATGAAAAACATGACAAACTATGTGAAACAAGTCCACTACCCATAGGCACACATTATGGCAACACTACTTCAAAGTGAAAAATGCAATAGACAGTAGACACCTTTAATAATCTGGCCAAAGTCCTTTATATAAGCATGACAAAACATTCCTGTTAACATCTGTCACACAGAAAAAATATTAAAAGTGTGGCATGTAAACCTCATTAAGCTGCTTCTGATCATATGAACACACAGCACTTAAAAAGACTAGAAAAAGCAGAGTGCTGCAGCAATCAGACTAGTTTACAATCAGAGTCAAAACCATAAATGTCTTCACATCAGCTGCTACCAAGAATGCAAACAAGAAAAAAACACTCAGAGAGTGCACACCTCCGCCAAGGCTACCCTGAATCCACCCCTTCAACAGACAGCACATAATTTTCGTGTATGTCATCCACTGTAACTATGCTGTCTTTTACCGTTTTCAATTGGTGTAATCCTGTTATACGTTGAAAATGGCCTATCTGTTAATGTTAAAGAAAGTGCAAAAAAACTGCCTGGATCTACCACTTTAATCGGATCTGCTCCATAACTTAACCATTTCCTCTTTGTCCCATGCCCCACCCGTCCACCAAGTTTCGCTGAAATCGCTTCTGTAGTTTCTTTGTAATCTGCCAAAATGTTCCAAAATGTCCTATCTCGCAATGTTAAAGAAAGATCCGCTCCAAAAGTTAATTACTTCTTCCTTGTCCCATACCCCACCCATCCACCAACTTTCACGATTCCATAGTTTTTGCGTAATTGTCCTAACGTTTATACAAACAGACAAACACACACACAAACAAACCGAACCGAAAACATTACCTCCTTGGCGGAGGTAACTATGTGGTTATGTACTTTTACTGAAAACACATTAAATGTGTATAAAAATGACCAACATGCAAAATTAGCACCACGATAACAAGAAATCACTGTCAAGAGTGACAGTCCTTCACAAAAATGTGTAAGAAGACAGAAACATGTCTTGTGGTCTACAAAAAGCATATAATCTTGCTCGTCAATAGGCAAAAAAGAAAAGTAATGGCACAGTTCAGTCGACGTCAATATCCGCCACACAACACACATGTCAAACAGTTCATTCACAATGAATGTCTAGTGATGGCAAAAAGTAACTAAAAAGTTGCTAATTGTTAGTTGGACTAATTTTTAGATGAAGCTAAAATTTAACTGAAAAAACATTCAGTTAAAACAGCCGAAGCGGGTACTCATTGAGCCTACCCACGGAGGGATGGCCAGGCAGAGTTGACACAGTTTATCCGCCTGAAGACGATCACCCAGCCAGGCACTAACCGGGTGCAGCGTAGAGTAACTAGATACGTTGATCGAGACCATCGCATTAAAACAGCAGTTCAGCTGAAATTTCTGTTGCTAACTTTGAGTTTAAAATGGATCAATTTCAGTTAAACTAAAAAGTTTAACTGAAATTTTTTAGTTGTTAACTAAAATGTTCAAGTAACATTCAACAGATCAAGAAATTTTGTGATAAGGAATACAGTCTTGCAAAGATCCATTTTAGACTTATGTTCAACATCTTGTCAAGTCACTTTCCTCACACCAAGTGTCTCCCAGCTCTGCTCATGCTAGAAATCATTTGCCAGAATAGTTGCAAAATAGTTGTGAGAAGTGTAACTTAATTTTTTTCAGCAAGTAATTAATCAAATATGACCATATACCTTCACGTGTGTTGAAATTATTTGATAACTTCAGCTGAACTAAGCCCGTAATTTTTTTAGTCTGAAAACAAGTTTTAGTTTAGTTTAACTCAAAAATTTTAGTGTAGTCCCCATCACTGTGAATGAATATCCGTCAGCAACTCCGACACACGTGAAGGTATACGGTCATATTTGCTTGATATGCCATACACCGCCCTCTGCAGGAACGACCAGCACGAGTGAGATGCTGGTGGGTACATGACACCGAAGACAAAGGCGGACTTCAGGCAAATGTCCACTGCCTCCAGGAGGGATGCTGTACAGTAGTAAGTGCCACTGTGCATGCACGCATAGTATGATGCAGTCACGCAGCCGACGTTCTGCAACTGGTCGGTGAGAACCACCACGTGCGGCTGCAGCTTCAGTCCTTTTTTTCCCAAACTCTCCGACTTCGCCTTCAGATGGCCAGCCAGATCAATCATAGGCTGCAAAACATCCCAACAATCAAATCACATTTGCAACGTTATGTCATGCAAATAGTTAGTTTTACACACAGGATTGATTGCAAATATATTGTACTTCAGAGAAACTACACTGCTGTGAAACGGTAATCATCCGGGTAATGCAAAAAAGCATGCATACACATGCTTGAGAAAAAATGCAATACTAACATTCACCGACAAGCCATAAGGAATACGTTTATTCGCCACCAAGGCAGCATTAAACATACAGAAGAAAACGATAAAAAAACGCGACAGACAGACTACAGGATTATACAGTGAGTTCCAGACCACTTATTCACACGGACAGAGTACTTTTTAGTTTGTTAAAAACAACACCAACACTAATATGACAGCCTGCATATACTCCATAGCAGTAACACATTTCCTTTCTACCATCTCACTTCAGAGCATGAGACAAAAGTAACATAAAGGAGGAGATATGCAAGTATAAAGACCGTACAAATCTCACGTGTGACTGTAAGTAAATTTGCTCATCGCTTCCATTATCAACAAAAACATTACTACCTGCTGAACATCGACAAAGTGGTCCATTGTTTCCACCACGGTTGGTTTCCACACGGGCCTCTTGCGCCCCGGCCTGTCCGACTTGACTACGAATGCAGACTCCGGCAACAGCAGTGGCAATAGCAGTAGAGTTAGTGACATCTCCACAGCTTAAACGACAACAACAATGAATGAACCACAACCATTTACAGTGGTAGTGCATGTCGATCTTAAAGTGACCAGTAACTTAAGCAGAAGCACACAATAACACAGTCTTGCATTGTGAACAAGAAACTTAGCTATGATTTCCTATAAGCCTTCCATAGTAACTATATCCGTTACCTTGTACCGTTTCTGAGATATGGCGAGATATAGGTCAAAAATCGCCCACTCTTACCTACACAAAGTTAACATTTATACACAGCCATCTGTTGGACTTGAAATACCATCTGCCACCATCTGTAATGTTTATAATCCATTCACGGTCTGACATGCCTTCATTGATAAGTGGCTGATAGCTACATAATATCTCCCTACAGAACCAGGGTCGCCTATGAAATATGGAACCAATACAGCGCATAATATTTCCCACTAGCCTTCCATTGTAACTATGTTGCTACCTGGCACTTTTGCTGAGATACAGCGTGACATTTCCAAAAATTTGAAAAAAGTTTCCCATCCCACCCGTAAACTAGCGTGCCAATCTCCATCGTGGTTCGCCCGACTCTCACCAAATTTGGCATACATGTAGGTAGTAATAACTAACTGACACTATTTTTAAAATGATTTTTCAAATTTCCTTCCCATACCAGAATGACTACACTAAATATATTGGGAGCTCAGAACAAAATTTGGTGACATTTTGTTTTTTGCCCCTCATTTATCTTTGGGGCACTTCTGGTCAGTGGCATAGCAGCTTTTCTGTTGCCACTATGGCCACATCATGTGGAAAAGTTTTGAGATTGTAGTAGAATGTCTTGACGGACAACAAAACACCTGTGTTTGGAAAAAACGTGGCAAAATATAATGTCTTCGCCGTCGCTGAAGCGATCGCAGGTAACCATAATTCTAACCTGTAGGTGTTGGATTTTCGGCATCAAACTTGACAGAATCCACCATCTCCTTAAGATGCTTGTCGCGCACTTTCAAGTTGCGGATCTTGTCCATCAAGGCAACATACAGCTGAGGCCACATCAGAGACATCTTTTCAGCCGCCGATTCTTGCAACAATGCAAAGTCTTCAGATATCTGTAAAGTTTGTAACCGAGTTATTGGAATGGCAAATACTACATGCTGCTGCTACAGTGTAAAATTAACAACACTCAATAATATTACATTAAAAACATTCAACAACATGATTATCTGCATGAAAGCATACAATTTGATTGCAATGTTGTTCACCTTCATGTGTACACATCCACTAACGGTATGGTTTGACAAAATCCCATATTTGTCTAGGCCAAGACTCATACCAAGTGCAACCTCAATCCGTCCAGCAGTCTCGCCGCAATCCATTTTGTGACCAACCACCCACCCAACCAGATCTGACAGATGAAGCAGTAGTCAGCATCGGTAGTGAGTGACCGATGCTGACTAAAAATTAAATTAGTTATGAATAAATGCTATGGATAACTGCAACTGTTCCCTGCAAAGATAGAAACAAAATTGGTTTCAGCAGAGCACCATTTTTGTATTGTCAGCAGAGGTATGACTTGTGCCTCTTTATTTGTTGTCTTCTAACACATTATGCCAAAAAGCTACTGTCTATCCAAAATAAAATGCAAATGCGACACGTCAACTCGAAACTGTCTTTGTGAAATGTGACGTTCTTCTGTGGCGTTTCGCCAGTTGGAAAGCTTTTTTGGATTTTAAGCATATTTAGTACCAAACTGTAACAAATTTTAAGGAATGTTAAAAATATGGTGAAATTCGTGAATTTGTACCAATTTCACAACAGCAGGTTATGGTTGCAATCCATGCTATACATGAAATACATTCACGACTATTACCAAAACATGGCCATCCTTGTCCTGATAACGAGGCCACTCCTGCAGCACACTGCTGAACGATGGACAATTAGCGCTGTGGATGTAAATAATCCGCTTTTTGGCAGTTTTCCTCCAGTACAGCAGCAGCTTCGACTGTGGTTGCTGATGCAGTTTAAGCCACTGGCTCATCTCTTGGAAGACATCTTCAGGCACTATGCACATTAAAATTAGTGTTAGACCAATACCGCATAACCAGCCGATACCAGATACTTTTGCCACCACCAACATCGCTAACCGATAACAAAACCCAATACCAGACATGGCATCATCAAAACATAGCTCAGGACTACACGTTGTCACATTAGCGATACTGCAGCAAAATGCATTACAGTTTGTACGCTGTGAACATATGAATCACAATAGTCTATACAGACTGAAAATGAATGTGGCAAAGTAGTGATCAAACTGTCCTGGTTATAATACCACTTGTGTCACACAATTTGAAAACCTGAAGTTAAGACTGTATCAATGTAATTTTATTCAGAAATGAATATCCAAAGACCCTCTGTGCTGGCAATATAGTGAATGCAATCTGTTGTCATGTAGTCAGATCATATGGCGAGCTTTAAAAAATGTCAAACAACCTCCATCAAGAGTCAGTGAGTAGAGTTTATCATCTGTGCTGACATGGTGTAAGTCATTTTCGGGACATACCTTCATCAAGACTGTCCAGTGCGCTGATATCAATCTTTGGACCATCAGATGTCTTCACCGACCGAGCTGTCACTACACCCATGCGACGCCTTTTGTTGTTGACATTGACGATCTTGAAGTAAAGCTTGCCAAATGGTGTAGACTGTGATGACGACGGAATGTAATATGTGGCCTATATGAAATGAATAGTCAACAGTCACTTGGTCAAAATGTCCACTACTTGGACTTACTACATGTTTCAAACATCACACATGTAGAGTATGAGGACCAAAGATATAACAGAGTTAACAACAGAAGCATCGAGGATCATCATGTAGCATGAAACACTGCATAGTGGAAGATAATGAAAAGTTACTATTTTAATGCGATTAATGCAATACAAGCATTGTTTATGAAAAACACTCCACCCTTTTATACTTTAATGTAATTTTGGCAAATGTTGCCTGATTTTGTAAAATTCTTTGGTCAGCAGAATCAGGAGTAAATCTGTAGACAAATGACCAGTAAAGATCATATCACACCTTAATAGCATCGCTATAGTATCTTGAGCAATATTAGTGTCAGAAAACTGGCAATAACGACAGCAATGACGATAAATCATAAATCATAAATCTCGTGACCTTGACCTTGACCTTCGATCCGGCCATACGGCATACCGTCGTGCATCAGTCATCGACCACTACCTATATACCAAATATCATTCAAATTGAAGAAACTTTTTGTGGACGGACGGACGGACATTTTTCCCACTATACTATTAGGTCGACTTTTCGAAGTCGACCTAATAATCAAAATCAGCAAGCAGATTATTTAGTGAAACTGTCACGTCATCTACAACTAAATGCAGAAAACTTACCATTGTCTCTCGTGGAAACAGTTCCGTGATGGCTTTCGCATATGAGAGATAAGCTGCTTTGGATGGCCTGTGCATAACGAACATTAGTAGCAGAGTAAAACATTCATCATAAATGAAAACTTTCAGTTGATAATGCATATGCAAGTTTACAGCAAGAAGTAAAAATTTTCAGAAACCTGTCACACCAAGCATGAATGCAGTCTATGTGTATACCATCTATTGTAACAAGGATCAGTGAATCTGGCAAACAGACGATGGAATAAGCATACAGCAGTAACAGCACATATACATTACTCACCGGCCAAACTTCACAATCATGACATCAGCCAAGATATCAACAAGAATTTTCCGTTTAGCTGCATCTAAGCTTGTACTCTGCAGCAGTGGCTGACCCAAAGCATGACTTTCCAAGATTGAACGTAAATCCTAGAAAAATGCAAATGGACAGTAATAACCAACAAGATGGAATACAAAGGAATGCAACCAGCATTATTAATTTAGCAATTACTTAATTAATAATTATATACACCTTAATCCAAAACAACTATGTAAAGCAGCATCCTTAAAATGTGCTCCAGTTTATGACCAACTACACGGCTGCTATTACATAAACTGCATAGCAAGCATAGTCCGCTCGCTGGGAGTTATTCAAGGTCATCGGCAATATCACCCCGGAGCAAGAACTGATAGCATTTTGCAGCACTTACCACACTGAACATTTTGTCAGAGGCAGATGGTGTTGCCGAGGTAGCTGTAATGCTTGACGTCGACTTTGGAGTTGAACTACCAATGGAAACCTGATAACTACTGGCAACAGAACATGCATCCAAGCTTGAGTCAGCACGCCGCGGAGTGACTGGGCTGTTGTCTGACACTGTGGAATGCTGTAGGAGAGAAACTTCATCGGTACTGGCATAGGATGCACACAGGCTTGGTGAGTCAGCACGTTGCGGTGTGACTGCGCAAGAGTTGCTGCCAACATCAGACATGACTGCACTCTGTGACACTGAGCAATGTGGTATCATGATAAGTCGAGAGGTGCTGGCATCAGAGTTATCATCTGACTGCTGCCTCCGAGACTGTGCGTACTGAACAACATACAGCACAGACATGCATTACCACATTTACCGCAGTGTGAATTACTGGTAACCAAAGTAGCCACACTTAATGCATTCTTCTATATAAACCCTCAAAATATTTGTCAACAGTGACAATATTAAATACAATCGAAGTTACAGCCGCTCGCAAGCGCACCGAGAGGCTGAGAACCTGTGGCCATAGGGATGTAAAAAATGTTTTTTGCCTTGTGTTTTTTTTGTTTTAAAACGTTCTTTTTGTGTTTTTTGGTGGTCGTTACTGGCGACATTCAACGCGTGTTATGACCATTTAAATCAAACTGACGCACAAAATGTTCATATAAAATGAGTATTTAATGTAATTCAGAGAAACACAAATGTAAAAAGTCATTTGTTGCATGGACTAGTTTGGTTTGGTTTTGGTTAAGGTTTAACGTCCCTCTCGACACAAAATAGGTCATTTCGGAGACGTCCTTCCCAGCCAATCACTTGGCTTGGTACTATAAAACTAAATCTAACACAACTAAAGATATCAATTATCGGCAACACAAAAGGGTAAACCTAAAAAGCATATACTCGAACAAAGAAACAAATGGACAAACATCTGTTTGAACTGTAAATATGATTCTGCTTAGCACTGTGTACAATAACTGGCAATACAATCTAAGGCCTGTACACAGCAAAGCAAGGAACAGTTCTGATAATCTTCCCTCTCATCCTCCAGACAGCCATCACATCTCAGACAGTGTCTATAGATTGAAGGGGAGGGGGTAGCATGGACTAGTACAAATACTGAAACATACTGCTGCAACAACTGGATAAATACAGAAAATAACAGTGCTGAAAAATTCTTTTAAAAATAATTTTATTTCGTTGTTTTAAAAGGAAAAAAACATGTTTAAAAAAACATTTATTTTAAAACAAGCTCACATCTCTATGGGGCCATAAGAAACACCATACCTGTCACATTATATACGATGACGGAATGCAATCATGTTTTTCACTTCATCATGATGGGTTACAGTTGTCAATGTAAGAGGCCACGGATACAGCATGCACAAACACTCCATGCACACGATGTTCTTATCAACTGACCGCACAACATTCCATGCATGGAAGTGTACACTGAAATCTTCAGTCTGCAGTTTCTCACCAACAAACCACACTTTGCCATCACGCATAACTATGTGCTCCAAAATCATGAAGACGGGCACATGGCCATCAGGTTCCAGCTCAATGAGCAGTGTGCAGTGTGGTTTGTACTTCACACCTTTGATTTCGATCCAGTTTGCATTAAATAACTCAAAAAACATACCAACACCACCCAGACACCTGTTAATCTCATGTCCATCACTCAGCTCTGCTAGTGTTATTGTCATGCCTGTGCCAACAGTGATTTCTTCGGCTTGTTTTGGCTTCAGTAAGCGAAATGCAACAGCAAGTTGATGGCGAATGGCACATGATTTTGGAACATTTTTGTAATTTCCACTAATGTGCAGCAAACGTTTACTTCGTTGGTGCTTAGATTCTAGGCGCATGCAAGAAAACCTTTGCATTGGACCTGCAGCTTGGATAAGTCGATGATAATGGATCAAGTGGTGATGTTTGTTTTTTAGTCGATGGGATGGAAACAGTGATTTGCGCAATTGTAGATACTCAGCAATGAGGACAGACAGAGCTTCCAAACATGACTCTGAAACAGATGGTGCCAGTACAATGTCTACAATGTCGCGAAGTCTTAGGTACCATTGCCAACATTCATCATCCTCCACAACGACATCTCCAACTGCTAGCGAGAGAACGCGACATAAGCACCACATTTGTGATGCGTCAAATGGAAACATCTCAACATTCACAGACGAGATGATTGGTGGTTTATTGGATGAGTCTGCATAACCATATTCAAAGTTCTGGATTCTACTGTTCAGTAAATCAGTAGTCAAATATTTGTGTGAAACCAACCACTGGCAAAGAAGGGGTAAATCATACCCTATCACTCCTTCAAAAACATCATGCATTACATCTTGTACACAGTTTTTCGCTGCATGAAAATACAGCAGCTTGTTCAAAGCACACGGCTGCTTGATGCCAGTGTCTTTAACATTCTCTGCGTCCACGTCAGCATCATAGCTAGCGACAGTTCGCACTGCTTCCACATTCTCGGTGAACGTAGTCTGAAATTCGTCCCGATGCAAATGACAATGACGACATGGATATGATGCGGTGAATGATTCAACAAATCCGAGAATCCCATTCAGAAACAGATTGTCACCAGTGACGACCCCAACTACAACTTGGAAACGTTTGACTGTCCCCTCAAAGTTCAAGTCGATACCATTAGCTTCCAGAGATTGCAGCTCCATCACCAGTGGCTGCAATACGCGATCCCATCCGAAAGTTTTCACATCCGCTGTATGATAACACAGTGTCAGAAACATGTTCTCGGTTCTGCTGAGCACATGTGACGGCAGGCTCTCAAACTGAAAGTAAATACAGCCAACCTTGTAGACTGTCTTTCTAGAGCCAAGAGGGTTTGCTGGTTCGAAGTCATCGCCATACAGTCGAAGAACGAGCACATTGCCATCTCTCAGCGGATGGTTCTTCCACAGAATGCCATCAAAGTATGATTGGTAATAGCCGTCGCTACTTCCGGGTGTATATGCTGCACAGTCTTTGATGACATCTGAGTGATTATGTAGTGCTAATATGGTTTCACGAATAGACACAAACTGACCGTTAAAAGATTCCATAATTGGTTTCTTTTGACCAGTCTCCTTGTCTTTTACAAATACCTGTGATTGTCCGATAACATACGTCAGTGGTTTGACTAAAACTCCAGCATCTTCCAAATAAGCATTCTGAGAATATTCTGTCTTAAGTCCATTGAACGGGTCACGGTATAGTGCTAACTTATCATATACGAGTTGCAAATCACACTCAGTACGCTTCTCCACTTCATTCAATGCTTCCTGTATATCATCAATCACAGCTTCAAACATCTGTTGGCAGGCAGTGACAACAGACTGAACATTACTGAGCGTAGCAACTCGACTCTTTGCCTCACTGATGAACATGGCTGCCAGATGTTTAATGTCAATGTAGGTTCGTCTGACTGTCTGTGAAGATTGCAACTCATCATCTGTGACATCTTCGCCTTCACTATGCAGATTTAAACATTCCTCTCCTTGCCAAACATTAGAGGCTGCACATGACTCTGAGGACGTTGTATCATAAATATCATTTTTGTGTTCTCGTCGAATGTGCCCAATAAACGTATACTTATTGCTGAATGTACGACAGCACTGCCCCTGCTTGCACGAGTAACGTGTATAATTTGCATACATATGGTGAACTGTTTTGAAATGTTCAAACAAAATCTTGATAGATGTAAAAACATCACGGCCACATACAAAGCAAACAAGCATTTTCACGTATATTCGGTATGGACAGTAAGCAAGATTCTGTGCTGATCAGTCTTGCATAAAACGTTAAACATCAATGAAGAATTACCTCATTGATTCTAGCCAACAGTAAGGCACGAGGTGCAGCATCAGGCACAATTTTGGCCAATGTATCATCATTCATTGACAGTAATGCATCAACAGTTATTTCTTCTGCACGAACAATCACAAAAAACAGCAATGAAATGTGGGATTATGTCTACACCAACTATGCAAGTATGCAGTATAACTGGCACTCCTGAAACCATTCACCACCAACTCCAAGCTGTCTTACAATCATCGTTTGCTGAATGAGGCAGTCCACTCATGCAAATGATGCAGCTTATTAAGCTTGCAGTACTGGGCTTGGCTTAATAGTATGCATGAATCCTATGGAGTGATTAACTGTAATAATGCCAGCATTACGAATAGTATGACAATTGACAGGAAATTTCCTACTACTACTACTACTACTACTACTACTACTACTAATACTAATAACCTTTACAATGTTTACGGTGTTGTCATCATAGCTTACAGCAACTGCAAGAGTTCACCCGGTTCGTTTGATGAATGCAAACTCAGCGCCAGGTGACAACACTCAGACCAAGCCAAACAACTTGGGTTGAGTCCGCTGGTAGGCTGCTTCAATCCACGTCCACCATCACAGCTCATGGCCAAGGCTGTATGGTATATCACAGCGATTGTCATGAAAAACACAACTGCCTGAGGACTGAGGTAAGATTCAAACCTGGGCTCACTCACACCGCAGCCAGATTTGTTACCACTAGACAACTGTGAACTGTCAAGTAACGTCTAACAGCAACTTTAGCAGTCATACAGCAACAAAAAACTGACTCGCATGCATTCTGCATGTATACATTCACAAATATCGCAAGATTTCAATGAGACTGGTGGCCTGTTAGGCTCCAAATTTCCATGGTCACGTTGCAGCTTGTTCTAAAATGAACTGTCCTACAAGCCACAAGGCAGCCACGAAAATTGGGAGCCTAACAAGCCACCAATCTTGATGTTGAAACCACGCAAGATCTGAGGATGTAAACATACAGTTTCTGGCACTACATTTGCTAAAGTTGTTATTACAGATTACTAAACAGTTTTACTTAGAAATTTAACGTCAATTGTCTAATTCATCGTAATGCCGGCATGATTTTTCCCACTGCATGCACTCTTCTATCTGTTGTTTTTTGACAGCAACGATGCGCAAACACAACAATGTTTAGGATTACGGTCAGTACGGTTAGGGTCACGGTTACAGTTAGTTGTTAAGGTTCGTTTTTCAGGGTTAGTAGTGTTAGGGTTAGGGTTGGTAGGGTTAGTTCTAGGGTTGGCAGGCGATATTAATCCGGTCACCGTACAAATAGCCCAACGGCAATTGATCCGGCGACCGAACGAATACCACCTGTTGGTAATCCAACCCTGACCCTAACCTAATACTAAGCCTTACCCTAACCCTAAGTTCTTAACCCTATCCAATTCATAGAAATCATTTAAATTGTGACCATTTCACTACGACACGATTAGTCAAAAACAAACAACAACAGTCTGCATGTGTGCACCACAACCGGATGAATAGCTTGTCGGCTACTCGTTCAACAGTGACCGGAGAAATAGTTACTTCCTGTAGCATTAGGATTAGTTTTCGGAAATGACTGCGCGCAGAGCCGCTCTGTATATATACGCTTACGGTACAGAGCCAAGAATAGTTATCAGCCTGGATGGCACTATGATTCCGTAGCAACAATACATAAGACAACACCCAAATAAACATGTCACATTTTAACATAAGTTTTTCGCACTGCGAAGGGACTGGGGGTGGGCGTTAAGGTGGAGAACGCTATTTACCGGACGTACTACTACCGGCTGACGGACGAATTTTATTTTTTTTCTGGGGAGGGGACTGCGCCCCTTCCCCAGACCCCTCCCCCGCTGCTCTATACGCTAACGGCACAGAGCCGCTCTGTACCGTAAACGTACAGAGCCTCTCTGCACGCAGCCATTTTCTTAGTTTTCAGGGTTAGGTACAGCGCATTTCATACCGTCCGTGTGCACGGCAGGTGCATACTGACGGTATATATACGTAATGCATTAAGGTTATGTGCCGTGGACACTGGCGAGTGCGCTACTACCGTGCGCGTATCGAGGGGCGGGGCTATGCACGCACGTGTGCATGCACTGTACATATCACATGACCTCCGACAACTAATCACCAGTCGCCACTACCCGTATGATCTATGATCACGAAATGGCCGTGTGAATATGATGTGTGATATGGCTACATCTATGTCTATACATAAACAGGAGAAACACCGGCAGAACTTCCATCCATTGCAGCTACTTAATTTCACAATACAAATAACAAAACCGACTCGCAAAAGCCCGGGACTCAGCAACTGCATAGAATATTTACAAACTGTCCAAGCAACGCTAAATAAGTAAGCAAATAAAATAGTCGTTATTACAAAGCACTGCAGGTAATCATAATCTTATTAACTCTAATAAAAGAAACTTAGTGAAACTTAGAAACTTAGTGATCTGCAGAGAGATGTAGTACATTTTGGTGATGAGCGAACGCTATGTCGTGCCATAAATTACACTCTGTTTACAGCACTATCACTAATCAAAAATCAGCAATCGTCAATTTTTGGCCGACCGTTAGGTCTAGGCCTATGCTACAGGAAATCCGTCCGTTTGTCCGTCTGTCTGTCTGTCCGTCTGTAACGTTGGTGTATTGTTGCCAAACGGCTTAAGCGATCGGGATGATTTTTGGCACACGCCTTGCCCTGGACAACAGTGACCATGTGTTAGACGGAGGTCCGAATCCCCCCCCCTGAGGGGAACTAGCCCCCGTTAAAGTGGTGCGCGCCCAAAATTAAGGACCGCTAGGCCAGTAAATAAAGAATAACAGCTGCTAAATATTCTACGTGAAGCAAGGCGGAAATAAACAAAGTCCGGTCGGCCACCTCAGCACTAGCTGAGTTCTTGTTGGTTTTCTTATATACCACTATGAAAAGAGACGTGCAACATACACACATTATGCACAGTGAGCCTGACATTTTCGGTTTCTTCTTATTTTGTCAATCAGCATTATCAAGAAATTGACATGGAGACATTTCACGGATTTAAATTGTCAAAACAATTTCACGGTAATAAGTTACTTATTTGAGTTAAATAAATTGACTACAATAAGTTGAAATAAGTTGACTGCTTAAAATTAATTAAATCCGAATATTTATATCAACTAAACTTTATTTACATTTAATAAGTTTTTTATTTGCCCCAGATAAATTGATTTACGTAAGTTAAATTTATTTGATTCAAAAAAACAGTTTTTGCCGTGTACAATACACCGTCCAACTGTTGAAAGACGTATTTGAACAAGTCAGTATGCGTAATGTCATAAATTTTATTAAAGAAACTCATCAACACTATTGAGATATCCCGCATAAGTGGTCTCAACCCGATTGACGAGATGGCTGTTGTAGTAGGTCTTACAGACCTCGGACCATGTAGGGTAGAGGGTTTATATTGTGGTGGTCAATTCACAACAGACCGGCAGTGCAACAGTTCCCGGACGTAGGACTTGTACACAGCCACGTCACATCCTTTGCCTTCATGCCTTTTCACCCACATTTCAATATCTCTGAGGATATTGGTTCCAGCATTTCACCGTAACCCACTGCGTATAGGATTCTTCGAAGAATTCAAAATGAACCGCCAAGGACCAAGCGCGTAGTAGTGATGAAGCATGGGCCGAAATTGAAGGTTCTGTCGACGCCGAGGCAGATTTAGGTGCAGGAAGGTGGTGAACCTGAACACTGATGGATCGGCTGTCCGTGGCAGTCTGGGTATCCATGTTGCTGGCGTTGACTACCGCGTGGCAGAGGACCAACAACTCTGAAAGATTCTTCGAGATCCGTCCATCGCCTGAATCGAACTTCGCGTCCCACTCATATTCTTCCGACTCTCAGAAGGGGCACACTTCATACTCGCCGGTGGATAAGGTGCTGTTCTCGGCGGGGGAATGACCGCCGTAGCCGCCAGAGTCCCGCGGGTGACATCGTTGAGTGGCCGTACAGCCTTGGTGGTTTGCAAAGATGTCACTGACTTCTGGCATGAGACAAATGAAGCACTCCCAAGCCACTCGTCCGTGTCCTTCCATCGTTACTCGGATTTCATTGTGGACAATATTGTGACGACAGAAGGTGACTTGAGTTGCATCTTTTTCAGCATTTCAGCACTCCAAGCCTCCAGCGCAGCCAGTTTCCATTGGCCTTGGCGCGTGCTGCCTCTACCAACTTCTGCTGCATGTGCTGTTGTCTGAAGTTAGCGGCATCAGTTAGCCAAGACTAGTGCTATATGGAACTTAACTAGTAGAAGTATCAAGTATTTGAAGTATTTTAATACCATGTGCAGTATTTAAAAGTATTTAAATACTTAGTCCAGTGTTTGGTATTTAAATACTATTTAAATACTACAAAATGTGAAGTATTTCATTAAGTATTTAAATACTCTGGCCAGAGTATTTGTCCCAACACTGCTAGTTTGTCCTCTCTTTCATTGGCCTTGGCATGTGCTTCCTTTACCAACTTCTGGTTGCGGCTGTGGTGACGCGTCATGAACATCACGTTGTTCTTTCGTCCAGCCGTCTGAAGTTAGCGTCAGTGATGCGTCGTTAGTTCTGGTAGTTGTCGTAGCCCTGAATGAATATCTTTATTTCACCAGTTAGGTAGCACAGTATTTGAACAAGTCAGTATGCTAAATGCATTTCACCATTACCCACTGCGTATAGGATGCTTCTTCATCTGACCCCAGACGCAGTTGCCTACAATCACAACTAGCAAACTGCACAGATAAAGTGCAGAAAAACTGTGCATACATCTCGAAGTTGGAGTTGCCATGGAGTAGTATCGGCCCGATGAAAATTGGTATGTCACCGGATCCAGCTCGCTGAAGAGCTAAATTTCGATAAACGCTCACAGTAACATACATATTGCCTAGGTTGTAAGTTTTGTCAAAAGACAGAACGCTGCCATTTCGTCTGTCAAAACAAAAAGCCTTGATATCATTCAGTTGTCAGTCGCTGTACAGTAAGATCTGCGGTACTCCGGCGCTAGTCAAAGTCACGCTGCGCACAAAGTCGTCGTTCGCCACCATGGAACACATGCTCTGAATCTCGTCCGCGAAGGTCACCCTGTAAGTCTTACCTGTTCGTTACCGTTCCTTCAGTCTGTCATAGTATTTCTTATTAGTCACCACTCGGCCGTTACGCGGCGCGTCGTCAACGTCTAGTGACGTTATCATGTCGTCGTAGGTGACTTTTGCAGAAGTGGTTTTGACCTCCGCAATAGCAGTCATAGTGTTGCAAGGCGTTCGCACTTAAGGCATTCCTGAGTCGTTGGAGTTACTGTGCGGTTGCTGATGCGTGCAGTGACCCACGTACTCGACGGCGACAGGAATAACATTCTACAAAGAAACCAACTGTGTTACTTGCAAATAAATATATAACTTAGAATGACAAATGACACCAGAAAAAATATACAGGCACGTAAAACACGAAACAGCAATAATATTGCTGCACTATAGATGATAGGCAGACACTCAAATTGATCTGACCATTCAGTCTTAGACAAGCTATGAGAACGTTCAAATGACCACTGCTGTCTAACGTCACTGCATTAGCACACAGTGGATGAGTGATGGTCCCAGCAACTGACACTATTTCAGTATCAGCATCAACTATCTTTTGTCTGTCGCAATATACATGTGGTGTCCTACAACTAAGTTTAACCTGCACATGCAGTGCATGGTGTCCATGCTGACTTTTTTGCTGTCACCACTGATCCAGTTGGAAAGAATGATACCTTCTTTTCCCCCGGTTATTCTGAAATTGGAAAAATACATGGACAAGAATGGATATTTGTCTGTTACTAGACTGTAATAGCCTACGACTTAAGGAGCACCAACTGTATGTAGGTCTATACACATATTTACACATCTGTAGGCCTACTCTGTAGTGGAAACTCTCTCAGGTTATTTCACATAAACCATCACTTCTAATGTTTCACAAGGTTACAATGACCATTCATTATGTAGCATAGGCATCAAAACAAATCCATGACCATGCAGTAGTTTTAACGCTTTCAGTGCAGCGACAGGCGAGTAGGTCAATTATCGCGTCACGCCGAGTGGGCCCTACACACTGAATACATTATTTTGCGCTGTTTATAGTGTTGTGCGTTACAA
>Ga0209145_1000086_pt1 | contig 19416 bp, 11 predicted proteins | sample WorMetfiPIANOSA2_FD_187396 | JGI IMG/M metagenome (GOLD analysis project Ga0209145, IMG submission 187396) | Marine gutless worms symbiont microbial communities from Max Planck institute for Marine Microbiology, Germany - Olavius filocauda... | ecosystem: Host-associated > Annelida > Digestive... | reverse complement strand
CCATCGACACATTATAGGTCATTTCGGAGACGATTTTACGGGTCATATGAAAGATTGACCCAACCAACAGTGTCATAGCACTGAAGGATAATGGTTAGACAAGGTTTTCATCTGAATATGCACTCCAGTGGTGCTATGTTTGTGTACTGTAAAACAATTTTTGTGCACTTTATTTCACAAATTTCATGACCTTGGCGCCATCTTCAAAATAACGTTATTCATCAGTGGGAAAATAATATAATTATCTCATGCTATTTTAGTGTATTACTTAGTCCAGCAAGCAAAAAAGCAAAAATTAAGGTCATCAAAATAATGTATAGATCAAACTGCCAAAATTAAGGGCCGCCAAGTTTAAGGGTCCACTAGACAATCTTCTGCAGTCATATGAGTGTTCCCCAAGTATGACAATACATGTAAGCCTTGTCAATTTAGTTCTGTGAACACAAGCTCAACGAATAACATTCTTTTCACTACAGTCACAGGATATCTGAACGTAAATGTGCTGGCCACATGGTCAATTTGACACTAAATTTTACTATATCACGGACGGCTGATTAAGTGCATCGTTGTCAACATTACATAACCTACTACATTATGCTTCAAACATAAGCAAATAAAATCTCTCTGACCACATAATACATAAACAGCTAATCATGACACCTTTTTGAATACTCTGGCTCACACAGTTATGTGATCACTGTTTATATCACTGCAATGAGGTCAAGTGTATTAGTTTTTTTCACAGTTGACACAGAAAGACTGAGAGGGTCAGCAGAGTGGAACTGTGCACTCTGAGCAGTTTATTGTTATTAATGTACTCGTCAGGATGGTCATCAATACTATGTTGTTAACTTAGCATACTAAATTTTGGGCCCTTCTAATAACATACAAATTCGTGGGCATTGCCAAGGGGAGGGAGTGGGAAGCAATCCCCAACATTTGTTTTTTTTCTCCATTTCTCTACATGCTGAAATCGTAACAGTATAACATTTTAGTTTGTACACATGTATATTAAATTTTTTTGGAGACTTCCTGGCTATGCCTCTGTACATTTACTTAATGTGTGAAAGGAATGCTGCTGACTGCAGATAAGGCAAACTGAAGCTATCCTTTGTCTGAAACTCCCACAACAAGGTTCTAGTTTAATCCAGAATACACCCAAAGTCTCTCAATTATGTCGAGTGGCCATTACGTATATCTATACAGCTGATGTTACTACTTAAATATTATTCTTTGTTGTCAACTTGTCACAGCAACAACAGACATTAAATACAGAGAAATATCACTTACTAGTTACTCAGCCAAGTGTGCTTAGGTTTCCTGTGAATTTTGTGTTACCTAGTAACTCCTTGTTATAGACTCATTCTCTTATTTAACTCAAAGCTCACTGATATGAGGCTTGTATCGTACTAACAACACCTATGTTTCCTCACCTAAGATAGGAGAACTACCAGACAAAAGGTGGAATGCAACAATTCATCAATTGGAAAATAATATAATTTGAATGCTCGACACAGATCATTTCTTTCCATTTTTATAACAATATGCACTATTTGATTTGCCAGTCTTAACAGTACAATCAAACACTACAACTGTCAAATGACACATGCACTCATAGCATGAAAGACGTCACAAATTATCTTCCACAACATACAAACATAGGAATGCACGACATTGACAAGTTACAATTAAAACAATTCTGAAACTGTGACATATACAATTTGCTAAAATCAATCGACATGTCTCGAACTGTGCAAAAAAGTTGCCAGATGAACTTTCAAAAATCAAACTCGAACGTATATACAAATGTAATGCACATCCTTCTTGATTCAACAAAAAGACACAACTGCAAGAAACTGCTAACTACATTAAACATTCGTAACTGCCAACAAATTTTTCAGAATTTACTTTACACAATGTGTGTATGTAGTAGTATAGAAAAAAATAATGGAAAACATGGAAGAAACGAACCAATACTCAACTTGAAATAATTCAGATTAATCAGTTATTAGCATCGCCTTAGGTGAACGACTCTCATTCAAAGAAACTGGGGACTCAGGGCGCAGCAAGTCTGATACCATAGGTGACTCATCAGAAGCATTACTTCCAAGGCTGTGCAGACGCATGTGCGTCTTGAGTGAACTGGACTGTGTAAAGCATTGGTTGCAGACGCAGCAGACAAATGGCCTTTCACCAGTATGCGTGCGTACATGTGTACGCAGGTTCCCAATCTCAGCAAATGCTTTGTCGCATACAGAACACACAAACGGCTTCTCTCCTAGGTGCATTGCACGCTCGTGCCGGCGCAGGCCCCAGCTGAACTTGAACCTCACTGGGCACTTTGAGCATGCAAACGGCTGTTCAGCACTGTGCACACGCTGGTGTCGCCGCAGGTGACTTAACATTATGAACGCAGAGCCACACTCATCGCAGCAAAACCGCCGAATGCCAGTGTGCACTGCAAGATGTGCCGACAGAAGCCCCGGATGACGGAACTGGCGTCCGCAGTCTGAACAGATGTACGGCGTTGCATCGGAATGTGTGCGCGTATGGTACTGTAGTCCACTAGCCTGCGCAAAACGCTTGTCACATCCTGGGACTTGGCATGCATACGGACGTTCACCCGTGTGTATTCGCATGTGTACGACCAACATGGCAGCCGTGCGAAACCGCCGACCACATATGCAGCACATGTGCTTACGATCCGACGCCATATTCGCAGCAGGAGTGGTGGTTGGTATCTGATTGTCCAGTGTGGTTTTGATGGAAGTGTCATTCTCCGATTTCAATTTCTGCCACTCCAGTTCTGACGCAACATACACATATAATGCAAACTGCACTAGCCACCTACTTGTCTTTTTGCTATACACCATAACAACAAAACACACACTAACTACTCACAACCTTATGTTATTAATACAACTACTACCATTACTACTACTACTCGTTGTGTTTGTTTAACCAGCCTATTTTCCAAGTTCACCAGAGATTAGGCCACATCTAAATGGAAATCTATGACAGTTGTTGTAAGGGTTTTTTGCTCACACTGTAATCAGCCCAACAACTGACAATGTCAAAGCACTGCAGTCTTCTATGCAAGTGATACACAAAGTGGAACAACTGATGTTACAAAACTGACAGAAACAGATTAGACTAGCACACATCAGATATACTAAACACAAATATGGTCAAAAAGCACCTTTACGACTGTGCCAAGTTTTCCAAGCACTTCACATTGGTTTAACTTCCGTACGTACACATACAAATACAGCAAGTGAGTAAAGTTTAACGTCCCACTCGATACACAATAGGTCATTTTGGGGACAAGTCTTTACAAGGCAGATTACAGTTGTGTGTTATTCTTGAGCATTACAGCCATAAGTTATTATGTGGCATTTTCTGTAACAAACTGCTCTCCTGTGCTTCCTTTTAAAGCTTGCAACTTGTGACTGTTATAACTTCAAATTTGGTGAAGAGAATGCCTGGGTTGTGAGATGGCAGTTTTGAAGACAAAGTTCATGCAAACTTCAGTTTAAACGGCGACACAAATAAAGACATGGCTGAACAAACAAATTTTCAAAAGTCAGTGAATTATTGATCATGCGACATACCGTACACAAGCTATAACCTTAAACAATGTCAAGTCATGAGATCGTGTAACATACTTTACAGCAGTGCATCAAAATTCAATAATGCATGACCATAAGAATTGGAAGCCGGTGGATTACATCACAAAATTCAGCATAATATGGGCCGCACAAATCAGAAATAAAGATTAACTGCTAAGATGCATGAAGCAGATGGACACTGGATACATCGACAGATTTAGCATAACCCGTTACTTCACATCAGACATTTCTCCTGTTCATCTCCGTAACTTAAAAACACACTGTCTGCATGTGAAGCAGTGCCACTGATGTGCACATGTTGTGTTGTAGGGCCAACGTGCTATTTTATACACTGCTGAAATTAACAGCTAAAGACACTTGGCAGCTTTCTCTGTAGCTTATCAGTGTTCTTAACAACTACTATTGTCAAGACCGTCTTGCAGAATGGAAGAAACACAGTCATATTACGCTAATGAACATCTGCCTAAACAGTCATGTTCACTGTCACTCAGAAATGCCATAAATCAGTGACACTCTTGTAGGAAGATACTTGAATTACGGCAATCGGAGCATACATTTTAAACATTAATTACATTAATTATAATCATGCTTTGGTAGAGAACACCACACAACGTTAACAGTCTAAACTGAAACCAAACTTCACACAATAACAGACATTCAAAAACTCAAACATGTTCAGCACAAATTTACACAAACATCCTGGAAGCTAAACTACACTGCTGGATTAACCGACATGAATCTCAACAGTTTGGAACTAAGGCATTTGTGGCACTATCTTATATACAAAACTAGAAAAGTACTCATTAAGAGTGTATACCTCTGCCAAGCAGTATGTTAAAGTCTGCAACATTAAACTGGTATACAGGCTCATTATAGTGCTGAAATTAGCAAAAGGTAGTAAACTAGCACTATTTTACGTACTGCAAATTGGTGAAGAAGAAATAATATTCCTGGATTTAGATCAGAATGCAGATTACCCACAAAATCTAACGGATTGATCCTTATCCCAAAGCCTTACCCCTCCCCAAAAATTTCATTCACAACTTTTTGAGTAATCCTGTTATCAGACAAACAGACAAACCAACCAACCAACCAACAAAATGAAAACATTTCCTCATTGACGGAGGTAAATATTGTGGGAGTAATAGACAGGATCCTAAGCAGATTTTTCTAACCTGCCAATGCAGCTTACACTACTAGTATGAGCGTTGAGTACGTTCTCAACAACAGAGCTGTTCTCAACACTACTTTCAAACATCATACACACATTCGGAACTAACTGAAAGAGTAGTAAAGCCATGGTTAAGTCTGCCTGCCAATGCACTGATTTAGACAAGTTTATATAATTTAATACATTTTCAGTCAGCACTGATCTGTCTGAATTTGTCACATTTCTGGCAGGTTCTGACCCTTTCGTTAAATACTATTATTTTTAGTCTAGTGAAGTATGGCCTTCAGCATGTCAGTGGAACTATTAGTAAGTAATATAGTATATTACATGGCAACAGCAAGTTCATCAACACAATTTTGCAGTCATTTCACTTACTACCGGTAATTTACACACAGTAAACTCCGATCGAAGACTATAGCATCATACAGTCAACAGTAAATTCTAACAACCGCATCACACTGCACTGCCCACAAACTACTAGTCAAACATAATACTCAACGCATAAATAGTATGGATATCAACATACGACACTTACATGATATTACTATTCAACAGCTTAGCATTAAGTTCTCTATAACTGCTTTCATACAAAATCAATTATTAACTATTACTCTGAAAACCATTATTCCTGTTTAAAAAACTACACCCTTTTTATTTTCGCAATACCGTTATATGTGCACCAATTTCAATAATTTTTGAAAGTAATATGCCTGAGAAAATTTGTAACAAAACATATACTGTATTTCGCACCACATCTATTTTGTATGCTCCTACAATGCTTTGTAACATAAGCCATGATCTGCCTAACCAGAACCAAGTTATTCTCAGTATCAATGTTTTTGTCTGCACCCCCCTCCACAGCCAAAACCAACAAAACATTAGCGAAACTTTTTCTATGCTACAATAGTCTAAACAAAGTTACATTACTGTGCAAAGTTTCAGACTGATGTGTATTGTTGAATTTAAAAAATACAAGTTACTAACTTACGACATGCTGCGTTTTTAAGTCACGTGCATGATGACGTACGCGATGATGACGATGTGCATGGGCTACAGATATTTTTTATCGCATTGTTGACGTTATGATTTCTGTCACTAAATAAATGGAAGCAGCAGAAGCAAATGTTTGTCGCGGAGGTCTTCAGAACGATAATGAAGAACTTCGAGTCATTCACCGGGCAATGGCGATTGCTTTCCGCATGGCGCGCGATGCTAAAGCTGCATTTATCACTAAGAACTGGGTCGCTGCGCAGCTGAAACGATCTGCGCATTTCGTTCAGAGAAAATGGCACCGCAGTCCACATGATCGTCAGACAGAATTTTGTGGTTCCCGGCCACTGGTTCTCTTTCAAGAAAGTCGCGATATTGTGGGTCAGAGCTGCCACTGTCATTCTGGCACAGGCTGGATGCTGTTGCTGCCCACACGGATTACTAATTTGTAATTCTTGATTTTAAAAAATCAACAATATACATCAGTCTGAAACTTTGCACAGTAATGTAACTTTGTTCTGACTATTGTACTATAGTAAAAGTTTTGCTAACGTTTTACTGGTTTCGGCTGTGGAGGGGGGGTGCAATCATTATTGAACACCCGGTACAGTGTACATGCATTCTGACATCGTCCACTTCTTAGTTGCATAGCTGTGGTGTCTGTGTTTCTCAGTTTCTTCAGTAGATAATTCAGACCATTAACTTTCAAACGTTTGTTAGGAAATTAACTGATATTTTAGAAATGTAACCTTAGTATCAGTAACAAGTAGGAAGTTGCAAATTTCATTGGCAACATTTCCGCCAAAAATTGTCAAAATTGGCTCATGACCAACAACATAGTTATTTTAAAAATTAAAAGGGTGTAGTTTTTGAAACACAGTGTAATTGTTTGGAATAACTCTTTCCAGAAAATCTGTTGCCTGTTAACATTAGCTCTTTTATTTTATTACAATACTATGCCAGCATATTTATTGTCGATCAGAAGAAAATTATTTTCCTAAAAGAGAGGGCCAATAGCAATAACAGTATTCTGTTCATTCTACAGTTTATATCCTAATGATTATCTACATTTGCTTTCAGTGTTGATGGCATTAAGAGAATGTATAGAGTAGTTTTGTGGATTTTTTTTTGTACTGAAGTTCATTTGTGTTACTGTGGTTTTCTTGGTTGTGTCTGTATGCATCTGCTGTATATTTTGTTCTGTCATTTCACATAATAATGAATACATTGAAAAAGAATGCATGAATAATCTGCCACAGAAAATACAAGCTAACAACATAACAACACACGATAAGCAATCAGTAAACAATTACTCGACAAAAACTGTTGAGACCGGAGAGTGCAACGACACTTTGTCCATGTGACAGCGCATGTGAGACTTGACGGTGCCTGAATGCGAGAAGGTCATTCCACAGACAGGACACTGAAACGGGCGTTCACCAGTGTGCGTTCGCATGTGTGTACGCAGATTTGCAGCTTGGCTGAACAGTCTGTCACACACACTGCACTGGTGTGGCTTCGCCCGGTCATGAACTGCACGCCTGTGCTTCTTCAGGCCACTCTGAAGCTTGAACTGTGCCGGGCAGTCTGGACACAGATAGGCATACTCATCACTGTGTACCTGGCGCACATGACCTCTCAACATCGCCGGCAATTTGAACTGTTTTCCACACTCTGAGCATGTGAATGGCCGCTCATCGGTATGTTTGAGGACGACGTGCCTCCGCAGTAGACTGGCCCACTTGAAGCTAACGCCACACTGACTGCACACGTGTGGGGCGAGATCAAAGTGAACCTTCTCATGCGTATACCGTGTACTCGTCTGAGCAAAGGCTTTGCCACAGATACGACATGGATAAGGCCGTTCCCCCGTGTGGCATCTCATGTGCTCATTCAGAGTAGTAGCAAACGCACATCGACGACCACAGACGCTGCACACAAACGGCTTATCATCACCGCTGTCATGCTTACGCATGTGCTTATTGAGGAATTCCTCTTTCCGATACTGCTTATTGCACTTTGTGCATGAATGCCACTTCAGCCGATGGGTCGTGTTCTTGTGATGAGCTAGACATCGTGCGGTTTGAAACCATCGTCCACAGTCGGAACAGCCATATCGTTTTGCACTTCTTCCATCCACTCCGTCTGGCAAGAAACCAAAAAATTTTGTGTCACCAATCCTTTGTAGCCTTTCGTTTCCCTCAAAATAACAAAATAACTTACAATCACCAACACTGTCCACAAATGCCGGCAAATAAAGATACAACCGCACACTGATTCCTGGCATATAAATTACAATATATTTCAACAATGTCACATTTCAGTTACCGAAAACTTGAGAACTCATCAAACCAAAAGGTGCAATCACTCAAAAACATCCACAATATGTAACAAGCTGATTTTTGTATACACTCGCATTCTAAATCACAAGTTCTGATGCAGTGTGTCATTTTACTGTAAAAGATCTTCAACACTTTTTAAAATAATTAATGATCAAATTCTGTTCGCATGTGTGACACATTACCTATCGGTGTGTTACTGTGAATTATGACTTGGCTAATAATAGCAATATTAATAAAACATTACGTATATGCCTTAACATTCAGTATAACATTAAAATAACACTTATACTTATCATAATCATAATCGTCAATTTACATAGTGCACGGTCAGTTTCTAATGTGCTAAGGCATCGATTAGTTAATAGCGAGCGAAAAATAAGTTTTAATAATAATAATAATAATGCCAGGACAATGTTTATGGTGCTGTCATCGTGATCTTTAGCCACTGCGAGAGTTCACCCAGTTCATCTGATGAATGTAGGTCAGTGTCGGGTGGCCGCAGACCTTCCTACCAAGCCAACCGAATTTTAAGGTAATGTTTAAAGATCTTTGGTATATTCAGGTAAAGTGTTCCAAATTCTAGGACCAGGGATTGCAAAACCACGATGTACATAGTTGACAGTTTGGCAGGAAGTACAATGAGTTATCTGCTGATGGCAAACTTATTATTACAAAGGTGATGGTAAACTAGCCTATTATTGGACCTCATTACCATAGGTTTTACTGGGTTTCCATTGGCTGAATTCTGGGAAATGCCAAGCAACATTTTAAAGGTCAGATATGATACCCCTAATGTAGAAAATAGTTTACATCAGCACACCAGCCACTTGAATGCGATGTAATTTTTCATAAGATGTGTTACATGGCAAGTAATTACTCAAAGCTAACTGAAGAGAAGATGCAAATAATTTGGCTTGGTAAACGACATCAACTTGACACAGTAATGCAGAGATGTTGACATATTGATTCATTCAGCTGGTCCTTATTTTTCCACTTACGATACGTCAATTAGGCTCCAAAACACTGATGCATGTCTTTCAGGGTGGCCATTTTCCAGTCAGCATCAAATTCCGTGACTTTTCCCCGACTTATTATTTAGCCAGGAGCGGCATTGTACATTTAAAGGTAGGGTACAAATACTCGGTGAGCACTAGCAAGCCGGAAATTTTTTTAGTGTACCCCTTATTGGGGTAAAAAATCCCCAATTTCGGGTTCATATGCTATCGTGAAGGCAACTTAATAGTCATTGAAAAGTGTTATAGCTAACACACCAAAGGCAAGAACACATTTTCCATGACTTTTCCTATTTTCCCTGACCACTTTCAAATTCCCTGACTTTTCCAGGTTGGTGGCCACCCTGGTCTTTGTTAATTGTTGTAACAGTGTGCAGGCTACACTGGTTCTCAGTTTATAACAGGAACAAGATTAGAGCATGATGCTAGTGCTGCATGAACTACACTGGCAAAGAATCACCTTCAACACACAGCTGTGTTGAAGGTGATTGCACAGCTTGGCTCTATCATACTTGCACTCTAATGTCATCCCGTGTCAGTCAATCTAACCTGTGATCCACCTCGTCTAGTCAACTTGCTGTTCCATGCACAAAGACCTCTTACAGTGACTGAAGTTTCGCCGTCATGGCAACTACAATACAAGGGCCAATTGTGCCGACAGGTTATGTCTGTGCATGTACCTATGAAGATCTCTCACAGTGACTGAAGTGTTGTGTCAAGGGCCAAGTTGTATGTAACTGTTTACCAGCTGAATTGCATTTACAGTATATGTCGATGGATGTTTTAATGAAACGTCTAAAAACATTCTTATTTAATTGACTTTAGGCTAACTTAGCACATTTGCTGCATTGTGATTCTGTGCTCTAAAAGTCAAATGCAATTAATAATAATGTCATCCAATCAAAATTGCCACAGTGCATATAATGTCTTTAAATTCATTTGCACGTATTTTGAATTTCCTGACTCTACTCTACATAAATTATAAAAAGTTTATTTGCATGGCAATTATTAAACTGCGTGGAATGAGGCTTCCTACAGTACACTGATGCTACTGGGTCCTGCTGCTGACACTGGGCACCTTAATACTCAATAACCCACATTCCATACCTTCCAATTCTCTTCCAACTCACCATACTATTGACAGATGTGCAAATCTTCACCTTAGACTACATCATTAGCAGCATGGATGCTGCAACTGATAAGCTACAGGCTGTAGTTTATAAATAGCTCACAACACTAGGCTACCTCCAATGTGACATCATTTTTTACTCCAACATTAATAACCCATACCTTACCTAACTGTAACTAGCAAAGCCATAAAATAAGCTCTTTACACTTAACTGTAATACAGAGTTTAACGAACTATTTCTCTACCCGGTACCATGATATGTATGCTGTGTGTACATCCAGCACATTATATCACTTATTTAATTACCGGCACATCAATAGTAGTATAATTTGCTTTTGTGACAAGCTAGCAGACACCACTTTCTTCAATTAGCTGTATTTGCAAATTGTTTTGTCTTTAGCCGCAATATTGGTTCAATGATTAAAACTCATTACATATGCGAAGTATGATTTAAGTTGTAAGCAGTGAATGACTTGTCACCACCCACAGGCGGCACTTTTAACATTTTAACCTGTGTGAAAAAGGGTGAAAAGATCATACCGGTATTGAATTATTATTATATCACTAACGGTGAAAAGATGTACTAGTACTGAATGACTTGCTCAAAAATTTACCGAAGCAAAATTAAACACAGCACAGTAATGTGGTTTTTAACCATAATTATTAATTAATGAGAAGTCAACTAAACCAAATATTTTAGTAAATTAACATTTTACAACATAAATTGTCCTATTTAACTGCTGTATCAGAGGCTATTATAAATCAAAAATCATTATAAACTTTGTCACAGCATACGACAGCAACATTGCATAATTTCAAATTTTTAAGAATAGTCTGCAACAGCATCGTTTATGACAATGCACATATGACTATTTCACAAAAATTATTAAAATTGTGAACGACAGCTAATCCCCAACCAGCATAAGCAGTTATAATAAAAAACACTGAAGTGTACGAACAGCATCACATACGATGTGAATTTAACAAATGACAAACACTAGCTTGCTGTTTACACAATTAATTTCTTATTAACACACATTACATACAGCAAAATTTCATATTTATCACTAACTCCAAAAAGTTTCCTTGCATGTGAAAGATAAACATACATATATTACAGACATGCATACTCGACATCTTATTATGTGCTTTCACACTGTTGGTTGGGCAACGAGAAGTGCATCTGCTCTGGCACTCCATAAAAGTTTCTCTTACCCAACAAAGTACGGAGTAGGCCAATTGGAAAAGTAGTGGTGATGGTGGTAGTAGTAGTACTGTAGTTTCTTATTATCAGTAACGGCAGTATTAACATTAAATGTTGTTAATTCAGACATATGCACGACTTATTTCATCAATGCATGTACACAACACAAAATTCAACTTTAGAGCAAGACCGTCTTAGTAGAAATGACATGCAACTGAAAAATCCACAGCTACATCAGCTATACAACTGCAAAGTTGAGTATTTACTCCAGTCTGCTGAATTTATGGTACGTGCAGCAGTGGCACAGACTGTGCAGTTACCATTTGAGCATTATTGTGTGTTTTCAAATGGGACTTGTGAGTGCCTGAATGGGCAAAACGCATGCCGCACACTTCACAAACGTAAGGTCTTTCTCCCGTGTGTACACGCATGTGTGTGCGAAGGTTTTCTGGAACCGTAAACGCTTTGTTACATAGACTGCAATGATACGGTTTTAGACCAAGGTGAACAGCATTAACATGCCGCTTTAAGTTATGCATGTCTTTGAACTGTGATGGGCATTCTGCACAGACATACGGACAGTCTGTAGAATGTGCACGTCTGTGGTGCAGTTTCAGAGAAAATGCCATCTTAAATCGCTTTCCGCATGTCGAGCAGGTATGAGGACGACTGTCTTGGTGCTTCCGTATCGTGTGGATTGTAAGATGTCCACGTAGTTTAAACCTCATTCCACACTCACTGCATACGTGTGGAAATACACTGTAGTGTACCTTTTCATGTGTATTTCTAGTACCAATTTGGGCAAAGGTTTTCTCACAAACGCGGCAGGCATATGGGCGCTCGCCAGTATGGCAGCGCATGTGTTCAAGCAGTGAGTAACGATGCACAAATCCTTGGCTGCACACGCTGCAAACATGAGGTCGTGCGTCATGTGAAGCGTGCATCAGTGAATGTGCTTTCAGATAGCTGGGAAAGCGGAACTGTTTATCACATGTGTCACACTTATACCACTGCTTCGGCGGATCATGGGTGTATCGCACATGGCGTTTCAACGATCTGAATGAAGCAAATCCTTTCCCACATACAAAACATACAAACGGATCACTTGCAGAATCAGGATCAAGATTCTGCATTTCTTCGCCGGCATCAACATGCAGCTTTTCATGTTCTGCTCGTGCCTCTATAGTTTCAAACACTTTGTTACAGTAGTGGCATGTATATGTGCACTTTTGGCCATGTGATCGCATGTGACCGATCAATCCAAGACGTTCAGGAAATCCTCGGCCACAAACTTCACATACGTATGACCTGTCTTCCACACTACCATGTGCTAATGAATGCTTCTTAAGCTCTGATTGAAAGCGAAACTGTCTATCACATTGGTCACATCTGAACCACTGCTTCGGTGGATCATGTCTGTATTTCACATGCCTTTGCAGCAACCGTTCACTTTCATATCCTTTGCTGCAGACAGAGCAGATGAAATCACTGTGTTCCACAGACGATGAATTTGTCTTGTGCCCAGCGTCTGACAAGCAACCAACAAAAACTGTTTTCAGCTCTTCACTTCAGCTACTCCAGTCCCCAAACTACTGCAAATTGTGAATACCCGAGCCACGGCACATTGTAAAACCACTTCAGCAAAGTCAAAGTGAGAAAAGACACTTAATACTCAAAGCAACAATCGAGCACTTCTATTAATAATTTAACACACAACATTTAGGTGCTTTACAGAAAGCACATAGACAACCAACCACATTGAATAAGCACAAAACGTAACCGCAACAAAATGGACTGCTTTAATGTGCAATTACATTACCGAAGAATGAAAATATAAAAATAAATGTAATCTTTGTAACACAATGTCCGACCTAATTTTCTTTCGTTTTCTTACTAAACATCACGAAAATGGATTTAAAATTTTAAATTATTATGTGCAAACCAAATAAGACATTTAGAGTGCTGCAAATGAAGATCATTATTAAGTCAGCAAAGTAACCAATAACGAGACACTACCGGACCGGTATATCAAGTAAACAATGCCAACACACTGTCAACTTCAACATATTATGAAACTTATATGCTATTAAATTTCAACAGGCTATGACGATACGCAGCAAACAGGCAAAAGCGTAACACAGTGGTGCTTATCACAAGTATGTACCAGACTATCAACAGTGATCCCTTTGTTACAGTTACTGAGTCAGTGAACATGCTCCAGTCAGCAAAGCACTGCCGCCATGTCCAACCATATGTTTCTTCAATGAACTGTTATGTGCAAACTGCTGTCCACATACATTACAGACAAATGGTCTCTCGCCCGTATGGACACGCATGTGAGTACGAAGATTACTGCGCTGCGAAAAGCCTTTGCCACAAACATTACAATAGCAGTGACTGACGGCAGCATGTGTCCTCATGTGACGGCCGAGTGCAGAGCGCGATTTAAAGCGTGCTGGACAGCGTTCGCATACAACCGGCTGTTCACCCGTATGCACGCGCTGGTGCAGGCTCCACAGATGGTAGTTGCGAAAGCCTTTACCACACGTTGTGCAGCCGTAAGGACGCTCCTGGGTGTGCACACGCATGTGGTAACGTAGCAGCGACCGCTGGATGAAGCCACGGCCACAGACTGCACACACATGTGGCCGGGCATCGGCGTGGATGCGCTCGTGAACATTCAGGGAGCCGTGTTGTGAGAACCGACGGCCACAAACCCGACAGGTGTAAGGGCGTTCACCCGTATGCCTTCGCATGTGAACAGTCAGCGAGCTCTGATTGCGGAAACGTTTCCCACACACCAAGCAGACATGTGATACATTAGCGGCATGCAACTTAAGATGTTTCCGATATTCATCAAGGTGTATGAATCCACGCCTGCATACTCCGCAACAGTAAGATGTCACTCCCTTTTTCTCTGCCACAGCGATACATGCCCCTATACAATCATGTCTCTGAAGCTGCTGGGCCGAAGTGAACTCCTGCTCGCAGACAGCACATGAGAAGGTGTGACCATCGACTGTGTCTGCCACATCGAATACGCCGTTCATTTCTGGCAATACAGCAACAACATAAACTGCTGTCACTCATTTCGTCCACTTCATCGTATTTTGCCACTTCAATCCTCTTATCTTATCTAACACATTCTTCACTCACACAAAGCTCACTTCTATTTCATTACTGCTACTGATGAACCACTTGGCAAGTTGTAGGCAGTGTATGGAGGACCACTGGACAGCATAATCACAGGCACTGCTATTGCCTCTCAGATATATCTAAGTCCAGTCAGTTTTATATTTCTTACTATAGATGAGCATAGCAATTCAATCAACATGTCCAATGATATGTGCTATGCAGTTTCATTATATCATGCATACACACACACACACACACATTCATTTCCTATCCTGATTACATCGGTCACTACTGCAAAGTACTAAGCATACAAAACCGATACAACACAGAATAACTACAGCAAACCAATTTATTGTATTTCTGCTTACAGTACTCAGTGACAGTATTTTAACATAATTCAACCATGTCACACTAAATACAAAATCCGTTATTCACAGGACACAAATATAATAAAAGATAACACAAAAATATCAGACAGCTGTCAAAGTTCAAGGCATCAAAGTTAAGAACAGAAGAATAAAGCAATGATAAAATCATACTCTATAAATTCTATAAATACTACAATTATACAGTACGCAACGTGATAGACAAAGAATTCATATCCATCTCCACGCACAAACCAGACAGGTGTTCCTTGTAATGAAGACTACAAACTGTGTTTTCTCCAACTTGCAACTCATTAAGATAAAAGCACAAGTCATGTTACTGTGTTTTATCTGAATTGATATTAACAGTTATTTGTATCTATTTTTTACTGATTTTAATGCAAAAGTTAAACAAAATTATGGATAAATGTATGGTAGCTTATATCAGTTCATATATTAAACAACTGTATTTTCTGCATACATATCAGGGAAATGTGGTGATGTAATTGTATTCTAAACAGAATCGTTATTCAGCCTTTGGTGTAACTTAGTATCATTATTTGAATGAATATTCACTTCACCACTCATATGCCCTTTACTTCTTATAACAATTATACGGTAACCTGCAAAACTTCGAGCAGCCTCATCACCAACACCGACAAAATGGTTCTCAAACAAAAGCAACATATAATTCCTATGAATAAAAACATAAATATCATTCCACAGCTCCACAACACTGCTCCTAAACAGAACCATTCTGCCTATGCAGACTTCTGACGTCACAGGTGATCAAGTTCTGGCAATTTCACGAATAACAATCAGAATCATTCACAAAATACCACAAAATATAGGCCCTTCTTGATTATGAATACATTACAAACAACATGCACTGCAACAGTACCAAAAATAAACAGAAATTCAGGCGTGGTACCATACAAACCACATGCTATTACAGCACTAAACAACTCACTAACTCACAGCTGAACTTACATAAACTTTATAGAATATATACATCTTGTGTCAGCTCGTCAACGCATGAAACTCCACTTTTCCAGATATTATCCTTATTATGTGGACCTCTCACTAGAATGCTGTCCATTTCATCCATGCTTGTAACTCGAGAATGTAAGGTGAAAGAAGTTCAAATTTGGCATACAGGTTTCCTTTCCCATGGCAACTGATGCCTTTCAAGATTAAGGGTCAAAGGTCAAACGTGAGGCCTAAAACTCAACATAAAATGCACGATAAATGGCTGATGAATATTCAAAGTTAGTGGAAATGCTGTCACCACGAAGTATCACACACCAATAACTTAGCTGGTCAATCACCACAATGATCACATACTCATGTAGCTAACTTCAGACTCGGTGACTGACTATGTTAACCTCATACAACACAACACGCCGTCGCTGGTTATAGTAAAAGATCCAAATTGTTGGGTGTAATCTTTAACTGACCTTCTTGTTACTAAAGGTACATGAATAGCAAACGTGGTAAAACCACAAGCTTATACTGAACTCAACAATTACATAACAAACTGCAGTCAGTTTCGATACAATGATTACACACTCACTCAGTCTCGCTGCTACAAACTTCCAGCACTTCAGCAAAAAAGTTCGCTTTAAACAAATATTTACATCATTATGAACAGAACACTGCATAAGAACATTAAAAATGCAGATCAGTTAACAATATTTTAATCATATTACATAACATAACTACATACACTCTTGACGACTAATTACATAAAATATTAAATAAAGTTATTTTTAAAATGAACAACTGATCTCACCTTCACCACTGGCTGGTAGTGGGCCTGATGTTGCAGCATCTCCAGAACTCTGTTTGTGGTTGTGATTTTCATGTCTTGTCAGCTGATAGCGGTACTTAAACTTCTCACCACAGTGTTGACATGGAAAACGTTTCATCTTGCGTGCACGTTTCTTTGCTGGTAACCCTAGCAAACAAGTTTTGTTACAACATTTACCTGTCCAATCCTACACAAAGTGCACACAAGAACCTCTAACTCTGCAAATCTGTTTAGGAAAGTGTGACAGAATTTAATGACTTCAAACTACCAATTCCATGCTGTCACAGACTAGTTGGCTTCACCAAAGGAAAAAAACAGCTCAGCAACTGCTAATGCATGCAAAGTGTTTTAAGGTTAGGTATTACCGAGCTCTCCACTGCATGACATCTGGATCTCTACTCATCTGCTGCGTAACTTTATTTAATATTTTATGTAATTAGTCGTCAAGAGTGTATGTAGTTATGTTATGTAATATGATTAAAATATTGTTAACTGATCTGCATAACAAAGAGGATATACCTCATCTACTACCGGTAACATAATTAACAATCTTATTCCCAGCTATATGGATCTCATAAAAAATAACACAATCCAGTTGCATAATTTAAATTTTTATCATAAAAATGTATCCATTTAAAGCATGTTTAACTATCTACACATAACAGAGTAGTCTCAGAGTACATTATTAATTTAATTTGTCTCTATCTGCTGTAGAATGCTGATTATTTTATATTTTATATGATTTTTGATCTTGTATTATCCTGCCAGTCTCTGTCTTAACATTGTTCAAATTTATACTGTGGTACTGAGATTCTAATAACAACAACAACAACAATAACAACAACCATTTTACCGCCCTATAATCTGGATTAAAGAAAATGATTGTTGTTGTCGTTGTTACTAGAATCTCTGTACCACAGTACACATTTGAACAAAGAGATTCTAGTAAGTTATAATATTAACACATTCACAATGCTAGCAGAAAGCTCTGTACAACAAACATCAAACAATAAACAAGCCATATCCAGAATTGTGTTTTAAACTTATTCACCTAAGTTACATCTTAATGAAGTATTCAAAGACTAGCGGAAAAGCATGCATCATTTACTTACTGTAATCATCATCTTCAGCATCATCATTCTGCTCTGCTGCCAGATGCACATTTTCAGACTCATTGCCATCAGAAACAACGCTGCTGATATCAGGTTTTAAATCGACTGTTGAATCAGATCGTGCTTCCCAATCAGCTGCACTTGAAACAGGTATTAGAGACGCTAAGTCGCCTCCGTCGTCATCTCCATCACTGTCTGGAGGCAGTGCATCAGCTTCAGCACAAGACAGCTGAACTGTGTCGAAACCCTTTGACCAATACCGCTGTAACCGTGAAAGAATTGCAATTCGCTGGAGAAACTCTGCAACAGTGCCTTGTGATGCCAGAAGTGCTAGGTTGTTACAGATTGTTACAGCTCGGATGTACCGATCCAATGGCAGGATTTCAGCTGGTGCACACACAATTCCACCAATCAGTATTGAGTACTAAGTACAGTACTGTAAGCATAATGTACTACAACATACAACTTCATTCAAATACCTTACTGTTAAACTGTATCAATTTTCCAGCTAAAAATTTTTTTAAAATATATTTTCATGTGGCACTGATCAATTTTAGTAAAATTTCAGATGTACCGTACCCAATATGTAATGCAACAGTATTTTTGAGTTATGTCCAGTCCTTCCCGATTCCATAGAGGCAGGTATAAGTAAGTTAGTACCTGGTTCTAAGTAAAACATAAATTTGTATGATGCATCGACAAAAATATATCTAATTAGTTAAATACACAAGGCCTAATTTTAAAAAATGCTTTGAGCTGGTAGCGGAAACTGTCAGTGGACAACAATGGATTGTTCTACTCATGTCAGGGCATTCCTGATCATCAGGGCGGCCATAAGTAGACTGTTGTAGCATATCATAACTACTAGATGACGTCTCATCAGAGCTTGTCTGTGAAGTTGCTGTCCCTGTGAGTGTCTGCCAAGTTGTTCCGTTTTTGTGCTCTTCGGCACCATGACGTAAGACCAAGATTGAATTGGCGCAGAGCTTCCTCCACCGTTCTCAACCAGGTATGGTTTGGACGACCTTGCAGCAGGCGATATGTGGGCTTGTAGAGCACGGGAATGATATTGTTACGGCGATGTCAGCTATTTTTACGGCAAGAGTGCCGTAAAAATAGCCTCGGCCTTAAACTAAACCTTAATTACTTCGGCTATCTCAGCTGCTGCATATTTTCACGAAAAATAGCGAGAACATCTAGTCTAGTTTGAGTGAATTTTCACGAAAAATAACACCTTGCATTCTTGTACACCCTCATCTACTAGGGCTGCTGTTAGTGCTCTTTTTGAGTCTTATGGTTCCGCCTGTCTTTATTGATATCGTGAATAAGCGGTGTTCCAATACTATACATCTACTATGGCGAAATAGGGTTAGCATTAGCATTATGGAATCAGGTTTTATGACGGCTAGCCTTATATATAATAATAATAATCAATGATGTAAACGGATGCAGGCATGAATGCCTCTATATCCGTATCTTTACTTTATAAACGTAACTTTAAATATAAAAATTAGTT
>Ga0209145_1000064_pt1 | contig 25961 bp, 21 predicted proteins | sample WorMetfiPIANOSA2_FD_187396 | JGI IMG/M metagenome (GOLD analysis project Ga0209145, IMG submission 187396) | Marine gutless worms symbiont microbial communities from Max Planck institute for Marine Microbiology, Germany - Olavius filocauda... | ecosystem: Host-associated > Annelida > Digestive... | reverse complement strand
CTAATGGCTGCTCACCATGAGGGAGGTGGAGGACCAAACTTACTCCCCTCATGCTGAGGAGCCCCGCCGACAGGCGGGGCGTCTCGAAGCATCTGGCTGTAGGCGGAAGATACCGGGCGTTCCTCAGGCCTCCGCCGCGACTGCCGACACGAGATCGCCGAACTCGCGCAGGAAGACCGAGCCCTGCACCGTACGCTGGACCAGGATCGAACGGCGGTCGTGCTCGTCGGGTTTGCGTTTGACCAGGCCGTATTCGCCCAGCCGGTCGAGCGCGCGCGTGATCGCCGGCTTGGAGACTTTCAACTGCTCGGCAAGGCCGCGCACGGTCTGCGGCGCGGTTGAAAGATAAACGGTCAGCAAAACGGCCATCTGCCGCGCCGACAGGTCCGGCGTGTCGCGCCGCACGCTTTCCAGCGTCGCGGCACGCCAGATCTCCAACGCCTGCGCAGCAGTCAGTTCGATGCTCATCGGTGTTCGCACGCCCGTTTTTCGTTTCGAGTCCGGATCGTTTATAGCGGGCGGCGGTACCGACCGCAACAATGGGGCCGGTAACACCCTCACCCCAACCCCTCTCCCTCCAGGGAGAGGGGCTTTTGGTCCCTTCTCCACCGGGGGGAGAAGGTGGCCCGAAGGGCCGCATGAGGGGGTTCGGGTGCCGGACAAGTCCGTCTACCCGTACCGTTTCCGCAGCATGTCGAAGGCGGCGCGGATGCCCATCGCCTCGCCGCCTTCGGGGCGGCCGGGCTGGCTGGTGCGGTTCCAGGCCATCAGGTCCACATGGGCCCAGGCCACGTCTTCGGGCACGAACTGCTGCAGAAACAGGGCGGCTGTGATTGCGCCGCCGAATGGCGCGCTGCCGGTGCTGGACAGGTCGGCCGCCTTGGTGTCCAGCATGCGCCGGTAGGGTTGCCACAGCGGCATCCGCCACAGCGGATCCACCGTCGCCGTGCCGTGCGTCAGGATCGCCTCGGCAAGGTCGTCGTCGTTGCAGAACAGGGCCGGCAATTCGGTTCCCAGCGCCACCCGCGCCGCGCCGGTCAGGGTGGCGAATTCCAGGATCAGCTCGGGCCGTTCCTCGGCCGCCAGCACCAGGGCATCGGCCAGGACCAGACGGCCTTCGGCGTCGGTGTTTCCCACCTCGACGGTCAGGCCTTTGCGGCTGGTCAGGATGTCCAGCGGCCGCATGGCGTTGCCCGATACGGCGTTCTCCACCGCCGGGATCAGCACCCTGAGGCGCACGTCCAACCCGGTTGCCATGATCATGGCGGCAAGGCCCAGCACCTGGGCACCGCCGCCCATGTCTTTCTTCATCAGCAGCATGCCCTGGGCCGGCTTCAGGTCCAAACCGCCGGAATCGAAACAGACGCCCTTGCCCACCAGGGTCACCTTCGGCGCCTTCGCCCGCCCCCAGGCAAGATCGATCAGCCGCGGCGCCCGGTCGGACGCGCGGCCCACCGCGTGGATCATCGGGAAGTTGCCGCGCAGCAGGCTGTCGCCCACCGTCACCTTCACCTTTGCCTTGTGCAGCCGCGCCAGTTCCCGCGCCGCGGCGGCCAGCTCCTCCGGCCCCATGTCGCTGGCCGGCGTGTTGATCAGGTCGCGGGTCAGCGTGACCCCGCCCGCCACGGCCTCGACCGTCTTTCGATCGATCTTCCTTGGCCAGACCAGCTGCCTGCGTCCGCGCGCCGCTTTCCGGTAGCGGCTGAAGGCGTAAGAGCCCATCGCCCAGCCCAGCGCGGCGCGTTCGGCCGTTTCGCCGGCCAGACCGTCGTCCAGCACATAGCGCCCGTCCGGCAGCCCGCCCGCCGCGGCGCCCCAGGACCAGATGTCCCGGTCGTCGGCAACGCCGACCAAAGCTGCATCCGCGGCCTTGGATCCGCGCCTGCCGTCGCCCGGCAGCAACAACAGCTTTCCAGGCCCGGCGTCGAAGCCCGCCGCGGCGATCCAGTCGGCGTGCCGCTTCGGGCCGCGCGCGACGAGTGCCTTCAAGGCGTCCTTGGTGACCGGTATCAGCCTCACCGTCTTGGAGTCCGTCCGCGTGGCAAAACAGTCCATTCAAAACTCCTGCATCTGGGTGGTGCGGAACGCGCCTTGCCGCGGCGCCGCGCCGCTCAGCAATCCGGCTCCTTCAAGGCGCGCAGACTGACCAGCCGTGCGCCCGCTTCGACGGCGCCCATGTCGATGGAGAACCAGGGAATTACGCCGTTCGCCAGAACCTCGCCCCGCTGGACGGCGGTCGGTTCGGCATCCTGGGCACCGAAATCGAAGAACGACACAACGACGCGCCACCCGCTGCCTTCCAGCAGTTCCGTGTCCCCTTCGGCCTCGTGGGTGACCTCTTCCACCGTGCCGGTGACGACTTCCGTGACCAGGTGCGGCCCTTCGATCGCGTCGCCGTTGAACATCAGATAGGACTGGAACTTCATGCCCTTCTTGTAGTTCTCCACCGTATGAAAGGCCGACGCGACCGGGAAAATCGTGCCCGGCGGCAGCGTCAAGCGGAGGTCGGGCGGTACATCGAACAGGGCAAGCCCTTCCGAGCCGTCCTCGACCAGCGCGGCACGCCCCTTGAAGGCTTCGACGATCTGACCGTTCAGGCGTTTTTCCTGGGTGAACCGCAACGAGCGCCCGTCCAGCGATTCCTCGGTATTGCCGGAGGATTCGATCGCCAGGGTACGGCCGCCGCCGAAATCCAGCGTGAACTCCAGCCGGCTGACCAGCACCCAGGAGGTGCATTTGCGTTCCACCCGCAGCAGGAACTGTCCGTCCCCGCTCTGCGCCTCTTCGCCCAGCTTCACCTGGTCCAGCGTCAACGTGTAAAGCGCCTCGTGCGGCACCAGGTCTTCCGATGCTGCGGCCGGCGACGGCAGGCCGGCGGCGATGCCAAAGGCAAGGGCGAACGGGGCGAGGACGACAAACCGCATCGAAGGGCGCTCCCTGTGAGGCCGGCGCCGCACCGACGCCGTCCGTTTCTTGTACTCACAAACGCCGGCAAGGCAAAGCGCCGCCCGGCCGCACCGCCTGTACCCGGGTACCTTCGGTTCGATCTGCGGAGCGGATTACCGACATGCCCTCTTGTGTGCCACGGCGAAATTGTCGTAAGTATTTGTAAGCAAAGACAGTAAGCGCGTACATGCAAAAGCGAGGTGCGCAGCATGCTCCGCCTGCGGCAGATCCGCCGAAGCGGCACGCCATGAGACCGATGCGCCTGCGTTACTGGCTCACCGGCGCCTTTGCGCTGGTCGCAATCATTCCCATCACGCTTTTGGGTTTCTGGATCGAAGAGACTGCCCTCCAGAAGGAATTCGACGCCGTCGAGGAAAAGCACCTGCTGTTGGCGGAGAACATCACCGCCGCGCTGGAGCGCTATTCCGCAGACACCCGCGCGGCGCTGGAAATGTTTGCTCTGGTGCCGCAAGCGTCCGGCGCAACCGACGAACTGGCCGTTTTCGCGGACGCTCTCGGATTTCGGCATTTCTGCATTGTCGATGCGGACGGCACGGTTCTGCACGATTTCATGCCCGCAGGCGAATCCGATCCAAGCATCGACGCGGCGCTGATCAGGGAAGTCCTGAGCCAAGCCGGCCCGGAGGTGGCCTTCCTGCCGGTCAAGGCGGACGCCGTCGGCCGCCCGACCATTCTGCTGACGCAGTCCAGCGCCGACGGCGGCGCGGCGATCGGCGCGCTGAGCACGGACTATATCGTGCGGTTGGGCCGGATGATCGATTTCGGCAACTAAGGGCCATGCGGCAATCGTGGACCAGTCCGGCCGGGTCCTGGCGCACCCCAAACAGGAGTGGATCGCGGAACGGCGGGACATCTCCTCGGTTGCGCCGGTGCAAAGCATGATGCGCGGCGAAACCGGCGTGACCCGATTCTTCTCGCCGGCGGCCCAGAAGGAAATGGTGTCGGGCTATACCGTCGTGCCGCAAACGGGATGGGGCGTGATGGTGCCCCAGCCGGTCTCGGAACTGGAGGCCCAAGCCCGGGACGTTCAGACCATGGCCATGGTCGTTCTGTTCGGCGGCGTCGTCGCCGCAACCCTGATCGCCTGGGCCCCGGACGAGGTCAAGACCCTGACCCACGAACTCAACCGGACGGCGGAACAGATCGATACGGCACTGACACCGTTCGGCCAGGTCGAAGAAACCTTCAACCGGTCGCACCGGGGCGTCGGGCTCGGCCTGCCGCTGGCCAAACGCCTGATGGAGGTGCATGGCGGCCGGTTGGAGGTGGAATCCAAGCCCGGCGAAGGCACCATCGTCTCGGTGCATTTCCCGCCCGAGCGGGTGGTCCAGGTCAGCATCTGACGGGCAGCGCCCTTGACAATGGAGAACGTTGGCGGCCCCTTTAGGGTCGGAGCAGGGAGCATGCGCATGGCAGCCATATGCTTCGTGACGCGGCGCTGCGCGCCGCTCCTCAGCATGAGGGTTTTGTTCTAACCTCGCCCTGAGGAGCGCCCGGAGGGCGCGTCACGAAGGGTATGGCTGCCAAGGATCCGATCTCCGGTCCGAACGCCAAGAGGTGAGGAACCCAACAATGCCGCAGTCGCCACCGCAACGCCTGATCGTCGGGATCTCCGGCGCCTCGGGCGTGATTTACGGCATCCGGGCGCTACAGGCGCTGGCGGACAGCGGCGTGGAGACCCACCTGGTTGTCTCCAAGTCCGCCGAGATGGCCATGGGTTACGAGACCGACGTCAAGCCGGCCGACGTCCGGTCGATGGCGACCCACTTCCACCCGGTCGGCGATGTGGGCGCTTCCATTGCCTCGGGCTCGTTCCGGACCATGGGCATGCTGATCCTGCCCTGCTCGGTCCGCACCATGGGCGAGATCGCGTCAGGCGTCACCTCGACCTTGCTGACCCGGGCCGCCGACGTGGTGCTGAAGGAACGCTGCCGCCTGGTGCTGGCGCTGCGCGAGACACCGCTGCACACGGGCCACCTGCGCACCATGACTCAGTTGTCGGAGATGGGCGCGATCGTCGCGCCGATCGTGCCCGGCATGTATGCCCGACCGCATAGCGTCGACGACATCGTCGACCACAGCGTCGGGCGCCTCTTGGACCTGTTCGACATCGACGCCGGCCTCGCCCACCGCTGGCGCGCCGACGAAGCCGCAGCGGATTAGGGCGCCTGCAATTTACGGCACCTCTCCGGCCCCCGTAACGCCACGTCCTCACCATCTCCGCCCGGACGCGGTCGCCGCGAAGGAACGGCGCGGTGTTGCGGTGATGGTTCCCCTCTCCCCGGCGGGGAGAGGGTGGACCGCGGCGCGAGCCGCGGGCCGGGTGAGGGGGTTCCGGTGTCGGCCGACATCGTAACCCCCTCATCCGGCCCTTCGGGCCACCTTCTCCCCTTTGGGGAGAAGGGAACATAAAGTCGCCCCCTAGAGCATGATCGACTTGGTCAGAGTCGTTCCTGCTCTAGTCGGTCGCCAGGCGATCGGCGTTTCGTGCATGCAGGACAAGCGCCCCGAGACCCACAGCGGTCGCCAGGATCACGGTTAGCGGTCCCAGCAGCGGGATGAACCCGACGACGGTCAGAAGAAGGAGGCCGGCTGCAAAGGCGGCCACGCGGATCCAGTACGAGACGTCCGCGTTCCGCCCGATCAGGCGCGCACCCAGGCGTCCAAGCGCGCCCGCCCCCACCATCAGCCCAATGAACAGCGCAACGACGTAACACGCCGCCAGCACGATCGTGATCGGAATTCCGATGATGCTGATCGCCAGCAAAGCAATCACGAACGGGCAAACAAGAAGGATCACGATGCCCAGGCCGAGCGCCCGCCAGGGATCGCGGCCGATGCGCGTCGCCGGCCCCGTGGCGGTGTCAGGTAGGATCAGAATGTGCAGCGCGCCCAGCAGGAACAGCCCCAGATAGAACGTCAGTCCCAGGGTCGTTAAGCCGGCCAGCGCGTGGCCCACCCATTCTCTCGGACGACCGGTTCTGACGAAGACGATGTCGCCCTGGATCTCGGCGCCGGGTTCGATGGTGGCTTCGTCATCGCCGCGGTAGGTGAGATCGCCCGCGATGCGCGCGGTCGACGCGATGGTGATCGACTCGCCGGCCAATTCCACGTTTCCCCCCACCGCGCCGGAAAGACGGATGTTGCGCGCAGCCGCACGCACGTCTCCTCCGATGGGTCCGAGCAGTTGCGCGTCATGGCCCGCCACCCAGACGTTGCCGCCGATCGCGGTGTCGCTGGGCACGGTGATCGTATGACCGGCGACCATAAAATCGCCGCCGATCCGGGCTTCCGGCTTTACGGTTGCACCCGCGATCCGGACATCGCCGTCGACCGCGCCGCGGACGACGACATCGCGGCCAGCCGCCAGAACGTCCTCGGAAATCTCCCGACCGATCACGACCGTTCGCCCGAACGAAACGACGTCGCCTCTCACCTGGGCGTCGACCGTGACGGTCCTGCCGCCCAGCAGGATGTTTTCGTCGATCTTTCCATGTCGGCTGACGACCTCGTCGAAGTCCTGCTCCGGAACGGCAAATCCCGTCGACAGAACCGCGGCCCCGACAACGAACGCCAGAACGGAGGATTTCAGCTTGATCATGACATCAACTCCCATTCACCGCGCGGCCGGCCTGTTCTTCCTCGACCTTGCCGGCAAAGACGTTCATCGACAGCAGTATCGTGCGTTCGCCCAGCCGCCCGAGCTTGGCCAGACCGTCCCACAGAATCGAGGTGGCCGCGCTGTCGCTCAGCCGTTTCGATTCTTCGTCGGAGAGTTTCAGGGCAAGGCCCGTCGAGATCTTGCGGGCGACTTCCTCCTGCACGGTCAAAATGTCGCTCGCGCGCCGGTCGTAACGGCCGCCCCACAGGTGCACGCCGGACTTGGCCGAAATAAGCGAAGCCGTGATCCGCATGCGGCCGCTCGATTGCCGCACGCTGCCTTCAATAACGTACAGGGCTTCGTGCGCACCATCGGTCTGCGCAGCGACATCCCTTGATATGACGCGCAATCCGGTTTCCCCGGACAGCGTGATGCGCAGGTCCTCGATCAGACCCGCAACGAACTCGTCCTGTCTGGAGTCATTGCCGATGCTCTCGAAGGGCACGACGGCGACCGTGGGAACCGTCATGTCGCCGTTCGGCGCGACATCAGGCAACAGCGCATTTGCAATGACGATGACCAGAACCAGCGCCGCGGCGGCACCGAGGACGATCGTCCAGTTGCCCAGGGGCCGACTGCCGCTGCGCCGTTGCTGCGGGACGCCGCCCTGCGGCTTGGCAGCCGTCCCCGGCTGAAGGCGGTAGACATGCACCGGCCGGTCGATGTTCTTCAACTCACGATCGCCAAGGTCCTCGAAAACGAGATCGGTCCTGTCGCGAACCTCCTCGTACACCTTGGCCGAGATGCAAAGTCCGCCCGGCTGCGAGAGCGCCTCAAGGCGGGACGCCACATTGACGCCGTCTCCATAAATGTCATCGCCTTCGATGACGACATCGCCGAGATTGATCCCCATGCGGAGTTCGATGCGCCGGTCCTCGGGCAATTCCGCGTTTCGCTGCCCCAACGACCGCTGCATCTCGCGCGCGGCGTGCACCGCATCGACGACACTTGCAAACTCTGCGAGGATTCCATCGCCCATCAGCTTGACGATCCGGCCGCCGTGGTCGGTGGTCTTTGGACGGATGACATCGCTGAGAAGACCCTTGAAGGCCGCAAGAGTGCCTTCCTCGTCGGCCCTGATCAGCCGGGAGTAGCCGACAACGTCAGCGGAAAGTATGGCTGCGAGCCGTCGCTCCATGCCTCATCCTTTCGGCCGGAGGGTAGCCAAAGACCGTAACGGAATCCAAGAAATCAGGTCGATCCCGGGCACGGCGTGCCGCTCGGCAGCCGGCACCCCTCCAACCCCCGGAACTCCACGAACTTCATCATCTCCGCCCAGACATGGTCGCCGTAATGGAACGGCGCGAACGGCTCCACGCCGGCGAGCGGCAAGGGCGCGATTTCCGCATCGACTCGCGGTTCGAAAAAGAACGGGATCGAATGGCGCAGCGTGCCGCTGCTCAGGATCCGGTGTTCGGTGGCCTTGACCCGCCCGCCTGTCCAGCGCGACAGCAGCTTGCCGAAATTGACCGCCAGCGCCCCTTCCCGCGGCGGCACGTCGACCCAGACGCCGTCGGCCCCGCGCGCCTGCAGGCCGCCCACGCCGTCCTGGGCCAACAGCGTGACCAGGCCCGAATCCGCGTGCGCGATGCCGATCAGTTGCCGGCGGCGCCCCTCGTGCATAACCCAGCGGTCGCCGTCTTCCGCGTCCCCGGACTTGCCTTTAGGGCGCGGCGGATAGCGAATCAGGCGCAAGGTGGAGATCCCGCCGGTCATGGCCCGTTCGAACACCGTCTCCTCAAGCCCCAGCCCGCGCGCGATCGCCGCCATCAGCGCCGCACCGACGGCTTCCATGGCGCGGTAGCGATCGGCCGCCGCGGCCCGCCGCCCGGAAGCAGCGTCTCGTCCGGCAGCGGCGTCGGCTCGATCAGGGGATCGGAGGCCAGAACCGGGCGGTCGGCATGGGCGATGTCCGGTCCGATGTCGATCCCTTCCTTGTGGGTGATCGAGTCCGGCTCCAGAGGGAACCAGCCGCGATAGATGTTGGGCGCGTCCGGGTCGTAGCGGCGGCGCCACAGGCGCCGCCTGTCGGCCTCGGGAAGGTCGAAGATGCGCAGCAGCCCGTTGCGTTTCCCCGCATCCACCGCCAATCCGTCGGGCAGGCCGGTCATGGTCATGAACCCGACCTCGCCGGCGGCCACCATGATGGCGCGGTCCACCGCATCGCGCGCCGCCTGGGCGGGCTCGAACAAGGAGCCAATGTCGATCAGCGGGACTTCCATGACGGGCAGCATAGTACGTGACGGCGGCCGCGATTGGATGGACAATCGGGCGTCAAGGGAACGAAACGAACGAAGAGAACGGAACATGCCGGCCGACGACAACCACAAGATCGTCTTCCTCGACCGGGAGACGCTTGCCCCGGAGGTCACCCTCCGGCGCCCCGGTTTCGCGCACACCTGGGAGGAGCATGAACGCACTGCGCCCGACCAAGTGGTGGAACGGACGCATGACGCGACGATCGTCATCGACAACAAGGTGCCGCTCAGGGCCGATGTCCTGGAACAGCTACCAAAACTTCAGATGATCGCGGTGACGGCGACGGGGACGGATTGCATCGATACCGACTGGTGCGCCGCGCACGGCATTCCCGTGGCCAATGTCACGGGCTACGCCACCGCGACCGTGCCGGAACACACCTTCGCCCTGATCCTGGCGCTGCGGCGCGACCTGATCGGCTATCACGAGGCCGTCGCGGACGGCCGCTGGCAGGCGTGCGGCCAGTTCTGCTTCTTCACCCAGCCGATCCAGGAGCTGCGCGGCAGCCGTCTGGGCATCTTCGGCGAAGGGTCGATCGGCCAGTCGGTGGCGGAGATCGGCAAGGGTTTCGGCATGGAGCCGGTGTTCGCGGCCCACAAGGGCGTGGAGGGACTGGGGCCGCTCTACACCCCGTTCGACGAGGTGATCGAGACGGCCGACGTGCTGACGCTGCATTGCCCGCTGTTGCCGCAGACCCGCAACATGATCGCCATGCCCGAGTTGAAGCGCATGAAGCCCGGCGCGATCCTGATCAACGCCTCGCGCGGCGGCCTGGTGAACGAGGCCGACCTTGCGACCGCGCTGCGCCAGGGGCTGATCGCCGGTGCCGCCTTCGATGTGGCGACGCCGCCCGAACCGCCGGCGCCCGACAACCCGCTGATGGGCCTTCTGGATCTGCCGAACTTCATCCTGACGCCGCATGTGGCCTGGGCCAGCCTGACCGCCCAGCAAACCTTGGCCGACCGCACCATCGAAAACATCGAAGCTTTCGTCGCCGGTCGGGAAGGGCGCGCGTGACCGAGGCCGCCGAGGCACCGCTGCCGGACGAGACCGACGTTGTCGTGATCGGCGGCGGCATCGCCGGCTGCGCGACGGCCTATTTCCTGGCCAAGGCCGGGCACCCCGTGGTGCTGTTGGAAAAGGGCCGGATCGCCGACGAGCAGTCCTCGCGCAACTGGGGCTGGGTCCGCAAACAGGGGCGCGACCCGCGGGAAATCCCGGCGATCATCGAAAGCCTGCGGATCTGGAACGGCCTGGAGAAGGATCTGGACGAGGACGTCGGCTGGCATGTGGGCGGCGTCACCTACCTTGCCGACTCCGATGAACAGCTTGCGGGCTACGAGGCCTGGCTGGACGCCGACCGGCCCTATCAGCTCGACTCGCGCATCCTGTCGGCCACGGAAACCGATGCACTGCTGGGCCAGTCGGGCCGGCGCTGGAAGGGCGCGCTTTACACGCCCAGCGACGGCCGCGCGGAGTCGGCCAAGGCCGCGCCGGCGATCGCCCGGGCCGCGAGCCGGCTGGGCGCCCATGTCGCCACCGGGTGCGCCGTGCGCACCGTCGAGACGGCGGCCGGCCGAGTCAGCGGCGTCGTCACCGAGCGGGGTGCGATCAATGCCCGCGCCGTGGTTTGCGCCGCGGGCGTGTGGACCGGTCTGTTCTGCCGAAACCTGGGGATCGACTTGCCGCAGCTCAGCGTCAAGGCAAGCGCACTGAGGACGGAACCCGCACCCCTGGTGACCCAGTCGGGGGTCTGGTGCGACGACGTGGCCTTCCGGCGTCGCCAGGACGGCGGCTATACCATCGCCAAGGGCGGCGCGGGCACCTTCGACATCGTGCCCGAAGCCATCCGTTACGCCCGCACGTTCTGGCCCAGCTTCGCCGCGTCGCGCAGGCACCTGCGCCTGCGGCTGTCGGGCGCCTTCCTGCGCGCGCTGGCGACACCGTCCCGCTGGGCCGGCGACCAGGTCACGCCGTTCGAGAAGACCCGCGTCCTCGACCCGGAACCGGACCCGGCGTTGCTGGAGGGCGCGCTTGCCTCGGCGCGGCGCCTGTTCCCGGAGCTTGGAGAACTGCGCATCGCCGAAAGCTGGGGCGGCATGATCGAGGCCACGCCGGACGAAATCCCGCTCCTGGCCGAGGCGGACGCGCCCAAGGGCTTCTTCATCGCGACCGGCTTCTCAGGCCACGGCTTCGGCATGGGCCCGGCCGCGGGCCTTTTGATGTCGGAACTGGTGACCCGCGGGAGCGCACGGGTCGACCTTGCGCCGTTCCGCCTGTCGCGTTTTTTCGACGGCAGCGATATCAGACCGTACAGCACGCATTGAGCACCCCAACCCTCTCCCCCCTCGGGGAGAGGGGCTTTTGGTTCCTTCTCCCCGGAGGGGAGAAGGTGGCCCGGAGGGCCGGATGAGGGGGTTCGGGTGTGGGCGCGCCCTAGTCCGCCAGTGCCACGTTCTCCGACGCGACCGCCGATTTCTTCACCCGTTCGCGATAGAGGATGTAGAGCCCGGCGCCCACGATCACCCCGGCGCCGACCACGGTCCACAGGTCCGGCAGGTCACCGAACACGACGTAGCCGAACAGCGTCGCCCAGATCAGCGCGCTGTACGTGAAGGGCGAGGCGACCGCGGCGTTGGCCAGCGTGAAGGCCCGGATCAGGGTGAAATGGCCGAAACAGCCCAACGCCCCCATGGCCGTCATCCACAGCCACTGCTCGGCCGTCGGCCAGACCCACCCGAACGGCAGCGCCAGGTTGGACAGCACCGCACCGACCGCGGCGGTGTAGCACAGCGTGGTCATGGTGGAGTCGCTGCGCGACACGATCCGCGTGGTCAACTGGTAGGTGGCATAGCCGAGCGCCGCGGCCAGCGGCAGCAGCGCGGCCAGGCCCAGCGCGTCGGACCCCGGCCGGATGATGATCAATGCCCCGACCAGCCCGGCAATCACCGACAGGATCCGGCGCCAGCCGACCGCCTCGCCCAGGACCGGCGCCGAAAGCAGCGTCACGATCAGGGGCGAGACGAACATGATGGCGCTGGCCGTCGCCAGGCCGACGTATCTCAAACCCAGAAAGAAGAACCCGGTCGTGACCAGCAGGATCGCAGCACGGATGAGCTGCAGCCACGGGCGGCGCGTGTGCAGGTGAAATCCGACCTTGCGGTTCACGATCGCCAGCAGGACCAGGGCGTTGAAGACATAGCGGGCCCAGACCACCTGACCGGTCGGCAGGCTGTCGGACAGGAACTTGGCGATCGTGTCCATGGACACGAACATCAGCATCGTCAACAGCATGAACAGGACCGCAGCCTGCGGCCGCTGCTGGTCCGCCGCCTGCAGGGTTGCGGTGGAGGAGCCGGCGCTCACCCCATGCCTCCGAAGACGTCCTCCAGTGCGCGGCGCATCACGCCGGCGTCGGGCGTGACCCCGGTCCAGTACCGTACGCCGATCACGCCCTGGCCCACCAGCATGCCCAGGCCGTCGATCACGGTGCAGCCGAGTTCTTCGGCGTCCCGCACCAGCCGGGTGCGCGGCGGGTTGGGGATCACGTCCGCCACCACCTGGCCCGGCCGCAGGCTGTCCAGGTCCAGGTCAAGCCGCGCGTCCAGGTCGGGATAAAGCCCGATCGAGGTCGCGTTGACGACGATGTCGGTCTCCGCCGGCACCGCGTAGGGTCCGTCCCAGGCGTCGAACACGGCCTCAAGCGCGCCGTTGCCGGCATCGCGAACCTTGCCGTTCAGGAGCTCGACCAGTTCCCGGCCGCGCGCGGCCGTGCGGTTGACAACGCGCAGCGACCGGACACGGGCCAGCGCCAGCTCGACGGTAATCGCCCGCGCCGCGCCACCGGCGCCGAAGACAACCGCCTTCTTGCCGTCCGGGTCGACATGCTGCCGCAACGTGTCGAGGAATCCCTTGCCGTCGGTGTTCTCGCCGATGAACTGCCCGTCCCGGCGCACCACGCAATTCACCGCGCCCATCAGGGCGGCCGATTCTCCCAACCCGTCCAGATGGTCGATGACGCTGACCTTGTGGGGGATCGTGCAGTTGAAGCCGGCAAATCCCATCGCCCGTGCGCCGCGCACCGCGTCGGCCAGGCCATCGGGCGCGACCTCGATGGTTCGGCCAGGCCATCGGGCGCGACCTCGATGGTTCGGCCAGGCCATCGGGCGCGACCTCGATGGTCAGGTAGCGCCAATCCAGGCCGTGATGGCGGAACGCCGCCTCGATCATCGCCTGGGTGGGGTTCTCGGCGATCGGCTGACCGAAAGCCGCCACCAGCTCCTGCTTGAAATTCAGTTCCTGGCCCATCTTCGCGCGCCTCCCTTCACGGACGCCATCCTACACGCAAACCGCCCGCGAAAACGGACCGATTGGCGCATGGCAATTGCCGCGCCGGCGCGGCATGATACGGCGCGACAGGAAACGGATTTGGGGGCGAAGGGGTGGGCTTGGCCGTAATGCGGATGACCGCCGCTGCAACAGGCATGGCGTTCCTGGCAGGTCTGTCCGGCTGCGAGGAAAGCAACACCTACGTGGCGCCGCCGCCGCCCAAGGTCACCGTGGCGGAACCGGCGATCCGCGACGTCACAGATTATCTGGATTTTACCGGCACCCTGGTGGCCACCGCCGGCGTCGACGTCCGCGCCCGGGTTCCCGGCGTCCTTCAGGAGATGCGGTTCCAGCCGGGCACCCGCGTCCAGGAAGGCGATCTCCTGTTCGTCATCGACCCGGTGGAATACGAAGCTGCCGTCGACGTGGCCACGGCCGACGTGGCCCGCGCCGAAGCGCGCAAGGAGGAGGCGGGCAAGACCCTGGAACGCGCCCAGACGCTGATCAAACGCGGCAACATCTCTAAGGCCAGGCTGGACGAGGCGGAGGCCAACTTCAAGTCGGCGGACGCGGATCTGCTGGCCGCCAAGGCGACCCTGCGCCGGGCAAAGATCAACCTCGGCTACACCAAAGTGACGGCGCCGATCGCGGGGCGCGTCGGGCGAAATCGTGTCGACATCGGCAATCTGGTTGGCGAAGGCGAGGCGACGGTTCTGACCGACATCACCAACTTCAACCCGATGTATGTCTATTTCTCCATCAACGAACGCGACCTCTTGCGGATCCTGGAAGTCTATCGTCAGCGGGTGCGGGAAAAAGGAATCGATACCACGAAGGAACCGCAGCAAAGAGCGGACATCGAGCTGGAACTGGGACTGGCGAACGAAACCGGGTTCCCGCACCAAGGTGTGCTCGATTACTCGGAATCGAGGGTCGACCCCCGGACGGGAACCATCGAGGTACGCGGCGTCTTTCGGAACGACCAGCTGCCGCCCCTGCTGGTCCCCGGGTTATTCGCACGCGTGCGCATGCCGATCCAGTCGCGAACCGGCATGCCGCTGGTCTCCGAACGGGCCATCGGCGCCGATCAGAAGGGCCCGTACCTTCTGATCGTCACCGGCGAAGACACGGTGGAAAAGCGCTTGGTGGATCTGGGCCAAACGATCGACGGGCTACGGGTCATCGAAAAGGGCATCGACCCGGACGACCAGGTCATTGTCAACGGCCTGCAGCGGGCGCGACCCGGAGCCCCGGTCGACCCGGAGCTGATCGAGATGGAGACGCTGGCCACGTCGGCGCAACTGGCCGACAAGCCGGCGCCCTGATCCGGGCACGCGACGTTCATGTTTTCCGCCTTCTTCATCAACCGGCCGATCTTCGCGACCGTCGTTTCGATCGTCATCGTGATCGCCGGCGCGGTCACGCTGGGCACCCTGCCGGTGGCGCAGTATCCGGAGATCACGCCGCCGACGATCGAGGTCAGCGCGACCTATCCGGGCGCCAACGCGCGCGTCGTCGCCGAAACCGTTGCCGCGCCGATCGAACAGCAGGTCAACGGCGTGGAGGACATGATCTACATGTCCTCCACCAGCGCCAACAACGGGAGGTACACGCTGACGGTGACCTTCGAGGTGGGCGCCGAGCTGGACCTGGCGCAGATCCTGGTCCAGAACCGGGTCAAGCTGGCCGAACCCGACCTGCCGCAGGAAGTGACCCGCGAGGGAGTCAACGTCAAGAAGAAGTCCACCAACATCATTCTGATCGCCTCGCTTTATTCCGAGGACGGCCGCTACGACGAACTGTTCCTGTCCAACTTCGCGACCCTGCGCATCCGCGATGTCCTGACCCGCATCCCCGGCGTCGGCGAAGTCAGCATCTTCCCGGAAAGCGACTACAGCATGCGCATCTGGCTGGATCCCACCCAGATGAAATCGCGCGGTATTGCCACCCAGGACGTGCTTGCCGCGATCCGGGAGCAGAACGTCCAGGTCGCCGCGGGCCAGATCGGCCAGCCGCCCGCGCCCGCCGGGCAGAACTTCCAGTACGCGGTCAACGTGCTGGGCCGGCTGAACGACATTGCCCAGTTCGAACAGATCATCATCAAGGCCGACGGCAACCGGATCACCAGGCTGGCGGACGTCGCCCGCATCGAACTGGGCGGCAAAAGCTACGACATCACCACGGGCCTCAACGGCCGGCCGTCGGCCAGCCTACTGGTCTATCAGCTGCCCGGGGCGAATGCGCTCGACGTCGCCGCTCGGACCTATGCGGCGATGGAAGAGCTCTCCGCTCTGTTCCCCGAGGGGGTGAAATACGAAATCCCCTACGACACGACCATCTTCGTCCAGCGCTCCATCGAGGAAGTCATTATCACGCTGTTCCAGGCGGTCGCGTTGGTCTTCCTCGTGCTGTTCCTGTTCCTGCAGGACTGGCGTGCCACGCTCATCCCGGCGGTGGCGATTCCCGTCTCGCTGATTGGCACCTTCGCGGTGATGGGGGCGCTGGGCTTCTCGCTCAACATGCTGACCCTGTTCGGCCTGGTGCTGGCGATCGGCGTGGTCGTGGACGATGCGATCGTCGTGGTCGAGGCCACCGTCTCGCACCTGGAGCGTGGCAAGACTTCAAAGGAGGCCGCGCTCACGGCGATGCGCGAGGTGTCGGGGCCGGTGGTCGCCACCACCCTGGTGCTTCTCGCCGTGTTCGTGCCGGCCGCGTTCCTGCCCGGCATCACCGGCCAGCTCTACCGCCAGTTCGCGCTGACCATCGCGGTCGCGACCGTGTTCAGCTCGATCAATGCGCTGACCATGAGCCCGGCGCTCGCCGCCATCCTGCTCCGCCCGCCAAAAGAGAAGAAATCGCTGTTTTTCCGCGGTTTCGACGCCGTCTTCAGGCGGACCGAAACCGGCTATGGCCGGCTGACCGGAGCGCTGGTCCGCCGCACGCTGATCATGATGCTGCTGGCCGTCGGCATCGGTGGTGCCACGCTGTGGCAGTTCGGAAGGCTGCCGACCGGCTTCCTGCCGGTCGAGGACCAGGGCTTCCTGATCACCGCGGTTCAACTGCCCGACGCCGCCTCACTGGAACGCACGGATGCGGTGGTCAAGAAGATCGATGCAATCCTGGAGGCCACGCCGGGCGTGCGGCAATGGGTGTCGATCGGCGGCTATTCGGTCATCGACGGGACCGTTGCCTCCAACGCCGCCACGATCTTCGTCGTCATGGATCCCTGGGAGGAGCGGGAGGATCCGTCGCTCAACCAGTTCGCCATCCTGTTCGGCCTTCTGGCCCAGTTCCAGGCGATCCAGGAGGCGATCGTCTTCGCCTTTCCACCGCCCGCCATTTCCGGGCTCGGCGTCGCGGGCGGGTTCCAGATGCAGGTCCAGGACCGGGGCGATATCGGCCTGGGCGAGCTGGAGCGCATGACCCAGGAACTTGTGGCCAACGGCAACGCGCAGTCGGGCCTCACCAACCTCAACACCACCTTCCGCGCCGGCGTGCCGCAGCTGTTCGCCGAGGTGGACCGCACCAAGGCGAAGACGCTGGGCGTGCCGCTGGACAAATTGTTCGGCACCCTGCAGGCCTATCTGGGGTCGGCCTATGTGAACGACTTCAACCGGTTCGGGCGGATCTGGCAGGTCAAGGTCCAGGCCGACCACCGGTTCCGCATCGAAGAAGAGGACATCCGCCGCCTGGAGGTGCGCAACCAGGACGGCAACATGGTGCCGGTCGGAACCCTGGTGTCGGTGGAGCGCGTCCTGGGCCCCCAGACGATCCAGCGCTACAACCTGTTCCCGTCCGCTGCGATCACCGGGCAGGCGTCGCCCGGCTACAGTTCCGGCCAGGCGCTGACCCTGATGGAGCAGATGGCCGATGCCTCCTTGCCCACATCCATGGGCTTCGAGTGGACCGGCATGTCGTTCCAGGAAAAGCAGGTCGGGTCGGAGGCGATCCTCGTCTTCGCGCTGGCCATCACGCTGGTGTTCCTGGTGCTGGCGGCGCAGTACGAAAGCTGGACCAGCCCGGCGGCGGTGATCCTGGTGGTGCCGCTGTCGGTCCTGGGCACCGTCGCGGCCCTGGTGGCGCGCGGCTTCGACAACAACGTCTATACCCAGATCGGCGTGGTCCTCCTGATCGCGCTGGCCAGCAAGAACGCGATCCTGATCGTCGAGTTCGCCGCCGAACAAAGGCGCCAGGGCAAGAGCATCGTCGACGCGGCAAGCACCGCGGCCGCGCTTCGCTTCCGTCCCATCCTGATGACCGCGATCTCGTCGATCGCAGGCTTCTTCCCGCTGGTCGTGGCGTCGGGGGCCGGGGCCGCCTGCCGCCAGGCGATCGGCACGGCCGTGGTCGGCGGCATGGCCGCGGCGATGATCATGTCGCTTCTCTTCACGCCGGCCTTTTACGTCGCCATGCGCTGGCTGGGCGAGCTGCGGAAGCGCCCGGAAACCGAACCGCCGTCGGCCGGCGGCAATCCCGAGCAGGCCGACTGAGAGAATGACCTGGCGCATCGGCCAATCGCAAATCCGCGACGAGGACGGTACGCTGTTGACAGGTCGCGGCGCCTATACCGGCGACCGCACCGAACCGGGCGAGGCGGCGATGGCGGTGCTGCGGTCGCCCGTGGCCGCGGGCCGCATTTCCGCGCTGGACGTGGAGCCGGCCCGCTCGATGCCGGGCGTTCTGACGGTGCTGACCGCGGCGGAGATGACCGCGGACGGATTGGGCACGATCCAGCCGCGCGCAAAACATCCCGCGCCCGACGGCGGCGAGATGTACGTGCCGCCGTTCTTCCCGCTGGTCGCCGACACGGTCCGCTACGTGGGCGACCCGGTCGCGATCGTCGTTGCCGAGACCCGCGCCCAGGCCGAGGACGCGGCCGAGAGCATCGATATGGACATCGATCCGCTGCCGGCGGTCTGGGAGGCAGTGCCGGACAATGTCTGCTTCCTGTTCGAACGGGGAGATGCCGCCGCAGTCGATGCCACCTTCGCGGAGGCCGCGCACGTGATCGAACGGCGCCTCCCGATCACCCGGGTGACCGCCGCGGCGATGGAGCCGCGCGCCGTGCTGGCCGCCTACGATTCCCGCTCCGGCCGCTATCACCTGAGGCTGGGCACCCAGGCGCCGCACCGGGTGGCCGAAGGGCTGGCGCAGGTCCTGAAGGTGGAAACGGCCGCCGTTCACGTGACTGCCGTCCGGTGCGGCGGGTCTTTCGGGATGAAGAACTCTCCCTATCCGGAATATGCGCTGGCCCTGTGGGCGGCGCGGCGGCTGGGGCGGCCGGTGCGCTGGACCGCAGGCCGCCTGGAGTCGTTCCAGGCGGATGCCCACGCCCGCGACATGGTGGCCGACGCCGCCCTGGCACTGGACACGGACGGCACTTTCCTGGCGTTGAAAGTCTCGACGGTGGCGGGCCTCGGCGCCTATCTCGGCCCGATGACCGCACACCCGCCGACCAACAACATGGGCGGTCTTGCCGGGGTCTACCGGATCCCCGTCATCCATGTTCGGGTCCGCGGCGTGGTCACCAACACGCAACTCACCTCGCCTTATCGCGGCGCCGGCCGGCCGGAGGCGACCTATATCGTCGAACGCCTGATCGACCTCGCCGCGGCGAAGCTGGGCCTGGACCGGGTGGAACTGCGCCGCCGCAACATGATCGGCCCCGACCAGATGCCCTACAAGACGGGCCTGATCTACACCTACGATTCCGGCGATTTCCCGGCCGTGCTGGATACCGCGCTGAAGGCCGCGGACTGGAACGGCTTTGCCGGCCGGCGCGCGGGGGCAAAGGACCGAGGACGCCTGCGCGGCATCGGCATCGCCAACCCCACCGAGATCGCCGGCGGCCCACCGGGCCAGCCGATGCCCGAGTTCGCCCGGATCGAGATCGCTGCCGCGGGGGACGTGACCCTGCGGGTCGGCTCGATGGACACCGGCCAGGGCCATGTCACTGCATTCCGCCAGATGCTGTCGCAGAGCCTGGGCATCGAGGCGGAAGACATCGACGTCGTGATGGGCGACACCGACCTGGTCGCAAAAGGCATGGGCACCTTCGGCTCGCGAACCATGCTGGCCGCCGGCACCGCCATCGCAACCGGCGCGGACCAGATCGTCGAGGCCGCACGGCCCTATGCCGCCGAGATGCTAGAGACGGCAGCGCAGGATCTTGAGTATGCGGAAGGGCGCTTTTGCGTTGTCGGCACCGATCGCGCGGTGTCGCTGTGCGAGGTGGCCGCCCGGGTGCCGGACGGGCTGCAGGCCGAGGCCTTCGTGCCGGCCGGCGATGCCACATTCCCCAACGGCTGCCACATCTGCGAGGTGGAGATCGACCCCGACACCGGCGCCGTCAGCGTCGAGCGTTATCTGATCGTCGACGACGTGGGCACGGTGATCAACCCGCTGTTGATGAAGGGCCAGATCCACGGCGGCGTCGCCCAGGGACTGTCCCAGGCCCTGTTCGAGCGGATCGTCTACGAGGAGGAAACTGGGCAGCTTCTGACGGCGTCCTTCATGGACTACGCCATGCCCCGGGCCGACGATCTGCCGTCGATGGAAGTGGAGAGCCACCCCGTGCCCAGGCCCACCAACCCGCTGGGCGCGAAGGGTGCCGGCGAGGCGGGAACGGTGGGGTCGCTGGCCGCGGTGATCAGTGCCGTCTCCGACGCGCTGGCGCCGCTGGGGATCGACCATGTGGACATGCCGGCGACGCCGGAGCGGGTGTGGCGGGCGATCCGGGGTGCAAGCCGGTAACACCCTCACCCCAACCCCTCTCCCCGAGGGGAGAGGGGCTTTCTTTCCCTTCTCCCGGGGGGAGAAGGTGACCCGAAGGGCCGGATGAAAGGGTTCGGGTATCCTTGAGCCTGGCGCGGGGCCGTCAGGCCGCACGCACGTCGCGGAGGAAGGTCTCGACGATCTTTTGCAGCATTGAGGATTTCTGGGAAAGTTCCTGCGAAGCGGTCAGAACCGCGGATGCGGACTGATCGGTCTCGCTGGTCGCCGTCTGCGCGTCGGCGATACCTTCGTGAACGTCATGTGTGGCGCTTGCGGCCAGTTCGCAGCTGCGCCGGATCTCGTTCGTCGCGCTGGCCTGTTCCTCAACGGCGGCGGCAACCGCGGTCGTCATTTCGTTGACGCTGGAGATCGTCTTTTGGATCGTGCCGATCGCGTCGGCCGCGTCGTCTGTCACGGCCTGGATCTTGCCGACGTTTTCGGTGACCTCCTGGATTGCCCGCGCCGTCTGATTGGCCAGTTCCTTCACCTCAGATGCGACAACGGCGAAACCCTTGCCGGCTTCGCCGGCACGGGCCGCCTCGATGGTAGCGTTCAACGCCAACAGGTTCGTCTTTTCCGCGATATCGTCGATCAGCTTGACCACGTCGCCGATCTTGCCTGCAGCCTCCACCAGACTGCCGACCTTCTGATGGACGTCGTCGGCCTGGCTCACCGCCTGCCCGCTTGCCTCGGTGGACCGGTTCATCTGCCGGGTGATCTCGGCGATGGACGCGGTCAGTTCTTCTGTGGCCGTTGCAACGGTCTGGACGTTGTTCGATGTTTCTTCCGACGCCGACGCGGCGGCCTGGGACCGCTCGGACGTCCGCCGTGCGGTGTCCTGCATACTGTCCGCTGTCGTTTCAAGTTCCGTTGCGGCGGAAGACACGGTGCTCAAGACGCTGGAAACGTGTTTGTCGAAACCGGAGGTCAAGGAGGACAGCTTTTCGGCCCGTTCGACCTGCGTGGCCCGCTGGCGTCGCTGCTGTTCCTCAAGTTCCTTGGTTTTGAGAAGGTTGGTCTTGAACCGCTGCAGACCGGTCCAAATCAGGCCGACCTCGTCGTTCGAGGCGGCCGCGACCTCCACATCCGTGTCGCCCTGGCTGAGTTTGTCCAGAACGGAAACCGCCCTTTCGAGCGGTCGAAGGCTGCTGACCACAAGCCACCAGATCACGGCGCCCAACAGAAGGGTCACACCGATGGCGATCCCCAGCGATATCATGGTCCTGGTTCGATCCGCCGCCGCCTGTTCGGTCACGTCACGTGCAGTGACCAGGTAGGAACGGACAACGCCGTCCGCATCGAGGATTTCACCGACGGTTACGGCCAGCGTCTGGTCGACGGTCGAAACTTCCTCCCACCCGACCGTGGGAACCTGTTGGCTTTCATCCGAAAGGCTTCCCCACGCGGACGTGCCTTCGCTGACATGAAGCGTCGCGCCGGCGCGGCCAACAATCATCGCCGAAGCGCCCAGGCTGGACGCGATCCCGTCTACGACCGGTTGGGCGTTCTGCACATAAAGCGCGGCGCCCACCACCTTGCCACGGCGATAGAGCGGGAAGGCAAACTCGACTACCGCCCTTTCGTCATCGATCGTCCGCACGCCGCTGCGGTTTTCGTTGGCCTCCAGGGCCGCTCGCAACAAGGGACTTTGGCCCAACGACGACGCACCCTGCGGATCGGCTGCATAGACCACCCCGCCGCTCGCATCGCCGATCAGGATACTGGAGAGGACGCCACTCGTGCTCAGACGGTTGTAGATCGTGATCACCGCTTCGTCGATGCCGTCAAGCTCGTTCTTAAACAGTGCGTTCACGAGGTCCCGGTTACGGGTCATCTCACTGGACGACCCTTCCAGCGAGGTGACGACAACGCTGAGTTTCTCGCGCCAGATCTGTGTGTTCGCGGTGACGACGGTCTGTGTATACCGCGCGTCCGCGGCACGCGCGTCCAGGGTCTTCTGCACGGCTGCACCGCCCACCAGCAGCGCAAACGCGACTCCCGAAATGCCGAGTATCTTGGTTCGAAGCAACATTGCAGTTCATCCCGGCCAACAGGACTGGGAAACGTTGAGACGCCTTCCAGTGCCTGGCCAACGACCGACCGTCAAAAGAGATGGCGCCCCTGACCCCAGTGCCGGGCCAAGGGCGCCTCTGACCAGTTCCCGTCTATTCGACGGGGTACCCCGCACTCTTCCAGCTGGGAAATCCCTCGCGGAAGTAGTGGATCTTCTTGAGCCCCCACTCAACGGCCTTGGCGCAAGATTCGGAGCTGCGCATGCACTTCGGCCCGTTGCAGTAGATCACGATCTCCTCGTTCTTGGCCGCAAGGTCGGCCAGGGCCTCGGCCGTGAACTTGCTTTTCGAATCGAGGTGTTCGGCGCCGGGGATCCGGCCGGCATCCCAGTCGGCGTCCTTGCGGACGTCGACGAAAAGAACGCCCTTGTCGAACAGCGCCTTCGCCTCGGCGGGGCTGACGGTGTTCGCGCCGGAGATCGCCTCCGGGGAAACGTTGGACGCCATGGCACCACCCCAGGCGCCGAAGATCACAACCATGAATGCCAAAATAGTATTGCGGATCGTAGTCATATGCTCTGCTCCGTGAGATCGAAATTTCCAGTTTCCCAACGGCCGCACAGATCCAGGAGAACCAGCGACGTTTTGAGCTAAATGCGACGCTAGCCGCGGTGGGCTAATAAGCGGTAAAGTTTACAAAGGGATACACGTCAGGATTAGATCTTCACACTCCGTTGGCCATACCTTCGTGTGGCACACCACGGTCGGGCTTCGGCCGTGAACGCGCGATCCGGCGTTTTGCTGTGTCCGCCCCCGGCGCGGGGGCGATATATAAGGTCCAATCAAATCAAATGGGTGACCGGCGGATGACCATGCGCCTTCTTGAACAGCCAGGCGAACCGTCCCCGTCCCGGGAAACCGGGGTTCCTTGTCGCGTCCGCACGATACGGGTCGCGCTGGAGGGCGGGCCCGACCTGGCGGCGCGGCTTTTTGCCGCCGCCGCGGATGCCGGTTTCACGTCCGGCGCCTACGTGCTGGAGAACCTGGCTGTCGCGGACCTTGCCTACAACCTGCCCAGCCTGCATGACGGGCCCGACAGGGCGGCCTGGTTCGCGGGCCCGTTTGCGGGCGATAGGGCCGCGATCGAAGCCGGCCGGGTGACCATCGGGCTGAGCGACGGCGCGCCGATGTTCCATTGCCACGCGGCGTGGCGCACGTCCGACGGCGCGCTGTCCGGCGGTCACCTGCTGCTGGACCGGATGAGCCTGCCGGAACCGGCGGAAGTGACGTTCCACGGGGTGACGGGCGCCGTCTTCGACGTGCTGCCGGACGCGGAGACGAATTTCTCGATCTTCAAGCCGGTCCCGCAGGCGGCGCGGGGCGCGGGCGCGGGTCCGGACGCCCGGCCCGGGATCCTGGCCCGGGTGGCGCCGAACGTTGATTTTTCTCATGCGCTTGCCGCCCTGGTCCGGGACCAGGGCCTGGAAGCCGCGGAGATCCTGTCCGGCGTCGGAAGCTTCGTGGGCGGCGTGTTCGAGGATGCACCCGCCGTCCCCGATCCGATCACCGAGGCCCTGGTCACCAAGGGCCTGATCGGGGCCGACAACCCGGGGGCGGCCCGGATCGAGGCCGTGGCAACCGACCCCGCCGGCATCGTGCGCCGGGGCCGGCTCAGTCCCGGATTGAATGCTGTAGGGATCACCTTTGAAGTGTTGATGGCCAAGGTGCCTTTAGAATAATGTAGAAATAACAATCTATTACGTTGAATTTCGCACCATCCGGTTATTCCGACGATTAGCGACTCCTTAGGGCTGTTTATTCAGCCCTCTTTAACGGCCCGGGGCTATTCTGCGCTGCAATCGATGCGGGCATCGGCACCGATGATGAGGCCGGACCCCAGGTGAAACCAAGAAGTGCGGTCGGTCTTCGGACCAGATAGCAGCGGAACGCAGGGCGGTAGCCGGACGCAGGCTGGACTTTACCGGTCCAGACCTTCGGTTCACAGGGTGCGAAGGCCGCACCCACCAGGAAGCTGGTGGCAGGACCATCAGGCATTCCAGATCGCCCTTGTCGTCTTCTGCTGTTTGTGAGCCGCGGCAATGCCCTGACGGGCGTTCTCGCGCATTGCACGGAAAAAAGAGCAGGGTGTGAAATGTCTACTGTAAAGACCTCGAAATTCGGAAGCCTCTCGGTCACCCAGAAGGTTCTCGGCATCGTCGGGTTCTGTCTCGCAATGCTGCTGGGCGTCGTCGCCACGGCGGCGGTGCGGATGGCCAGCATCGGTGGAGAGATCGAATCGATCGCCGAGAACGATATCCCGCTGACGGAAATCCTGACCAAGGTGACGACGCACCAGTTGGAGCAGGCGATCAATCTTGAACGGGCCTTGCGGTACGGCGAGGTAATCGCCAGCAAGGATCTGTCCGAGAAGGGCTACAAGGCGGCCTTGGAACACTTCTCCGAGCTGAACACGAAAGTGGACAAGGAGATCAAGGAAGCCGAGGAGCTTGCCGAGGAGGCGATCGGCCACGCCCGCACCGATGCAGAACGCAAAGAGTTCGAGCACATCCTGTCGGCCATGAAACACATCGAACAGGCCCATATCACTTTCGCCCAACACGCAAACGAGGTGTTCCGGCTGATCGAGGCCGGCGAGCTCGAGAAAGCCATGATTCTGGCCGAAGAGATCGAGGCCGAAGAGGACGCCCTAGACCACGAACTGGAGGCACTGCTGGAGGAGATCGAGGTGTTCACCAGGCACGCCGCAGAGGCCGCTGCAGCGCACGGGGCGTCGGCCCTGATCATGCTGGTGGCGCTGGGCTGCGTGGCGCTGCTGGTCGGCATCTTGGGAAGCATCATGGTCGTCCGGAAGACCATTTCGCGCCCGCTGACCGAAGTCGTTGGCGCGCTGGACGCGCTTGGCGAGGGCGACACCTCCGCCGAGGTCACCGTCTATGCCGACGACGAGATCGGCGCGGTGGCGAAATCTTTCACCATCTTCAAGCAGAAGACCATCGAGGCCGAGGAGGCCAAGAAGGCCCAGGCCGAAAAAGCGAAACAGGCCCGCATCGCGGCGCTGCGGGAGATCGCCGAGGAACTGGAGCAGAGCGTCAAGGAGGTCATCGAGACCGTCGCCGGCGCGGCCAGCCAGCTCGAGTCGACCGCCCAGGGCATGTCGGCAACGGCGGAGGAAACCAGCCGCCAGGCGACCGGCGTCTCGGCGGCCTCCGAGCAGGCCTCGGTCAATGTGCAGACCGTCGCCACGGCGGCCGAGGAGCTGGCCTCGTCGATCGAGGAGGTCACCCGCCAGGTGGCCCATTCCAACACGATCGCCCAGGATGCGGTCTCCAGCGTCGACGCCACAAACGACACGGTGGCCCAGCTTCACGACGCGGCACAGCGGATCGGCGACGTGGTCAACCTGATCAACGACATTGCCGAACAGACCAACCTGTTGGCCCTGAACGCCACCATCGAGGCGGCACGGGCCGGAGAGGCCGGCAAGGGCTTCGCCGTCGTTGCCCACGAGGTCAAGAGCCTCGCCTCGCAGACCAGCAAGGCGACCGAAGAGATCTCCTCGCAGATCGACAGCATGCAGACCGCAACCACCCAGGCTGTCGAGGCGATCAAGAACATCGGCGGCGTGATCTCCAAGGTCAGCGAGATCGCCGGGGCGATCTCCGCCGCCGTCGAACAGCAGAGCGTCGCGACCAGCGAGATCGCCCAGAACGCGACCCAGGCATCGTCGGGCGCCCGGGAGATGGCCTCGAACATCACCGGCGTGCAGCAGGCGGCCCAGGAAACCGGCCGCTCGGCAAGCGAGGTTCTGGACGCCAGCGGCAGCGTCTCGAAGCAGGCGGATACCATGCGTCAGCAGATCGCCGACTTCGTCGAAAGGCTGCGCGCGGCTTAGGATAAGAAGCCCCTCTCCCCAGAGGGGAGAGGGGTTGGGGTGAGGG
>Ga0209145_1000048_pt1 | contig 34191 bp, 37 predicted proteins | sample WorMetfiPIANOSA2_FD_187396 | JGI IMG/M metagenome (GOLD analysis project Ga0209145, IMG submission 187396) | Marine gutless worms symbiont microbial communities from Max Planck institute for Marine Microbiology, Germany - Olavius filocauda... | ecosystem: Host-associated > Annelida > Digestive... | reverse complement strand
GAGGGGTTGGGGTGAGGGGGTTCCGGCGCCCGCTGGAAACGTAACCCCCTCATCCGGCCCTTCGGGCCACCTTCTCCCCGCGGGGAGAAGGGAAGAAACGCCGCGCCTTCTGAAACCATGACCCCTGTCTTCCGCTTCGCGCCCAGCCCGACCGGTCTCCTGCATCTGGGCCACGCCTATTCCGCCTTGTTCACCTGGGACGAGGCCACTGCGGCCGGCGGGCGCTGCCTGCTGCGGATCGAGGACATCGACCTTGGCCGCTGTCGTCCCGAATTCGAGACGGCCATCACAGAAGACCTTGCCTGGCTGGGCCTGTCCTGGGAAACGCCGATCCGGCGTCAGTCCGCACACATGGACGACTATCGCGCCGCCCTGGACCGACTTGCGGCAATGGACCTGCTGTATCCGTGTTTCTGCACCCGAAAGGAAATCCAGGCCGAGGTCGCCGCGGCGCCCAACGCGCCGCACGGGCCCGATGGCCCGCTTTATCCCGGCACCTGCAAGCGGTTGAACGAAGCCGAACGCAAGGCGCGCCTGGACGCCGGCGACGCGTTCGCATTGCGCCTGCACGTGGACCGGGCGGCGGTCTTGTGTGGACCGCTGTCCTTTTCCGACGCGCGCGCCGGCACGGTCGCCGTCGATCCGGCGGGCTGCGGCGACGTGGTGCTGGCCCGCAAGGGCGTGCCGACCAGCTATCATCTTGCCGTTGTCGTGGACGACGGCCTGCAGGGCGTCACCCATGTCACCCGTGGCGAGGATCTGTTGTTTGCCACGCACGTCCACCGGGTGTTGCAAGCGATCCTCGATCTGCCGGAGCCGGCCTACCATCATCACCGGTTGCTGCTGGACGACGAGGGCAAACGGTTCGCGAAGCCCAACAAGTCTGTGACATTGCAATCGCTGCGCGCGCAAGGAACGTCGCCCGCCGACATCCGCCGCATGATCGGCCTGAACGACGGCTAGTCGCGGCGGTCCAACGCTTGCACGATTGCCGCGTGGTCGGGTTCGTCGTCGGGCGTCAGCAGACCGTGCCGCAGAAAGAAATCGATCAGCACCATCGCGCAGTTCGGCTTGAACGCATCTGTCTCGCGCACCAGTGTCATCACCTCTTCGGCGCGCATCAGGAAGAACGCCGCGATCTCGCCGTCGGTGTTGCGCGGCACCACGCCGTCCGGCATCTCGAGATCGTAGCAGTAAAGACGGTCCGGCTTAGCCCGGACGGAATCCGGCTGCTCGTTGTAGGTGATGTGGCCGGCGGCCCGGGACGCGCGCGCAACCGCCCGCGGCAGCGCCGCCTCCTCGGCGCATTCCTTGATCACGTTCTCCATCAAGCCGAGCCCGTGCGGCTGTCCGCCGGCCACCGTGTTGTCCAGCAGGCCCGGAAAGTTCGGCCGGTCCTCCGACCTGCGTGCGATCCAAAGATAAAGTCCGTCTGGCCGACGCACATAGCCGTTGACGTGGACGCCGTAAGAACGGAAGCCGAAATAGGGCATCAACGCCCGTTCCGCCAGCAACGTCGGCGGGGCCTCCCACGCGTTCTTGACCGCATAAAGCTCGCCCCGCCAGCCATGGATGACGCCCTGGCGCTCCAGGGATTCCCCGACCTCGGCCAGCGCCGCCGTGCGGTCGTCCGGCGCCGCAAGCCCCGGGTCCAGCGTCACGGTCCGGTCCGAAACGCGGAACAGATCGGACCAGGGCGCCAGGCTGTGGAGAAACGCCCGCGCGATCCAACCGAAGCGCTCGCCCCCGATCAGAAAGGGCAGGAACTTCGTGAAGTCGGCGTTGTTGCAGGCGGCGATGCGATCCAGATAGCCCATCCCGCCCCGCATAGACGAGCAGGCCGTCCGGATGCAAGCGTCCGGGCGACTATCCGCCAACCTTCTCCGACATCAACACGGCACGCACGCCCCAGACCTGGCGCATCGACGCTGCGATTTGCGCCGCCGTCGCAGGCTTCAGGCCGCAGACCTGGATATCGACCGTCTGGTCCCGGCCGTCCGCCGAAACCGCGGCATGCCAGCGGGTCGGCACCATGCCGCGCTTGGCGAACATCGCCGTCAGCCGCGGCATCAGACCGGGGTCGGCGGCACCGTGCACCGCATAGCACGCGGTGGGAAGACTTGGTTGCTTAAGCGGGAGGGAACGCGCGGGCGCGCGTTTAAAAGGATTCGGAGACGACATGACACTCACCATCAGCCACAAGGGATCGAACGAATTGCGCAGTGACCCGGCCCTGGAACAGGACCGGGGCGCTAATTCGCCGACCCGGGCTGGATGCGCGGTGTGTCGTCATGTTCCTGACTTATCCGGCTGCGCGGCGGCTTGCAAGTGCAGCGCGGCATCAGAACCAGAACAGGGGTTCGCGGGCAATCCGGTGCACGCCCGCGGCGGCAAGCACCGGGACCAGTGCGATGGCAAAGGTCAGGATCGGCCGCACGGCGCCCTCCAGCCCGGCCCTCGACGGCAAAAGGGCGCCCGAGAGACGGCCGGCCAGAAACACCGGCAGCAGCATCGGCAGGGCGGACAGTTCGACATCGCCGCTGTGCATCAGGCCGGCAACCAACGCCACAAGCGGAAGGCCCGCGCCAAGCTGCCCGCTGGCCGCGAAGGCCAGCCCGGTGGGCGGCCAGGCCAGCGCGAAGAAACCGAGGCTTGCCGCGGCAAGCGCGGCGGCCAGTTGAGCCGCGCCTGTCGAACCCGACAGGACCACCAGGATCGACACGCCCAGGGCTGCGGCACACAGCATCGCGGACGGACCGGCCGCCTGGCCCGCGGGCCGGTCGAGCGAGACGAGCACGCCGGCGGACAATATCCACAGGACCGCCAGCCGAAGGACCGCTGCGCCGTCGCCGCCGGTCAGCGCGGGCCATCCGATCCAGCCGGCGGCAAGCAGTGTCGTTGCAAGCGTTGCGAAGATGCGGGTGTTGCGGCCGGCGCGGCCGAGATCCAGCGCCGCGCCCGCGGCGATGCCGGCAACCGCGACAACGGGCAGCTTGTGCATCGCCGCCAAAGGTGGCCAGAGAGGCATCCCCATGACCGCGAGGGCGCCGGCCAGAAAGCCAAATCCGATTCCGGCCCCGGCAAGCGCGGAACCGGCACCGCGGCCGCCGGCCAGCCGCAGGACCGCCGAGGCGACAAGCTCCACCGCCAGAGGCAGCGCCAGGGACTGAAATGCCGGATTGCCGAACCAAGCGTCGTCAAACATCGCGCAGCCTCAAGCGACGGTGAGCAAATGCAAGATAACCGACAAGGTGAGCACCGAAAACATCGTTGAAATCAGCACCGTCGACGAGGCCCGACCCTCGCCGACGCCGTAGCGGTTGGCAAACAGGAATGCGTTGACCCCCGCAGGCTGTGCCGCCAGCACAACCGCTGCCGCGCCCCACAGCGGGTCGACCCGGAACACCACGAATGCGAGAAACCAGACGATCGCTGGAAAGACCAGCGTCTTCAGGGCCGTCAAGGCCAGGCAGTGTGCGAAGTTGCCGAAGATCCGGTACCGGAACAACGACGCGCCCACCGCGAACAGCGCGCACGGCGCCACCGACGTCGACAACAGTTCCGCCATCCGGTCGACCGGCGCCCAGATCGGCAGGCTCAGCAGATTGAACCCAAGCCCGACCAGCAAGCCGACGAAGATGGGGTTGGTCATAAGGCCCTTGAGTACGAGCCAAGGCAAGCGCCACAGGTTCGCCTCGCGCTGCTTTGCCAACTCCAGAAGAATTGTAATGATCGGGAACATCAGCGGGCTGTGTATCGCGATGATCAGGAACAGCGGCACGGCGCCGGACTCGCCGAACGCCGTTAGAACGATCGGTATGCCCAGCAGCACCGTGTTGCCGTAGCCCGCGGCAGTGCCCGAGATCGTCTGCCCGCCCAACTCCTGCGCGAAGAAAACCCGCGCCACGATCATCCCGGCCACAAAGACCGTCAGCAGCCCCAGATAGTACGCTGCCAGAAAGCCAAGCGGCAGGACCCCGGGGAGCGTTGTGGTCGCGAGGGTCCGGAACAACAGGACCGGAATGGCAAAGTTGAAGACGTACCTGGTTAATCCGTCATTGGCCTGTTCGGAAAACCAGCCGGTCCAGGACGCGCCGTATCCCAGGGCCACCAGTCCGAAGACCGGAAGCACGATTCCGACCACCGCTTCCATGGGAAAAGAACACCGAATCTGGTAAATGACCGCGGCCAAAATGGCCCTGTTTCCGGGCGGGTGCAACCGCCGGGAAAGGCGACTATACCCTTGCGCCAATATTGCCCCGGCCCCATGTTCTGTGGGATGATACAAGCGCGTCGGAAGCGCGCCGTATGGAGAGTTTGGATGTCTGACCTTTGGGCCTTTGGTCGTCGACCGTCGTGCATGGTGCGCTACCGCCATGGCGGCTACAGCGCGATCTATCCGCGCGGTAACCCGCTACTCAGCGACGAGGCGGCGGCCTACGGCACGTTAACCGCAAAAGGCGAAATCGCGGCCGAGGCGGTCCTGGAGGCGCGGGTCGAAGGCGGCAATCCCGACAACATCCTCTCCTTCCCGGGCGGTCATGCCCGTAAGTCTCGCCAGGCCCCCGGACGGGGCAAGTCCCGGCCCGGGCCGGCCAGCACCACCGTCCACCCGAAGGACTAGGCCCCCGCCGCAGGATGTTCGGTTAACATGGCCGCGCCGGCAGAAGCACCGCCCGGGCGGACTGGAACAAACCGCACCCCGACACTCGAAGCGCTGAAGCGCCTGATATTGCAGGCGTCCGCAGGGCTGGGCGCAGAGCTTGCGCCGGACGGACGCGTCGATCCGGCCGCCATGGAGCGGCATCAGGGCGCCGCCCACGCCTTGGCCTGGGCCGCTACCTACCTGGCGGCGCTGGAAGAGCTGGACCGCTGGGCGGCCGGCCGGCTGAGCGCCGCGGAATCCCTGATCTGCGACGTCGGTTTCGGCGAATATGTGCAGCAGGTCCTGCACGGCATCCCGCTGAGCCAGAGCGAGATTGCCCGACCCGACGACTGGCACGCCGACCTCCTGGGGGCGGATGGTCCGCCCGACCCGGATCCGCACGAGGCTGAGGCGGAAATGATCAGGGACCAGTTCCGGCGCTTCGCCGCGGCGGAGGTCGCCCCTTGCGCCGGCGACTGGCATCGTTCCGACGGCCTGATCCCCGCCGACCTGATCGCCGCCCTGGCGGATCTGGGCGTCTTCGGCCTCACACTCCCGGAAACCTATGGCGGCGCCGGCCTCGGCAAAACCGCGATGTGCATCGTCAGCGAGGAGCTGAGCCGCGCCAGCCTCGCGGTCGGCTCGCTGGCCACCCGCTCGGAGATTGCCGCGGAGCTGATCCTGTCCAGCGGAACCGACGACCAGAAGGCCCGGTTCCTGCCGGGCATCGCCGCCGCCGAGATCATCCCGACCGCTGTCTTCACCGAACCGGAGGCGGGTTCCGACCTGGCCGCCGTGCGAACCCGGGCGCGGCGCGCCGGCGCCGTCTACCGTGTCGAAGGCGCGAAGACCTGGGCCACCCATGCGGGCCGCGCCGATCTGATGACGGTCCTGGTACGGACCGGGCCGGTGGAGGCCGGTCACCGCGGCCTGTCGATCCTGTTGGCCGAAAAGCCCCGCGGCAGCGTCGAGGATCCTTTCCCCATCGAGGGGCTGACCGGCGGCGAGATTCCGACGTTGGGCTATCGGGGCATGAAGGAATACAGCCTGTCCTTTGACGGGTTCCAGGTGCCCGCGGAAGACCTGCTTGGCGGCGTCGAGGGCGAGGGTTTCCGCCAACTGATGGCGACGTTCGAGACGGCGCGGATCCAGACCGCGGCGCGCGCCGTGGGTGTCGCCCAGGCCGCGCTGGACGAGGGCCTGGCCTATGCCCGCGACCGCCGCCAGTTCGGCAAGCCGCTGATCGCCTATGCCAGAATCGCCGACAAGCTGGCGATGATGGCGGTCGAAACCGCGGTCGCCCGGCTGCTGACCCTGGCCGCGGCCAAGGCCAAGCAATCCGGCCGGCGCGCCGACATCGAGGCCGGCATGGCCAAGTTGCTGGCCGCCCGGGTCGCCTGGGCCAACGCCGACAGCGGCGTGCAGATCCATGGTGGCACCGGCTATGCCGAGGAAACCCGGGCCGCGCGCCTGCTGGTGGATGCGCGGATCCTGTCGGTGTTCGAGGGCACGGCGGAAATCCAGGCAGGCATCATCGCCCGTGGCCTGATCGGGCGGCGCAACTGATGCGCCACATCGCCGCGGCCCTTCTTTTGCTGGGGCTGCTGGCCGCCGGGCCGGCGACCGGATGGGCGGAGGCCGCGCGGGTCTGCGGCCTGGGCCAGCCCGCGGCAGAGGGACATGGCGAACGGCTGCGCCGGTTCGCCGAACGGATCGGACTGAAGCGAATCGAAGCGTTCGTGCGCGTCTCCAGCACCGTCTACCGGACGGGCAATCTGCCCGATTGCTATCTCACGAAAGACGATGCCCGCGACGACGACGCGCGTACGGCCGCTGCCGGCAAACGACAACGGCGCCTATCGCGAGGCCGACCTCGACTATCAGGGTGGGCGGCGCGGCGCGCGGCGGATGGTCTTCGTGCTGGGTTCGGAGGGGCGCTGGCTGCAGTGGATCACGCTGGACCACTACCGCAGCTTCGAGCGTGTCCCGGCCCCGGTGCGCTAGCCGCGCTCGGCCCGGGCCTCGGGCGCGGGCCCGTCATCCGGAACCAGTCCGACCACCGGCAGGTGATCCGATGCCATCCGGGCCAGCGGGCTGTCGTGGACCTGTGCGGACGTCACCCCGAACAGGCGGTCCAGCCGCAACAGGGGGCGCCGAGCCGGCCAGGTCGCGCCGGTCCGCGGCGCCGCCAAGGCGCCAAGCGGCCGCAGCCGCCGGCTGAACGGGTTCCATTCGTTGAAGTCGCCCAACGCCACCGCGCGGCGCCCGCCCACGCGCCCGGCGATCCAGCCGATCTGCGTCCTGCGCGCCCGCGGCGCCAGGCTGAGATGGGTAACCAGGAAGCGCACGCCCCGGACCTCGGCCTCGATCAGGCAACGCGGCTCGATCCCGCCCGCCGGCAGGGCGTGCACCGCCGCCACGGTGGGCTTCGTCCGGGACAGCAGCCCATTGCCATACCGGGCGGCGCCGTCCTCGATGGCGACGCCGGGCACGAAATGCCAGCCTTCCAGCCGTTCGAAGAAGCCGAAGCCATCCAGGTCGGGAACCCGCCGTCGGCAGCTTTCCACTTCCTGCAGGCCGATCACGTCGGCATCCAGCTCGTCCAGAACCGCGGCAGTGCGGTGCGGGTCGGCACGGCCGTCCCGACCTCTGCAGGAGTGGATGTTGTACGTGGCAACGCGCATTCGCTTCGACTCGTCGCAGTTTCCTCGTCGGCGCCTCTGGCCTGAAAGCCCGGAACGGCATATATCACTGGCATGGCCGGCACAGGGACAGTCATTATGATCGTCGCGATGATGGGCGCCTTGGGTGTCTGTCTGGTAGGCATCTTCGCCATGGCCCGCGGCGGCAACTTCAACAAGAAATACGCGAACAAACTGATGCGTGCGCGTATCCTGCTCCAACTGCTGGCCCTGGTCGTGTTCGCGATCCTGATGGTGGCCGCCGGCAAGACCTGACCCGCGCCCCCTGAGATCGGCATTACACGATGGTACAGCTCACCCGGATCTACACCCGCGGCGGCGACACAGGCGACACCTCGCTGGGCAACGGCACGCGCGTTCGCAAGGACACTCTGCGGGTCGAGGCCTACGGCACCGTGGACGAGGCCAATGCCGCGATCGGCCTGGCCAGGCTGCACACCGAGGGCATGGTCGATGCCATGCTGGCCCGGATCCAGAACGACCTCTTCGATCTTGGTGCCGATCTCTGCCGTCCGGAGGGCGAGACCGCGGATAAGACGACGCTGCGCGTTGTGCCCGAGCAGGTCCAGCGGCTGGAAACCGAAATCGACGCCATCAACGAAGACCTGGACCCGCTGTCCAGCTTTGTGCTGCCGGGCGGACAGCCAGCGGCGGCCTTCTTGCATCAGGCGCGCACCGTCGCCCGCCGGGCCGAGCGCCTCGCCGTCGCCCTGGCCGACCGGGAACAGGTCAATCCGGAGGCGGTGAAATACCTCAACCGCCTGTCGGACCTCCTGTTCGTCTTGTCCCGGCACTGCAACGACGGCGGCGCCGCCGACATCCTGTGGGAGCCCGGCAAGAACCGCTGACCCCCCCCCCAATTCCATACCATAGGCCTCGCCGCCGGACGGCGCGTTCCGCGGGAGAAGCCCGCGTTCCGGGGCTTTTGCATGGTTTACGGGACCTTGACGATTCCTCAACAGTTTGTGCGCTAGGCTGGCGCGGTATACGCGTATGCAGAGACCGCACCCATGCTGCTAGAGGCCGTTAGCTATCTCACGACGCCCTGCGCGCCCTATGCGCGCCGGATGGGATATCTGCGCGAATCGATCGCGATCGAGGCCCGCTACAACCGCTGCCGCGTCCAGTGGGATCCGCATCTGGACGCCTCCAAGGCGGTCATCCGGGAGGCGATCAGCCGGTGCGACCGCCATCGCAAGGCGGTGGTATTGGGGTCGGGCCTGCTGCTGGACGTTCCGCTGGAGGATCTGTCCGACGGCTTCAAGTCGGTGCTGCTGGTCGATGTCGTGCACCTGCGCACCGCCCGGCGCAAGGCCGCCGAACACTGGAACGTCAGCCTCATGGAGGCCGACATCGCCGGCGTCGCCGAGGCGCTGCACCACGATGCCCATACGCTGTTCACGCCCAACAACAAGCTTCTGGTCGACGATCCCGAAGTCGACCTTGTCGTCTCGGCCAACCTGGCATCCCAACTGCCGACGGTCCCGCTGGCCTATGTCGACCGCCGCATTCACATCGACACCGACACCGCGCAGGATTTCGGGCGGGACATCATCGCCGGCCATCTCAATCACCTGCGTGCCTTCGACGCGGTGCAGTGCCTGATAACCAACCGTCGCCGGACCGTTGTCGACAACAAGGGCCATGCGGTCGAGGACGTGGATGCGCTGTACGGCATCGAACTGCCGGCCACCGACGCCATCTGGGACTGGGAGATTGCGCCGATGGGCGAGATCGCCTCGAACCGGGCGATCCGCAACGAAGTCCACGGGTTCGTGGACCTGCGTTCCGCCTAGTCCGGCGCCGCCGCGGCGCAACGCCCCGGCGGCCGAGCGCTCCTTGACTCCGGCCGCAAGCCGCGCCACAACGCGGCCAGCAAATCACACTCCCTGTTTTCCGACTGCGTAAAGGATACGCAATGAAGGTTCTGGTCCCCGTCAAGCGGGTCGTCGACTACAACGTCAAGATCCGGGTCAAGGCAGACGAATCGGGCGTTGAGACGGCAAACGTCAAGATGTCCATGAACCCGTTCGACGAAATCGCGGTCGAGGAAGCGGTCCGCATGAAAGAAGCGGGCACCGTAACCGAGATCGTCGCGATATCCATGGGCGTGGCCCAGTGTCAGGAAACGATCCGTACTGCCCTGGCGATGGGCGCCGACCGGGGGATTCTGGTCCAGAGCGACGACGAACTGCAGCCGCTGGCCGTCGCCAAGCTGCTGGCCGAGATCGCGGCCAAGGAGGACCCTGGACTCGTGATCCTGGGAAAACAGGCGATCGACGACGATTCGAACCAGACCGGCCAGATGCTGGCCGCCCTGTTGGGCTGGCCGCAGGCGACTTTCGCCTCCAAGGTCGCGCTGGGCGACGGCAGCGCCGACGTCACCCGGGAGATCGACGGCGGCCTGGAGACGATCAAGGTGAAGCTGCCGGCGGTGGTTTCGGTCGACCTGCGCCTGAACGAGCCGCGCTATGCGTCGCTGCCGAACATCATGAAGGCGAAGAAGAAGCCCATCGAAACCATCGCTCCCGGCGACCTGGGCGTCGACGCGACGCCGCGCCTGACGACGGTGAAGGTGTCCGAGCCGCCGCGACGCCAGGGCGGCGTGAAGGTCGAGAGCGTTGCCGAGCTGGTCGAAAAGCTCCGGAACGAAGCCAAGGTCATTTGAGGCGGGAACAAGAACCATGAGCATCCTGGTCATCGCGGAACACGACGGCGCCGAACTGAAGGCGGGCACCTTGAATACGGTGGCTGCCGCTGCGGAAATCGGCGGCGAGATCCATGTCCTGGTGGCCGGCAGCGGCTGCGCCGGCATCGCGGAAACGGCGGCGAAGATTGACGGCATCGCCAAGGTGCTGTGCGCGGACGCGCCGGAACTCGAAAACCAGCTTGCCGAGAACCTGGCGCCTCTGGTCGTCGGACTGGCGGCAGGGTACGGCCATGTCCTGGCGCCCGCCGGGACCTTCGGCAAGAACCTGATGCCGCGGGTGGCGGCGCTGCTGGATGTCCAGCAGATCTCCGACATCACCGGCGTGCAAGGCCCCGACATCTTCGAGCGACCGATCTATGCGGGCAACGCCATCGCGACCGTTCAATCCTCCGACCCGATCAAGGTGGTAACCGTCCGCCTCACCGGTTTCGACGCCGCCGCGGCCGAAGGCGGCTCGGCCGCGGTCGAAACGGTCGCCGGCACCGGGGATACCGGCCTCTCCAGCTTCGTCGGCACGGAGATGTCCGTCAGCGAAAGGCCCGAACTGACGTCAGCCCGGGTCATCATCTCCGGCGGCCGGGGCATGCAAAGCGGCGAGAACTTCGCCATCCTTGAAAAGGTCGCCGACAAGCTGGGGGCCGCCGTCGGCGCCAGCCGCGCCGCCGTGGACGCCGGCTTCGTGCCCAACGACTACCAGGTCGGGCAGACCGGCAAGGTGGTCGCGCCCGACCTTTACATCGCCGTTGGCATTTCCGGCGCGATCCAGCATCTTGCCGGCATGAAGGATTCAAAGGTCATCGTGGCCATCAACAAAGACGAGGAAGCGCCAATCTTTCAAGTCGCCGACTATGGCCTGGTCGCGGATCTGTTCGAGGCCGTGCCGGAACTGGAAGCAGCACTGAATGATTGACAAACAGCCCCGCGCGCCACGGCGCCCCGGGGCGGAAGGATTGGCATGAGCACCATCAATTCTATCGGCGTGATCGGCGCCGGCCAAATGGGCAACGGGATCGCCCATGTGGCGGCCCTGACCGGAATCGACGTCAAGCTGTTGGATGCAAATCCGGACGCTCTTGACGCAGCGGTCAAGACCATCACCCACAATCTGGACCGCATGGTCCGCCGCGACAAGATCGACGCCGCCGCCAAGGACGCGGCGCTTGCCCGGATCCAGACCAGCACCGACTACGCGGTGTTTTCGAATTGCGACGTCGTGATCGAGGCCGCCACCGAAAACGAGGCGGTCAAGAAGGAAATCCTGAAGGCGGTCGTTGCGGTGATCAAGCCGGACGCCTACCTGGCGACCAACACCTCCTCGATTTCGATCACCCGGCTTGCCGCAGCCTCCGACCGTCCGGACCGCTTCATCGGCATGCATTTTATGAACCCGGTGCCGGTGATGAAACTGGTCGAGCTGATCCGCGGCCTGGCCACGTCGGAGGAGACCTTCCGAACGTTCGAGGAACTGGCGGAACGCATGGGCAAGACGGTGGCGACGGCCGAGGATTTCCCGGCTTTCATCGTCAACCGGATCCTGCTGCCCATGGTCAACGAGGCGGTCTACGCGCTGTACGAGGGCGTCGGCACGGTCGAGGCCATCGACACCGCCATGAAGCTGGGCGCCAACCATCCGATGGGTCCGCTGGAACTGGCGGACTTCATCGGCCTGGATACCTGCCTGGCGATCATGCAGGTGCTGTATGACGGCCTGGCGGATTCCAAGTACCGTCCCTGCCCGCTGTTGGTGAAATATGTCGAGGCCGGCTGGCTGGGCAAGAAGTCGGGTCGCGGCTTCTACGACTATTCCAGCCACGTCCCGGTCCCGACCCGGTAAGGAGTCCTTCTCCCCCGGGGGGAGAAGGTGGCCCGGAGGGCCGGATGAGGGGGTTCGGGTGTCCGAAAACGGACCCCCTCACCCTAGCCCTCTCCCCCCTGGGGAGAGGGAACACGGTCCAAATACCACTTGATCAGCGCGCGGGCGTCTTCGCCGTTCCAGGCGGCGATGCCCTCAAGGTCGCCCACGATCGCGCCGTCCGCGTCGACCAGAAACGTCGTCGGCAGGCCGCGCAGCTTCGTCGCCTGGCCGAAACGCCAGGTCGAATCCAACAACAGCGCCAGGTTGGCCAGACCCAGGCGCTCGCGCAGGAACGGTTCGGCCACCTTGGCGCCGCCCCAATCCTGGTTGATCGCCAGCACCTGGAACGCGTCCCCGCCCAGCGCCGCCTGCAGGGCGTCCAGTTCCGGCATCTCGCGCACGCAGGGGCCGCACCAGGTGGCCCAGAAATTCACCAGCAGCACCTTGCCGCGGTAGTCGGCCAATGACACGGCGGTGCCGTCGGCGGCGGAAAAGCCGACATCCGGCGCTGGTTTTGCTTCCACGTAGAGATTAAAGTGCGCCACGTCGCCCTGCACCGGGGGGACGTCGCCGGCGGCCGCGACCCGCAGGGCGGCGAACGCGATCCCCAACAGCAGGAGCGACAAAACCGTGTTCCGTGAACGCACCGGTACCATCCCATGACTGCGAATGAAATGTGGGGCGGGCGGTTCACCGCCGGACCCGCCGCCCTGATGGAGAGAATTAACGCATCCATCGGCTTTGACCAGCGGCTTTTCGCCCAGGACATCGCCGGGTCGAAGGCGCATGCCGAAATGCTGGCGGCCCAGGGCATCATCAGCGCCGAAGACGCCGCGGCGATCGCGGACGGCCTGGACCGCATCGAACAGGACATCGCGGCGGGCCGTTTCGACTTCAAGACCGAACTGGAAGACATCCATATGAATGTGGAGGCGGCACTGCGCGAGATGATCGGCGCGCCGGCCGGCCGCCTGCATACCGGACGCAGCCGCAACGACCAGGTCGCCACCGATTTCCGGCTGTGGATCCGCGACACGATCGACAGCCAGGACGGCGCGTTCAAGGCGCTGCAGGAGGCGCTGATCGACAAGGCCGAGCGGCATGCCGACCTGGTCATGCCCGGCTTCACGCATCTTCAGACCGCCCAGCCGATCACCTTCGGTCATCATCTGATGGCCTATGTGGAGATGTTCGGCCGCGACCGCGGCCGGTTCGCCGATTGCCGGCGGCGCCTGAACGAATGCCCGCTGGGCGCAGCCGCGCTGGCCGGCACCTCCTTTCCGATCGACCGCGCCATGACCGCGCGGACGCTGGGTTTCGACCGGCCGACCGCCAATTCGCTGGATTCGGTGTCGGCACGCGATTTCGCCATGGAGTACCTGGCCGCCGCCTCGATCGCCGCGACCCACCTGTCGCGCCTGGCCGCCGAGATCGTGCTGTGGTCGTCCCAGCAGTTCGGGTTCGTCACCCTGTCCGACGCCTTCTCCACCGGCTCGTCGATCATGCCGCAGAAACGCAACCCCGACGCCGCGGAACTGGTGCGCGCCAAGGCGGGCCGGATCATCGGCGCCTTCGCCGGCCTGCTGGTGGTCATGAAAGGCCTGCCGATGGCCTACAGCAAGGACATGCAGGAGGACAAGGAACCCACCTTCGAGGCCACCGACACCCTGGCGCTGGGCCTGGCGGCGGCGGCGGGCATGGTGGCGGATCTGGAACCCAGGCCCGAGCGCATGCGCGCGGCCCTGGACCACGGCTATCCCACCGCCACGGACCTGGCGGACTGGCTGGTCAGAGTCGCCGGGCTGCCGTTTCGCGACGCCCACCACGTCACCGGCCAGATCGTCGCCCTGGCCGAACAGCGGAATGTCGGCCTGGACGCCCTCGGCCTTGCGGAGATGCAAGCAGTGGAACCGGCGATCACAGAGGATATATACTCTGTATTGTCGGTGGAGGCGTCTGTGAACAGCCGCAACAGCGAAGGCGGCACGGCTCCCGACTGCGTGCGCGCCGCGGCCAAGGCAGCGCGGCAGCGTTACCTTTAGCAACGACTGGCCAACGAGGAGAGACCGGTGCGCCGCTGGATAACGATCTTGCTGGTTGCGGCCCTATTGGGCGGCGGCCTCGCGGCATGCGGAAAGAAGGGCTCGCCAAGGGCGCCGTCCGACCACCCACCCTATCCGAGGACCTACCCGTCCAGTTGAGCGTGCCGGACGCATGAGCGAATTTTCCTACCGCAACGGCATCCTGCATGCCGAGAACGTGGCGCTGAGCGAGATCGCGGCGGCGGTCGGCACGCCGTTCTATTGCTACGCCTCCGCCGCCCTGCAGAGCCAGTATCTGGCATTGCAGAACGCGCTGGCCAAGTTCGATCCGCTGATCTGCTTCGCGGTGAAGGCGAACTCCAACCAGGCCGTGATTCGGACCTTCGGCGACCTGGGCGCCGGCGCGGACGTCGTGTCCGAGGGCGAGTTGCGTCGGGCCCTGGCGGCGGGCATCGCGCCGGACCGGATCATCTTTTCCGGCGTCGGCAAGACGGGGGACGAGATGCGGGCCGCCCTGGAGCTGGGAATCCACCAGATCAATGTGGAATCGGTCCCGGAACTGGAACTGCTGAGCGAGGTCGCAGTCGCCGCCGGCCGGGTCGCCCCGGTTGCGCTGCGGGTCAATCCGGACGTCGACGCCAACACCCACGAGAAGATCACCACCGGCAAGAAAGAGAACAAGTTCGGCATCGGCCTGGACGGCGCGCCGGCGGCCTTCGCGCGCACGGCCGCCCTGCCGGGCATCGAGCCGGTCTCGGTCGCGGTGCATATCGGGTCGCAACTGACCGACCTTGCCCCGTTCCGCGCCGCCTTTGCCACGGTTGCCGACCTGGCCGACAGCCTGCGGGCGCAGGGGATCGGGATCGAGCATCTCGACCTGGGCGGCGGGCTGGGAATCCTCTACGACGACGAAACCCCGCCGCCGATCGACGCCTATGCCGATGTGGTGCGCGAGACCGTGGGCGGCCGCGGGTACCGGTTGTCCTTCGAGCCGGGGCGCCTTCTTGCCGGCGATGCCGGCGTGATGGTCAGCCGGGTCATCTATGTGAAGGACGGCCAGGACCGGCGTTTCGTCATCCTGGACGCGGCCATGAACGACCTGATCCGGCCGGCCATGTACGGCGCCCATCACCATATCCAGCCGGTCGCCGAGCCGGCCCCCGACGCGCCGTTGGGCACGGCGGACGTGGTCGGCCCGGTCTGCGAAAGCGGCGACACCTTCGCCCGCCAGCGCGCCCTGCCACCTTTGGTCACAGGAGATTTAGTGGCCTTTAAATCGGCCGGCGCGTATGGTGCCGTGATGGCGTCCACCTACAACAGCCGGCCGCTTGTTCCCGAAATTATGGTTAACGGCGACCGCTGGGCGGTGGTCAGGGCCCGGCAGACCCTGGACGAACTTCTGGGCCAGGACCGGCTTGCCGACTGGCAGGCGGACGCGGACGATTCCGGAATGGCGATGCGGGCAGGCGGATGAGCGAAAACACGGGTTCTCGGTCCATTGGCGCCGGCAAGCTGCTGCTGGCACGGCTGACGTTGGCTTGGGAACGGCTGGGCCCGGCATTCTGGCCGGCCGCGGCGGTAGCCGGCCTGTTCCTGGCCGTCGCCCTGTCCGATCTGCTGCCCTATTTGCCGGGCTGGCTGCATCTCGGCGCGCTGGTGGCCTTCGGGCTCGCCTTCCTGGCCTGCCTGGCGCACGGCGTGCGGCGCAGCCGGCCGCCATCGGTGCAGGAAACCCACCGCTGGCTGGAGCGGGTCAACCACCTGCCGCACCGGCCGCTGGAGACCCTGGAGGACGCACCCGCCGTCAGCACCGGCGGCGAGAATGGCTTGTGGAGGCTGCATCAGGCGCGCGCCGCGCGGCTGGTCCGGGGCCTCAGGCTTGGCAAGCCCAACCCGGACATGCCGCGGCACGACCCGCTGGCGCTTCGTCAGGCCGTTGTCCTGGTGCTGTTCGTGATGCTGATCGGGGCGAACATTCAGGCGCCGGCGCGCCTGGCCAACGCCTTCAGTCCCGACTTCTCCGTGAGCGCCGCGGACCGGTCGCGCACCGTCGATGCCTGGGTGACGCCACCCGCCTATACCGGGCGGGCGCCGGTGTTTCTGACCGGCGAGGAAAGCGCGACGGCAGCGGCCGCTGACGGTGTGCTGCGCATTCCGGTCAACAGCGAACTGACGGTACAGGTGGCGGGCTTCGAAGAGGCGCCGTCCATCGCCAAGACCGGCGATCCGGCCGGCTTCTCCGCCATGGGCGAGACGGGCCACCGCGCGGTCGTCGCGCTGGCCGAGAACGGTCCGATCCAGGTCATGGACGGCAGCGAGCCGATCGCGGAGTGGTCGTTCGACGTCATTCCGGACCTGCCGCCTGTCATCGCCCCGGTCGGCGAGATCGGCGAAAGCCGGCAGGGCGCCTTGCAGGTCGCCTACATCGCCACCGACGACTACGGCCTGGACAGCGCCACCGTCATCCTCAGGCGCACCGATCTGGGCGCGCGCGCGATCCAGATGATCGATCCGGTCGAACTGGGCCTGCCGCTGGTGGGGCTGAACCCAAAACACAGCGAAGGCACCGGCTATTTCGACCTGACGCCGCACCCCTGGGCGGGGCTTCCGGTCGAACTCAGCCTGGCCGCGGTCGACATGGCCGGCCAGCGGACCGAGAGCGAGGCGGTGCAGGTGGTCCTGCCCGAGCGCATCTTCACCCACCCCGTGGCCCGGGCGATCGTCGAGCAGCGCAAGCAGCTTGTCCGCGACCCCGACGTCAACCGCGGGCCGGTTTCCCGGGCCCTGCGCGGGCTCGCCTGGAAACAGGAGGCCTATGACGAGGACGTCGTCGTGTTCATGGCGCTGACGCTGTCGGCACGGCGGCTGGTCGGCGGCATCGGGCCGGAGGCCGACGCGGATATCCTGGAGCTGTTGTGGGAAACGGCGCTCAGGATCGAGGAAGGCCGGATGGCGCTGGCCGCCCGGGCGCTGCGCCAAGCCGAAGAGGCGTTGATGGAGGCGCTGGCCCGCGACGCCGAGGCTGAGGAGTTGGAACGGCTGTTGAACCAGCTGGAAGCGGCGATGGAGGAATATCTCGCCGCGATGATGGAGGACGCCCAGCAGTTCCAGCAGCAGAACCCGGAAATGGCACCGCCCAATCCGGACATGACCATGATCGACCGGCAGGACCTGCAGTCGATCATGGACCGGATCCGCGAGATGCTGCGCAGCGGGATGAAGGACGCCGCACGGCGGATGCTGTCGCAGTTGCAGCAGTTGATGGAGAACCTGCGCGCCGGCCAGCAGATGTGGATGTCGCCCGAGGGCATGGAAGCGATGGAGATGCTGAACGGCCTGCAGGAGCTGATCCAGGCCCAGCGCGAGCTGTTGGACCGGACCTTCCAGGAGATGCAGCGCCGCCAGGAGATGCAGCAGGGCCAGGGCATACCGCAGCAAGGGATGCCGCAGCAGGGGATGCCCCAACAGGGCATGCCGCAACAGGGGATGCCGCAACAGGGCATGCCGCAGCCCGGCCAGGGCGGCGAGAACGCGTCGGGCGGGATGCCGCCGGACGCGGTCCTGCAGGAGGCCCTGCGCAAGCAGCTCGGCGACCTGATGCGCCGGTTCGGCGAGATGATGGGCGACATCCCGCGCCCGTTCGGCCGTGCCGAGGGCGCCATGCGCAACTCCACCGACGCGCTGACCCGCGACGCGCCCGGCCAGGCGGTCGGCCCCCAGGGCGAGGCGCTGGACCAGCTTCAGCAGGCGGCGCAGCAGGCCGCCCAGCAGATGATGGAACAGTTCGCCCAGGGCCAGATGCCCGGCCGCCAGGCCGGCATGGGCCAGCAGGGCCAGGAGATCCCGTTCGGCCGGATGCAGGGCAACGAGGGCGACGGCGTCAACCAGAACGACGTGGGCGTCCCCGACGAGGGCGCGCTGCAGCGCGCGCGGACCATCCGCAACGAACTCAGGCGCCGGTCAGGCCAGCAATCGCGGCCGATGATGGAGCTGGAATATATCGAACGGCTGCTGAAGCAGTTTCAGTAGGCCCGCCCTCACCCCCGCTCCGGCTCGGCGAACAGCCAGCCGAAGGTCAGCGTCACCACCACCGCGCTGCAGAACTGCACCAGGATGAAGGCCGGCGCGTGCATCGGGTAGATGCCGGAAAAGGTGTCGGTCATCATCCGGCCCAGGGTCACCGCCGGGTTGGCGAAGGAGGTCGAGGAGGTGAACCAGTAGCCGGCGGTGATGAACAGGCCCACGGCGAACGGCACCACGTCGGGGCGGGTCTTCAAACAGCCGATGATGGTCGCGATCAGGCCGAAGGTGGCGACGAACTCGCCGACCCATTGGCCGGTGCCGGTGCGCATGGTTTCGGACGCGAAGAACACCGGCTCGCCGAACATCACATGCGCCGCGGCAACGCCGAAGAAGGCGCCGGCGATCTGGATCGCCACGTAGTAGGCCGCGTCGTTCCAGGTCAGCGCGCGCTGCATGGCGAAGGACAGGGTCACCGCCGGGTTGAAGTGGGCGCCGGAGATCGGCCCGAAGACCAGGATCAGCACCATCAGCCCGACGCCGGTGGCGACCGTGTTGCCCAACAGCGCGATGGCGTCGTTGCCGTCGGCAAGCCGCTCTCCCATGATGCCCGAGCCGACCACGATCGCCAGCAGGAAAGCCGTGCCCAGGAACTCGGCGAACAGCTTGCGGCTCAGCGTCGGCTCCGCGGTCTCCGCCAGCGCTGCCATCAGCCGGCCACCCCTTCATCGGCGCCGGCTGCCTGCAGCCGCGCGTGCAGGTCATCGCCCTCCAGCACCTCTACAGGCAATCGGCACAGGGCGGCGACGCGTTTTTCGATCTGGCCATAGACATCGGCAAAAAAGGCCAAGCGCTCCGCGTCCGTCCCTTCAAGCGCCGCCGGATCGGGAAACGGCCAATGGGCGGTCGTCGGATGGCCGGGCCAGACCGGACAGACCTCGCCTGCCGCGTTGTCGCAGACCGTGAAGATGAGATCCATCTTCGGCGCACCCGGCGCGGCGAACTCGTCCCAGCTCTTCGATCGCAGGTCCGCCGTCAGGTGGTCGCGGCTCTCCAGCAGTCGCACCGCATCCGGATTGACCCGACCGGTCGGATGGCTGCCGGCGCTGTAGGCCTTGAACCGTCCCTTCCCTTCGCGGTTGAGGAGGCTTTCAGCCATGATCGAGCGTGCAGAGTTGCCCGTGCACAAGAACAGGACGTTGTAGACCTTGTCCATGTCACCCTGTCTCCAGTTGTTTCCGTTTGGCGACCCATTCCGGGGCCGCAAGTCCCGCACAGATTTCCGGCCTGCCGCCGCAGCAGTCCTCGGTCAAATAGGCGAGCAAATGTCGCATCTTCGTGAAATCGGCCATGTAGATGATCCGCCGCCCTTCGCGCCGGGACGTCACCAGCCCGGCATTGAACAGCTGGCCTACGTGAAACGACAGCGCCGGCGGCGCGATGCCCAACGACCTGGCCAGCTCGCCCGCAGCCAGGCCGTCCGGGCCGGCCTTCACCAACAGCCGGAACGCCTGCAGCCGGTATTCCTGCGCCAGCGCCGCGAGCGCGCGCACCGATTCGCTCATTTCCATATTTCAACAATAATTGAAATGATACCCCGACGCAAACGTCGCCCAGTCGCGCATCTTGCTTTCGGCTACCTGCAGGTTCCGGGTTTGCCTGTGCCGTTGGCCGTGGATTCGGCCGCCGCCTCGGCTTCGGTCGTGAAACCGATCCTGATGTCCTTGGCGCCGGGCGGCGCGTCCTGGATCACCGTCTCGTAACCGATCCGTTCGCCCGGCAACACGCGCGTGTCTTCTGCCTTGAAGGTCCAGACATAGATCTCCTGGCTGTTCGCGTCGCACAGGGCGCCGCGCAACAGCGGGATCTCCAGGATCTCGCCGCGCCGGTTCTCGATGAAACCGCTAATCCTGAGGCCCTGCTCGTCCAGTTCCGCGCTGGGACTGGCAAGCGCGAGCCCCTCGCCCAGATGGGGCACGCCGATGCCGATCTGGGTCAGGACCATGTTCAGGGGCGGGAACAGCGCCACCAGGCGTTCGCGCGCCAGATACACCCCGGCGCCGATGCCGGCGGCCAGGAACACCAGAATGACGAAGGCCCAGGCCGCGACCCGCGCGGCGCCCCCTTTGCGCGCACCGGCAAGGTCCTTGCGCGACGGCAGCGGCGGTGGTTCGGGCGGCGGTGGCGGCGGCACCGCCTCGCCGGGCGGCTCGGGCGCAGGCTCGGGTTCCTCTTCCGATTCTGCAACCGGCGTCTCAGGCTTGGGCTCGAGTTCCGCCTCGGGTTCCGGTTCGGTCTCTTCCTTGTCGACCGCGCCGACAAGCCCTTCGACCGCCGCGTCGAGACCGGCGCTGGAAACCTGGTCTTCATCGGCTTCGGGCTTCGGCGGTGCGGGTGGCGGCGGCGGTTCCTCCTCCGCGGCCGGCACTTCAGGGACGGGTTCGGATTCGAACTCGATATCCGGTTCCGGCTCCGGTTCCGGGGGCGGACTGGGCGGGACAGCCTCGACGGGCGTTCCGGCACCGGTCGCCTCATCGTCCTCGGAACGTGCCTGCCAGGTATGGCCGCACTTCGAACACTTGACGACGCGGCCGTCCGGCCCGATGGCGTCGGCGGCGACCTTGAAACGCGCAGTACAGGACGGACAGCTGATGATCATTGTTGCGTGCAAAAAGCGACGACTATAGTCCTTATAGGGCGTAGCGTAAGAACAGGCAAGAAATGGCTGAGCTTTACGAAATAACCAGTTCCATGCGATTTTTCCGGCCGACAACGCTGGTGTTTGCGGGATGAACGGGTGATCCGATTCGAGAATGTCGGCCTGCGGTACGGGACCGGGCCCGAGGTGCTGCGCGACATCAGCTTTCGGCTGGAGCCGGGGTCGTTCCATTTCCTGATGGGCGCCAGCGGCGCCGGCAAGTCGTCGCTGCTGCGCCTAATGTATCTGGCCCTGCGACCGTCGCGCGGCTTGCTCAGCCTGTTCGGCCGCGACGTAAACGAAATCCGGCGCAAGGACCTGCCGGAACTGCGCCGCAAGATCGGAGTCGTCTTTCAGGACTTCCGGCTGCTGGACCACCTGTCGGCCTTCGACAATGTGGCGCTGCCGCTGAGGGTGAGCGATGCAAGCGAATCGGTGATCAAGAAGCACGTGACGGAACTGTTGAACTGGGTCGGCCTTGCAGACCATCTCAACGCGCTGCCCGCGACCCTGTCCGGCGGCCAGCAACAGCGCGTGGCGATCGCCCGCGCCCTGATCAGCCGGCCCAGCCTGCTGCTGGCCGACGAGCCGACCGGCAACGTGGACGACGCCATCGCGATGCGGCTGTTGTATCTGTTCGAGGAACTGAACCGCATGGGCACCACGGTGGTGATCGCCACGCATAATGAGACGCTGGCCAGCCAGTTCGCGCACCCGCGCATGCATCTTGAGGACGGGACCCTGGTGGTGACCGCGCACGGCCCGGCGTGACCGCGATGTTGTCGGACCACAAGGACCTGCCCCTGTCCCAGAACCCGTCGACCCGGCTGTTGCCGTGGATCATCGGCTTCATGGTCTATATCGCAACACTGGCCCTGGCCGGGACCTTGATGCTGAACCATGTGGCGCAGTCCTGGACATCCGGGCTGAGTGGCGCGCTGACGGTGCAGATCACGCCCGACCCGGACGACGACGAAGACAGGTCCGCCGCCGACGTCACCGCCGCGGTCCGGATCCTGCTGCAGACCGACGGGATCGCAACTGCCCGCCCGATCCCGCAGGAAGAGATCCAGGCGCTGCTGGAGCCGTGGCTGGGCGCCGGCGTCGCGCCTGAGACGCTGCCTTTGCCAAGGCTGATCGACGTGACGCTGGACCGCGCGGTGCCGCTGGATCTCAAGGCGCTGGAGGCGCGGCTTGCGCTGGCGGTACCCAGCGCCGTGATCGACAGCCACCAGTCCTGGCGCGAGACGGTCGTCGCGCTGACCCGCGCGTTCCAGGGGGTCGCCCTGATCGTGGTTACGGTGGTCACCATCGCCTCGGTCGTGATGGTCGTCTTTGCAACGCGCGGCGGGCTGTCGGCGCACCGCCCCGTCATCGACCTTCTGCATCTGATCGGGGCGCGGGACAGCTACATCGCGCGGCAGTTTCAGACCCATGCCCTGTATACCGCGCTGAAGGGGGGGATAACGGGAATGGCCCTGGCCGCAGCGACGGTGATCGGCCTCTACGCCGTTTCGCGCACGCCCGGTGCGCCCTTCGCCGCCCTGGGCCTGTTCGGGCCGCTGGAATGGCTGGCCATTCTTGCCACCCCGCTGGTCACCGGCCTGATCGCCATGCTGACGGCGCGCCAGACCGTGCTGCGCACCTTGACGAAGATCGTGTGACCCATGCGCCCGCAAGCACTAACACGGCACCGGCCATGGCCCGCCTGACCGCAGTCCAGCGACGCCGGCGGCGCGGCCTGCGCAGGCTCACCGCGCTGAGCGTCATTCTGGTGGCCTGGCTAGTCTGGCTTGCCGGACTGTTCGCGTTCGTCCACGCAATCCCGTTATCGGTGGACCGGCCGGCGGTCAGGACCGATGCGATCGTTGTCCTGACCGGAGGCAGCCTGCGGCTCGACACGGGGCTGAGCCTGCTGGCCCAACGCCGGGCGGAACGGCTGTTCGTTTCGGGCGTCCATCGCGGCGTGGACGTCGCCGAACTGCTGCGCGCCTACCAAAAGGCGCCGCAACGCACGCGTTGTTGCCTGGACCTGGGACACGACGCAATCAACACCGTGGGCAATGCGGCGGAAACTGCGGAATGGATGAAACGCCACGGCTACGACTCGCTCCGCCTGGTCACCGCCAGCTATCACATGCTGCGCTCGCTGCTCGAGTTCGGCCACGCCATGCCCGAGGTGGAGGTTGTGGCCCACCCGGTTTTCCCCGAGCATGTGCAGATCGAGAAATGGTGGCGCTGGCCCGGTACCACCGCCTTGATCGTCATGGAGTACAACAAGTATCTCGTCGCATGGATCAGGCAGGCATGGAACAGCGTCCTGGGCTAGCCATGGTCGTCCGTTCGCTGGTTTTCGGTCTGGCGTTTTACGGCTCGACGCTGGTCCTCAGCGTGCTGCTGGCGCCCTCCATGCTGCTCCCGCGACCGATGGTGAGCGCGGTATCGCGGTTCTGGGTCAGGATCTGCCTCTGGATCGTGAAAGCGACGTTGGGCATCGACTTCAAGGTCGAGGGCCGCGAAAACATACCCGACGAGCCGGCGATCTACGCATCAAAGCATCAGTCCGCCGTGGAAACCTTGGCCTTCTGTCTGATTGTTCCGGACTTGGCCTATATCCTGAAGCGCGAGCTGTTCTGGGTTCCGATCTGGGGCTGGTATGTCTGGCGGGTCGGCATGATCGGCGTCAACCGTTCGGCCGGCGGCATCGCCCTGAAAGACATGACCCGACAGGCAGCCGAGGTGCTGCATGCCGGGCGGTCCATCGTGATCTTCCCGCAGGGCACCCGCACGCCCCCGGGCGCGCGGCGCAAGTACCTGCCGGGCACGGCAGCGCTCTACGCCAAGGCGGGTGTGCCGGTCGTCCCCGTGGCCCTCAATTCGGGCTTGTTCTGGCCACGCCGCAAGCTCGACAAGTACCGGGGCACGATCACCATCCGCATCATGGAGCCGATTCCGCCGGGGCTGGACAAGCGCGCCTTCCTGCAACGCCTGGAACAAACCATCGAACCCGCCACCAGCGAACTGGAGCGCCGGGCCTGCGAGGAGTTCGGCCTGCATCTGCCCGCTCCGGCAGCGGAGTAGCCTGTGGATAACTTTGTGGAAAACCTTGGGCACGCAGCCATGGTACACGGATCCCGCACGCCCGACTGTCGCGGCCCGGCCGCAGTCCGGCCGAGAACAAAAACGGAACATAAATTGACTTTTGGGCGAAAACCGCATACATCTAGGGGCCTTCGTCCCGGCCTTTACGACATCTGCCCTGCCGGGTGGCCAAACCTGTCAAGGACTTCCCGTTGATGGATCCCAGCCCGATCGCCACCCGCGTGTGGGACATGAAATACCGGTTGAAGGCGTCGGATGGGGCGCCTGTGGACAAAACGGTCCATGACAGCTGGACGCGGGTGTCCGAAACGCTCAGTGCGGTCGAAACAGACCCGTCTATGTGGCGGGCTAAATTCCTGAAAGCGCTGGAGGATTTTCGGTTTCTGCCGGCCGGCCGCATCCTCGCGGGCGCAGGCTCGGACCGCAACGTGACGCTTTTCAACTGCTTCGTCATGGGCGAAATCCCCGACGACATGGCGGGGATCTTCCAGCACCTGAAGGAAGCGGCCCTGACCATGCAGCAGGGCGGCGGCATCGGTTACGATTTCTCCACGCTGCGGCCGCACGGCTCCGCGGTCGCCGGGGTCGGTGCCGACGCCTCGGGACCGGTCTCGTTCATGGAAGTGTGGGACGCCATGTGCCGCACGATCATGAGCGCCGGCTCGCGCCGCGGCGCGATGATGGCGACGCTCAGGTGCGACCATCCCGACATCGAGGAATTCGTCTCGGCCAAGCAGACGCCCGGCCGGCTGACCAACTTCAACCTGTCCGTCCTGGTGACGGACGCCTTCATGGAAGCGGTCGCCAGCGGCGCGGACTGGCCGCTGTCTTTCGGCGGCAAGACCCACCGGACGGTCAAGGCAGCGGAGTTGTGGGACCGGATCATGCGGGCGACCTACGACTTTTCAGAGCCGGGCGTGATCTTCATCGACCGCATCAACCGCCGCAACAACCTGGCCTATTGCGAAACCGTCTCGGCCACCAATCCCTGCGGCGAACAGCCGCTGCCGCCCTACGGCGCCTGCCTGCTCGGCTCGATCAACCTGACGCGCCTGGTGAAAAGGCCGTTCGAGAAAGACGCGGCCCTGGACCTGACGGCGCTGGACGCGCTGGTATCGACCGCGGTGCGGATGATGGACAACGTCATCGACGTCTCGGCGTTTCCGCTGGACGCCCAGCGTCAGGAGGCCCAGGCCAAGCGCCGAATCGGGCTGGGCGTGACCGGCCTTGCCGATGCCCTGATCATGTGCGGCGTCACCTACGGCTCGCCGGACTCGCTGGACCTGGTCGGCCGCTGGCTGCACCGCCTGCAGCGCGCCGCCTATCTGGCTTCAGTTGCGCTGGCCGAGGAAAAGGGGCCGTTTCCCCTGTACGACGCCGAGGCCTACCTGGCCGGCGAGACCGTTGCCGGACTGGACCCCGACATCCGCGAGGCCATCGCCGCGCACGGCATCCGCAACGCGCTGATCACCTCGATCGCGCCGACCGGAACGATTTCGCTGATCGCCGATAACGTCTCGTCCGGCATCGAGCCCGCGTTCGCCTTCCGCCACACCCGCAAGGTCCTGACACCGGACGGCGGACAGACACAGGAAGAGGTCGCCGACTACGCCTACCGCCTGTTTCGGGAGAGGTTCGGCGAAGAGGCCGACCTGCCCGACTGCTTCGTCGATGCCCAGACTCTGGCGCCGGCAGACCATATCGCCATACAGGCCGCCGCCCAGCGCTACGTGGACAGTTCGATCTCCAAGACGATCAACGTGCCCGAAGCGACGGATTTCGACAGCTTCAAGGACCTTTATGCCCAGGCCTTCGCCCAGGGCTGCAAGGGTTGCACCACCTACCGGCCAAGCCGGGTGCGCGGGTCGGTGCTGGCGCCGGCCACGGAAGAAGCCGTCGCGGCCGCGCAGATGCCGGAACCGGAAGCTGCGGGCGAGATCGTCTATATGGCGCAGCCGCTGCAGCGCCCGCCCGGGCTGGAGGGGCGCACCTACAAGCTGCGCTGGCCCGGCAGCGACCATGCCATCTACATCACGGTCAACGACATCGAGGAAGGCGGCCGTCGCCGGTCGTTCGAGGTCTTCATCAATTCCAAGAACATGGAGCACTACGCCTGGACCGTGGCCCTGACGCGCATGATCAGCGCGGTGTTCCGGCGCGGCGGCGACGTCGCCTTCGTGGTCGAGGAGCTGAAGGCCGTGTTCGACCCGCGCGGCGGCTGTTGGATGGAAGGGACCTACGTCCCGTCGCTGCTGGCGGCAATCGGCGGCGTCATCGAACAGCACATGATCGCGATCGGCTTCCTGCCCAAGCCGGCCGCGAAGGACAGTGACCGGCGGGCCATCGCGCGCGCGGTCGGCGACGAGGATATCGGCCGCCAGTGCCCGAAATGCGGCCTGCCCGGCACGGTGTCCCAGGAAGGCTGCGAAACCTGTCTGTCCTGCGGCTGGTCGAAGTGCAGCTAGGCGCCCGGCGTGCCTGCCTGGCCCGCGTCGTTGCCCTCCACCACCCGGAGGATCGCATGCAGCGGCCCGTCGCCGATCCCCAGTTCGTCGAGATGAGCCACGGTGTTGGCCAGATAGGAGCGGTTGGTGCCGCCCACGCCCTCTGCCGTGGCGATCATGGCGGCGGTCTCGGCGATCGACAGCCGGCCGGCATACTGCACATGGGTGCGGGCGGCGGTGAAGGTACGGCAATGGACCGCGCGCCCGTTCACCCGCGCGCCCAGCGTGCGCGGCTGGTAGACGCCGGTGACCATCTCCCGGTCCCACAGATAGCCCAGCACCGCACGGGCCTGGTCGCCGCGCACCCGGTAGGCCATTCCGTGGCACGAGCCGCCCCGGTCCAGTCCCAGGACCAGTCCCGGAATCTCGGGCGTGCCCCGATAGTGGTGGGAATAGATGCAGAAGCTGCGGTGCCAGCCGAACAGCGTCGCGGGTCGGCAGGCCAGATGGTCGAAGCCCGGATTCCACATCAACGATCCGTAGCCGAAGACCCAGGTGTCCTGGCGGTCGTCGACGGTCTGGAGATAGGCCGCTCTCAGTTCGGCACGGGTCTCGGGGTCCAGGATCGGATCGGGGTCGGACACGGTCTTGCGCGGCTGCTCGGGTTTCGACGGGGCCGCGCGTTGCGGGCTGCGATCGCCGCGGGTGCACGGCCCCAAAGGCGGCGCATGATACAGTGCGGGCCGCGCCGCGCAAGCGCGGGCGCAGCGGCCAGGCTGCAGGGGAGGGAGACGCGACCGTCGTGACGGCACGACCGAACAGGATGCGCCTGATAGGGCTGGTGGTCGGCCTTGTCTGCCTGGCGGCGGCCGGGGGCTATTACGCGTACTGGAGCTTCGCCGCCAGCCAGATGCGCGACCTGGTGACCCAGTGGATTTCGGACTCCGGCGCCGCCGGCCTCACCGTCGAACACCGGGCGATCGAAACGCGTGGCTTTCCGGCCTTGATCACGCTGGACGTGGATCGGCCCGTCATCGGCGGCAACGACGGCGGCTGGGCCTGGTCTGCCGACCGGGTATCCTTCTCCGTCAAGCCGTGGGATCTTACCCTTTACCGCATCGATATGCCCGGCCGGCAGATCGTCGAGACCGAACTGCGTGACGGACCCTGGCGCTTCGTCCTGGAGACCGAGGACGCCTTCGCCCTCGCCGCGCTTCGCCTGGGCGGCGCCCTTGAATTCGCCGAGTTGCAGCTGGACGGCCCCGTGCTATCGACCGACCGGGCGAACAGTCCGCTCTACAGCGCCAAGCGACTGGCCGCGAAGATCGGTCTGCCGGAGAGGCCGCCGGTGCATCACACCGACACGCTGGCGGACGTCAGCATGGTCGTTGAGGCACTCAGCCTGCCGACCCGCCTTGACGGGCCGCTGGGCACCGATGTTTCGCGGCTCCGCTTCGATGCGGCCATGCGGGGCATGCTCGAAGACGGCGTTCCGGCCACGGCCCTGGAGGACTGGCGGGCCAAGGGCGGCACCGTCGACCTGAAATGGCTGCACCTGGCCTGGGGGCCCGTCGAGCTGAAAAGCAGCGGCACCCTGTCCCTGGACGAAACCCTGCACCCAATCGGGGCGCTGAAGGCCGAAATCGCCGGTTATGCCGAGGTCATCGAAGCCTTCGTCCGTGCCGGCATGATCGGCGAGGACGCGGGCCGGCTGTTCAAGACCGGCCTGTCTCTGATTGCCAAGAAGCCGGCAGACGGCGGCCCCCCGGTGATCTCCGTGCCGCTGACCGCCCAGGACGGCCACCTGTTCCTGGGGCCGTTCAAGGTCGCCGAACTGCCGCCGCTGGTGGAGTGAGGCGGGGCTATTTCAACAATCCAAGCGCTTGCAGCCAGACCCTTCGAGACGCGCCCTTCGGTCGCTCCTCGAAGGGTCTGGCTGCAAGCGCTCAGAAGTCCGGACGCGAAGGCTGCGCTTCCGCAATCTTGCCTCAGTCGTCCGGGTCCGGCTTTTTTCCGTTCGGCTCCAGCGGGCTGAAGCTTCCCGCCTGGTGCATCTCCACAACGCCGCGGCGGATTTCCCGGGTGCGGGTGAACCAGTCCTCCAGCGCGCCGCCGTCGCCCCATCGGATCGCCCGCTGCAGCGCAACCAGATCCTCGGAGAACCGGCCCAGCATTTCCAGCACCGCTTCCTTGTTGTTCAGGAAGACGTCGCGCCACATCACCGGGTCGGACCCGGCGATGCGCGTGAAGTCACGGAAGCCGCCGGCGGAGTACTTGATGACTTCCCGGGTCTGGACCAGCTCCTCCGACCCAGCGGCCTCGCGCTTGAGCTGGCCTTCCAGGTCGCTGGCGGTGCCGACGATGGCATAGGCGATCAGGTGCGGCAGGTGCGAGGTGATGGCCAGCACCCGGTCGTGATGGTGGGCGTCCATGATCTCGACCGTGCTGCCGCAGGCCTCCCAGAACCGGCGTACCGCGGCGACTGCCGCCGCATCGGTGCCGTCCGGCGGTGTCAGAATGCAAAAACGGCGGGCAAACAGTTCCGGAAAACCCGCATCGGGGCCCGAATTCTCCGTCCCGGCAACCGGGTGGCCGGGAACAAGATGCACCCCCGCCGGCAGATGCGGCGCGATCGCCTCGATCGCCGACACCTTGGTCGAGCCCGCATCAGACACGATCGCCCCCGGCTTCAGGCCGGGCGCCATGCGTTCGGCAATCGCGGCGAAACTGCCCGGCGGCGAACACAGGACGACGAGGTCCGCATCGCGCACCGCATCCAGCGGATCGGCATGGACCCGGTCGACAAACCCCAGCTCCAGCGCCTTGTCCAAGGTCGCCTGGGTGCGGGCGCTGCCGACCACGGTGGCCGCCAGGCCGTCGCGCTTGATCACCCGCCCCAGCGACGAGCCGATCAGGCCCAGCCCGATCAGGGCGACCGTCTGGAAATGCGCCGTCATGCCGCTTCGAAGTCGGCCAGCGCCGCCGTTGCAGCTTCCAGCTCGCGGTCGAGCCCGACGGTGATGCGCAAGGCCTCGGGCAGGCCATAGGACGCCATGCCGCGCACAATGATGCCGCGGGCCAGCAGAAACGCGTGCGCCCGCCGGGCCATGTCTTTGGAACCGAACCGCGCCAGCACGAAATTGCCGACCGACGGCGTCGTTTCCAGTCCCAGCCCTTCGAGGCGCGCCCGCAGCCAGGGCAGCCAGATGTCGTTGTGGGCCCTGCCCGCGTCGGTGTGGCCGACGTCTTTGACCGCGGCGATCCCGGCGGCCTGGGCGGGCATGGAGACGTTGAACGGGCCGCGCAGCCGGTTCAGCGCCTCGGCCACCGCGGGAGGGCAGTAGCACCAGCCCAGGCGCAGACCCGCCAGGCCGAAGATCTTCGAGAAGGTGCGCGTCATCACGACGTTCGGAAAGGCCTCCACCAGGTCGCTGCCGTCGGAATAGTCGTTGCGACTGACATACTCCGCATAGGCCGCGTCGATCACCAGCAGCACATGGTCGGGCAGGCCGGCGCGCAGACGCACCAGCGCATCGCGCGGCAGGTAGGTCCCTGTCGGGTTGTTGGGATTGGCCAAAAAGACAAGCTTGGTCCGGTCAGTGACGCAGCCCAGCAACGCATCCACATCCGCCGTCAGGTCGGTCTCCGGCGCCGCGACCGGGTGTGCGCCGACGCCCGTTGCCGCAATCGAGTACATCAGGAACCCGTGCCGGCTGTGGACCACCTCGTCGCCGGGCCCGACATAGGCGCGCATCAACAACTGGATCAGCTCGCCCGAACCGGCGCCGCAGACGATCCCGGCGGCGTCGCAGCCGAACCGGGTCGCAATGGCGTCGCGCAACGCCTCGGATCCGCCGTCGGGATAGCGGTGCAGGTCGTGCGCCGTGCGTTCGAAGGCAGCAACCGCCAGCGCACTGGGGCCGAGCGGGTTCTCATTCGCCGACAGCACGATCGGCTGGTCCGTGCCGTCCACATGGTGCTGGCCGCCCTTATAAAGCGGCGCCTCCATCACGCCGGGCCGGGGCTGCGGTGCGTCGGGCAGCGTCATGCGTTCGCTCCTGCCGGCGTCGCGACCGCCGCAACCACCAGCGGCATGCCATAGGCGCCCACCCACACTGTCCGCAGGACATCGTCCCTGGCTTGCAGGGCGGCCAGGCGGGGATCGTCTTCACCGACGAAGGAGGCGACCTCGGCAAGATGCATCCAGGAACCGGTCCTGGTGGAGACCAGCTTCACCGGCTCCAGCCCGGCGCCCCGCAACAGCTCGCCGAGGCCGTCGCGGCTGAAGGCCTCGCGCGTTTCCAGCACGATCACTGTGCGGTCATCGCCGGTCGCGACCGGCCGGATCTGTCCGACCGCCAAAGCCTCGTGCTGGGGGCCGCGCGCATTGCCCGGACCGGCAAACGGCAGCTTGGAAAACACGCGCGGCGCGTTGGCCAGGCACAGCAGCAGCCACCAGTGATCCGGATCGTGCTCCGCCGGCGCCGGCAGAACCCCCACCGTGACGGCGCCGGTCATCACCTGATGCAGCACTTCGCGCGGGCTGGAATGAGCGGTCATCTCCGAATGGCTGCCGAACTGGTCCCGGGCCAGATCCCAGACGCCCTGGTTGTCGCCGTCTGCATAGACCGCAACCGAGAACGGCCCCTGCATGAAGACCGTGCCGCTCAACATCTCGCGCCACATGCGCGCGATGACGCCGATCGGCAGACGGCCCCCGTGCCGGCCCGCAAGCCGGCGCAGGATCGCGATCTCGCGTCCCGGGTGAATTACGGTCAGGCCCTCCTCGCCCTTCACCGCGGCCACCTTCTCGACGATCTGCGCCCGTTCCATCAGGAGGTCGTGCAGGTTGTCGTCGATGCGGTCGATCTCGCGACGCAGGTCGTCGAGGGGCGTTCCACCCCCGGTTTCGTGGCTGTTTTCGCTCATGCTTCCCTGGCCCGAAAACGGCCGGGAACGTACCGCGCGCCCGCCGATAAAGCAAAGAAAACGCGCGCTTGGCGGCCGCTCGCCCGCCTATAAACACATCCTATAGAGGTGTTTCCTTAAACATAATACACCCGATTCTGCCCTGACCCGGAACAACGTGGCGGTGGCATTTTCGGGATCAATCGTCTAGTTGTTGGCTCCCTGTGCCCTGGAAACGAACGGATGCCGATCAAGATCCCGAACAGCCTGCCCGCCCGCAAGCACCTCGAGTCCGAGGGGCTGGTGGTGATGCGCGAGTACGACGCTGTCCGACAGGACATCCGTCCGATGCGGATCGGGCTTCTCAACCTGATGCCCAACAAGGAGAAGACGGAAACCCAGCTTGCGCGGCTGATTGGCAGCACGCCCTTGCAGGTTGAACTGACCCTGATCACGACCGGCACCTACACACCGTCGCATGTTTCGCGCCAGCACCTGCTGGATTTCTATCGTCCGTTCGAGGCGGTCAGAGACGAGAAGTTCGACGGCCTGCTGCTGACCGGCGCGCCGATCGAGAAGCTGCCCTTCGAGGACGTGCTGTACTGGGACGAACTGACCGAGATCCTGGATTGGACCCAGACCAACGTCCATTCGACCCTGGACATCTGCTGGGGCGCGCAGGCGGCGCTGTATCACTTCTACGGGGTTCCGAAGTACGAACTGCCGCACAAGATGTTCGGCGTTTTCTCGCACCGGATCATCAAACCCGCGGACCCGCTGTTGCGGGGATTCGACGACGAATTCCTGGTCCCCGTCTCGCGCTATACCGAGGTGCGGCGTCAGGACATGCCGACCGCGGACGGTTTCGATATCCTGGCGGAATCGGAAGATTCGGGCATGTGCCTGATCTCTGACCGCAACCGCCGGCACATCTACATGTTCAACCACCTGGAATACGACGCAGGATCGCTGCGCGACGAATACGTGCGCGACCAGCGCAAGGGCCTGGATATCGCCCTGCCGCACAACTATTTCCCCGATGACGACGACCAGCTTGCACCGCGCAACGTCTGGCGCAGCCACGCTCATCTGTTCCTCGGGAACTGGATCAACGAGGTCTACCAGACGACGCCGTTCGAGACTTCCCGGATCGGTGTCGAGGATACGCCCAATGCGGCGCGCGCGGCGGGCGACTGACACCGCCTTGCAAGGCAACGGAATGCGCGGCCCGCTGAGTCTGGCCGGCCTGTTCTGCGCCGTTTGGGCGCTGGTCCTGCAGGTCAGCCTGCCGCTGGCGACCCAACTGGCGCCGTCATCCGGTCCCGGCACATACGATCTGATCGCCGCCGTAACCGGCCGGATCCACAGCGGGCACGGCGCGCCGGGCAGCGACCATTCGCTGCCGGTTCGGCCCGACGTCAAGGCGGTCCTCATCGAGATCGATCCGCCGGCTCATCACGCGGCGGAGACGGCCACAGCCGCGCTCTATCGGGCCGCCACGGCGTCCGGCTGGACGGGCCGCGAAGACGCGACACCGACCGCGGTCCGGATCGATCACGCTCACCTCTCGCGTGCGCCTCCTTCGTTCAGGCACCCCCCTGTCAACGCTTGAACCGACCGTACTGAAACGAAGGAACGCAATGCTATGAAACGACTGACATTCGCGCTTGCCGCGATGATTCTGGCTACCCTGCCGGCAGCCGCCGCCGACATCATGGTGGGCGAAATAATGATCTCCGAGGCTTTCGCCCGCGCCAGCGCCGGACGCGCCAGGAACGGCGCCGCTTTCCTGACCATCATGAACAAGGGCGACGCCGATCGCCTGCTTGCCGCCTCGGCCGAGGTTTCGGCCAGAACCGAACTGCATACCCACAGCATGGACGCCGAGGGCGTGGCAAGAATGCGCCCGGTCGATCATATCGAGCTGCCGGCCGGCGAAACCGTGACGCTGCAGCCCGGCGGCCTGCATGTCATGCTGATGGGCCTGAACGCCCCCCTGAAACAGGGCGACAGCTTTCCCTTGACCCTGCGTTTCGAGAAAGCCGGCGATGTGACCTTCGACGTGACCGTCGCGGCGCCCGGCGCCAAGGGCCCTGGTGGCATGCAGCACCGCCACGGCACGACCAAGACGAACTGAGTGCGCTGGCCACGGCTTCGCCCGGCGTTGTAGAAGCGGTTATGCAGCGCTGGAAGATCACCGTGGAATACGGCGGCGGGCCGTTTGTGGGCTGGCAACGCCAGAACAACGGCCCGTCCGTCCAGGCAGCCCTTGAGCAGGCGATCCTGGGCTTCGCCCAGGAGCAGGTGACCCTGTACGGGGCCGGCCGCACCGATTCCGGCGTCCATGCGCTGGCCCAGGTCGCCCATTTCGACCTGGAAAAGCCGACGGAAGCGGACACCGTGCGCGACGCCCTGAACCAACATCTCAGACCGGCGCCGATCGTGGTGCTGGACGCCCAGCCGGTGTCACAGGATTTTCATGCCCGTTTCTCCGCCGTCCGGCGCTGCTATCTCTACCGAATCGGCGAGCGCCGTGCGCCGCCGGCACTGGAGCGGGGCCGGATCTGGCCGCTGATGCGGCGGCTGGATTGCGATGCCATGCACGCCGCCGCCCGCGTCCTGGTCGGCCGGCACGATTTCACCAGCTTTCGCGCCAAGGAATGCCAGGCCGACTCAGCCGTCAAGACGCTGGACGTGCTGGAGGTGCGCTGCGCCGTCGACGAGCTGCATGTCACGGCCGAGGCCCGCTCGTTCCTGCACCACCAGGTCCGCAACATGGTCGGCACGCTGGTCTGGGTCGGTCAGGGACGATGGACGGCGGCGGACGTCGAAACCGCCCTTGCCGCCCGCGACCGGGCCGCCGCAGGACCGACGGCGCCCGCCATGGGGCTCTACCTCACCCGCGTCGATTACGGCAAAAAGAGCTGAGCCGCAGATCGCGCAGATGGCAGCCACGCCCTTCGTGACGCGCCCTCACGGGCGCTCCTTGTATTAACCCACTGCGATAGAATCCGGATATTCCGTAGGGAATGGCCCGACCCCGATGGCCATTCGGGGTCGGGCCG
>Ga0209145_1000044_pt1 | contig 37128 bp, 31 predicted proteins | sample WorMetfiPIANOSA2_FD_187396 | JGI IMG/M metagenome (GOLD analysis project Ga0209145, IMG submission 187396) | Marine gutless worms symbiont microbial communities from Max Planck institute for Marine Microbiology, Germany - Olavius filocauda... | ecosystem: Host-associated > Annelida > Digestive... | reverse complement strand
CCGAGGTGGTTGCAGCCAGATGTCCTTCGACAGGGCTCAGGATGAAAGCTCGTGACGGCGTGTTACCGCGCGCCAACGGCGCGGTGTTGCGGTGATGGTCCACCTTCTCCCCTGTGGGGAGAAGGGAACAAAAGTCGCGCCCTAGAGCAGGAACAACTCTTATCAAGTCGATCATGCTCTACCATCCGCGCTGCGGCTTGTTCCAACGACTCGCCCTCAAGAGATCATACCCTGGGCGAGGACATTCACACCCCCAGCGCCGCCGCCAGGCGCTCCACGCCCGGCGCGGCCTCGTCCTCCGGCACGGCGGCATAGCCCAGCAGCAGGCCCTGGCGGGCGCCGCCGCTCAGGTAGTAGGCCGACAGCGGTGGGGTGACGATGCCAAGCGCCGCGGCGCGGGCCGAGATTTCCCGGTCCGAGATGCCGGCATCCGGTGCCAGTTCGGCGGTCAGGTGCATGCCGGAATTGCACGGTGTCGTATCTAACAGACCTTTCTGTCTTATTTGCAACGCGTCGACCAGCGCCTCCTGGCGCGCCGCGTAAAGCCGGCGCATGCGGCGGATGTGGGCGGTGAAATGGCCCTCCTCGATGAAGGCGGCCATCGCGGGCTGGACGACGGCCGAGGGATAGCTGTCCAACGCAGCACGGGCCCGCCGGAAGGTGTCGGCCAGATCCGCCGTCACCACCAGATAGCCGAGCCTGAGCGACGGGAACAGGACCTTGGAGAAGCTGCCCACATAGATGACGCGGCCGTCCCGGTCGAGCCCCTGCAGCGAGGCAAGCGGACGGCCGGCATAGCGGAACTCGCTGTCGAAATCGTCCTCAAGGATCCAGGCGTCCGTGCGCGCCGCCCAGTCCAGCAGCGCCAGGCGGCGGGCCAGGCTCATGGTGACGCCCAGCGGATACTGGTGCGACGGGGCCACGCAGGCGAGCCGGGCCTCCGGCGCGGCCCGGGCGGCGACCTCGATGTCCAGCCCCTCCCCGTCCACCGGCCCCGGGGCCAGGCGGATGCCGGCGCTGAGGAAGGCGCCGCGCAGCCCGGGATAGCCCGGATCCTCGATCAGCGCCGCCTCGCCGTCCTCAAGCAGGACATTGACCGCCAGCGTCAGCGCCTGCTGCGCGCCGGACACCACGATCACCTGGTCCTGGTCGCAGCGCACGGCGCGGGCGGTGCGCAGATAGCTTGCGATCGCCGCCCGCAGCGGCCGGTAGCCGCCCGGATCGCCGCCGATCACATGGCCACGGCCGGGCGCGCGCCAGCTTCGCGCCAGCAGCCGCGACCAGACGTCGAACGGGAACCGCTCCACATCGGGCAGCCCGGGCGAAAACCACCGGGTGGTGCCGGCCCGGGGAAAGCGCAGGCCGGCCAGCGACCGGCCGCGTGCCGAGGGCCCGCGCTGGCGCGGGCGGCGGGCGGCGGCATCGGCCCGCCCGCGCGGCGCGGCAGCGGCTTCCGGCAGCTCTTCCGACACATTAGGTGCCGGCGCCGACCCGGCCTTCCACGTACCCTTCCGCCAAGAGCTGGTCGAAGGCCGCAGCCACGGTGTTGCGCGACAGATCCATGTCGTCGGCCAGCCGCCGCGTCGACGGCAGGCGCGTGCCGGGCGCGAGCCGCCCATCCAGGATCAGCTCCCGCACCTGGCCGTATAGCTGGCGATGCAGCGGCGCGCGGGCGTTCCGGTCCACCGCCAACGGCAGCAAGGTGTCCGGGGCGACGGAAGACATGGTCTCTCCTGCATCCGACGGTCACATTGGCACCATCAGAATTCCGAAATTGGCTCTTTTTGGCAAGCCACTTTGGCGTTATCCGGACCGCCTCACCTCACTGGAGCGCACCCCCATGTCCGCCTATGCACCCACCGCCCGGCCCAAGCTGAAACGCAACCACAAACGCGGCGCCTACGACCGCGAGACCGTCCACGCGATCCTGGATGCGGTTCCCCACTGCCACGTGGGCTACGTGATCGACGGCCAGCCCTATGTCACCCCGACGCTGCAATGGCGCGAGGGCGACCGCATCTACTGGCACGGCTCCAGCGCCAGTCGCATGCTGCGCACGGTGGAAACCGGCGTACCGGTCTGCGTCACCGTCAGCCCGCTGGACGGGTTCGTGATGGCCCGCTCGGCCTTTCATCACAGCGTCAACTACCGCTCGGTGATGGCCTACGGCACCGCCCATGCGCTGAAGGGGCCGGCGGAGAAAGAAAGGGCGCTGAAGGCGATGATGGAACACCTGTTCCCGGGCCGCTGGGACGCGCTGCGTCCGGTAACCGCGCAGGAGCTGAAGGCGACCACCGTGGTGGCAATGGAGATCGAGGAGGCCGCCGCCAAGGTCCGCACCGGCCCCCCCCGATCGACGACGAGGAGGACTACGGCTGGGACGTCTGGGCCGGGGTGCTGCCGACCGTGTTCACCAAGGGCGCGCCGGTGGACGACCCGAGGCTGCAAGCCGGGATGGCGGTGCCGGAGAATGTGACAGGGTATCGATGGGCTGAATAAAATGCCCCTCTCCCCCCTCGGGGAGAGGGGTTGGGGTGAGGGTGTTACCGTTGCCGGCACCCGAACCCCCTCATCCGGCCCTGCGGGCCACCTTCTCCCCCCCTGGGGAGAAGGTAAATCAATCAAAAATCAAAGCACCGGCCGGCTTTTTCCCAGTCGCCGTAGCGGGTCGGTTCCAGGCCCTTGGGGCCGCCGGTTTCCTTGGGGATCTCGCCCTTGGCCTCGGCCTCGGCGCGCCACTTTGCGCCCGCCTCCTCGGCCACCCGCTCCGCCTCGGTGCGGGGATCGAGCTGTTCGGATTGCGGCGCAGCCGCGCCGTCCGCCACCGCGGCAGGCAACTTGTCGGGGCGTTTGCGGGCCCAGTTCAAGAGATCGTCCATCTTGCCCATACCCCAGATATGGCCCGTTTCGGCGCCGCTGCCAAGGCTTTGGGCGCTTGAACCCGGCGCGGCCTCCGTCCTACACAGGGGCACGATGCCCGATGCCCGCCGTTTCGCGTTCGACCTGATCGATGGCGTGCTTGCCGCCAGCCGGCCGCTGGACGAGGCGTTCGCCGACCACGCCGACGGGGCGGCGCTGGCGTCGCGCGACCGCGCCTTCGCCCGCCTGATCGCGGCGACGGTGCTGCGCCGTCTGGGTCAGATCGACGCGGTGATCGACCGGTTCGTGACCCGCCCGCCCCGGGGCAAGGGCGCCCGGATCCGCAGCGTGCTGCGGGTCGGCCTGGCCCAGCTCCTGTTCCTGGAAACCCCGGCCCATGCGGCGGTTTCCACCACCGTGACGCTGGCCCGCGCGGCGGGGCTGGCGGGTTTTTCCGGCCTGGTCAACGCGGTGATGCGCCGGACCGCGGCCGAAGCGCCCGGGATTGTCGCCGGCCAGGATGCGGCCGCGCTGAACGCCCCCGCCTGGCTGCTCGAAAGCTGGCAGGACAGCTACGGCGCCGACACCGCGCGCGCCATCGCCGCGGCGCATCTTACCGAGCCGCCGCTGGACCTCACCGTCAAATCCGATCCCGAACGCTGGGCGGCGACGCTGGCCGGCACGGCGCTGCCGACCGGCTCGGTCCGCCTTGCCCAGGCCGGCGACGTGACGGCGCTGGAAGGGTTTACCGCCGGCGAATGGTGGGTGCAGGACGCCGCCGCCGCGCTGCCGGCACGCCTGTTGGGAGAGATCGCCGGGCGCCGGGTGGTCGACCTCTGCGCCGCGACCGGCGGCAAGACGGCGCAACTTGTCCAGGCCGGCGCGCACGTGACCGCCGTCGACCGTTCCGGTCCGCGCCTGGGGCGGCTGCAGCAGAACCTGGACCGCCTGGGCATGACGGCGGAGGTCGTCACGGCGGATGCGGCGGACTGGCGGCCGGCCGAGCCCGCCGACGCGGTGCTTCTGGACGCCCCGTGCAGCGCGACCGGCACCATCCGGCGTCACCCCGACATCGCGCACCTGAAGACCGCGGCGGACGTCACGCGCCTGGCCGGCGTGCAGGCGCGCCTGCTGGCGGCGGCGGCCGGCATGCTGGCGCCGGGCGGACGCCTGGTCTACGCCACCTGCTCGCTGCAGGCCGAAGAGGGCGAGCACGGGCTTGCGGCCTTCCTGGCGGGGAACGAGTCGCTGCGGCCAGACCCGGTGCGCGGCGACGAGCTGCCGGCGCTGGAGTCGGCGATCCGCCCGGACGGCAACGTGCGCACCCTTCCATCGACCTGGGGTCCGCGCGGCGGCATGGACGGATTTTTCATCGCGCGGCTGACGCGCGCCTGAACAGCGGCGCCGTGCCCGCGCGGCTCGGGCGATGCATCTTGCGCCCGCCGTAGCAAGCGACTAGGAAGAGTCCATGCAACAGCCGGTGCGTATCGCCCCTTCCATCCTAGCCGCAGACTTCGCGCGCCTGGGCGACGAGATCCGGGCGATCGACGCGGCGGGTGCCGACTATATCCACGTCGACGTGATGGACGGTCATTTCGTGCCCAACATCACGCTGGGCCCGCCGATCGTCGGGGCGATCCGGCCGCACACGCAAAAGCCGTTCGACGTGCATCTGATGATCGAGCCGGCCGATCCGTACCTGAAAGCCTTCGCCGACGCCGGCGCCGACATCATCACGGTGCATCCCGAATCGGGACCGCACACGCATCGTTCGATCCAGTCCATCAAGGCGCTGGGCAAGCGCGCGGGCATCTCGCTGAACCCCGCGACGCCGCCGGAAGCGGTCGACTACCTGATCGACATGGTCGACCTGATCCTGGTGATGAGCGTCAATCCGGGCTTCGGCGGCCAGAGCTTTGTCGAGGCGACGCTGGACAAGATTGCCGCGTTGCGCCGCCGCATCGACGCCAGCGGCCGCGCCATCGACCTGGAAGTGGATGGCGGCATCAATGCCGACACGGCGGCGCGGGCGATCGCGGCCGGCGCTGATGTGCTGGTTGCCGGAACGTCCGTCTTCAAGGGCGGTTCGGACGCCTATGCGGGCAACATCGCCGCCTTGCGCGGACCGGCCTGAGGGCGGCGCGATGGAAGCCGGCGGTTCACCCCTGATTGCCAGCCTCACCTACCGCGCGGTGCGTCCGCTGTTCGGGACGCCGTTCTACCGCATGATGCTGGGCGGCCATGGCCCCGCCGGTATGGCCGCCGTGCCGCCCGACCTGTGGCCGGGCGACGCCGAACGCGGTGCGGAGATCACCCGGGACAGTTTCAGTTTCGCCGCGCGCGGCCAGGCGGGCGACGCCAAGAACTGGGAGATGCGCGACGCGGCACAGGAATGGGTCGCCAACCTGCACGGCTTCGACTGGCTGCGCCACAACCGCGCCCTGGGCGGCGAGGCCGGGCGCGACAAGGCACGCCGCCGGGCGCTTGCCTGGATCGACCTTTACCCGTCGTGGGAGCCGATCGCCTGGCGCTCGGACATTCTGGCGTCGCGGATCGTGGCCTGGCTCACCCATTATCCCGTCTTCTTTGCCGATCCGGACCACGGCGTGTCGGAAAAGCTGATGGCCAGCGTTGCGCAGCAGCTGAAGCACCTGCGCCGGGTCGCCGGCTGCGAGCTGGACGGCGCGGCGCGCCTGCGGGCGCTGAAGGGACTGGTGATCGGGTCGGCCTGCCTGCAATCGGAACAGCGGCGGCTGCCGCAGGCGATTGCCCTGCTGACGCACGAGATCGAACGCCAGATCCTGCCCGACGGCGGCCACGGGGCGCGCTGTCCGACAATGCAGTTGCAGGTGCTGCGCGACCTGATCGAGGTGCGGGCGACCCTGGACGCGGCGGAATTGCCGGTGCCGTCGGCGATCGGCAACGCCATCGACCGCATGGCCCCCATCGTCCGTTTCTTCCGCCACGGTGACGGCCGGTTCGCGCTGATGAACGGCGGCAACGAAGACAATGCGGCGGCAATCGACATGGTGCTGGGGCATACCGAGTCGCGCGAACGGCCGCCGGCCAGCGCCCCGGACATCGGGTTCGAACGGCTGAGCGCCGGGCGCCTGCTGGCCATCTGCGACGTCGGCCCGCCGCCGCCGGGGATGGACCACGACGCCCATGCCGGCACGCTGAGCCTGGAGGTGAGCGACGGCCGCGACCGCCTGATCGTCAATTGCGGCGCCGCGCCGCAGACCGGCGTGGAATGGCGCATGGCCCAGCGCGCGACCGCGGCCCATTCGACGGCGATGCTGGAAGAAACCAATTCCAGCGCCTTGGGCCCCCGCGGCGGAATCGCCGACCGCCGGGCGTCCGTGACGGCGACGCGCGCCGAGTCTGACGGTCAGATCTGGATCGACGCCGAACATGACGGCTATCAGGAGCCGTTCGGAATTCGGCATCGGCGACGGGTCTACCTGGCGGGCACCGGTGACGACCTGCGCGCCGAAGACGTGCTGACCGGCCGCGGCGGCCACCAGTTCGCGGTTCGACTGCACCTGCATCCCGATGTCCAGGTGTCGCTGTTGCACAACCGGGCGGCGGCACTGTTGCGCCTGCCCGGCGGCGCAGCCTGGAAGCTGCGCGCAAGCGGCGCGGAGATCGCCCTGGCCGACAGCGTCTATCTCGGCCAGTCCGACCAGATCCGCCGCACCCAGCAGGTGGTGCTGAGCGGCCTGACCCAGGCCGGCACCACGACCGTGAAATGGGCCTTGCAGCGCGACGGGACCACGGCCTGACGCGGAGGGGAGACGATGATTAAACGCATCATGGTGCCGGGCGTCCTGGAACTCGTCAGCCACTATTGCCACGTCGTGCGGGCCGGGCCGCATGTATGGGTTTCGGGCGCAGTGGGCATGCAGGCGGACGGCACGGTGCCCGACGGGGCCGTGGCGCAGTTCGATCTGGCGATCGACATCATCGATCGCTGTTTGGCCGCCGCCGGCGCGGGCCCGCAGCAGGTCGTCAAGGTGCAACTTTTCTTGACCGACATGGCCGATCGCACCGCGATCAATCCGCGGCGCATCGCCTATTTCGGCGATCACCGGCCGGCCTCGGCCCTGGTCGAGGTGTCCGCCCTGGTCGATCCGCGGCTGAAGGTCGAAATCGAATGCGAGGCGTTCGTCGGAGACGCCGCGGGCTGACCGGCGGCGTGCCGCCGCGGCGGTTCAAAGCGACCAGTATCTGAGTCCCCTCGGAACCGCTTTTCCGCGCCAGATGCTCTTCAGATCGGCCACGGTGCCCCCTTTCGCCAGCACGGCGTCAAGCTTCAAAGCCTTGAAGGCGTCGTGCGGCACCGCGCCGACGACGCAGTCGTAGGGTCCGGCCGGTGTGCCGACGATCTCGATGCCGTAGGCCGCTTTCGTCTCCGCCGGATCCGCCAGCGGATCGCACACGGTCACGTCGTGGTCCCACCCCTGCAGCCGGCGGATCAGATCCACGACCTTGGAATTCCGGATGTCCGGCACGTTTTCCTTGAAGGTGATGCCCAGGACCAGGACCTTGGACGGGCCCGGCAACAGCTCGTCGATCCGGTCGGCGACATGCAGCCCCATGGAATCGTTGATGCGGCGCCCCGACAGAATCACCCGCGGGTCGTAGCCGTGGCTTTCGGCCGCATGGGCAAGATAGAACGGGTCGACCCCGATGCAGTGGCCGCCGACCAGGCCGGGCGTGAACGGCAGGAAGTTCCATTTGGTGTTGGCCGCGTCCAGCACGTCATAGACCGACAGGCCCATGCGGCCGAAGATGATGGCGATTTCGTTGATGAAGGCGATGTTGATGTCGCGCTGTGCATTCTCGATCACCTTGGCGGCCTCGGCCGTCCGGATATCTTTCGCCACGAAGATGTCGCCGCCGTTGACGGCGCCGTAGACCCGCCGCAACGTCGCGGCCACCGCCTCGGTCTGGCCGGCAACCACTTTTGTGATCTTGTCGATGGTGTGTTTGGTGTCGCCTGGATTGATCCGTTCCGGCGAGTAGCCCAGGAAGAAGTCCTTGCCGCTGAACAGACCGGACACCCGCTCCAGCGCGGGTCCACAGATATCCTCGGTCACGCCGGGATAGACCGTGCTTTCGTAGACGACGATCGCGCCGGGCCCCAGCGCGCGGCCGACGGTTTCCGACGCCGCCACGACCGCGGCCAGGTCGGGTTGGTTCTCCGGGTCGACCGGCGTCGGCACGGTAACGATGAAGATGTCGATGCCGCTCGCCAGCGCCGACTCGTCGTCGAAGACCTTCAGCCCGGCCTCCGCCAGCCGCGCGGCGGTGACCTCGCCGGTCCGGTCATGACGGGCTTTCAGTTCGGCGACGCGCGTTCGGTCGACGTCGAATCCGACCGTGTCGAAATGCGCCGCCAGACCGACCGCAAGCGGAAGTCCCACATAGCCGAGGCCGATAACCGCAATCCGGGGGTTTTCGTGCATTACCGAAACGCTGGTGATGGGGACGCTGCCCCGTGCGCGTGTCCTCTAACGGGTGTTGTGCGACGCTGTCAATGAGTCGGCACTTACCGCGACGCGACGGTCGGGCTATAACCGCGCCCCATGGTCTGGACTCTTTCGGTCGGCGCCGCGGTCTTCGCGCTCTCGCTTGCGGGCACCTGGCTGATGCTGCGCTGGTTGCGCGGCCGTGCCATCCTCGATCATCCGAACGCCCGGTCCAGCCACGCGGTGCCGACACCGCGTGGCGGCGGAATCGCCGTGGTCGTTGCGGTGCTGGCCGGCTGGCTTGCGGCCCAGATGCGCTGGCCCGAAGACGGGTTCTATCTGTTTGTCGCCGCAGCCCTGGGGCTGTCCGTGCTGTCCTGGCTGGACGATCTGCGCGGCCTGCCGGCCTGGCTGCGCCTGATCGGCCAGGCGATCGCGGTGCTTGTCGCCATGTCCTGGCTCGGGTTCGGCGGCGACGTCTTCCAGGGCCTTTTGCCGCCGGTGGCGGCGCTGGTCCTGTCGGGCCTGGTCTGGCTTTGGTTCCTCAATCTGTTCAATTTCATGGACGGCATCGACGGTATCTCGGCGGTCGAAGCCGGCTCGGTGGGGCTGGGTCTCGCCCTGGTCAGCGGGATCACCGCGCATGGCGCCATGGGTCCGCTGCCGGGCGTCTCCGTGGCGGCGGCTGCGGCCGGGTTTGCGGTTTGGAACTGGCAGCCCGCCAAGGTGTTCCTGGGCGACGTGGGTTCGGTCCCGTTGGGTTTCCTGATCGGCGGCCTGTTGTTGAAGCTGGCGGCCGACGGCTATTGGGCCCCTGCCCTGATCCTGCCGCTGTACTATCTGGCCGATGCATCGATTACGCTGATCCGCCGCCTGGCGCGCGGCGCACGGGTGTGGGAGGCGCATCGCGAGCATTTCTACCAACGCGCGGTCGCGGCCGGCCGCAGCCATGCCCAGGTCAGCCTGGCCATCCTGTCTGCCAATGTGGTCCTGATCGGGCTCAGCCTGGCCGCGTTGGCCCAGCCCTGGCTTGCTCTGGCCGGCGCCTGTCTGGTGGTCGCGGCGTTGTTGACCTGGCTGGCGCGGCCGTGACCCGGCGGGTTCTGGTCACCGGGGCCGGGGGTTACGTCGGTCGGTCGCTGGTGCCCGCGCTGGCTGCCGCGGGTTGGACCCCGGTGCCCGCAGGCCGCGACACGGTCGGTCCGATCGGACGCGACACGCAGTGGGGACCCCATCTCGCAGGCATCGACGCAGTGATCCACCTGGCCGCGGTCGGCGTCCACGGCCGTGTCGGGACCGCCGCAGAAATCGCCAAGCTGCGCGAGGTCAATGTCTACGGCGCCGAACGCCTGGCGGCAGAAGCCCGCGCCGCGGGCGTCTCCCGCTTTGTGCTTGTCAGTTCGGCCCGCGCCATGGCGGAGACGTCGACCCTGCCGCTGACCGCCGCCGATACCCCCGCGCCGACCGACCCTTACGGCCAATCCAAGCGCGCCGGCGAAATTGCCGTCCAGCAGGCAGCGGGAAAAGAGATGGAGGTTGTGGTTTTGCGCCCGCCGCTGGTCTACGGCCCGGGCGCCGGCGGCAATTTCGGCCGACTGGCAGCGGCGGTGCGGCGCGGTTTGCCGCTGCCGCTGGGCCTGGTGCACAGCCCGCGCAGCATGATCTATGTGGACAATCTGGCCGATGCGCTGGTCCACGCGCTGCGCTGCCCGCCGGGCCTCTACCTTCCCAGCGACCGGCACGATGTCGGCCTGGCCGAACTGGCGCGCGCCATGGCCCGCGCCCTCGGCCGGAACGCCCGGCTTGTCCCCTGCCCGCCCCCGCTGCTGCGGCTGGCCGGCGCAGCCGTGGGCCGCGGCACGGCGATCGCGCGGCTGTTGGCGCCGTTCCAGGTCGACGGCCGCTTGCCCGGCTGGTCGCCGCCGGTGGACTTCGAGACCGCCGTCGCCCGGTCGATGGCCGAACCGACCGGTTGAGGATCGTCCCCGGCGCTTGCCTGCGCGCGCCCATGACTTTATGACATCGGCCATGGCTCGAGCGTTTCAATGGAACCGGCCCCGTGTGGCCTTTGCCCATGACATGATCATGGCAACGGTTTCCTTTCCGCTGTCGCTCTATCTCGGGCTCGGCGATCTGGACGCCACGCTGCAGCAGGAGCATCTGTGGCTGGCCACCGCCCTGTTCGCCGTGACCGCGTCCGGAATGCTCTTGTTTTCCCGCCTTTGCCGCGGCATCTGGCGCTACGCGTCGCTGGACGACCTGCTGGCCATAGCAAAGGCGGTGACGCTGACCGTCCTGGTCTTCCTGCCGATCCTGTTCCTGATCACCCGGCTGGAAGGGTTTCCCCGTTCGCTGCCGGTGATCAACTGGCTGGTCCTGCTGATTTTGTTGGGTGGCCCGCGTTTCGCCTATCGCGTGATGAAGGACCGCCGCCTGAACACCATTCTGGAACGATCGGAACGCCGGCGGGTGCCTGTCCTGCTGATCGGGGCCGGGGACGAAGCCGACCTTTTCATCCGCGAGCAAAAGCGCGACCGCGGCTCGCCGTACCAGGTTGTCGGCGCGATCGACGAGAGGGGCAGCTGGGTCGGCCGCGAAATCCATGGCGCGCGCGTGCTGGGAACGCTGGACGATATGGAAACCGTGGTTGCCGAACGGTGCCCTGTCAGGCCGGAACGCGCCATCCTGACCAAGGACCAGCTGGACGGCACACTGGTCCGCACGGCGCTGGAAAAGTCGGACGCATTGGGCCTGACCCTGTCGCGGCTGCCCAGGCTCAGCGAGCTGAAGGGCGGCGTCGGCGACCCCCTGTCGATCCGTCCGATTGCCGTGGAAGGCCTGTTGGGACGGCCGCAAAGCGCGCTGGACCGGGGCGCGATGCGCAGCTTGATCGAGGGGAGGCGCGTCCTGGTGACCGGCGCCGGCGGCTCCATCGGATCGGAGCTGGTGCGCCAGATCTGTATGCTGCACCCGGCCGAGCTGGCTCTGCTGGACAGCGGCGAACACCAGCTTTACCTGATCGACCGCGAGGTCGAGGAAAACTGGCCCGAGCTGAAGCGCCGCATGATCCTGGGCGACGTGCGCGACCGTCGGCGGGTCGGCGACGTCATGGGCCGGATGCAGCCGGATCTGGTGTTCCATGCCGCCGCCCTGAAGCACGTTCCCATGGTCGAGATCAATCCCATGGAAGGCGTGCTGACTAACGCGGTCGGCACCCGCGTCGTCGCCGACGCCTGTCGCGCCGCGTCGGTCGACACCATGGTGCTGATCTCCACCGACAAGGCGGTGAACCCGACCAACGTGATGGGCGCGACCAAACGGCTGGCGGAGTCGTACTGCCGGGCGTCGGACATGGCCGAGCGCGAGAACGGCCGCACACGTTTCGTCGTGGTCCGCTTCGGCAATGTGCTGGGATCGACCGGGTCGGTGGTTCCGCTGTTCCGCCGGCAATTGGCGGCGGGCGGCCCGCTGACGGTCACCGATCCGGAGGTCACCCGCTACTTCATGACCGTGCGCGAAGCCGTGGAACTAGTGCTGCAGGCCAGCGCGCTGGGCAGCAGCGACGACGAGGCGCGGGGGCGGGTCTTCGTTCTGGACATGGGCCAGCCGGTCAAGATCCTGACGCTGGCCGAACAGATGATCCGGCTGGCCGGGCTGGAGCCGCACAAGGATATCGAGATCGCGATAACCGGCCTCAGGCCCGGCGAGAAGCTGCACGAGGAATTGCTGCACGATGACGAACACGCGATTTCGTCGCGCCTTCAAGGCCTGATGCTGGCAACGCCGCGGACGGCGGCGCTGGAGACGCTGGCGCTGAAGCTGGACGAGCTGGAGCGTGCGGCACGGGCCCGCCTGCGCGAGGAGACATTGGCCTTGATCGGGACGCTGGTCCCGGAATACACACGCGACATCGACAAACCCGCCGCCGCGTCGGGCTGACCCGCCGCCCGATGCGCCGCCGCCAACGCAGGGCATTCCATGGCTGATCAACCGATTGCGCGCGCGCTGATCTCCGTCTCGGACAAAACCGGTCTGGTGGAGTTCGCGGAACACCTGGCGCGCCACCAGGTTCACATCCTGTCCACCGGCGGTTCGGCCCGGGCCTTGAAAGAGGCCGGGATCGCAGTGACCGAGGTCTCCGCCCATACCGAGTTCCCGGAAATCATGGACGGGCGCGTCAAGACGCTGCACCCGGTCATCCATGGCGGCATCCTCGCGCGGCGCGACGACCGCAAGCACCAGACGCAGATGGAATCGCACGGCATCGCGCCGATCGACATGGTGGTCGTCAACCTCTATCCCTTTGCGGAAACCATGCGCAGCGGCGCCGACTTCGCCACCTGCATCGAGAACATCGACATCGGCGGGCCGGCTCTGATCCGGGCCGCGGCGAAGAACCACGAATACGTCACCGTCATCACCGACCCGGGCGAGTACCAGACGGTGATCGCCGACATGGACCACAACCACGGCGCGACGACACCGGAACTGCGTTCCTTCCTGGCCCGCGAGGCCTATGCCCGGACGTCCGCCTATGACAGCGTGATTGCGCGCTGGCTGGCCGACCAGCAGGGCCTGTTGTTTCCCAAGCGCATGAGCTTTGCCGCCCGCAAGAAACAGGAGCTGCGCTATGGCGAAAACCCGCACCAGCGCGCGGCCCTGTATGCGAATGCCAGCCGCCCGCCCGGCGTCGTCAATGCCGAGCAGATCCAGGGCAAGGAGCTGAGCTACAACAACATCAACGACGGCGACGCCGCCTTCGAGTTGGTCTGCGAGTACGAAGAACCCGCCGTGGTCATCGTCAAGCACGCAAACCCCTGCGGCGTTTCGATTGCCGACAGTCTTGTCGAGGCCTGGGACAGGGCCGTCGCCTGCGACCCGGTTTCCGCCTTCGGCGGCGTGGTCGCGGTGAACCGGTCGATCGATGCGGCGTTTGCCGAAAGACTGGGGTCGCTGTTCCTGGAAGTGGTGATTGCCCCGGACGCGGAAGACGACGCGCGCGCCGTTCTTGCCGACAAGCAGAATGTACGCGTACTGCTGACCGGAGACCTCCCGGACCCCGGCCGGATCGATTTGACCGCCAAGATGCTGACCGGCGGCATGCTGGTCCAGACCCGCGACAACGGCGAAATCGATCCCGACGCGCTGGAGGTGGTGACCGAACGGTCACCGACGAATTCCGAGATGGCCGATCTCCTGTTCGCCTGGAAGGTCTGCAAGCACGTCAAGTCGAACGCCATCGTCTATGCCCGCGGCGGGGCGACGGTGGGGATCGGCGCCGGCCAGATGAGCCGCGTCGACGCGGCCCGCATCGGCGCGCAGAAGTCCGCCGAACACGAAGGCACCAAGGACAGCGTCATTGCGTCGGACGCCTTCTTCCCCTTCGCCGACGGGCTGCAGGTGGCGATCGAGGCCGGCGCCACGGCGGTGATCCAGCCGGGCGGATCCAAACGCGACGCCGAGGTGATCGCCGCCGCCGACGCCGCCGGCGTCGCGATGGTCACGACCGGCGTGCGCCACTTCCGGCATTGAGAACAGTCCCTTCTCCCCCCCCGGGGGGGGAGAAGGTGGCCCGAAGGGCCGGATGAGGGGGTTACGGTCTCTCGTGGGCCGGTAACACCCTCACGCCTACCCCTCTCCCTCCAGGGAGAGGGGCTTATTCCTCTTGCTTGCGCGCCCCCGGCTCCCGAACACCCAGCAGGATGATGCCGCCGATCACGAACCAGCCGATGATCGTCGCCATGCCGACGCGCTGGCTGTCGAAGACGTCGGTCGCGACGGCGAAGGCGAAGGGCCCCAGGATCGCCACGGCCCGGCCGGTCAAGGCATATAGCCCGAAGAACTCGGTCTCCATATGCGCCGGGCTCAGCCGCGCCATCAGGGTCCGGCTGGCCGCCTGCGCCGGACCGACGAAGATCCCCAGGGCCAGGGCCAGTCCGATAAACAGGGTTTGGTCGTCGATCAGCAGGATCGGGATACCGGTGACCGACAGCCCGGCCAGCGCAATCAGCACCGTCCGTTTGGAGCCGAACCAGTCGTCGATCCAGGCGAGCATGCCGGCGCCCAGGCCGGCGGTCACGTTCAGCCCGATCGCGAACAGCAGGATCTGCTCGAAACTGAGCCCGAAGGTGCCGGCGGCGTAGAGCCCGCCGACGGCAAACAGCGTCGACAGGCCGTCGCGGTAGAGCGCACTGGCGATCAGGAACCGAACGACCTGCCCGTAGGAACGGACAGCGCGCAGGGTCGACAACAGCGTCGCCAATCCCTGCCCCACTGCCTGCCGCACACCCAGCCCGGTCGGCGGCTTGTCCCCTGTGAACAGGAACAGCGGCACCGAGAACACGATAAACCAGACCGCGACCACCAGCGCGGTCGCGCGGATATTGGCGGCGGAGTCGCGGCCGACGCCGAACCAGGGTTCGGCGGGCTGAACGAACCCGACAAGGCACAGCGCCAGGCACGCCAGGCCGCCGAAATAGCCGAGGCCCCAACCCCATCCCGAAACCCGGCCCATCATGTGGCGCGGCGCAACCGATGGCAGCAGGGCGTTGTAGAACACCGTGACCAGTTCGAACATGACGCTGCCGACGACCACCATCGCCAGGGCGAAGGCTACGTATGCCGGGTCGGGCAAGACGTACCACAAAAGGGCCGTCGGCCCCGCCGTGGCCAGCACAAGCACGAGAAGCCAGGGTTTCAGCCGACCCGTGTTGTCGGCGATTGCGCCGATCACCGGGCTGACCAGCGCCACGACCAGGCCCGAGAAGCTCAGCGTATAGCCCCAGACCGCGCTGCCGGCGGTTTCATCCCCGTAGACACCGCGGGCGAAGTAGACCGAAAAGACGAAGGTGCCGATGACCGTCGGAAAGGACGAATTCGCCCAATCAAACAGGCACCAGGAAAAGACCGAACGTTTTGTGGACACGGGCGGAGCGGAAGACCGGACGCGCGTGCCGGCGGCTCAGGCCGCGGATTTCGACAGCGCGCGGTCCGACGCGTAGGCTTTCGTTCGTTCGGTACCGATGTCCAAGGCCGCCCGTTTGATCACCTCGGCCTCGCGTACCAGTTCGCGGTCGGGCATGCCCTGATGGCACGGCACCACGATCAGGTCGGTCAGCGCCTGCGCCGCAGTCTTGGGTTCCAGGTCGGGCCTGCCGTCGGGTGCGGAAACCGCCTGGGACCGTGGCAGGTTCGCCGCATCGAAACCGTGCGCGCGCAGGACTTTCACGAAGGCGTTCGGTTGATCGACGATCAACGGAAAGACCCAGTAGGAATGGGCCGCATTAGCCTGCCCGGGAAGCACGACCGCGTCGCCGAGCAGATCCCGCAGCCGCCGGCCCTGCGCGGCCCGTTCTTCCAGCTCCCCTTCTCTGAAGGTATAGAGCCGCCGGTTCATCAGCCTCAGCATTGCGGTGCACGGCTGGTAGCGCAGTTTCTTGGCCGAGCCGAGCTTCGCCACATTGCGCACGCTGTCGCTCAACGCGTCCTCGTAGTCGCGGCCGAAGGCATTGAAGAACCAATAGATCCCGCCCAGCGCGGGCCGCGACGTCAGGATCTTCAGGGTTGCGAATTTCAACACCCGCTTGAACTGATTGCCGGTCTTCTGAACCGGATACTCAGCCTGTATCGTGCGCATCTTTTCGCGCAGGCCGGCGTCGCGCACGCGGATCAAGGCGCCGCCCAGCGCGGTTGCGGTCTTCAACGGACCGAAGCTGAACAAATGGACGTCGGCTTTCGCGTGGCCAGTGTAAGCCTGGCCATCGAACACTTGGGCGCAGTCCTCCACGATCAAGAGACCGTGCTCCCGCGCCAAGTCGAACAGCGCATCGAGTTCCAGGATTGTACCGAACAGATGCGCGACAACCAGAACCTTCGACCGCGGCGTGATTGCCGCCTTCAGCTTGTCGAGACGCGGTCCGAAATGGTCGATGTCCAGGTCGACCGGGACCGGCGTCAGTCCGGCACGCCGCGCGATATTGATCATGCCCTTCACGTTGAGCGCGGAAAAGATGACCTCGTCCCCTTCGTCTAGGTCCAAAGCCTGCAGCAGCAGGTCGAAGCCGCTGCGCACCGAATAGGCGGCAACGGCGTCGTCGATCCCGTGCCAATAGGTTTCGGCCTTGCGGCGCACTGCCGCATGGTCGCCGCCAGGCAGGCAGGCGATGCCGCCTGCGAGAAGATCGCGCCACCCGATTCTCAGTTTTATTCTTGCCCACATCGCCCTGAACCGCGCAGTTGAAAATGGGATCGGTCAGGCCACATTATTAGGCACAATGTCTGAGGATTGCCAGCCGCCATGACGACCGGCGTTGCAAAAGAGACTCGTTCTCAAGCTAATTGCACCGTGTTAGTTTGCCCGCGCTCGTGCTGGGGGACTTAGACCACATCATGTCAACGACTGCCACTGACGAGGCGCGGACAAGGCTTCTTTCGAAATTCAAGGCCTACCGCCGCAAACGCGTCAAAACGTTTGGCAAGAGGCTGATCCGCAGGCTCATCGGTTTCTTCGGCAGCCAATCGCTCGTCGGCGACATGCCGATCCATGACAATTCGACTTTCCCGTTCATCAAAGCGTTCGAGGACAATTGGCAGACCATCCGGGCGGAATTGGACGAGGTTCTCAGGCATCGCGAGGCCGTGCCGTTCCTTCACGAGGTTTCGATCGATCAATCTGCGATTTCTATGGACACGAACTGGCGAACCTTCATGCTGTTCGGTTTCGGCACGAAGGCCGAGTTCAATTGCCGTCAGGTTCCGGTGACGACCAGTCTTCTCGAGATGGTGCCAAACATCCAGAACGCCTGGTTTTCGATCATCGGCCCGCGATATCACATACCGCCGCATCGGGGCGTCACCAAGGGGATGCTGCGCAGCCACCTGGGTCTCATCGTGCCCAAGGAACGGACCAAGTGTCGGATGCGCGTCAAAGAAACCGTCATGGCTTGGGAAGAGGGCAAGGCGATCGTCTTCGACGATTGCTACAATCACGAAGTCTGGAATGACACCGATGAAGAGCGTGTCGTTCTGTTGTTCGACTTCTATCGGCCGATGCGGCTACCGGGCCGTTTGCTGAATGCGGCCTTTCTCGGACTGCTTCGCCGCACCGCGTTCTTCAAGGAACCGAAACAAAGGATGAAGGCGCTGGATGCCCGTTTCGAAGAGTCCGTCCGAAAGGCGAAAGAAGGCGGTTCAGACGCGGCGGCCTGAGAGGACCGATCGGGTCCCCGCTGCCACCAAAGAGTCAACCACCGTGGTCAAGAATCAGACTGCTGGCCGAAATGATCGGACCGTGGTCCGGCGCCTGCAACAGAACCGCGCAGCCGCCGCGCGCCATGACGTCGTCCAGCGGCACGGTTACGGTCTTCAGGCCGCCCTCCCACACGCCGATCCGTTCCACGCTTCTGACCACGTTGGCGTTGGTCAGGCTGCGGCCTGCGTTCTCGCCGCGGGTGACCCTGGTCTCGTGACGCCGGTCGAAAGCCGCGATCACGATGTCGTAGGATCCGTCGGCCTGGCCTTCGATCATGATCTCGATGGCGTCGGCGTTATGGGTCAGCACGATCCGCGGACCGTGGCCGTCCCGGGCACGGCGCTGGGCCACAAGGGCGTTTTCCACCGCCACCCGGTCGGAGCCGACCACATGGGCGGCGCCGCCGATGACCATCTGCGGCGTATAGACGTAGCGGCTGCCCGGCCGGCGGGAATAGGCCTTCTGGCGGGAAGTAAACGCCGACTGGGCGAAGCGGCCCTTCCAGCCGATATAGTCCCATTAGTCCACATGGAACTCCAGGGCGACGACGTCGTCACGCGCGGCCAGCTCGCCCAGATAGGCTTCCGCCGGCGGACAGGACGAGCAGCCCTGGCTGGTGAAGAGCTCGACCACCGTCATATCGGCCTGCGCCCGGCTTCGGCCGGAAACGGCCAGCATCAGGGCAAGCAGCAGGGCGGGCAGAAAAAGGCGCTGTCTCATGGCGGCGTAGCATATGAATTCCCGAAACACGCACGAATCAACTTCAGGTGAGGCTTGTGGTCGGCCGACCGGCACGGGCGGGGGCGCGGCCGGCCGGCCCCGCCGCCGGAGGCGGCCGGGCAAGCCTTTGACATGAAGGCCACATCGCAGGCCGGGGAGGGGCGGATCCTGGCGTTGCCGGCGCTGTCGGTGCTGAAACGGTCACGGAACTGTTACAAGACCGCGGTCCGGCTCAGGTGCTGGACTGGGTCACCAGCACCTCGACCTCCATGGACTGAAACGCCTCGGGCGGACCGAAATAGCTGCCGTCCACCGGGATCGCCTGGGACGGCGCCCGGGCGGTTGCCACGGTGATCAGGTTGCGGGTGCCTGCCAGCCCGTTCGTGGGGTCGAAATCGACCCAACCGGCGCCGGGTAGATAGACCGATGCCCAGGCATGTGTCGCGCCGGCACCTTGCACCGTGTCGGTGCCGCCGTCCGTGGCCGGATCGTAGAGATAGCCGGTGACGAACCGTGCCGCGATGCCGAGCGAGCGCACCGCCTCCATGAACAACAATGCGAAATCGCGGCAGCTCCCGTTGCCGCTGTCCAGGGTATAGGCCGGTTCCTGGGTCCCGGGCTCCTCGCGCCGGCGATATTCGAAGCTCCGCTGAATATGGCGGTTCATCTCCATCAGTGTTTCCACAGTGTCGCCGGTATGGCCCGCATCCAAGAACCGTTCGGCCCAGTCGCGGATCTGCTGTCGGCCCGATTCCCGCGAATGCAGCCGGTGCGTGCGGCCCAGGTCACCGGACTCCTCGGGCGCATAGGAGAACGGGATGCGCCGGGCATAGTCCTCGACCATGTGGAAGTCCGGCAGTTCGATGCCGTGATGCTCCAGCGTGATCGCCGATTCGATGTCCAGCCGGTCGGCCGAGTCCTCGAACTCGAGCTTGGCGATGGAATTGCCGAAAATGTCGAACAGCCAACGCGACGTGGCCTGGGGCGCGATCCGGAGCTTCGCGTCCAGCAGTCTGAATTCGTGGCTGTCCCGCGGCCGCACCATCAGCCGGTGCGCTCCGAACCGGACCGGGCGGTCGTACCGGTAGGTGGTTCTGTGATTGACGGTCAGGGTGCGCATCGCCGCTCTTTGTAAGCAGGTCGGGCCGGGGGTGCCAGAGTCGATTTCGGACCGATCGCAAAAACCCGGCCTGCCGGATCGCCACCGATTCGCATCCGTAACGATATCGTGCGGGCGTTCCGGTCTGACCGGGACGACTGCCCGGCCATGCCCCCGGAACCGCGCCGGCCTCTCGCGCCGCGCCCGACGGCGCGTTGAAAAAGGTCACGGAAAAGTTAAACCGGGAGCGAGATGATATATGGCATTTGATCTATTTTTGTATAAAATGCTGCTCGGGCGTCACGATCAACTACCACGGCAGCTGTCCAGGTGATGCGTGGTTGTTCGCGGCCTGCGATGCGCACGAGGGATGCGTCCGCGGGGGCACTTGGGGAAAAGGCCTACAAAGGCGATCGTGCCGCCCAGCAGGAATGACCCGCCACCGTTAGGTGGCGGGTCAATTCTATTAGGAACTCATCGCTTTATAATAGGCTTCAGACCTAAGTCGTCAGGCGGCGGACTTGGTATCAGACATCATATTCCGCAGCACATACTGAAGAATGCCGCCGCTCTTGTAGTATTCGACCTCGTCCAAGGTGTCCAAGCGGGCCAACAGCGGCACCGTCTGTTCGGACCCGTCGGCGCGCCGGATGGTCAGGGTGACTGTCATCTGCGGCGTCAGGCCCTGCTCCAGACCGGTGATATCGAACTGCTCGGTCCCATCCAGGTTCAGGGTTTCGCGGCTGGTTCCGTCCTCGAACTGAAGCGGCAGCACCCCCATCCCGATCAGGTTGGAGCGGTGGATCCGCTCGAAGCTCTCCACGATCACGGCGCGGACACCCAGAAGGCGCGTCCCCTTGGCCGCCCAGTCGCGGCTGGATCCGGTGCCGTATTCCTTGCCGCCGATCACGATCAGGGGCACGCCGGCGTCCTTGTAACGCATCGCCGCTTCGTAGATCGGCAGGATCTCGCCGTCGGGCTGGTAGATGGTGAAGCCCCCCTCCGTGCCCGCCGCAAGTTCGTTTCGGATCCGGATGTTTGCGAAGGTGCCGCGCATCATGATCTCGTGGTTGCCGCGGCGCGAGCCGTAGGAGTTGAAATCGCCGGGACGGACCTGCCGCTCCAGCAGATAGGCGCCGGCCGGGGTCTCCTTGGAAAACGACCCCGCCGGGCTGATATGGTCAGTGGTGATCGAATCGCCCAATTTGGCCAGCAGCCGCGCGCCGCGAACATCCTCGACCGCCTCCGGTTCCGCCTTCATGCCTTCGAAATAGGGCGGGTTCTGGACATAGGTGGAGCCGGCGTTCCATTCGTAGGTTTCGCTGGGCTCGGTTTCGATCGTGCGCCACTGCTCCGGCCCCTCGAACACGTTGCCGTAGCGCTCGCGGAACATCTCCGGCGTCAGGCAATGGTCGATGGTTTCCCTGATCTCCGTGTTGGAGGGCCAGATGTCCTTTAGGAAGACCGGATTGCCGTCGGCGTCCTCGCCCAGGGGATCGTTGACGATGTCGACGTTCATGCTGCCGGCCAGCGCATAGGCGACCACCAGGGGCGGGCTGGCCAGATAGTTGGCGCGCACCAGCGGATTGACCCGGCCCTCGAAGTTCCGGTTGCCGGACAGGACCGAACAGACGACAAGGTCGTTCGCCTCGACGGCCTGGCCGACCTCTTCCAACAGCGGCCCGGAATTGCCGATGCAGGTGGTGCAGCCATAACCCACGAGGTCGAAGCCCAGCGCGTCGAGATCGCCCTGCAGCCCCGCCTTTTCCAGATAGTCGGTCACCACCTGGCTGCCGGGCGCCAGCGAGGTCTTGACCCAGGGCTTGACCTTCAGGCCCTTCTCCCGGGCCTTGCGCGCGACCAGGCCGGCCCCGACAAGGACCGACGGGTTGGACGTGTTCGTGCAGCTGGTGATCGCGGCGATCACAACGGCGCCGTCCTCAAGCACATAGTCGGCTCCGTCGACCGGCACGTTGCGCTTCTCCACGCCGAAATCCGTGAGGACCTGGCCGAAGGCGGACGACGCCTTGGACAGCGGCACCCGGTCCTGTGGCCGCTTGGGACCGGCCAGCGAAGGCTCCACATCGGCAAGGTCCAGCTCCAACGTATCGGTGAAGACCGGCTCGGGCGCGCCGGCGTCGCGCCACATGCCCTGCGCCTTGGCATAGGCCTCGACCAGGGCGACACGGTCGTCGTCGCGCCCGGTGAACTTGAGGTAGCGGATCGTCTCGGCGTCGATCGGAAAGATCCCGCAGGTCGCGCCGTATTCCGGCGCCATGTTGGCGATCGTCGCGCGGTCCGCCAGCGTCAGATGATCCAGACCGGGGCCGTAGAACTCGACGAATTTGCCGACCACGCCGCGCTTGCGCAGCATCTGAACGACCATCAGGACCAGATCCGTGGCGGTGGTGCCTTCCTTCATTTCGCCGGTCAGCTTGAAGCCGATCACTTCCGGGATCAGCATCGAGACCGGCTGGCCCAACATCGCCGCCTCGGCTTCGATGCCGCCCACGCCCCAGCCCAGGACGCCCAGGCCGTTGACCATCGTGGTGTGGCTGTCGGTGCCGACCAGGGTGTCGGGATAGGCGACGGTCTTTCCGTCCGCATCCGCCGACGTCCAGACGCACTGGGCCAGGTATTCCAAATTGACCTGGTGGCAGATGCCGGTTCCCGGCGGCACGACCCGGAAATTGTCGAACGCGTCCTGGCCCCAGCGCAGAAAGGAATAACGCTCGCCGTTGCGGCTGAATTCCAGATCGACGTTCTTCTTGAAGGAATCCGCGCCGCCGGAATAGTCGACCATCACCGAATGGTCGATCACCAGATCGACCGGCGACAACGGGTTGATCCGCTGCGGATCGCCCTTCATCTTGACCATCGCATCGCGCATCGCGGCCAGATCGACCACCGCGGGCACGCCGGTAAAGTCCTGCATCAGCACCCGGGCCGGCCGGTAGGCGATCTCGCGGGTCGACCGCCGCTCCGTCAGCCAGCCGGCCATCGCCTTGACGTCGTCCACCGAAACTGTGCGGTCGTCTTGAAAGCACAGCAGGTTCTCCAAAAGCACTTTCAGGGAGAACGGCAGGCGCGAGATGTCGCCGATGGCGTCCGCGGCAGCGCCGAGCGAGTAGTAATCGTAGGATTTGCCGCCGACGTCGAGCGTCCGGCGCACATGGAGAGTGTCCTGACCGGTTCCAGTCATGGGGGGATCCGCTCCCTAGCTGATATCCAGCCCCGGTCCCGGGTGCGCCCGGACCCCGGCGGCTGTGGGCCTCTGCAACCCCGCGCAACGGCACCGGCGTGGGGGACAGGCTGATCTGCGATTGGATGGCCGAGGGTTTACACAAAAAATCGGCGCAAGGGAAGGGCGCACCGGCATCGCACGCGTCGACGCCGCACAATTTCGATCGCGGCGATGCACCTTGGCTCAGACGCCGGTCAGACTCCGCAGCTCGCCGTTCACCACCGCCAGCATGGCAAGGTCCAGGCCCGCGATCTGACGGAACTCGGTCAGCATGCCATCGACGCGGTCGGCCGACTCGCCGCGGGTCTCGACCCATTCCGCGATCGCGTCGTCGCCGGTCTTGCCGCCGCGCATGACCTTCGCGGCGATCTCCGCCTGCAACCCCCACAGATCGTCGATGATCGCGGCGACCGCCAGGCGGTGCCACTGGTTATCCGACGGCAGCCGGTTCGCCACAGAGCGCAGCCAGTCCAGCCCGAAGCGCTGGCCGACATGGGTATAAGTGCGGCCCACCGCATCCACCGGCCGTTCGACGCCGGCCGCAAGCTTCACCACGTCGCAGGCGGCCGACAGCGTTTTCAGCTGGCCGACGCGGGCCACGACTTCGGTCGGAACCCCGTCGTGGGCAAACCGTTCGTTGCGCCGATGCATGGCCTCCAGCGCGATCGGCCCCAGGATGTCTTCCAGGTTCGCGCGCAAGGTCTCGACGCCCGGCCGGTATTTCTGGATGTTCTGCCGGATGTCCAGCGGATGGTCCTCGTGGCGCAGGAACCACTCGGTCATGCGTTCGATCGTGCGCGTGGTCTCGTGCAGCATCAGGGTCTGCGCCTCGGCCGGCGCCACGTTGTCCAGCGCTTCGATCCCCGCCCACAAGGGCCTCAGATCGAAAACCTCGCGGGTGATCGTATAGGCACGCGCGATCTCCGGCGCCCGCCAGCCGGTGCGCCGGCTCATCTCGTGCACGAAGGCGGCCCCGGTCCGGTTGATCATCGAGTTGGTGACAGACGTCGCGATGATCTCGCGACGCAGCCGGTGGCGTTGGATCGCCTCGGGCAGGCGCTCCTGGGACTGCGGCGGGAAATACCGGGTCAGATCCTCGCTGAGCAACGCATCGTCCGGCAGGTCGGAATCCAGGAGCTCCAGATAGGTCACGTTCTTCGCATAGGCCAGCAGCACCGACAGCTCCGGCCGGGTCAGGCCGCGATTGGCCTGGGACCGCTCGTCGATCTCCTCGTCGTCGGGCAGGAATTCCAGCGCCCGGTCAAGCTGTCCGGCGCGTTCCATCGTCCTGATCACGCGCTGGTGGATATCGAGCCGGCGCACCGCCTGGCTTTGCGCAACGCTGATCGCCTGGGTCTGCTGATAGTTGTCGCGCAGGACATGTTCGGATACCGCGCCGGTCATCTCCTCCAACAGCTTGTTGCGCTGTTTTTCGGTCATATCGCCGCACGCGACCACGTCACCCAGCAGGATCTTGATGTTGACCTCGCGGTCGGAACAGTCGACGCCGGCGGAGTTGTCGATGGCGTCGCTGTTGCAGCGGCCGCCCGCCTCGGCGAACTCGATGCGCGCGCGCTGGGTCATGCCCAGGTTGGCGCCTTCGCCGACCACCTTGCAGCGCAGCTCGCCGCCGTTCACGCGCAAGGAGTCGTTGGCGCGGTCGCCGGCCTCGGCATTGGTCTCACGCCCGCCCTTGACATAGGTCCCGATGCCGCCGAACCACAGAAGATCCGTCTGCGCCTTCAGCATCCGATTGATCAGGTCGTTGGGCGGCAGCGAATCCTGGTCGATGTCGAACAGGGCCTTGATCTGGGGCGTCAGCTTGATCGATTTCGCCTTGCGCTCGAACACGCCGCCGCCCTTGGAGATCAGCGCTTCGTCGTAGTCGCTCCAGCTTGACCGCGTCAGGTCGAACAGCCGCTTGCGCTCGTCCCAGCTCTTCGCCGGATCGGGATCGGGGTCGATGAAGATGTGCAGGTGGTTGAACGCGCCCACCAGCTTGATGTGCTTCGACAACAACATGCCGTTGCCGAACACGTCGCCCGACATGTCGCCGACGCCCATCACGGTGAAGTCCTGGCTCTGGGTGTCGTGCCCCATCTCGCGGAAATGGCGTTTCACCGACTCCCAACCGCCGCGGGCGGTGATGCCCATTTTCTTGTGGTCGTACCCGGCAGACCCACCCGACGCGAAGGCGTCGCCCAGCCAGAACCCGTACGAGATCGCCGTTTCGTTGGCGTAGTCCGAGAAGGTTGCCGTGCCCTTGTCGGCGGCGACCACCAGGTAGGGGTCGTCGCCGTCGCGCCGGAGCACCTGCGCCGGCGGCACCACCTTGTCCTCCACCAGGTTGTCGGTGATGTCCAGCATGCCCGAGATGAACAGCTTGTAGCAGGCGACGCCTTCGGCCAGGAACGCTTCCCGGTCGGCAGGACTGGGCGCCCGCTTCAGGACGAAGCCGCCCTTGGAGCCGACCGGAACGATCACCGCGTTCTTGACCTGTTGCGTCTTGACCAGGCCGAGGATTTCCGTGCGGAAGTCCTCGCGCCGGTCCGACCAGCGCAAGCCGCCGCGCGCGACGAGGCCGAACCGCAGGTGCACCGCCTCGAACCTCGGCGAATAGACGAAGATCTCCCTGAGCGGCGCCGGGGCCGGAATCTCGTCGATCTGACAGCTGGCGAACTTGAAGGACACATAGGGCTTGGGTTCGCCGTCGGCGTCGGTCTGGTGGAAGTTGGTGCGCAGGGTCGCGCGGACCAGGCTGAGGAAGCGCCGGAGAATCCGGTCCTCGTCCAGGTTCTCGACCGCATCCAGCCGGGTTTCGATTTCCTTCGCGATCGCGCTGACCCGGTCCTCGCGGCCGCTCTTGCCCTCCGGGTCGAACTCTGCGTGGAACAGCTTGATGATGTCTGGCGCCAGGGTGGCGTTGCGCGACAGCGTTTCTTCCATATAGGCCTGGCTGAACGGAATCCCGATCTGGCGCATGTATTTGCAGTAGACGCGCAGCACGACGATATCGCGCCAGCTCAGGCGCGCGCTGAGGACAAGGCGGTTGAAGCCGTCATCCTCGACGTCGCCCTCCCAGACACGGCTGAAGCAGTCGTGAAACAGGTCGCGCGCCTGGGTCAGGTCGATGCCGTGCTCGTCCTGGGTCAGCATGCCGAAATCGTGGATGTAGACGTTGTGTTCCGCATCGGCGGGCGACACCTTGAACGGCCGCTCCTCCATCACGCGTACGCCCATGTTTTCCATCATCGGCATGATGGCCGACAGCTCGACCGGTCCGCCGCGGTTATAGACCTTGAAACGCAGTTCGGTCGGCTCCGCCTCGATCGGACGGTACAGGTTGACGCCCAGTTTGCCGGTCTCCAGCGCACGCTCGATCATGTCGATGTCGTGCGCACCGGTCTGGATATTGAACAGCTCGCGATAGGACGTCTGGAAGGCGTCGGTGTAACGCCGAAACAGCTTCAGGCCCTTTTCCTCGCCGTAACTTTCGATCAGCACCTGGCGGATCTTGTCGCCCCAGGTGCGGGCCGCGTCTTGCAACACGTCCTCGATCTCGGCGCGGTCGTACTCGGGAATGTGGCCCGGCTCGGTCTTGATGATGAACAGGACGCGGGCCAGAGCCTCATCGGACATGTGGCCGTAATGGGCCGCGATCGAGCCGTTGAAGGTACGGGACAGGATGTCCTCGAACAGCTTTCGCAGCTGCGTGTTGAAACGCTCGCGCGGGACGTAGATCAAGGCGGACATGAAGCGTTCGAACGGGTCGCGCCGCAGGAACAGCGCGATGCGCTGGCGTTCCTGCAGATGCACGATGCCCAACGCCGTTTCCGTCAGCGTCTCCACGTCGATCTGGAACAGCTCATCGCGGGGATAGCTGTCCAGGACATGCATCAGCGACTTGCCGGAATGGCTGCGTTCGCTGTAGCCGGACAGTTTGATCGCGTCCGACACCTTCTGCCGCAACAGCGGGATGTCGATCGGCATCTGGTTGTAAGCAACAGACGTGAAAAGCCCGACGATCAGCCGCTCGCCGGTCACCTTGCCCTTGTCGTCATACTGCTTGACGGCGATCGTATCGAGATGGACCGAGCGGTGAACGGTTGAACGCCGATTGCTCTTGGTCACCCGGATCAGGTCGGGCTCGCGCATGAAGCGCTGCACCTCGGGCGGCATCTTGCCCAGATTGCGCAGGCCCTCGAACACCATAGTCTCGGTATCGCGCAGGACACCAAGGCCGGAATTCGGCTTGACCTTTATCTTCGCCCGTTCGGCCTGGCCGGAGATCTCGTTGACTCGGTAACCGGTGAAGGTGAAATGGTCGTCGTGCATCCATTGCAGGAAGGCGATCGCTTCGTCCACCTCGTTCTTGGGGCGCTTCGGAGGATTGCGGCGCAGTTCGTCGATGATGTCCTGGACCTGGTCGCGCATCTGCGGCCAGTCCTCGACCGAGGCGCGCACGTCGCCCAGCACCCCGCGCAGCGACTCCTCGATTTCGGCCAGCGCCTCCGGCGAGGTGAGCTCGTCGATCTCCAGATGCATGAAGGATTCGGCCGGCTTGCGTTCCTTCGACGTGTCCGGCACGGTAAAGCTGGTGGCCTTTCCGTCGCCGTCGCGTGCGACCTGATAAGTGGGATGAATGATCAGATGGACCGTCAGGTTCAAGCGGTTCAGTTCCATCGTCACCGAATCGACCAGGAACGGCATGTCGTCGTTGACGATTTCGATGACGGTATGGGTCGAGTGCCAGCCGTGCTCCTCGAACCGCGGCATGAAGGCGCGGATCAGGGTCTCGCCGGGCTTCCGCGTGGCGCCGAACGACCACATCGACAAGGCCGCGCCGTAGAGATCGTCGATCTCGGTATCGGCAACATCGTCGACGGCAACGTCCACATAGAAGTGGCGCACGAAGTCTTCGGCGCTTTCGGCCTTTGCGCCCGTCATGCGCGCCTGCACAGCCGCCGCGACCTTATCGACGATTTCCTGCCTCGCGGAGGCTGCCCGTTTCAGCATCGTATTTCTCCCAAAGGCCGGGGCCCAGCCAACCCCTGCAACGAGGAACTTCCTAGCGTTGATCGCGCACGCACTGCCTGGGATTGTCCCGTCGATGGGCCGAGGTTACGCAACCGTGAATAGCGTCATTTAGCGTGGCATTAAGACTTTAACGCTATGTTGATTTCAAAAGAAGGGGAGAGGGGAGAAACGCACACCATGCGCTTCACATCGAAAAACGATAGCGGCGTCATGGGCACAGGTAACGCCGCAGGGATCATGGCGTTCGAGCCCGACGCTTTCGCCGCTTCGCCTTCAACCCCCAGCGCGACGCTGGGGGCGTTCCGACGCCAGTATCTTTCGCGCGTCCCGTCCCACATCAAGGACAGCCTCGACGACGAGCAGCTCACCGCGCTGGCCGACATTGCCGCTGCGATGCGTGCGGCCTGGGCCAACCGGCACCGTGTCGACATCCGGATGTCGGTGCCGCTCCTGTTCAGCCGGTACTATCTTACCGTACTGTCCGGTCCGGACGGCCGCAGCGGCCGGCGCAACGGCGAGGACGGCACGACCGGTCCGCTGCGGCGTCTCGCCAACGTGGCGTTCATCGGTCTCGTCGCCGCCGGCTTTTACACCGTCGCCGGCCTGGCGCTGCTGATCTACAGCTCCGTCCTGACGCTCTAGCGCCGGGCCGACTTCAGCCGGTCCAGCCGCAGGCGGTGCCGGCCGTCGGTCAGCCGGGCGAGACCCAGGAACACGGCCATCAGGACGCCGGTGCCGGTGGCGCCGGCGATCAGGAACATGATCAGAAGCTGGTACTTGACCGCCTCGACCGGGTCGACGCCGGCCAGGATCTGACCGGTCATCATGCCGGGCAGGAACACCAGACCGACCGCCGACATGGAATTGATGATCGGCATCAGGCCGCTCTTCAAGGCCCGCTTGGCGACGCCCCTGAAGGCGTCGGCCCGCCCGCAGCCCAAGGCAAGCTGCGCCTCGATCGATGGGCGCTCGCGCGCGGCGGTATCGGTCAGGGTGTCGATGCCCAGGCTGATGCCGGTCATCGCATTGCCCAGGATCATGCCCAACAGCGGGATCGCGAAACGCGGGTCGTACCAGGGATCGGCGCGGATCTGGGTGGTCAGCGCCAGCGCGGTCACCAGCACCGCGGCAAGTGTCATGGTCGACGCGCCGATGCCGTATCCCCAAATTCCTGCGAAGCGGCGGTCCTGCCGCGCCATCACCTCGTAGCCGGCAAAGCCCAGCATCACAACGGCGACCGCCGCGGTCCACAGCGGCGACACCAGCGCGAAAACGGTGCGCAGCACAAGACCGATCAACAGAAGCTGCGCCACCATGCGTGTCGCGGCCACCAGCATCGCCCGCGCCAGGCCCAGGCGGAAGACGATCGACAGGCCGGCGTTGATCAGCAACAGCAGTGCGGCCAGCGCCAGGTCGGTCGGTTGCAGGATGGGGAGGGTCACAGCGCCGCCTCGGCAAGCCGCCCGTCGGCCAGGCGATAGACCGCGCCGGCCAGCCGGCCGGCCTGGGCCAGGTCGTGGGTGGCGAGCACGATCGAGGCGCCCGCCGCCATCCGCCGGGCAAGCAGCACCTCCACCTTGTCCCGCGCCGCGGCGTCCAGCGCCGCGGTCGGTTCGTCCAGCAGCAGGACCGCCGGTTCGTCCAGCAGGCCGCGGATCAGCGCCAGCCTCTGGCGCTGGCCGGTCGAGGCACGCTCCACCGGCCAGTCCAGGCAGTCGGCCGGCAGGTCCAGTTCCGCCATCAGCGGCGCAACATCCGCGGCCGCCGCAAAATGGGCGCCGATGCGCGGCTCCCACCAGGCCGGCTCGGCGGCAAGGAAACGCACGCGGCGGCGCCATTCGGGCGCCGGCACCGCTGCCCGATCGACGCCGTCGGCCGAAACGTCGCCGGAATTGGGATCCAGATCGGCGATCGCCCGCAGGATCCGGCTCTTGCCCGACCCCGACGGCCCCGTGATCGCGACACAGGTCGCGCCGGCCACGGCCAGCGAAACCGGCTGGAGCCCCGGACAGTGAAGATCGCGCACCTGCAGCATTCGTTGCCTGTTCCTGTTGCCGCGGCAGCATAGCCGTGCAGGTTGGTGTTGTCCTTGTTGCGTCGTGCGTTGCGGAAAGCCATATGTGGGTCGGGACCCCGTTGGGGCAACGAGAGACGCCAAGACAAGATGCGATGACCGAACCCGACAAGCCCGACCATGCCGGCGTCGTTGCGCCGCCGCCGGTGATCTTCGGAACCGGTTTGGCGCTGGGCCTGGCGGCGGAGTGGATGATGCCGTCGGGCCTTGTCGCGGTCGTGGATTCAAACGCCCGCACCGCGGTCGCCGCCGGTCTGATCGTCCTGTCGCTGGGACTGGCGGGCGTTGCGGTCGTCCAGTTCCGCCGCGCCCGCACCCACCTGGAACCCTGGCGGCCGACCGCGGCGCTGATCACCGGCGGGATCTATCGCCTGAGCCGCAACCCGATCTATGTGGCGCTGGCCTTGCTCTACGCGGGCATCGCGGTTGCCGCGGCCAGCGGCTGGGCCCTGGCGCTGCTGGTGCCGGTGCTGCTGGTCATGGAGTTCGGCGTGGTGCGCCGGGAAGAGCGGTATCTGGAAGCGAAGTTCGGCGAAACCTACCGCGCCTACAGGGCGCGCGTGCGGCGCTGGTTCTAGACCGCGCCGGGTGGCCGGCGGCCCGCTCGCTCCCGATCGAGCCGTTCTACTCGGGTATGGCGCAGCCGGTCTGGAGGCATTTGATCAGGGCCTCTTTGGTGCCGGCGCCGTATATGCCGTCAATCGGACCCACATAGAAGCCCTCTTTCTTCAGGACTCCCTGATACCATTCAGCCCGTGTCGGCCGCATTGCCATCTCCTGCTCGAAATCGGCGATCGCTTTATCGAAGCTGCCGACGCTCGCATAGGCCCGGCCGCGTTCGCGAAAGAGAGCGGCATCGTCGGGGACAAGTTGGATTGCCTTGCTGAACTCGGCGATCGCGCGTTCATGCTGGCCAAGGTAGGAATAGGACAATCCGCGGCCATAATACGCCGCAGTGAGGTCGGGAACGAGCTTGATTGCCTTGTCGAAATCCGCAATGGCGCTGATGTGCAGACCAAGGGCTCCGTAGGCAAGGCCACGCTCGAACAGCGCGTCAACACTGTCCGGTTCGACCTCTATTACCCGATCGAAGCCCTCGACCGCGCGCTTGTATTGCCCAAGCTGCGAATAGGATTGCCCGCGCCCCTGGAATGCCTAGATGCGGCTGGGATCCAGGCGGATCACCTCGTCGAGCTGCGCGATCGCGTCACGGTGTCGGCCAGGCTCTCCAAGCGAGAGACCGCGATAGAGGCGGGCCTCGACGTTGTCCGGCACGAGCCCGATCATCCGGTCAAAATCCGCCACGGCGCGCTCAAACTTGCCAAGGTTCGCAAACGCAAGGCCGCGGTTGTAGTAGGCGATGGCAAAGGCCGGATCCATAAGGATCGCTTGATCGAAATCCTCGATGGCGCGCTGAAACCGACCAAGCTGCCCATATGCGTTGCCGCGATCGTTGAGGACGCGCGCATCATTCGGATTGAGCCGGATCGCCTGAGCGTAGTCATCGATGGCGCGTTCGTATTGGCCGAGGTTGTCGTAGAGCCGGCCACGGTTCTCGAAGGCGGTAGCATTGGTCGGATCGAGACGGATTGCCTGGTCGTAGTCCGCCAGGGCTTTGTCGTGGTTCCCAAGGTTCAAATACGCGTTGCCGCGGTCATTGAACGCCCAGGTGTCGTCCGGGTTAAGTCTTATGGACTGGTCGTAGTCGGCGACGGCACGTTCATATCGGCCGGTCCTCAGGTGCAGGAGTCCACGATTGTAGTACGCGGAATCGTTGTCGGGCTCGAGCCGGATCACCTCGTCATAGTCGGCGATGGCGCGGTCGAGATCGCCAAGGTCCCAGCAGGCGTTGCCCCGGTCCATGAAGGCCGCCGCAAAGGCACGGTCGAGATGGATCGCCTGATCGAAGTCCTCGATGGCGCGTTCGAATTGCCCACGTTTGGAAAAGACCAGGCCCCGGTTGTAGTACGCCGAATGGATACGGGGATCGAGGCGAATGGCCTGATCGAAATCGGCGACGGCACGTTCGTATTGGCCCAGATTCTGATATGCAGCGCCGCGGTTGTTGTAGGTCCACCCATAATCGGGATCGAGCAGGATCGCTTGATCATAGTCCGCGATGGCGCGTTCGTACTGTTTCAGGTCGCTGTATGCGATGCCGCGGCTCTCGAATGCAATCGCAAGGTCTTTTCCCGACCAACGGTCCGACTCGATGATTCCACTGCAGCCCTCGATCCGTCGGTAAGAATCTTCACGCTGATTGCAGTCGTCGACCATGTCGGCCAGGGCCGGCGCGGCAACGGATCCCAGCATTACCAAGGCGATCAAACCGCACGTCAATTTCCGCATCATGCCTGGCCCTTATTGCGCACCCTTAATCGAGCTTGAGCTGCAAGGTTAGGTTAGTGCGGAGACTATCGCATCGACCTGGGTTAAGCCGGCAGGCAATGCCGCCGCCAAAAACCAAAGGCGGGCCGCAATCGCCAGCCCGCCTCGTCGGTTTACCGTGGTTCGCTTACGCGGCCTTCTTTTCCGGGTGCTTCACGTCAACAGCGTGCACCGGGATCTTCCGCGACGTCAGTTTGGCCTCGGGCGATTTCGGCAGGACGATCGTCAGCAGACCTTTTTCGAAGGTCGCTTCGATCTTGTCGGGCAGCACGTCCACACTCAACGGAATGCTGCGATAGAAGGATCCGTAAGACCGTTCCTTGTAGGTATAGGTCTCTTCCTTCTCCTCCTTCTCCGCCTTCTTCTCGCCCTTGATGGTCAGGACGTTGTCCTTCATTTCGACCTCGACGTCCTTTTCGTCCAGGCCGGGCAGTTCGAACGTCATGCGGAAGACGTCCTCATCTTCCATGAGGTCCATCTTCGGCATCATCGCGCCGACCGGCCGGTCAAAACGACCGAACATGCCGAGATCGAAGTCGCGCCAGAAGTCCTCGAAGACGCGTTCCACGTCGCGATGCAACAGATCGTACGGATGCATCACATCGCGTTTGCCGTGCGCAACACGATGGCCGCTCCACGGCATCAGGCTCCTCATACCAAACATTGTTCCCTCCATTGCTTGCAGCCGACGTGGCCACTGGAGGCAACCTGAGGCGCCCGGGCCCCCATGGGCCCAGGACGTCCGGTCCCCAGCGAAGTGGTCACCAGACTTACTCTTGTTAGGTAGTCACGGGACCCCGATTTTCAAGACAGCTTTGCTGACCTAAGAGGGCGTAACCTATTGATCTTCAGGAATATACTTCCGTCGCTCGGCGTCAGGCCGCCTTCGTTTTGGTCTTCTGCCACTGCGCCAGGGACGCGTGCGCCTCTTTCGCCGCTTCGGCCTCGTAGGCGTCCGACCCTTCGTCCTTGGCCGCCAGTTCGATCACATAGCCGTTGGGATCGCGGAAATAGATCGACTTGATGAAGCCGTGGTCGGCGACGCCGCGGGTTTCCATCCCGGCCGCCTTGCCCTTTTCGAACATCCTTTTCTGGGTTTCCGCATCCACCTCCAGCGCGATATGCAGGTCGAAATCGTGCTGTTCCTTGAACTCGAACGGAGAGCCCGGCGCCTCGAAGAAGGCCAGGAAGGATCCGTCGCCCAGCCGATAGAAGCTGTGCAGCACGCTGGTTTCGCGCCCGGTCTTGGTTTGTGTGATCTCGAAGGCGTCGGCCAGCGGCAGTTCCAGAAAGTCTTCGTAAAACCGGCGGGTTTCTTCGGAATCACGGCAGCGGTAGGCGTTGTGGTGCAGTCCCTTGATCATTGTGCGCTCTCCTTCTTGGCACCCTCGGATAATCTAGTGCAACGATGCGGCTCGATCCATGGTCATTCCGGAATGCCGTGAATGTGCACCGGATCACATGCCCGGGCCGCGCATTGTGTTAGGCTTGCGGCATATAAAGGTCAGGTTGTCGAGGTGCGGCGGAGGGTTTCCCGCACCTTCAGGCGCCAAGGCCGGTTTCGGGGGCAGGTGAGGGCGTCATGGGAAGAGCGTCTCTTCGGTTAGAGAACGGCACGCTCGATTTCGTCGCGGCGGACATCGGGCTGGACGAACGGCGCCGTCTCGACGATGGCGATGTCGACCGGTTCGCCGGCTGGGCGAAAAGCTATGCCGACCTGCACGACAAGGACGGCGCGCAGGACGCGCTGCTGGCCCTCGGAAGGGAACTCTACGGCTGGCTGGACGGGGGCGAACGCTGGCTGCAACGGCTGGCCGTCGATGCGGTGCCGCCCGTGGTCATGGAGTTCCAGGCGCCGACGCTTTCACCCGACGACGCGCAGAAGGCGTTTCTGCAGGTTCCGTGGGAACTGCTGGCGGGCACGGACGGCTTTCTTTCCGCCGACAAGGTGCGTCTTTTCTGCCCCCTGCGCAGGCTGGGCAAGCTTGCCGAGCCGGAAGAGCCGGACGATCTCTGCCTGGGTCTCACCTTCATGGCGGCCGCGCCGCGCGGCGCGAGCCAGCTGGATTACGGTGGGGAGGAGAACGCCATCCAGCAGGCAGCCGGCGGCCTGGCATTGGACCTGGTGGTCGAAGAAAGTGGCAATCCCGACCTCCTGGCCGAAAAGCTGACCGAACTGGACGGCATACACGTACTGCATCTTTCCTGCCACGGTCGCGGCGACCCGGACCCGGCGCTGATGCTGGAAGACGAGGAGGGCGGCATGCAGGAAACGGGGCCCGCTGACCTTGTCACGTTGCTGCGTACTTCACTGCCGCGTCTCGCGTTCCTGTCGGCCTGCCGGACGTCGGCGGGAGGAGCTGCGGCCGACCCCCTGTCGCTGACCCTGGTGCGTGCGGGCATGCCTGCGACCCTTGGCTGGGACGGGTCCGTCTACGACCACGAAGCGATTGCCTTCGCCGAGGGGCTGTACCGGGCGCTCGCCCGCCGACGCAACCTTGAAGAGGCCGCGGCGGTGGCGCGGGCGGATCTCTTGACCAGCGACCAGGGCCCGTCCTCGCAGCACTGGCATCTCGCGCGGCTGTGGCTGGGCCCCCGGGGCGGCGGCTGCCTGGTCGGCGGCAAGCGCCGGCGGTGGCTGCTGGGCGCCGATCACGGCCACAAGGCGTTCCTGGATGCACGCCGCAACCAGTCCCCGGGGCAAGCCGCGAGGCGTTCGTGGGCCGCAGGCGGGAATTGCAGACCGGCCTCAAGGTGCTGCGCGAGGGCGAACAGGGCGGCCTTTTGATCCATGGCATGGGCCGGCTGGGCAAGTCCAGCCCGGCGGCCCGCATCGCGCACCGGCGCCCCGATCTGGAACCGGTCGTGATCTTCCAGGACTACGACGCGCTCAGCATCGTCCAGGCAATCCACGATGCCTGCAGAAAAACGGAACCCGTGATCGAACAGCGGCAGGCCGCCCTGCGAGACGCGCCGGAGGCACTGGAAGGCCTGCTGGTCGAGTTGCTTGAAGGGCCGTGCGCCCAAACGACGGCAGACGGCGGCAAACCCATGCTGCTGGTGATCGACGATCTGGAGCGGATTCTGGAAGAGCCCGGCGCCGCGGGCCAGCGGTGGCGGGTCAAGGCAGACCATGTGACCGTGCTGACCGCCGTCATCAAGGCCTTTGCCCGCGCCCGGACGGATTCGCGGCTGGTGCTGACCAGCCGCTACACCTTCACCCTGCCCGACAGCACCGGCGACCTGGGCGAACGGCTCTACCCGCTGCAGCCTTCGCCCATGGACCCGGCCAGCGCGCGGCGCCAGGCCCAGCGGCGCGAACAACAGGCGGAGACCAAGGAACCGGATGACGAACCCGCCATCCTGCAGCGCTGGCGCCTGATCGAACGCGCGGTCAACGTGGCGCACGGCAATCCCGGATTGCAGGATCTTCTCTACGACCTCGTCCTGTCGGATACCGGCGCAGCAGACGGCGCACTGTCGGAAATGGAAGCCTATCTCGAAGGCGGCGACCTGCCGGACGACGCAGGGGTCCAGGCCTTCCTGCTGAATCTCGCCCTGGACAGGCCGGTGGACCTGGCCGGGCCGGACGGAAAGGAACTGCTGCGCCGGGCAACGCTGTTCCGCCCGCCGGTGCCGCAGGACGTCCTTGCAGAACTCAGCGAACAGGGACCGGACGTGGTGGAGCGGCTTCTAGGTCTCGGCCTCTTGGACCGGTTCGAGGATCTGGTGGATCCAGCGGCGCCGGCCCTTGCCGTCAACGCCCTGGTTGCGCCCAGGGTCGGCGAGGTGGAAGAGGGTGAAGAAAAGGCCCTGACCGCACGCATCCTGGAACCGTTATATGCAGCCTGGGGCGGCGACGACGGCAAAAAACGCCCCTATCCGGCCGACCTGGAGCTGTGCCGTCTGGCTCTCTTGACTTCTCACCTTCCGGTCATCAAGGCCTGTGCCCCGCCATCCATCGATTTCCTGGACCGGCAATTCGCCTACCGCCAAGCCGCAGAACTGGGCCTGCGGGCCGTCGCGGCATGCGATGCAGGCGGCGGCCCGCCACCGGTCGGGCTTCTCCGACGGACGGGCGAGGCCTGCGTCACGGTCGGCGAGGTGAAGTGGGCGAGGGAACTCTTTGGCCGCGGCCTGTCGGCGATCGAGAATGCAGCCGACGAGGACGAGACGCCCGATCGCTTCGAGCACAGTACCCTGGTTCTTGCCCAGGCCCGGCTTCTGGTCCAGTCCGGGAGCCCCGACGCAGCCATGCCCCTGCTTGAACAGGCGCGCAAGGTGGCGCAAGAGACCGGCAACGAGATCAGCGCAGCGGTCACGCTGGGCGACATCGCCCGGCTGCGGGCGGCCAGGGGCGAGGTGGACGAGGCCCTGCGCCTGCAAAATGAAAGACTTGCCGTGAACAAGGATCTCGGCGACCTTGACGGCCAGACCGCCGCATCCTGGGATATCGCTGAAATCGAACTTGCCCGGCAGAACTACGAAGCCGCAATTCCGATGATCGCGGAAGCATACCGCATCTTCGATCAGACCGGTCGGCTGGAGGGTATCAGCGCGATCGGCGCCGTTTATGGCCAGATCCTCGTCGCCAATGACCGGCGCGATGAAGGGCTTGCCGTCCTACGCCGTTCGGCGCAGGGCTTTCGGCAACTGAGCCGGCCCGCGGATGCCGAGGCGGCGGAGGCAGTGATCCGGCAAATCGAAGAAATCGATGAGTGACTTGCGTCCCGGACGACATTACGGAAGGACTGCAGCCCGAGGGAGGCCAGTTCGGGAATTCAGGAACCGTTGTGGAAGGCGCGGCGGTTAGGGCCACGCATTCGCCGCCCACCTCGTCCCGCGTCTCAACGCGCGCGATCACACCGTTCCGAATATCCGCTAACAGTGAGCGGCCCGAGACATAGGTGACATTTCGTACCGGACACATGGGTAACACTTTTCGCCTGTTTCAGGTGGGAGGTGTTGATGCCGCGGAAAGAGAGT
>Ga0209145_1000043_pt1 | contig 37565 bp, 35 predicted proteins | sample WorMetfiPIANOSA2_FD_187396 | JGI IMG/M metagenome (GOLD analysis project Ga0209145, IMG submission 187396) | Marine gutless worms symbiont microbial communities from Max Planck institute for Marine Microbiology, Germany - Olavius filocauda... | ecosystem: Host-associated > Annelida > Digestive... | reverse complement strand
TCCCTTTGGGTTTGGGGTTTCGCAAACCGGTATCCTACCGGCTAAACCGATAGGGGGCGGACCATCCCATAACCATATGGCCGCAGCCGCTCGGGCAGCGGTTGCCTTTCGCTGTGGCACCGCACATTGTTAGGCCGTTGAATCAATCGAGGCGAGGCGCATGACGACGGGGACGCAGCCGAAGGTCGGGCTTTTCGTGACATGCCTGGTGGACCTGTTCCGGCCGGCGGTTGGCTTTTCGGCGGTGAAACTGCTGGAGGACGCCGGCTGCGAGGTCAGCGTGCCGGCCGCGCAGAGCTGTTGCGGCCAGCCCGCCTACAATTCGGGCGACCGTGCCGACACCAAACGCATCGCGGCGGGCGCGATCGCGGCCTTCGAGGGGTTCGACTATGTGGTCGCGCCCAGCGGTTCCTGCGCCGCGATGATCCGCGAGCACTATCCCGCCCTGTTCGCCGACGACCCCGCGATGGCGGTCAAGGCCCAGCACCTGGCCAAGCGCACCTACGAGCTGATGTCGTTTCTGGTCGACGTGCGGCAGGTCGAAACGGTTGCCGCGGCCTACGCCGGGACCGCGACCTATCACGATTCCTGCTCGGGCCTGCGCGAAATGGACGTCAAGGACCGGCCGCGCCAGCTGTTGCGTTCGGTCGAGGGGCTTGATCTGACCGAGCTGGGCGGCGCGGAGGTCTGCTGCGGCTTCGGCGGCACCTTCTGCGTCAAGTATCCGGACATCTCCAACAAGATGGTCCAGGAAAAGGCAGAAGCCGTGGCCGCGTCGGGCGCCGATCTGTTGCTGGCGGGCGACCTGGGCTGTCTGATGAACATGGCGGGCAAGCTCAGCCGCAATGGCGCCCGGGTCCAGGTGCGCCACGCCGCGGAGGTCCTGGCCGGCATGACCGACGAACCGCCGATCGCCGGCCCGCAGGACTAGGGGCAACCCATGGAATCGACCAGCCACGCCTTCAAGGACAACGCCCGCACCGCGCTCGCCGATCCGCAGCTGCAATCGGCCCTGTCGACCATGAAGGCCGGCTTCGTGGAACGCCGCGCCAAGGCCGTCGCCCAAGTGCCGGAGTTCGAGCGGCTGCGCGACCAGGCCCGCGATCTCAAGAACCATGTCCTGGAGAACCTGGACCACTATCTCGAGCGGTTCGAGGAAAAGGTGCTGGCGGCCGGCGGCCAGGTCCACTGGGCCCGCACCTCGGCCGAGGCCTGCGAGGCCGTGAAGGCGGTCTGCCGGTCGGTCGACGCGAAGATGGTGACCAAGGGCAAGTCCATGGTGGCCGAGGAGATCGGCCTGAACGCGGCGCTGGAGGCCGAGGGGCTGGAGATCGTCGAGACCGATCTGGGCGAATACATCATCCAGATTCGCCACGAGCCGCCCAGCCACATCATCGCGCCGGCCATTCATGTGCTGAAGGAGCAGGTCGCCGACGACTTCCGCGCCCGGCACACCCATCTTGACCCGGACCGTCCGCTGAGCGAGCCGCGCCAGCTGATCGAGGAGGCGCGCGGCGTCCTGCGCCAGAAGTACCCGGAGTCCGACGTCGGCATCACCGGCGCGAATTTCCTCATTGCCGAGACCGGGTCCACCGTCATCGTCACCAATGAAGGCAACGGCGATCTCACCCAGACCCTGCCCAAGGTGCATGTGGTGGTCGCCAGCCTGGAAAAGATCGTGCCCACCCTCGAAGACGCCTCGACGATCCTGCGCGTGCTGGCGCGGTCGGCGACCGGCCAGGACACCTCTGCCTACACCACTTTTTCCACCGGGCCGCGGCGCGCCGGCGACCCCGACGGGCCGGAACAGTTCCACGTGGTGCTGGTGGACAACGGGCGGTCCGCGATGCTGGGCACGCCGTTCCAGGACATGCTGCGCTGCATCCGCTGCGGTGCCTGCATGAACCACTGCCCCGTCTACGGCGCGGTCGGCGGCCACGCCTATGGCTGGGTATATCCGGGCCCGATGGGTTCGGTGCTGACGCCCAGCTTCATCGGCGTGAAGGAGGCGGGCAACCTGCCCAACGCGTCCACCTTCTGCGGCCGCTGCGAACAGGTCTGCCCGATGCGGATTGCGCTGCCGAAGATGATGCGGCATCATCGGGAACGCGAGTTCGAGCGCGGCCTGTCGCCGGCGCCGGTGCGCCTGGGGCTTGCCGGCTGGGCTTTTCTGGCGGCGCGGCCAAGGCTATACAGAACGGTCATGTCGCTGGTGGTGCGGGCGCTGTCCCTGGTCGGGGGGCGCACCGGCAAGATCCGGTCCTTGCCGCTGGCCGGCGGCTGGACCCGGCACCGTGACCTTCCGGCACCGGCGGGCCGGACCTTCCAGCAGGCCTGGTCACGGCGCGGCGGCCGGCGGGCGCCGTCGGCATGAGCGATGCGCGCGACCAGATCCTGGGCGCCGTCCGGCAGTCGCTGGGCCGCGGCCCCCTGGACGATGCGGCGCGCGGCGCGCTGAACGCCCGGCTTGCGGATCATCCCCGTGCGCTGATCCCGGCCCAGGACGGCAACCGCGCCACCGCCGACCGATTCGCCGCGCGGGTCGAGGCGGTCGCTGGCACGGTGGCGCGGGTCGAGAGGCTGGCCGACGTGCCGGGCGCGGTGGCCGACTATCTGGCGGGGCTGAACCTGCCGGCCGGGCTGCGCCACGGCGACGACCCGCTGTTGGCCGCGATCGACTGGTCGGCGCGCCCGGCGCTGCAGGTCGAACGCGGGCCCAGCGGCGGCGATGACCTGGTGGGTCTGAGCGCTGGTTTTGCCGGCATTGCCGAGACGGGCGCGGTGATGATGCTGTCCGGTCCCGAAAACCCGACCACGCTCAACTTCCTGCCGGCGACGGAGATCATCGTGCTGACCGAAAGCCGCCTGGTCGACGCGCCCGAGGACGCCTGGGACCGGTTGCGTGCGGCCGGCGCGATGCCGCGGGCGGTCAACCTAGTGGCGGGTCCGTCGCGCACCGGCGATATCGAGCAGACCATCTATCTGGGCGCGCACGGGCCCTTGAACCTGCACATCATCCTGGTCTCCCGCGACCCGGACTGACGGCGCCATGGCAGGCAAGCAGCGCATACCGACCGGCGAGGACGCGGCCCTGTGGCGGGCCGTCACCCGGAACGTGAAACCCAACCCCGAACGGGAAACGGCGCAGGACGAGCCGGCGAAGCCGCGCGCCAAGCCCAAACCCAAGGCCAAGACGAACGCCAAGACCGCGCGCGCAGCCGCGGCGGCGGCGAAAAAGGAAATCGCCAGCGCCATCGACGCGCCGCCGCGGCCCGACCCGATCGCGCGGCGCACGGCGCGCCGCCTGAAATCCGGCCGGATCGAGATCGACGGCAAGCTCGACCTGCACGGTTTGACCCAGGATGCGGCCCATGCCGCGCTGTTCCGGTTCATTCCCGACGCCTCGGTCGCCGGCCATAGGAACGTTCTGGTGGTGACCGGCAAGGGCAAGGGGATCCTACAGAAGATCGTTCCCATGTGGCTGACCTCGGGCCGGCTTGCGGAATATGTGGTCAGCATCTCCGCCGCGCCCCAGGCGCTGGGCGGGGCCGGCGCGCTTTACGTGGTGCTGCGCAAGGTGGGGCGCGGCCGGTGACCCCCTTCGGCGCCAGGCTGCGCGCGCTGCGCAAGGAAAAGGGCGTGACCCTGTCGCAGATGGCGTCCGCCCTGGGCGTTTCGCCCGCCTACCTGTCGGCCCTGGAACACGGTCGCCGCGGCACGCCCAGCGCCGCGCGGCTGCACGCGATCTGCGGCTATTTCAACATCATCTGGGACGAGGCCGAGGAGCTCGCCGCGCTTGCTCGGCGCTCGGACCCGCGGGTGGTGGTGGACACCGCGGGACTGACGCCGGAGGCGACGCTGCTGGCCAATGAGCTGGCCGCGCGGATCGGTGGACTCACACCGGAGCAAGTGCAGGCGCTGCTGAAAGAGCTGCTGCGGGAAGGGTAGGCCGGAACCCGCAGAAGGTGCGCGCCGGCGGCATTTTGGTGTGGTCGTGACCGGGCTCTTTCGATGTGGCTGGAGAAAGTAGGCGTTCGCCTGTTCAGGCGATCGAATGGGCACGGCGCACGATTGAATGTTCTGACCGTCTACGGGTTTTCGATTGCTCGCAGGACGAACCGCGTGTCTGTGTGCCCGGCGCTGAGCACGAAGCTCTGGCCGGCTGCCAGGTCCAGATCCCGGTCAAGAAACTGAATGGCATGACCCCAGTGGCAGAGGGGATCACCGGACCGGTTGGAGTATATGATCTCCCCGTCCTGGCGAAGGTCCCACCAAAACGCAACCGCGTGGCCCGTGCCGCGCTCCTTCGCCGTCAGCGTCAGCTGCCGGTCGACATCGCCTGCGGGAGGCTTGTTGAATTCGAACCTCGCAAGCTCGAACGGCTCGGTCAGGGCCTTGTGTGGCGTGTGCTCGAGACGAGCCGGAACATGTGCCGCCGGGTCGCGGAACATGTCCAACGCCGTCAGGTCGAAGCCGCTGACGACCCTGATCGGATTCACGGCCCGCAATTCCGGGCATTCGATTACCTGACCCCAGACGACCGCGGCGGCTGGAACGAAAATGGCGTCGGGCTCCGTCAAGTTTAGAACGGCGTGTCGGAGCGCCGGAATGACTCCGTTGCTAAGCAATGTGTCGTCGAACAGCTCGTGAATGACAAGGCTGGCCGGAGCCGGAAGGTCGCGGCCAAGCTCCAGTTGCGTTGATCGCTTGTCGACAACCGCGATCCTATCGCCGTAGCCGTTCGCACTGATGATCTCCCGTGCCGTCTCGGCCAGCGCCTTGACCATCTCGCATGCCACGACCCGGCGTGCACCGGCGCGCGCTGCCATCATGGACAGCAGACCCGATCCTGTACCGATATCCAGGACGACCGCGTCCCCGCCCAGTTTGGCGACCGCCTTTTCGATCGCACGCTGGTACGCGGTGTTGCGTGCCCAGTCATTGAGCATGGGAAAGTGCCAGGCCGCAATCATGCGGCCAAAGGCCTCCCGCTGGTCGTGTTGAATATCGCGGCCCCTCGGCCACGCTTCGCCGGCCTTGCGATATGCGGCCGCCGCCTTCTTCAGCCGGCCTTGACGCGTGTATAGATCGCCGAGCTTGTTGTGCGCCTCCGCGCAATCGGGTTTGAGCGTTGCAGTGCGTCTGTAGTGCGGGATTGCCTCGTCGAAACGCTCCAGATCTTGAAGCAGGTCCGCCGCCAGGAGATGCGCTTCGGCCGACGTCGGACCGCGTTCCAGGGCTGCCTTCGCCGTTTCAAGCGCGGCGCGGAGACCGCGTTTGCGTTCACGCTTTGCAAGCTCGAGAGAGGCCTCGCCTTTGCCTGGGGGCAGTTCCTTTGCTTCGCGCAGAGGCCCTTCTGCCGCCTTCTGCGACAAATCGGTGACCAACCCGTTGTCGACAAGTTCGCCAATCAGGGCGGTCACGTCGGTTTCGATCCGATGTCGCACCACGTCCGGGAACGCCGCATGCAGGACGCTCACTGCCTCCGGAACGCCGATGGGGTCCGCCAGCAATCGCCACAAGGCTGCACCGACCGCATTCAGGTGATAGAGCCCTTCGCTGTTCGGGTCTGCGAGGAAGATCTCATCTTCCACTTGCCGCACCGTGACCTTTGGATTGCGCGCGTACAGTCGGTTCATACGCTGTCACCGCTGTCAGAGCCGATGCGCTCGCGCGGCAGCGAGAACACGAAGTCGCCGGGCTCACGTGAGTTATCGGCAAGCTTCCCGAACCGCGGGATCTGCGCTCCATCCGTCAATTCCGGCAAGCGCCCGGCCAGAAACGCGCCGAGTTCGCTTCCCGTGATACAGCCGTCACCGTCGGCGTCCACCATCTCCTGGCCACGCAGGGCCCGCAGGAACATATTGCAGAAACGGCCGTCATCCGAAACGTAGCTTTGGCCGTCTCCCGCCGTGATGAACTGGCGTACCGGGCGGGCGGTCACCGATGAAATCCGCGAGGGCAGCTCGTCGTCGCGCGGATTGAATATGGCGCACGGCGTGCAACTGTCGATCACGCCGAGGATGTGTTTTGACCGAGCCGCGCGCAACAGGTCGCCAAGTTCTCGCACGTGCAAGGCGGTTCGCGCGAACGCGTCTTCCGGCGTCGGTGGCGGGGGCGCGTCCGTAGGCACCAGGTAGCCTTCATCGCCCGCCCTGTGCCCGTGCCCGGCGAACCAAAGGAAGAGGCGCGCTTCGGGATCGGCCCCGGTTTCTGCAAAAAACGTTCGCAGCGCGCGACGCAACGCCTCGGCCGTGAGGTTCCGTTTGAGGGTCACCTGGAAGCCTCGATGTGCGAGCTCGTCGGCAATGCGCTCCGCGTCACGGACCGGCGTGCGCAGGTCCTTCCATTCCCCCGCATATTCTGCGTTGCCGATGACAAGGGCATGGCTCGCGCCATAAAGCTTGCGGTCGCCGATCATGGGACTGTCCTGCCAGGCTGGCGCAAAATCCGCTGCCGACAGTTCCGAACGCCGGTCGAACTCGTCCCGCAGCAGCCGGGCCACCTGTTCCTCCGATCGAAATCTCAACAAGAAGCAGGGCGCACCGTCGACAAGCGCATGCAGGCGACCCAGTTTGGCGTGCGGCGACAAGTCACAGCCGATGGTGCTCTTGATCAGCTCTTTCAGGACCACTTTCTTTGGCTCCGGAAAGAGATCCGGCATGACCACCCGTGAATGCTCCAGGACCACGATGCCGCAGATCGGCGCGCGCGCCCCCAAAGGGGCCAGTTCGTTGGATGTCAAACGCACATAGGCGTGACGACCACGCTGCGGACCGATGCGGGCCCGGACGAAACGCCGGAACGCATCGCTTGCGCGGTCGGATAGCGGCAGCCGCAGCCGCGGTAACAGACCCGGCGCGATACCCTCGTTGTTTGCATCAACCAGCAGGACATCGTCGGCAAAGACACGCGCGCCGGCGGCCGCGAGACCGACCGACAGCGCGGCTCTTCTGCGACGGCTCTTGGCAAGGAATACAGCCACTCCCTGCTCGAACTCCACAGCAGCACAGTGGAGGCGCAGCAGCGAACCGTTCGTCGCGGCATAGCATCTGACCAGGTCCCGAGCCAGATCGGCTGCCGCGTCGAACTCGTGAGGGCTGGCCGCCGGCCGGGAATGCCATGGCGCGGTGCGGCAGTACCCCTGTTCGGATTTGCGGATGGTGACGACCGGTGCCGGCGCCCTCGATTGGGTGACTTCGCGGAACCGCCATCCGCTGAGCAGGGCGGACGTGGGTTGTGCGATCTCATCACAACCGATCAAGGCGATCGATCCGGCCATCCCTTCGGCGGCGAGCAGCATTCGTCCCCAGCCTCAGTTGGCTTTAGGAGGACGAAAGTTCCGGCCAACCGCCCACGAAGGCCATGTGGGGGAAGCGGGCAAAGCGCGGGCATTGCCTGCCCGCGCTCCAGTTACGTGCGATCTGCAGGCTGCCTACCAGCCTCTGGTTTTTGGCGGCGGTGCCGGCGCGTCATCGTCGACATCGTCGTCGTCGACATCATCGTCGACATCATCGCCGTCGTCGGCCGCCGCTTTGTTGAGTTTTAGAAGCGCCGGGGCCGCATAGGCGGCAGGAAGGGCTATGCCCAGCCGCACTTATGCGCTCCGTCGGCTCTCATCAATCTCCTCAAGCGCATCGTCTTCTTTGGGGGGGGGTCAGACTCGGTCTTGGTCATGATTGTTCGCCTCCCTCACCAGATATTGCGAAGACATCGAAAGGTATCCTAACGCACCTGAGCGTATCACGCGACACACGATTGAAATCGCCCAATGAGCGGGTATAGCCGCTTCGAATTGGCCGAGGACATCGCCGACGCGTTGGGTGGCGGTTCTCTGTATCCGGGGATGCCGACCGAGGCGAGGATCGTCACCGGCAAGCGCGCGCCGCTGGACTGTTTCATCCGGCCGATCACGCAAACCACCAACCGGGTCTTTCGGGAGACTCAGGCGAACAGGAAGTCCGCCTGGTCCAGGGCGTTGAGTTGGACGCCGAGCAGCCTGATATCGACCTGGGCGAAGTCGAGAAGGGTGTCGGCGCCGTCCTGGCTGGCGTTGGCCGTCACGCCCGCATAGCTGTTGGCGTCGGATACGGCGGCCAAGTTGATCTTGTCTTCGGTGTCGGCGCCGGCCGTGAAATCCCGGACCGTGTCCGCTCCGTCGCCGTCGGCGAAGACGAAAAGGTCGTCGCCGGCGCGCCCGATCAGTGTGTCGCCGCCGCTGCTGCCGTGCAAGAGATCGTCCCCCGCACCGCCGGCCAGGCTGTTGGCGGCGTCGGTGCCCACCTGGAAGCCGTGGGTCACGCCGCGGGCCTCGATCTTCTCGATGCCAGTTTCGCCGGTGTTGCCCGGATAGAACTGGTCCAGCACCGTGACCCTGCCGCCGGTCCCAAACTCGACGATCAGGTAGTCCACGATCAGGTCGCTGCCGGAGCGGCTGAGGCTGAGGTCGCTCGCCGGGGCATCGTCGAAGCGGAGCGTATCCATGTGCCCACCGACGCTGACATCATAGACCGTGTCGACACCGTCATGGGGCCGAACACGTAGGTGTCGGGTCGTTCGCCGCCCTCGAGGCGGTCGTTGTCGCTGCCGCCAATGAGGATATTGGAGCCATTGTCGCCGTACAGGGTATCGTCGCCGGACCCACCGAACATGTAAGCCGATCCCAGCGCCAGCATGATGTCGCCGCCGCCGCCGCCAAACTGGAGCAATGCCCCATCGCGTGCCAGATCTACGATCGGCCGTTCAAAAGTGAGGTCAATGGTCTCGCCGTCCACCACGAAGGCCTCGATCCCGGTTCCAGGCGGCAGCGCTGGATGGAACTGATCGACGACCGTGACCTCGTCGAGCCCGTTCTGGAACACCCAGTCGAGGCCGCTCTTGAAGGCCGCGACCTGCCCGTAGTTCTCGAAGCGCAGAGTGTCCTTGTCGACGGGCGAGCCGGTTTCGATGACGGTATCCTGCCCGTGGTTCGTTTCGAAGATGAAGGTATCGTCACCTTCGCCGCCCAGAAGCTCGTCCCCGCCCTCGCCACCGATAAGCTCATCGTCGTCGGCGCCGCCGAACATGTGGTCGGTAAAGGGGCCACCGACGAGCCTATCATCGCCACCCCGACCGAAGAGCCCATTCGACAGGCTGGCGTTGCCGGCAATGACGTTGTCGTCGTTCCCCCAACCCTCGTCGGCGGTCCCGTACAGGCTCAGGTTCTCGACGTCGTTTTCAAGGAATCTGGGTCTGCTGACATGGGCCTCGACGGTATCGATGCCTCCGCCTGGCAATTCGATCACTTGGTCGTCATTGCTGTCGACCACATAGGTATCGTTGCCGGCACCGCCGTCCAGTATGTCGTCGCCCAGGCCGCCGTCGAGAACGTCGGCTCCGCCGGAGCCGGTCAGACCGTTCAAATCCGCGTCGCCGGTGATGACGTCGCTGCCCGATCCGCCGATGACGTACCTGATCGAAACGAGCGTGTCGGTGCCGATCTCGGGACCGGTGGCAATGCCATCGGCCAGGTTGACGATGACGCCCTGGGTGGTGCTCTCATAGGTGACCGTATTGACGTACGCATTAGAGCGGCCGCCGTAGAGGAGATCGTCGCCGGCGGTGCCAGCGAACGTGTCGTGGCTATCGACGTCGCCGAACAGCGGGTCATTGCCGGCGGCGCCCAAAAGGGGATCCCCCAAACTATAGGCCTTGCCGCCGAGTTCGATCCGCTCGATCCCGTTACCGCTCTCGAATTGGAGATCGACATCGACGCTGGCGCCAAACGTGCCCTGGGTGGTGATCCCATAGTCAATCCGCATGTTGTTGCCGGGGCTCCAGATGTGATCGCCAAAGCGGCGGAAGTTCAGTTCAGACGCCTGGAGGCCGGTGAAGCGAAGTGTGTCGATGTCCGGTGAAAGGCCAACGTCATGAACCCTATCGAAGCCATCGCCGGTGGCGAAGACGTAAAGATCCGAACCGGCGCCGCCGAGCAGGGTGTCGTTGCTACCGCCATCCGGCGCGTCGGCGGCGATGGTGATGGTGATGTCCCCGAGCACCTCCGAGCCGTCGGCGTCGGTGAGTGCGGCTGTGATGTCGAGGGCCGCCACGGTCGGGCCGGGGACGTCGAACGTCCGGGAGTAGATGCCGCCCAGGTCGCCGTCCTGCGCGTGAGACTGCCAGGTCACCACGAAGCCGCCTCCGGTAAGGGCTGTCACCGACGGGAGGTCCTGGTCGCTCGAGACGTAGACGCTGATCTGGAACTCGTCACCGACGGGCGTCCCGGCCGCGTCATAGCGCTGGCCGTAGATCCCATCGCCGCTGCCGTCCTGGACCTGTGACGCCCACGTGACCACGAAGCCGCCGTCCGCAAGCCCCGTCACCGACGGCAGGGTTTGATTGTCGTATGTGAAGCTGTTGACCTGGAACTCGGGCCCGTCGAGTTCCCCGTTGGCCTTGAAGCGCTGGCCGAAGATGCCGTACCGGTGGCCGTCCTGGCCATACGACTGCCATGTGACCACGAACCCGTCGTCCTCGAGCGCCGCGACGGCGGGATTGATCTGCCAGCTGTACGTTGTCGTGTTGACCGGGAACTCCTGTCCGACACGGTCGCCGGCCGTGTCGTAGCGCTGGCCATAGATGCCGTAGCCGCTGCCATCCTGCTCGGCGGACTGCCACACCACGACGAAACCGACGTCCGAAATCGGCGCGACGGCCGGCATGCCCTGGTAGGAGTGCGTCGTCGTGTTGGCGCGGAACTCAGGCCCGACCGTGGCCCCATACTTGTCGTAGAGCTGGCCATAGACGCCCACCGAGCTGCCGTCCTGATGCCAAGAGTTCCACACAACGACAAAGCCGCCGTCGGGAAGGCCGGTCACCGAATAAGGATCCTGGCGGTTCGTCGTGAAGGTGTTGACCTGGAATTCGTCGCCGACCTCTTTGCCTTTACCATCGAAGCGCTGGCCGAAAACGCCCCGGCTACTGCCGTCCTGAAGGTCGGACGACCAGATGGCCACGAAGCCGCCGTCGGCAAGCGCCGCAACCGTCGGCAGGGCCTGCGAGCCTACCGCATAGGTGTTGATCGGGAACTCGTCGCCGATCGCGGTGCCGCCGGCGTCATAGAGCCGGCCGTAGATGTCTCCCCAGCTGCCGTCGTAGCGCTGGCGCACGGATTCCCAGATCACCACGAAGCCACCGCCGGCCAGCGCCGTCACCGACGGCGTGATCTGGGTGTGCGCCGTGTGCGTGTTGACCTGGAACTCGGGTCCGGTGACGGGATCGGAGAGGTTCTGGTCCACCGTCGCGTCGAACAAGGTCAGCGTCGGCGCATCGGCCACCGGCGCGACGTCGACCGTCACGGTCGCCGTCGAAGCACCCTTGCGGGCATCGACCACGGTGTAGTCGAACGAGGCCGTGCCGCTGAAGTCGGCGTCGGGCGTGAAGAACAGAGTTCCCTTTTCGAGCGTCGCCGTGCCGTTGACGGCGTTGCCGACGGCGGTGACCTGGAACGAATCGCCGTCGAAGCCGGCGTCGTTGAGGAGCAGGGTCTGGGGATCGATCCTTAGGGTCCGGTCCTCCGCAGCCGCGAGCGTGTCGTCGGCCGTAACCGGGGCGTTGTTGGTGCCGTCGATGAAAACGGTGCCGTCGGCGAATTGCGCCAGCTCGACGTCGCTGAGGTAGTCGGTGTCGTCGCGGCCTGTCACGGTGTCTGTGACGGTGACCCGGCCGTCCTTCGCGTACGCGACGGCGTAATCGCGCCAGCCGCCGCTGAACACGGCCGTGTCCAGACCGGCGCCGCCGATCAGCTCGTCCTTGCCCCCGCCGCCGGTCAGCGTGTCGTTGCCGAGACCGCCGAGCAGCGCATCTTCGCCGGCGCCGCCGTTCAGGATATCGTTGCCGCCGGCGCCGTCGAGAATGTTGGTGCCGTCGCCGCCGCGGATCGTGTCCTCCCCGGCACCGCCGATCGCGTTCTCGATGTCACGGAGCGTGTCGGTGCCGATCTCGGGGCCGGTGGCCGTGCCTTCGCCAAGGTCCACGACAACGCCGGACTCGGCGCTCGAATAATCGACCGTGTCCGTGCCGGCGTCGCCGAACAGAAAGTCGTTGCCAGCGCTGCCGACCAGTTCGTCTTTGCCGCCACCGCCGGAGAGCCAGTTGACCCCGCCGTCACCGGCAAGCCGGTCGTCGCCGCTGCCGCCGGCGACAGTTTCCATGTCGATCAGCGTGTCAGTGCCGATTTCGATGCCTGTGGCCACACCGGCGGCAAGGTTGACATCGACACCGCGCGTGGTGCGCGCATAGCCGACGGTGTCGTTGCCAGGGCCGCCGTCGAGCACGTTCGACAAGGCGTCGCCGTAGATCGTGTCGTCGCCCCACCCGCCGATCACGTTTTCGATGTCGAACAGCTCGTCCGTGCCGATCTCGCTGGGGATCACGCGGGCACTCGTTGCCGTGTGCCCGGCCAGATCCACGATCAGGTCGAACGTGGCAGTCGCATAGCTCGCCGTATCGATGCCAGCGCCGCCGTTCAAAATGTCGTCGCCGAGTCCGCCGCCGTCCAAGATGTCGTTGCCCAGACCGCCGAACAGCGCGTTGTGCCCCTCGTCGCCGGCAATGTTGTCATTGCCCGACCCGCCGACGACATTCTCGAAGTTCATCAGCGTATCGGTGGCGATCTCCGGCCCGGTGGCCGTGTCGGACGCCAGATCCACGACGACACCCAGTTCGGTCGAGCTATAGAGGGCCGTGTCCTCTCCGGCGCGGCCGTCGAGCAGGTTCGACTTGTCGTCGCCGGACATACGGTCATCGCGATCGCTGCCGATGACATTCTCGATGCTGATCAGTGTGCTGGCACCGCTGCCGCTGCCAGCGGCGAGGCCCACGTCGACCGGTGTCGTGCTGAACCGATAGTCGACCGTATCGGTGCCGTCGCCGCCGTGGAAGACGTAAATACCGGCGCCCCCAAAGAACGTGTCGTTCCCGCCAATGCCGAACAGCAGTTCAGGGCTTGCGCCGACGGTGAGCGTGTCCGGCGAATTGGTACCGACTTGATGACCGTAAACGACGCCGGCGATCTCGATCTTGTCGATCCCATATCCGCTTCCGGGATACTGGGATTGGACCGTGACACGGTCGCCGGCACCGTAGTCGACGACCAAGTCGTCCCCGCCGCGGCTGAGCATCAGGTCGGTGATCCCGATTCCGTCGAAGCGGAGGGTGCCGCCGTCGGCAGTGTCTAAGACGGTGTCCCAGCTGCCCAGGGCCCTGAACACGTAGGTGTCCACGCCGGTGCCGCCGATCAGCGTGTCGTTGCCGCCACGTCCGTCAAGCACATCGTCGCCCCCGTTGCCGAACAGCAGGTTGCCGCCGGCGTTGCCGGTGAGGATATCGACATCGTCATCGCCGATCTGAATGTCGCTCCAGAAGTCGTAGGTGTGGACGTCGGGCGTACCGAAGCCGACCTGGACCTTCTCGATGCCGTAGTCGGCAATAGTCCCGGGATACTGGTCCAGGACCTCTACGCGTTGATCAAAACCGATATCGACGATCAGGTCGTCGCCTCTGCGCCAGAGATTCAGGTCCGTCGCCGCAAGGCCGTCAAAGCGGAGCGTGTCGCTTTCAGGATCGATGCTTGCAATAGGCCTCTCGTCGATTGTGTCCATGCCGTCGCCGGCTGCGATGGCATAGGTGTCCGCGCCGGCGGCGCCGATCAGCGTGTCGGAGCCGCCAAGACCGGCCAGATAGTCATCGCCGAGGCCGCCCCGGAGCCAATTACCACCGCCGTCACCGACGATCTTGTCGTTTCCGAAACTGCCGATAACGTTCCTGATGCCGATCAGGACGTCATTCCCGATCTCGGGACCGCTGGCCACGCCATCGGTCAGGTTCACGTCGACGCCGCCCAAGGTGCTTCCATAGTCGACCGTGTCGTTGCCAGGGCCGCCGATGATGTGATCGTCGCCGCCGCCGCCGTCAAGAACGTCGTCGCCATCGCCGCCTTCGATGTAGTCGTTGCCGGCGCCGCCGAACTGCAGGTCACTGCCGTCGGTGCCAATGAGGGTATCGTCGCCGGCGGTGCCGGGCCGCACGGTCGCGTCGCCGGACGTCACGCCTTCGACCGAGACGCTCAGCGCCCCGAAGGATCGTGCCTCGAGATCGAAGGCGGTGAACGCGAAGCCCGCGCCGTCATCGTCGTCGTCTTCACCTTCTTCGTCCTCGTCCCCGTCTTCGGGGGCGGCCTGCGTGGCGAGGAAGTTGCTGTAGGCGGCGAGGTCCGCCTGCACCGCGGGGTCCAGGGCCTGCTCCAGGTTGAGCGCCAGCTGCAGCGTGTCCTTGCCGGACCCGCCGCCATAGAGGTCCATCGCGTCGAGATTGTCCGACAGTCTGTAGATGCCTCGGTCGTCGCCGCCGCCGGCAAAGATCCGGTCGTTGCCGGCGCCGCCGTCCAGCGCGTCCGCGCCGCGCCCGCCAAACAGGAAATCGTCGCCGGCCCCGCCGGTCAGAACATCGTCGCCGGCCCGGCCGAAGATGACATCCCGGCCGCTGCCGCCCGCGAGCACGTCATCGCCGCGGCTGCCGAAGATGATCTTGCGTTTCCAATCATACTTGCCGGACATCGGTCACGCCTTTCGAACCTGGGGCGACGGATGCGGAGACCGGTGCAGGTTGCAGGGGCCCCGTGTACGCGCGAAACGCTCGCGCCGAACGCCGTCCGGCGGTGTCGTTCCGCAGGTTAAATTCTTAGCAAATTCGCGGAATTCCCGCATTAACCTGCCGAAAGCGGGTGGCGAAATCCTTCGTCAGTCCCGCGGCAGGACGACGAAGCCTTCCATCAGGCGCCGCTGGGTGCGGTAGACGGTGACGCTGTTGACCCGCCAGGCGCCGTCCGCGTCGCGGCCGGCATCGGCGGCGACGGTCATCACGCCGGACGGCGTGGCGATGCGGACATCCTGGCCGGGTTCCATCGCGCGGGCCAGGCGGTGCGGGATCGAGCCTTCCACCTGGCAAGCCGCGGCCAGGCACATGCCGCCCGTTCCGGTCACCACCCGGTGCATGCGTTCCATCGACACGATGCGCACGGCGATGTCGTGCGCGTCCGCCGAGACGGTCACGCTGCCGATGGTCGTGTAGTCCGCAGGCGGCGAGACCAGGGCGACCTTCGGGATCGACAGCGGCACCGCGTCGGGCGCGTCGGCCAGGCCCATGACGACGCCGGCCCGCCGGCGGACGATGTCCAGGTCGGCCATCAGGCCCGTGTCCGCCTCCAGCGCCTCGGGCCGTTCGGTCCCGGCGACGCCCATCGCCGCAGCGTCGAGGAACGCCACCGGACTGGTCGCATCGACCAGCGAGCATTCGACCGCGCCGCGTCCGCCCGCCTCCACTGTGTCGACCGTGTTGCCCGACGGCAGGAAGCCCGGGCTGTTGGCGCCGCCCGGGTCGAGATAGTCCAGCCTGATCTTCGCGCCGGTCCCGCCAACGCCGGACATCGCGTAGTCGCCCGTCTCCACCGCGTGTCCGTCGCGGATCTCAAAGCGGGCGTGATAGATCTTGTCGGTGTTGGTGTTATAGACCCGCACCACCGCCTCGCCGTCGGGCAGGTCCAGCAGGCCCTCCTCCACCGCGAAGGGGCCGACCGACGCCGACAGGTTGCCGCAGGCCTGTCCATAGTCCACGACAGGTCTGTCTACCGCAATCTGCACGAAGGTGTAGTCCACGTCGGCGTGCGCCCGGCCCGACCGGCCGATGATCGCCACCTTGGACAGCGACGACAGGCCGCCGCCCATGCCGTCGAGCTGGCGCTGATAGGGGTCGGGGCTGCCCAGCACGCGCAGGAAGATCCGGTCGCGCTCGGCCTGTGATGCCGGCAGGTCGTCCTCCTTGAAGAAGGCGCCCTTGCTGGTGCCGCCGCGGATAAAGACCGCCGGGATCTTGTGTCCGGTCATGGCCGCCCCTCCTATTCCGCCGCCTGGGCGAAGACCATGTCGCGGAACACCGCCGGCAGCACGCCGCCGCTTTCCGCGGTGGCCGCCTCGGCCGGCGTGTCCAGGCGGGCGAGAACGGAAGTGGAGGTCGATCGCCCGTCCGGGTAATGCACTGCCAGCGTCAGGGTGCAGCGCGCCGACAGGCCCCGTTCGATGCCCGGGATGTCGAAGGTTTCCGCCCCGGTCAGGTTCAGGGTCTGGCGCGTCTCGCCGGACATGAATTGCAGCGGCAGCACGCCCATGCCGACCAGGTTGGTGCGGTGGATGCGCTCGAAGCTTTCCGCGATGACCGCCCGCACGCCCAACAGCGCCACGCATTTGGCCGCCGTGTCCCGGGACGAGCCGCAGCCGTATTCCTTGCCCGCGATCACCATCAGCCCGACGCCGCGCGACTGGTATTCGACCGCCGCGTCGAACACCGGCATCTGCCGGCCCTCGGGCATCAGCAGGGTGACGCTGCCTTCGCTGCCGGGGATCATCTCGTTGTGCAGGCGGATGTTGGCGAAGCTGGAACGCATGGCGATTTCGTAGTTGCCGCGCCGGGCGCCGTAGGTGTTGAAGTCGGCCGGCCCGACGCCGCGTTCCTGCAGGCACTGCCCGGCGGCGCTGGGCGTCAGGATCGCGCCCGACGGCGAGATGTGGTCGGTCGTGATGGAATCGCCCAGCATCACCAGCGGGCGCAGCCCGGTGAGGTCCGTCGCCGGCGCCGGCGCCGCTTCTACGCCGTCCAGGAAGGGCGGCCGCCTGATATAGGCGCTGGACGCATCCCAGTCGAAGACGGTGCCCTGCCCACCGTCCAGCGCGTCCCAGCCGCCGCTGCCCTTCAGAATGCCGGCATAGGACCGGGTGAACAGGTCCGACGTGACCGCGCGCTGGATGACCTCGGCGATCTCGCGGTCGTCCGGCCAGATGTCCTTGAGATACACCTCCGCGCCATCGGCGTCGGTGCCGATAGGCCCGGCGAAGATGTCGTTGAGGATAGAGCCCGCCAACGCATAGGCCACCACCAGCGGCGGCGACATGATGTAATTGGCGCGGCAGTTGGGGTGGATGCGGCCCCCGAAGTTGCGGTTGCCCGAAAGCACGGCCACACAGGTCAGATCGTTCTGTCCGATCGTCTCGCGAATCGGGTCCGCCAGCGGGCCAGAGGCGCCGTTGCAGGTGGTGCAGCCGAAGCCGACCACGTTGAAGCCCAGTGCGTCCAGGTAACGTTGCAGGCCCGCCTTCTCCAGGTAGGCCGCCACGACCTGGCTGCCGGGGGCGAAGGTGGTCTTGATCCAGGGCTTGACCGACAGCCCGCGTTCGGCGGCGTTCCGCGCCAGCAGCGCCGCGCCGATGACGACGGCGGGGTTGGAGGTGTTGGTGCAACTTGTGATCGCCGCGACGACCACGTCGCCGTCTCCCAGGTCGAACCCGCCGTCGCCGACAGGATGGCGCGAACCGTCCTGCACCGTCGGGAACTCCGCCGCCAGGCTGGTATGCGCGTCCTTGAGCGCAATGCGGTCCTCCGGCCGGCGCGGTCCGGCGATGCTGGGCTCGATGGCGGCCAGATCGATCTCGATCGTTTCGTCGAACCACGGCTCCGGGGCCGCGGCGTCGCGCCACAACCCTTGCGCCCGGGCGCAGACTTCGACCAAGGCCACATGCCCGGCCTCGCGGCCCGACAGGGCCAGATAGTCCAGTGTGTGACCGTCGATGGGAAAGAACACGCAGGTTGCGCCGTATTCCGGCGCCATGTTGGCGATGGTGCAGCGGTCCGCCGCGGTCAGCGCATCGAGACTCTCGCCGCAGAACTCCACGAACTTGGCCACCACGCCCAGGGCGCGTAGCCGCTGGGTGATGGTCAGCACCAGGTCGGTCGCGGTGATCCCGGGTTGCATCCGCCCGGTCAGCCGGACCCCGACCACGTCGGGCACGGGGAACGAGGTCTCGCGGCCCAGCATCGCCATCTCGGCCTCCAGCCCGCCGACGCCCCAGCCGACCACGCCCAGGCCGTTCACCATCGGGGCATGGCTGTCGGTGCCGTAGACGGTGTCGGGGCTGGCCGTGCCGGCGGTAGCGTCGAGCTGATAGATCCGCGCCAGGTATTCGATGTTGATCTGGTGCAGGATGCCCTTGCCGGGCGGGACGACGCGCACGCCTTCGAACGACGACTGGCACCAGTGCAGGAAGCGGAACCGCTCGCGGTTGTTCTTCAGCTCCAGCGCCTCGTTCTCAACCCGCGCGCCGGCCGAGCCGAAATGGAAGGGAACCAGCGAATGGTCGATCACCAGGTCGACCGGCAGGTGCGGGTTGATCGCCTCCGGCGCGGCGCCCCGGGCCTTCGCGGCATCGCGCATCGACGACAGGTCGACCGGCGCCGGGATGCCCAGCAGGTCGTGCAGCAGCACCCGCGACGGCAGAAACGCGACCGGCTCCCCGCGCTTGCGGCCGGCGATCCGTTCGGCGCTCTCCAGGTCGCCCCGCCTCAGCGCGTTTTCCAGAAGCACCCGCAGGCTGTAGGGCAACGTTGCCAGATCGGCACCGAGCCGGGCGCAGCCGGCGGCCAGGTCGATGACCCTGACGGTGTGTCCGTCGGTCTCGACGGTGGTGAGGAGGTCGTCCATGCGTGCGTCCGGTTGGAATCCTGTGCCGTTTTGCGCCGGACTATATCCGTGTTGCACGGCGGTTTGGACGAAAAGAACTCCTCGATCGCGAAGCGACCGCAAACCCGTCTGCACTTCCCTCCGGGACAGATGTGCGGAAGGGCGAAGTGTCCGTAAGCATCACGTCAACGGTCTTGACGCGCGGGCGTGGCGCCGCCGTGCCGGGGGCCAACGGCGCGGGCACTCGACCCCTGGGCTGCGATGTCGGCTGCCGCCAAGCACCAGCGAAAACCGAAGCCTTCGTGTTAGCCGGGTCTTAGGCGATATCGTCTATTCGGTCGCGTTTACGTTCCCGGACCGGAGGTGCGGCCCCATGACTTGCCATCGGCTTCAGCACGAAGTGCGTTCAAACACCACAGACATTGCTCTCAATCTCTACCTCTATACCGCCGACGAAAACTACATCGTCGCCCGCTGGTGTTCGCGGCACGGCGCGTCCCTGGATTTCATTTGGAGTGCCATTCACGCGCTGGAAAAGTACATGAAATGCGCTCTCCTGCTGAACGGCCGCTCGGTGAAGCGCTTTGGGCATGACATCGACAAAGGTTACCGGATGTTGGAAGGCGTCGCGGGCCGCCTGCTACCCGATCGTCTGGAAAGGCCGCCCCGGCTTCACATGGACGAATGGCGCGACGAGACGCCCCGGAAGTTCCTTGCACGACTGTCGCAGCACGGAACAGCGGAGGTCCGGTACAACATTCGAGGCTATGTGCACAGGCGCGCCGACCTTTACAAGCTGGACATGATGGTCTTTTACATTCGTCGTTTGTGCGTTGATCTCAAGAGGCCTGTTTTCGAGGCGCCGGGCGCGATGTGCTACCGGGATCTGCTCGCGAAGAACCCGGAATATGTTCCCCCGCATCTGAGCGCGCCGCTTGCGAAGCTGAAGGCATCCGACCCCCACACGTCGGAGAAGGCCCGGGCGGCATTCAACAACAGCGCTTGGTTTGCACCGGATGACTTCGAACACGAGGCGGAACGGGGCGGGTCTTCGAGCGCAGAGTCGGTCCTTAACCGACGGATGGCAGAGGATCTTAAGTCGGACGACGAAAACCGACAGGCCGTCGGCGTGCAGGTTCGCGCGTGGTTCTTGAAAAACAACTTCGCTGGTCATGTGCTGGAAAAGGAGCTCTGCGCACTGGGTCCGCCATGCGCGAGATCGCCACGCAGGCCGGATATCTGGCTGGTCGACAGGCTGATCGAAGTTCTTGGCAGCTTATCCCGATCGTTGAAGGCCTATCGCCGCTGGGCGAGCGGCTGAAGCAATATGTCCGCGGCGCTGGTGGGGTACGAGACCAGCGCGCGGCACGAACGAGTGCGTTCCACCTGCTAACCCCCGTCAAGGTGGAGCAATCGCGACGTGCTATCCTCTTCGTGCCGCGCGGCACCGCGGGAGACAGTCCTCCCCTCCGGCTGTGCTTCGATGTTCCCGGGGAGATTGCCGACGCTGCAGGAATCGTCTTCAGTGAATTGAAGAAGGATCCGTTGCAATGGAAACGGAACTGACCGGATTTCAGACTGAGATCGTATCCGCCCTGAGAGAATTGACCCTTCAACTGATGTTTATGGCCGCGGGCGTATTCGGCATTGTCGGAGGCTTCGTGGGCACGAGCGAAAAAGCGTTCAGATCAGGCAGGGTCTTGGTGTTGGGTCTCACGTCTTTCGCGCTTAGCGCACTGGCAGGGTACGCCACCCTCGGTGCGATCATTTCATTGCTCGACTACAAAAAAGTCGATCCGTGGAACGGCGTGGTCCTTTGGGGCGGGCTCTTTCAGATCATCCTCTTCGTTTTGGGCGGCCTCCTGTTCGTCGTCTTTGTTTCAAGAAACCTGGGCGATGCGAAGCGCCGCGTTCGTGTTGTTCGGCCTTCTGTTCGCCGTCTTCGCCATAGGCGACCTGATCGCTGGTGACAGATCCGGTTAGAGGAGAAGAAAATGACACTCAAACGGCACTGCATTGCAGGTTTTCTATCGCTTGTGATGCTCGGCGTTCTGCCATCGCCCGCTTCAGCCCAGTTATGGCTAGAGATCAGCAAACAGGATGAATACCTGACGGCGTTGATGGAAGTCGTCGACCGTTGGGAATCCGGCGGCTTGACTCTGGAAAAGCAGTGGGCACAAGAAAGGTTCGATTCGGGACTCAAGCGGATCCAGCGGGCGGTGGACAACGGCGACAAGGGCCTGGAATCCCAGCTTTCGGTGGAAGCGATCACCGTCTGGTGGGATGAACTGCCGGAAAAAGCCGAGTTCAGGCCGACCTCTCGACTCAGCGACGGCGCGCGCGTCATGATCATGGCGTTCTTCATCGATCGGCTGCCGCCTCTCGCAAATACCATCAAGCCGGATCCAGATGCCATCATCGAGACACTGGGCGATGCGCCGTACATCCTGTTGGCGCCATCCCAGCGAGAGGCGCTTCTCGGCGAACGGCGGATGATTGGAGCCACCGCGGTGCAGCGCGGCGGCTTTCGGCTGTTCTCTTTGGGCTGGCCATTCTGCTGCGCCTATGAAAGATCGTAGACCGCTGCGCGCACGTGCGGTCCCTGGCGCGGCACGGCGGGGCCTGTTACGTTTCTGATCAGTAAGCAAAACCGCGCGTCCGAAGCTGGTTTGACAGGTTCCGGTAAAACGACCCTGGACGATGTCCTTGCCGCCTTGCTGGGCGGCGTCGGGCGTCGCCTGCGTCTTTGGCGATGGCTGTTCGGCTTCGCCGCGGCGGTGGTTCTCGCCGTTTTGCTCGCGGTTCCCCCTGGGAATTGGCTGGATTTCTGGGCGGGAACCTACGACCTTGCCACCCTGCTCGGCCATTTGGAGCACACCGTCGCGGGGCCCGGACCGAGCTGGATCATACTTATGGTTTGGCTGGGTGCGACAGGCGGCGCGTATGTGAGGATTGGCCGAAGTCGGAACCCTGACGGACCACCAGTCTTGGGTGTGGCGTTCGTGGTCGTTATTGCCGGCTTTGCCATCGGCAACACGGTCTTTCCCGTGCTCATTCTCTACGTCCTGCTCACCTTTTTCCCAGTCACGGCGCCGGCCGTATTCCATATTCTGGTCCTTTACCTGTATGGACTGGCGTTGATTCTGATCTGGCTGGTCTTGTGGCGCTATTTGCGGCGCAGCCCCTTGCCCTGGCCGGCGCGGATCCTCAGGGTCAGTGGCGCGACCGCGCTGTTCGGCGGGTTCGGGGTGCTATCGACCTCGGGTCTTCTTCCCACCTTTGCCGCCGCCGAGTTCAGCCCGGCCCTTCTTACATCGCTGCTGGCCACCATCTGGGGGCTGGGCACGGCCCTTTATATCTTCCCGGTGGCTGCCGGCGATCGCGATATGGGAAGTACGGCGGAGGCTTCCGTTCCCGACCAGGTGGACACCTCTCCGGATGCGAGCTCCTACATTTCCTCGGCGCGACAACTGTCGATCACCCTGTTCGGCCTGTTGGTCCTGTCGTTCGATTTCGCCTTCTCGCATCTTGGCCGGGTCCAGGACCTCCAGACCACGCGACAGGTTTTCGCGCAGGAGCACGCGGCAACGAGGCTTGAGGCCCTTGCCGACACGGCGGACGACGACGTGTTCGCGCCGGTGCTGCGAGGCTGGCGCGACGCGTTCAAAAGAAGCCGCGCCGCGACGTTCGTCGAAGAGGAGCTGGTGGTTGACCTGACAGACGTCGACGGGATCGGACAGATTTCGCTGACGCTCGTCGATTCGGTGTCGTTCGTCGAAGTAGGCAGATCCGGTTTCGGCGTGTTCCCCGGTGCAACGGTGTTCATTCCGGAGATGCTGCGGGTCGAAGTCCACGGCCGCAGCCGATGGTCCGTCCACGCCGACCTGCCCGTTCCGGACATCCTGGAAGTGATCGCGGAAGATCCCTCGGAGGTGGGCGGCGCGCCCGCCATTCGGGAGTTGTTCCGACAGTACGCGCGTGAACTGGAGCCGTCGCTGGAGTCGTTGGCGGACGTCGCCTTTAGGCGGAAGCTGCAGGAGGCCGGCGACGTCTTAGAACCCGCGGATTTCTACCGCGTGATCGAGCGCGAGTTTCTGGGCCGCGAGTTCAAGGTGCCGACGGTTGACGTCGGTGTCAGTCCGCTGACCGTGATGTGGTGGATCGCACTCATTCTCGTCGCCCTGCTGATCGTTATCCGCAACCGGGTGCGCGCCGTACTGCGTGACCCGACGTTCGGGCGCTCGGAACCCTGGCTGGTCATCGATCGAACCGTCGGTCTGGAAGGCGGCCTGGCGAACCTGTGGCTTTGGTCTGTCCTGTTGAGTCCTTGGCTGGTGGGCACGCTGCTGCTGATGACCGTTTCGGGCGAGACCGTCGCTTCCGGCCTCAGCCAGACGCACCTGTTCGGGTTTGGCCGCATGCTCGCCCTGATCGCGATCCCAATTGCCGGCGGCTGGGTCGCCGCCTCGCTGGTCGCCGCCCTTCTGACGCTGCGCCGGCTGCGCGCCGCGACGGTCGAACCCTCGCCGGAGAAGCACGGCACCCCATAACGGCCCGGTTCTGCCCGGGTAATGGGTGCGGCTTAACCCCGGACCGGTTTAGCACCCGTCAACGACAGGCCCCGCCGGTTTGCGCTAAGCCGCTGTGGTGAACGGTTGGGAGGTGCATCATGGTGTCCCGTTTGCTGCGTGAAATCGGAACTCCGGTCTTGTTCGTGTCCGCGGCCTGTCTTGTCCTGGCTGCCTGCGCCACCGGCGGCGGGGCGCCGACGCCGCCCCCCGTCGCGAAGCTCCGGCCGTGCGACATCGCCGCCGAATCCCAGCTGACCGGCAGGTCACCACCCATTGTCGGCGGCGGCACCTATACCGGCACCACGATCATCATCAACAAGCCCGTTCAGCTCAAGGAGGGCGAGCCCGATCTGATCGTGGTCGCGCGGGACGACTTGGACGTCAACGAGGACATCCTCTTCCCCAAGACCATGACCAAACTCCACGCGCGCTCGCTGAACATCACCCTGATCAGCCTGAACGGGACGGTGACGATCGCGCCTGGGGTCACGATCGGCAGCGGAAAGGCCGCCAAAGGCCCCAGCGGCAGCGACGCCACGTCGGCCGGGTTCGGCGTCGACGGCGGCCACATCAAGATCTACGGCGCCACGATCTTCACCCGGGGCAAGCTGGTCGGCAATGAAGGCGGCGACGGCGGCAAGCATTCCTTTGCCGGCGCCACTTTGAACCTCTCGCGGCTGGGCCCGCAGTCGGCCGGCGACGGCGGCAATGCCGGCAGGAAGACAAGCGACTGGTACACCGTTTTCACGACCGCCTCGCTGTTTGCGGGCTGGCCCACCAGGATCCACGGCGCCGATGGCGGCCCCGACGGCACTGTCCTGATCTACGGCAAACGAAACCAGCCGCCGAAGGCGGACGTGAAACTCGGTGCCGCCGCCGGCGGCAACGGCGGCAGCGGCGGGGAGATCTATGCCAGGGCCTTCCTGCCGCACGCGTTCCTGTCGCCGCGCACCGGCGAAAACGCCTATTCAATTGGCGGCTGGGGCGGAATTGGCGGAACGGTCAGGTTCCACCAGGCGGAGGTGACCAAGAAAGGCTCGGCGACGGCCGGCGACGGCGGCAAGGGTGCGGATGCCGTCGCCCAGGGCGGTGACGGCGAGCATGACGTCACCGGTTTCGGCGCCTACGATGCCGGGAACGGCGTCGCCTCCGGCGGACAGGGCGGGCATCCCGGGATCACGCCCGACATCCCCGAGCCGCAGGGCAAGAAGAGCCGGGGAACGGCGGGACGGCCCGGCGGCGGCGATGCGCTTGCCATGGGCGGGATGGGCGGCAACGGAATCGCGGGCATCTCCAGCGGCGGTTTCTCGGACAGCGCCATGGTCTATGGCGGCCTCAATGGCGCCGGGGTCAGGCCCACCCCCTACGGCAACTGGACCCGGAGGTTTCCGCCGACCGGCGCAAGCGGCGAAATCGGCGGAGCGGGGCCGTCGCTGACGCAGCGTGGCGTACCCTAGTTATCGCGGATCCGGCCGCGTGCGGCCGGCGCACTTGCATTTCCACGATCGCCTCGAAGCCGCCGTAGATCAGGCGCTTGCCGTCGAACGGCGGCCCGCCTTCGCCCGGATGCATGCGCGGGTCGGACATCGCCTTTTCGAAGCCCGCGTCGCGCGCCTCGCGCGACGGCCAGGTGATCCATCCCAGGGTGACGGTTTCGTCCGGCTGGCATTTCACCGCCATCGGAAAAGACGTCACCTCGCCGTCCGGCACCTGCCGGCCCCAGCATTGAACGACCGCCAGCGCGCCGTGCTCCTTGAACACCGTCGCCATCGTTTCGGAATGGGTGCGGAACCTCTCCCTGTTGGCGTCCGGCACGGCCACGGCGAACGCGTCCACATAACTCATGCTGCTCTCCTTCCGGTCCTTTTGGGGCGTTGTCCGAAGCGCAAGATGATAGACCCGAACCGTGACGCTAGGGCATAGAACCGCCATGATCGCGAGACTTTTGATCGCCGCCGCGCTGGCCCTGGTGGCGACGGACGCGCGGACGCAGCCCGTTCCGCCCTGCGCCCCCGGGGTGGCGGCGGTGCCGGCCCCTGCCGGGCTGGGCGCCGAACCGCGCGTGGCTGTCTGGCGCGACGTCACGATCACGGGCGCGGATGCGTGCCTGGGCCTCGAGGCGGGGCCCATGGCCCTGGTGGTCGCCCTTGCCGGGACGTTCGACGGGCAGGCGTCGCGCGAGACGATCGCGGCGCGGATCGGCGCCATTTCGGCCAGCAGGGGCCTTCCCTACTGGTCGACCACCGAGCGGCGCTGGCGCACGCTGATCGACGACACCTTCGCCGTGGAGGATGCGGCCGGGCGCCGCCCCCGGCCCGATTTCTCGGCCGAGGAGGTGTTGAGCGGACGGGCGCTTTATTTCATGCAGGACGACACGCGTTCGACCGGCCTCAACCTCTACCGTATGAGCGCGGCGGCCGCGCCGGGCCGGTTGGTGGTGGGGGTGACCAACCTCACGACCATCCGGTTCACGCTGCTCACCCTGTTCGAGCCGGCTGCCTTGCAGACGGTGCACATCATCGAGCGCACCGCCGCCGGCGCCTGGGCCTATTACGGCCTTTGGGCGGTGCGCGCCGGCGTGGTGGGAGGGTACGAGAAGTCGCTCATCAACCGGCCCGGCTGGCCTATGGCGTGCCGGACGTGAAAGAGGTGATCAACGAGATCCAGGTGGTGCCGCCCGACGCCGAGGGCAGCGCGGTGGACGACATCGTGGTGGTGGAAAAGCTGACGCTGAAGCTCGCCAGCACCCAGGGCGTCAGCCACACCAACTGGCGCGTCCGCTCGGTGAACGGCACCGTCTACCTGTTCGGACGGTCACTGAGCCGCGCCGAGACCCAGCGCGTGGTTGGCATCGCCAAGGACACCGAGGACGTGCGCAAGGTGGTGAACCACGCGGTGGTGCGGGCGAAATAGCTCCTCTCCCTGGAGGGAGAGGGCTTTTTGTACCCTTCTCCCCCGGGGGGAGAAGGTGGCCCGAAGGGCGGATGAGGGGGGTCGGGTGCCGGAAAACAGGGGCCGGCAACACCCTCACCCCAACCCCTCTCCCTCCAGGGAGAGGGGACCTTTCTCAAGCCTCTAAAATCGCCTCGAACCCGCCATAGATCATGCGCTTGCCGTCGAACGGCATTTCGCTCGGCACCATTTTCGGGTGGTCGCTGAGCCGCTCCCAGGCCGGGTCGCGCGCGTCGCGCGACGGCCAGACGATCCAGGAGAAGACCACGGTTTCCTCGGGCTGCAGCTTCACCGCCAGCGGGAACGAGGTGACCTCGCCTTCGGGCACCTGGTCGCCCCAGCATTCGGTGACGGCCAGCGCGCCCTCGCCCTTGAAGATCTCCGCCATCTCCGCGGCATGCGCCCGGTATGTCTCCTTGTCCGCCGTCGCCACCGGGGCGACGAACCCGTCCACATAACTCATGGCTGCTCTCCTCTTCTGGGTGCGCGCGTGCGTCCAAAACACCGGCGATCCACTTGAAGGCGGCCCGGGACACCCCGCACGCTCAACGCGATGATACACTGAATGATGTCGCCCAAGAGCGGCGGCGCGGAAACAAGGAGGACACATGTCCGGCACTCTGGACGGTGGGGAAACCGGGCTGATCGGCGGGCCGGAAAAGCGCGCGATCGAGATCGTTCCCTATCGGCCCGAGTAGCAGAATCAGTTCCGGCGCCACGCCGCACGCATCGCCGACGCGCTGGGCGAAACGGCGCGGCGGATCGAACATATCGGCTCGACAGCGGTCGAAGGCCTCGCCGCGAAACCGATTATCGACATGCTCGTCGTCGTGCCCGACGCTGGCGACGAGGACAGTTATCTGCCGCAGATGCTAGCCGCGGGATACGAACTCCGCGTGCGCGAGCCGGGTTTCGAACAGAACCGCATGTTCCGCACCCCCGAACGCGACGTCCATGTCCATGTCTTCACGGAAGGCGCTGGCGAGATCGACCGCTATCTGTTGTTCCGCGATTTCCTGCGCGAGACCCCGGACGCCCGCAGGCGATACGAAACACTGAAACGTGAGCTTAGCGAGGCGGAGAGGGCGGACATGAACGCGTACGCGTACGCGAAGACGGAGCTCGTTGAAGGAATAACCCTGCGTGACAGGGCAAGGCCTTGAATTGCGTAACCTGCTCTCTGAAACCGCCTACAGCCCAAGCGCGCGTCAAGAACTGGTCCCGCCTTTTTGTTCGCGAACAAGTCCCACGCGAACCAACGATATGGCCTACAAAATAAACTTCGACAAATCCGAATCCGCCGCCAGCGCCGCGACCTGCTCTTCCACGTAATCGGCGTCGATGGTGATCTCCTCGCCGCCGCGGTCGGACGCGGTGAAGCTGATCTCTTCCAGCAGCCGCTCGATCACCGTGTGAAGCCGGCGCGCGCCGATGTTCTCCACGCTTGAGTTGATCTCCGCCGCCAGCCGTGCCAGCGCGTCGATGGCGTCCTCGGTGAAGCTCAGCGTCACCTCTTCCGTTCCCATCAAGGCCACATACTGCCGGATCAGGCTGTTCTCCGGCTCGCGCAGGATGCGCCGGAAGTCCTCTTCCGACAGCGCGCTCAGCTCCACCCGGATCGGCAGGCGGCCCTGCAGTTCGGGCAGCAGGTCCGACGGCTTCGCCAGGTGGAAGGCGCCGGAGGCGATGAAGAGGATATGGTCGGTGCGCACGGGGCCGTGCTTGGTCGCCACCGTGGTGCCTTCGATCAGGGGCAGCAGGTCGCGCTGCACGCCCTCGCGGCTGACGTCGGCGCCGCCGCGGTCCTGCCGCGCGCTGATCTTGTCGATCTCGTCGAGAAAGACGATGCCGTTCTGCTCCACCGCCTCGATCGCCTCGCCGGTCAGCCGGTCCTCGTCCACCAGCTTGTCGCCCTCCTCGTTCACCAGCACCTGGTAGCTCTCCGCCACCGTCATGCGTTTGGGCTTGGTGCGGCCGCCGCCGAACGCCTTGCCGAACATGTCGTTGAGGTTGAGCATGTCCATCTGGGCGCCCGGCATGCCGGGGATGTCCACCGTGGGCAGGCCGAAACCGCCGGTGTCGGCCACCGCGATCTCGATCTCCTTGTCGTCCAGCTCGCCGCTGCGCAGCTTTGCCCGGAAGGCCTGGCGCGTCGACTCGCCGGCATTCTCGCCCACCAGCGCGTCCAGCACCCGGTTCTCCGCCTCCAGCTCGGCCCGCGGCATCACCTCCTTGCGGAGGCGGTCGCGCGCCATGTGGATCGCCGATTCGACAAGGTCGCGCACGATCTGCTCCACGTCGCGGCCGACATAACCCACCTCGGTGAACTTGGTCGCCTCCACCTTGGTGAAGGGCGCCTGGGCCAGCTTCGCCAGGCGGCGCGCGATCTCGGTCTTGCCGACGCCGGTGGGGCCTATCATCAGGATGTTCTTCGGCAGCACCTCCTCGCGCAGCTCCTCGGAAAGCTGCTGGCGGCGCCAGCGGTTCCTCAGCGCGATGGCCGCCGCGCGTTTGGCGTCGTCCTGGCCGACGATGAAACGGTCCAGCTCGGAAACGATCTCGCGGGGGGGAAACTCGGTCATAGGGTCTCGAGGATCAGGTTTTCGTTGGTATAGACGCAGATGCCCGCGGCGATCTGCATGGCCCGGCGCGCGATCGCCTCGGCGTCCATGTCGTCCCGGTCGATGAGCGCGCGCGCCGCGGCCAGCGCGAACGAGCCGCCCGCGCCGATGGCGATCAGCCCGTCTTCGGGCTCCAGCACGTCGCCGGTGCCGGTCAAGATCAAGGACACGTCCTTGTCGACCACCGCCATCATCGCTTCGAGACGCCGGAGGTAGCGGTCGGTGCGCCAGTCCTTGGCCAGCTCCACGCAGGCGCGGGTGAGCTGGGTCGGATACTGCTCCAGCTTGGCTTCCAGCCGCTCGAACAGGGTAAGGGCGTCGGCCGTGGCGCCGGCAAAGCCGACCAGCACCGACCCGTCGGCAAGCGTCCGCACTTTGCGCGCGTTCGCCTTGATCACGGTCTGGCCCATCGAGACCTGGCCGTCGCCGGCCACCACCACTTGGCCCGCCTTGCGGACCGAAAGAATGGTCGTGCCGTGGAAGGGAGCTTCGTTTTGTTCAGACATCGGCGGGTTATGGGCCTTCGAAGGTTGGCCAGTCAATGGCGTCCGGGCAGATGTGGGGTGGTTGCGGGCGAGATCAAGGCCGGCCAAGGGCGGTAACCCCCTCACCCCAACCCCTCTCCCCTCGGGGAGAGGGGCTTTTGGTTCCTTCTCCCCGAGGGGAGAAGGTGGCCCGCAGCCCTGAGGAGGCCGTGGCACACGGCCGTCGCGAAGGGCGGATGAGGGGGTTACCGCTGCTGACCTTTTTCGCCACCGCTGCGCTGGCACTTTCCCGCATGGGCTGATACAAACGCGCCGTTCCAACAGCGGAGAGTGTTATGGGCGACGCACCGGCCGGGCGGACGGCAACCGTCGAACGCAAGACCAAGGAAACCGAGATCCGGGCCACGGTGAACCTGGACGGGACCGGGCGGCACGACGTCGCCACCGGCATCGGCTTCCTGGACCATATGCTGGAACAGCTTTCGCGCCACAGCCTGATCGACCTGTCGCTGCAGGCGCGCGGCGATCTGCACATCGATTTCCACCACACGGTCGAGGATTCCGGCTACGTGGTCGGCGAGGCGGTGGCCAAGGCACTGGGCGACCGGCGCGGCATCACGCGGTACGGCCACGCGCTGATCCCCATGGACGAGACGCTGAGCCGGGTGGCGCTGGACATTTCCGGGCGGCCCTATCTCGTCTGGAAGGTGGAATTCACCCGCGACAAGCTGGGCGAGATGGACACCGAACTGTTCAAGGAATGGTTCCAGGCCTTCGCCCAGTCGGCCGGGGTCACGGTGCACGTGGAGAACCTCTACGGCGAGAACAATCACCACAGGATCGAGTCCTGCTTCAAGGGGCTCGCCCGGGCGCTGCGGCAGGCGACCGCGATCGACATCCGGCAGGAACACAGCGTTCCGTCAACCAAGGGCGTTCTGGGCGGCTCGCTTTAGCCGGTCGGTTTCACCTCTTTAGAAGGGTCAGGGGCAGACGGGACGATGGCCGTAGCGATCATCGATTATGGGTCCGGCAATTTGCGTTCGGCGGCGAAGGCCTTCGAATCGCAGACCGAGCTCGAGATCCAGGTGACGGCCGATGTCGCCAAGGTCGCCGCGGCCGACCATATCGTGCTGCCCGGCGTCGGCGCCTTCGGCGACTGCCGCCGCGGGCTGGACGCCGTCCCCGGCATGGTCGAGACGCTGCAGCGCACGGTGATCGAAGGCGGGCGCCCGTTCCTGGGCATCTGCGTTGGCATGCAGCTGATGGCCGCGCGCGGGCTGGAGCACGGGGTGCACGGCGGTTTTGGCTGGATCGCCGGTGACGTCGTGGCGGTGGAGCCCGACGACCCGGCGCTGAAGGTGCCGCACATGGGCTGGAACGACCTGACCCACGTGGCAGACCATCCGGTGCTGGCGGGCCTGGACCACGGCGCGCACGCCTATTTCGTGCACAGCTATCACATGGTCCCGGCCGACCCGGCCCAGGTGCTGGCGACGGTCGACTATGGCGGGGCGATCACCGCGGTGGTCGGGCGCGACAACATGATCGGCACCCAGTTCCATCCGGAAAAAAGCCAGGCCGCGGGCCTGCGCCTGATCCGCAACTTTGCCCAGTGGAGGCCCTGAAGTGAAGGCGGAGATCCAGATCGTCAGGCCGAAGGAGCTGAACGGACGGCTGCTGGCCGAGCTGGAAGACGCGACCGAGGCGGCCATCGCCGACGGCGGCGGCTTCGGCTGGCTCAAGTCGCCGCCGCGCCAGGTCCAGGAGGCCTACTGGCGGGGCGTGCTTCTGGTGCCCGAACGCACCCTATTCCTGGGGCTGTTGGACGAGGTGGTCGCCGGCTCGGCCCAGCTTGCGCGGCCGACCCGGCAGAACGAGGCGGGCACGGCGTCGTGCCTGCTCACGACCTTCTTCGTCGCGCCCTGGGCGCGCGGCCATGGCCTCGCCCGGGCCCTGGTGCAGGCGGTGGAGGATGCGGCGCGCGAGGATAGCTTCGAGATCCTGAACCTTGACGTGCGTGAAACCCAGGAGGCGGCGATCGCGCTATACGAGTCGATGGGCTTCGAGCGCTGGGGAACCCAGCCGCGTTATGCCAAGGTCAAGGGCGCGTGGATTGCGGGGCACTTTTTCGCCAAGGTGCTGCGCGAGACGGAGGCGACATGATTCTTTATCCGGCAATTGACCTGAAAGACGGGCAGTGCGTGCGGCTGCGCCAGGGGGAAATGGACGCGGCCACGGTGTTCAACGAGAACCCGGCCGACCAGGCGCGGCGCTTCGTCGATGCGGGCGCGCGCTGGTTGCACGTGGTCGACCTGAACGGCGCCTTCGCCGGCGCCTCGGTCAACGGCGCGGCGGTGCGCGCGATCCTGGAGGCGGTGGCGGTGCCGGTGCAGCTTGGCGGCGGCATCCGCACGCTGGCGGATGTGGACGGCTGGCTGTCGGCCGGGGCCAGCCGGGTGGTGCTGGGCACCGCCGCGGTCAAGGACCCGGAGATGGTGACCCGCGCCTGCGAGATGCACCCGCACCGAATCGCGGTGGGCATCGACGCGCGCGGCGGCAAGGTGGCGGTGGAAGGCTGGGCCGAGGCGACGGAGATGAGCGCGGCCGAGCTGGCCGCCCGCTTCGCCGACGCCGGCGTCGCCGCCATCGTCCATACCGACATCGACCGCGACGGCGAGATGCGGGGCCCCAACGTGCCGGCGACCGCGGCGCTGGTGGCGGCGACCGAGATCCCGGTGATCGCCAGCGGCGGGGTGAGCTCGATGATGGACCTGGAGGCGCTGGCTTCCCAGCCCGGCATCGCCGGCGCCATCATCGGCCGGGCGATTTACGACGGGCGCATCCCGCTGGCGGAAGCCTTGGTGCAGTACGGCGCGATCTGATGCTGAAGGTCCGCGTCATCCCGTGCCTGGACGTCAAGGACGGCCGCGTGGTCAAGGGCGTCAACTTCGTCTCGCTGCGCGACGCCGGCGACCCGGTGGAGCAGGCCTCGCTCTACGACAAGGCCGGCGCCGACGAGCTCTGCTTCCTGGACATCATCGCCAGCCACGAGAACCGCGAGACCATCTTCGACGTGGTCGCCCGCACCGCCGAGGCCGCCTTCATGCCGCTGACGGTGGGCGGCGGGGTGCGCACGGCCGACGACATCCGCAAGCTGCTGTTGGCGGGCGCCGACAAGGTCTCGATCAACACCGCGGCGGTGAACCGGCCCGAATTCGTCTCGGAGGCGGCGGAGAAGTTCGGCAACCAGTGCATCGTCGTTGCCATCGACGCCAAGGCGGCGGCGCCCGGCAAATGGGAGGTCTTCACCCACGGCGGGCGCAACCCCACCGGCATCGACGCGATCGACTGGGCGCGCCAGATGACCGAACGCGGCGCCGGCGAGCTGTTGCTGACCTCGATGGACCGGGACGGCACCAAGACCGGCTTCGACAACGAGCTCACCCGCGCGGTCTCCGATGCTGTCAAGGTGCCGGTGATCGCCAGCGGCGGCGTCGGCACCCTGCAGCACCTGGTGGACGGGGTGCGCGACGGCCGCGCCTCGGCGGTGCTGGCCGCTTCGATCTTTCACTTCGGCGAACATTCCATTATGGAGGCCAAGCGCTTCATGGCCGCGGCCGGGCTGCCGATGCGGCTCGACTGAGCCGGCAACGCCGACAGGACACGAGATGAACGACCAATCGAACGCTGACTGCCACACCCTGGAAGAGCTGTTCCGCATCATCCAGTCGCGACGCGGCGGCGAGCCGTCGGAATCCTACACCGCCCGCCTGTTCGAGCGCGGCGTGCCGAAGATCGCGCAAAAGCTGGGCGAGGAGGCGGTGGAGGCCGTGATCGAGGCGGTCGGCGGCAGCGACGAGGACCTGGCCACCGAAAGCGCCGACCTGCTGTATCACCTGCTGGTGCTGTGGGCGGCGCGCGACATCGACCCGGCCGACGTCTGGCGGGCGTTAGAGGAACGCCGGGGCGTTTCCGGCATCAAGGAAAAGGCACAGCGAAAGGGGACGGGCGATGGCCAGCCGGTATGACGACCAGAACGTGTTTGCGAAGATCCTGCGCGGCGAGATCCCGTGCAACAAGGTCTACGAGGACGATTTCGCGCTCGCCTTCCACGACATCAGCCCCCAGACCAAGGTGCACGTGCTGGTGATCCCCAAGGGCTCTTATGTCTCCAGCGACGATTTTTTTGCCGATGCATCAGAGGCGGAGATCGCCGGCTTCATGCGCGCGGTGGGCGCGGTCGCCCGCCAGGTCGGCATCGATGCCGACGGCTACCGCCTGCTGTCGAACCACGGCGACCACGCGCGGCAAGAAGTGCCCCACTTCCACATCCACCTGTTCGGCGGCCAGGAACTCGGCCGGATGATCAAGCCGGCGTAGGGCCGGACGCGCGAACCCCCTTTTGTGTTCCCTTCTCCCCTCGGGGAGAAGGGACCAGAATGCAAGGTCGGCCACCTACTCCGCCGGCGCCACCCTTGCCGGGATCCGCCCGACCATCACCTCGCTGCCCGGTTCCGGATTGCGGGGCACGTTCAGCGCCAGCACCAGCGAGCAGGCGGCCATGCCCGTGCCGGCCAGGAACACCGCGCCCGGCCAGACCAGCCAGACGAAGCCGAAGGCAGCCGGGATCACCACGGCGGCGATGTGGTTGATGGTGAAACCGACGCCGGCGGTGGCCGCGATATCCCTTGGGTCGGCGATCTTGTGGAAGTAGCTCTTGATCGCGATCGCCAGGGCAAAGAAGAAATGGTCGATCACGTAAAGGCTTGCCGCGGCCCACTGGTTCTCCACGAAGGCATAGGCGGTGAAGACGAAGATCAGGCCGACATATTCGAAGACCAGCGCCTTGCGTTCGCCCCACTTGCCGATCAGTTTGCCGATCTTCGCCGCAAACAGCACGTTGAAGCCGTAATTGACCAGGAACAGCATGGAGATCGCCGCGGCGTCGAAGCCGAGCTTCTCCACCATCATGAGCCCGGCGAAGATCAGGAAGATCTGCCGGCGCGCGCCCGACATGAAGGTCAGCGCGTAATAAAGCCAGTAGCGTTTGCGCAGCACCATCTTCTTGTGCTGGGCGTGCTCGCCCTCGAAGCGCGGATAGGCGGCCCAGGCGAAAACCGCGATCGCCACCGTCGCGCCGCCGCCGGCCAGATAGACGATCTCCATGTCGAGCCCGCCCAGCTTCAGCATCGCCCAGATCAGCGCGTAGGCCGCCAGCGAGGCGAAACTGCCGACCACGATCAGCCGGCCCAGCAGAACCGGCGTCTCCGCCTTCGGTCCCCATTGCAGCGCCAGCGACTGCTGCACCGTCTCGAAATAATGGAAGCCGATCGACATGATCGCGGTGGTGACGTAAAGCCCCAGCACCGTGGGGAAGGCGCCGGCGATCGCGGTGCCGATGCCCAGCATCAGCAGCGCCAGGATCGCCAGCACCTGTTCCCGGAACAGGAACAGCAGGAACACCACCGCGAAGGCCAGGAAACCCGGGATCTCGCGCAGGCTTTGAAGAATACCGATCTCCGCCCCGGTGAAGGCCGCGCGTTCCACCGCGAAATTGTTGATCAGCGCCGACCAGGTGGAAAAGGACAGCGGCATGGCGGCGGCCATCAGCAACAGCAGGATCTGGGGACTGCGCCAGTCGATCTGGCCAAGCTTCTTGCGCAAGGGGGTGCTCCGGAAAAACGGGTGGTGCAGGAGCCGCACGATGTCTGTTTAACCCTTCCCAATCCGGCCCCCTGCGATATTCTGCCAAAAACCATCGCCAAACGGACAAAGATGTCCCGACCTCTCCCGCCCAGCGCCCCGGCCCGGCTGGTACGCCCGATCCAGGTCCAGGTGATCGACATGCCGCCCGACCATCACGTCGCCGCGCACCGGCACGACTGGGGCCAGCTCGCCTATGCGTCCGAGGGCGTTTTGTCGGTCACCACCGCGACCGGGACCTGGACCGTGCCGCCCCAGCGCGCGGTCTGGGTGCCGCCCGGCATCGAACACGCCGTCGCCACCCGCTCCGGCGCTGCCTTCCGCAGCCTTTACGTTGAGGCGGAGCTGATCGACGGCCTGCCGGCGGAATGCGCTGTCGTCGCGGTTCCGCCGCTCTTGCGGGAGTTGATCGTCGCCGCGGCCCGGCTGCCGCGGGGCTACGATCGCCAGAGCCCGGGCGGCCGCCTTGCCGCGGTGATCCTGGACCAGCTTCGCGGGCTGGAACCGGTGCCGCTGCACTTGCCGATGCCGGCGGACCCGCGGCTCGCCCGGATCGCCGCGGCGCTGGCCGAGGATCCCGGCGACAACCGGCCGCTGGGCGACTGGGCCGCGGCGGTCGGCGCCAGCGAACGCACGCTGGCCCGCGCCTTTACCCGCGAGACCGGGCTGGGCTTCGGCGCCTGGCGGCAGCGCTTGCGCCTGATGGCGTCCTTGGATCGCCTGATGGCCGGCGAGCCGGTGACCACCGTGGCGCTGGGCTTGGGCTACGCCACGCCCAGCGCGTTCACCGCGATGTTCCGCAAGACCCTGGGCGCACCGCCCTCGGTGTATCTCGGGCGGCGGGATTGACCCTCACGATTACCAAACCCTCATGCTGAGGAGGCGTGCGTCAGCGCGCCGTCTCGAAGCAGGTGGCAGCCTGACGCAAGGTCGTGCCGCGTGCCGCCATGCCCTTCGAGACGGGCCTTCGGCCCTCCTCAGGGTGAGTGTTGCTGTCTCTGCGCTAAGCCACCGCCGCGCTCTGCCGGTAGCTCAGCGCCTCCGCGACATGCGCCCGGCGCACGTCCGGCGCGCCCTCCAGGTCGGCCACCGTGCGCGCCACCCGCATCACCCGGTGATAGCCGCGCGCCGACAGCTTCAGGCGGTCGGCGGCCTCTTCCAGCAGCTTCAGCCCGTCCCGCTCGGGTGTCGCCGCCTCTTCCAGCACCGTGCCGTCGGCTTCGGCGTTGGTGCGGACAGGTCGGTCCGTCGATAAGGACGCATAGCGTTTCGCCTGCCGGGTGCGTGCGGCGGTGACCCGTTCGGCGACGGCCGACGAGGGTTCAGACGGCGGGGCGCCAGCCAGGTCGGCGGGACGCACGCGCGGCACCTCGATCTGGCAGTCGATCCGGTCCAGCAGCGGGCCGGAGATCCGGGACCGGTAGTCGCGGCCACAGCGCGGCGCGCGGGAACACGCGATGTCGGCATCGTCCATGTGGCCGCAGCGGCAAGGGTTCATCGCCGCGATGAGCTGGACCCGGGCCGGGAAGGTCACATGGCTGTTGGCCCGGGCCACCACGGCGCGGCCGCTTTCCAGCGGCTGGCGCAGCGCCTCCAGCACCGGCCGGGCAAATTCCGGCAGCTCGTCCAGAAACAGCACCCCGTTATGGGCGAGCGAGATCTCGCCGGGGCGCACACGGTTTCCGCCGCCCACCAGCGCGGGCATCGAGGCGGAATGATGCGGGTCGCGGAACGGCCGGATCCGGGTCAGCCGCCCGTCGCCCATGGTGCCGGCCAGGCTCTGGATCATCGAAACCTCCAGCGCCTCGCGCGGGTCCATCGGTGGCAGGATGCCGGCCAGCCGGCTCGCCAGCATCGACTTGTCGGCGCCGGGCGGACCCACCATCAGGAGGTTGTGACCGCCGGCCGCGGCGATCTCCAGCACCCGCTTGGCGCTTTCCTGGCCCTTGATGTCGGCAAGGTCGGGCGGCGCCGCGGTGTCGTCGGCCAGCCGCGCCTCGGGTGCGGCAAGGATCTGGTTGCCCTTGAAGTGGTTGACCAGCGCCAGGAGGTCGGGCGCGGCCAGGATCGGCATGTCGCCGGCCCAGACCGCCTCGCCGCCGCACGGGGCCGGACAGATCAGCCCAAGGTCGCGGCCGTTGGCGGCGATCGCCGCCGGCAGCACCCCGGTCACCGGCGCGATCGACCCGTCCAGCGCCATTTCTCCAAGGGAAAGAAACCCGTCGATCTCGACGGCCGGCAGCACGCCCATCGCCACCATCAGGCCGAGCGCGATGGGCAGGTCGAAATGGCTGCCTTCCTTGATCACGTCGGCGGGGGAGAGGTTGACGGTGATGCGTTTGGGCGGCAGCGCCAGGCCGATCGCCGACAGCGCGGCGCGCACCCGCTCGCGGCTTTCGCCGACCGCCTTGTCCGGCAGCCCGACAACCGCGAACCCGTTGATGCCGCCGGAGATCTGCACCTGCACGTCAACCGGCAGCGTGTCGACCCCCTGGAACGCAACCGTCTTGATCCGCGCGACCATGGCCGTCCCCTCCGTCGTTATATGAGGCGATATGAATGGTCTTGCGGCGGTTTTGGAGGCGGCCGGCACCTGAACCCCCTCATCCGGCCCTTCGGGCCACCTTCTCCCCGCCGGGGAGAAGGGAACAAAAAGCACCTCGCCCCATAGGGGAGAGGGGTTGGGGTG
>Ga0209145_1000036_pt1 | contig 47875 bp, 47 predicted proteins | sample WorMetfiPIANOSA2_FD_187396 | JGI IMG/M metagenome (GOLD analysis project Ga0209145, IMG submission 187396) | Marine gutless worms symbiont microbial communities from Max Planck institute for Marine Microbiology, Germany - Olavius filocauda... | ecosystem: Host-associated > Annelida > Digestive... | reverse complement strand
GTGCTTCAGCGCATGGAGAACGAAGGCTTTCGCATCACCCATGTCTACGGGCTGACCGAGGTCTACGGGCCGGCCGTGGTGTGCGAGTGGCAGAAGGAATGGAACGACCTAACCGACGAGGAACGCGCGCAGAAGAAGGCGCGGCAGGGCGTTCCCTGCGCCGTGCTGGAAGATCAGATGGTGGCGGATCCCCAGACCCTGCAGCCGGTCGCCAGGGACGGCAAGCAGCTTGGCGAGGTCTTCATGCGCGGCAACATCGTCATGAAAGGATACCTGAAGAACCCGACGGCCAGTGCCGAGGCGTTCGGCGGCGGCTGGTTCCATACCGGCGATCTCGGCGTCTGGGACCCTGACGGCTATATCGCACTGAAGGACCGGTCCAAGGACATCATCATTTCCGGCGGCGAGAACATATCCACGATCGAGGTCGAGAGCGTTCTTTTCAAACACCCCGCCGTGCTGGAGGCCGCGGTCGTCGCCAAGCCGGACGACAAATGGGGCGAGGTCCCTGCGGCCTTCGTCACCTTGCGGCCGGGCGAATCCGCCAGCCAACAGGACATCATCGAATTCTGCCAGGACAACATGGCGCGCTACAAGTGCCCGCGGGCGATCATCTTCGGAGATCTGCCCAAGACCTCCACCGGCAAAGTCCAGAAGTACGTGCTGCGCGAACGCGCGCGCGAGCATTGATGTCGGATCGTCGGAAGACCGGGGCCTTTCTTCCGTGGGCCGCGTCAGCGTTGGTCCTGTGTCTTGTCGCAGGTGTTTGGCCTTGGAACGCCCCGACCGCGCAGGAGTTAGAAATCCCCGTTCCGGAGCGCCCGATGTACGGCACAGCGCCGCGGGACTCCGACCTGGTCAAGGCCGACGAACAGCGGCTGCAGGCGGCGATCGACCGGGGATATTCCCGCGACCAGGTCTTCAATGCCGCGATCCAGGGCGGCTGGGAGGCGTTCCGGGCGGGAGAACCGGGCATCGCGATACGGCGGTTCAATCAGGCCTGGTTGCTGGATCCGGACAATGGAAATGTCTATTGGGGTTTTGCCGTGGCGATCGAATCCAGGGACGGCAATCTTGAACGGGCCGCGGGGTTTCTGGCCCGGGCACGGAAGCTGATGCCCGACGACGCTGAGTTGATGGTCGACAGCGCACGCCTGCTGGGCCGCATGAGCAAGATCAGCGAGTCGATCGACCTGTACAGGAAAGCGCTGGCGCGGAAGCCCGACATTGCCTCCGCCGACCGGGGTCTGGCCATATCCTATGCCAGGATGGGCGACTTCAGACGCGCGCTGCGGCATGCCGAACGAGCCATAGAGCGGGGCGAGTCCCTGCCCGAACCGTTTCTGGAGGAACTGCGCACGCGGGCGCAATAAGACCCGTCTTGCCGAGGCCGGCTTGGGCGCAGCACCCGGTCGAACGACGCAATGCGGCGCCCTGGCCGCCGCCGGCGCCAGCAGGTTACGGTTCGATTGCTGCCAGGGAGTTCAAGTCCGGCGCCTCAGCGGGCCGGTTCATCCATGCGTTCTATCTGGTCCTTGAGAGCCAGTTTTTGACGTTTTATGGAGGCGACCGTCATCATATCGGGCAACGGGCGACTGATTTCGTCTTCCAGCTCTTTCTCAAGAGCTGCATGTCGGTCCCGAAGCGTATTGATCCGGTCTTTAGCTGTCATATCCAGTTCCCTCCACTTGCTGCAAAAACGGTGGGCGCCGGGATATCGTGTGGGGCCGCATCCCGGCCCAGCACTAGGTGCCGTGAACGCCTAAGCGTGTCACACGGCCGTCATGTTACCCAATATCGCCGGACCTGTCATGTGTTCTGCCGGGCCGGAAGCCGCGCCGAAGGCCTAAAATCCCTACCCTGCTACCGCGCGCTTTCCGGGAATGCGCAGGCGATCAGCCGCTCCACGGCCGCGCGAACCGGCGGTTCCGGGGAAACGCCCAGAAACCGCAGGTAGTCCAGCACATTGCGGCGCGCCAGGCCCGGCCGGTCGGCATCCCGGCCGTCCAGGCCGCCCACCGTATGCAAGACCGCCTGCAGCATCTCCTGCTCCAGCCGTTCAGCTTCCAGCTCCGAATCCTGGAGGGCCTTGCGCAGCGGCGCCGCGGCTTCGGGAAGGACGGAACCGACAGGCTGTTTAAGACGCCGGCGCACCGCCCGCAGCGGCTCAACGATTTCCTGCTGCCAAACACCGGCCTGCCGGATCAGGGTCTCCATGGCCGCGGGCGTCAAACGCACGCCGTAACGCGCTACAAAGCAGCACAGCAACAACAGGTTCACGTCGGCGCCGGACTCGTCCTGCAGACCCAGGCAGGCCTGTTCCGCGCCGTCGCGCCGGTAGGTTTGCAGCGAGAAGTCCCAGAAACTGGGCCCACTGTCATTCATCGCCCAGGCAGATGCCCAGACCGCGTGCGGTTCTGACCAGGGCCCCGTCCGTTTCAACCGCGGCATAGGTGGCGATCGCATCCTCAATGGAAACGTCGACCACTTCGCGGTTGCGCCAGGCGACCATCCGATCGAACTTGCCGTCTGCGATCAAATCGACGGCATGCACCCCGAAGGCGCTGGCAATCAGCCGATCGCGCGGATCCGGCGTGCCGCCGCGCTGGATATGGCCCAGGACTGTCATGCGCACTTCGGCGTCGGTCGCCTGCGCAATCTGCTCGCCCAGATAATGGCCGACACCGCCATAGCGTTTTTGGCCACCATAGTCCTTGCTGACCGTTTCGCCGCTCAACGTGTGCACCGCCTCGGAAACGACCACCAGAGCGAAGCTGCGTCCGGCTTGGCGGATCTCGGCGATCTTGGCCTTTATCGTATCCAGGCTGTACGGGATTTCGGGAATCAGAATGATGTCGGCGCCGCCGGCGATTCCCGCGGCAAGGGCGATGTGCCCGGCGTCCCGACCCATCACCTCCAGGACCATAACCCGGCTGTGGCTGGCCGCCGTCGGCTGCAGCATGTCCAGGGCCTCGCAGGCCACCTGCATGGCCGTATCGTAACCGACGGCGATTTCGGTCGCGCCGACGTCGTTGTCGATGGTTTTCGGCACGCAAACCAGGTTCAACCCGCCCTGTTGGGCCAACCGTCGCAAGATCGCCTGCGACCCGTCGCCGCCGATGCCGATCAGCGCGTCGAGCCCAAGCTCCCGGTAGCCCTCGATGATTTCCTCGGAGCGGTCTTTCACCGTTCCGTCCGGCATCGGATAGGCGAACGGATCGCCCTTGTTGGTCGTTCCAAGGATGGTCCCGCCTTGGCGCAGCAGCGAGCCATCGAACATACCGAGCTCCATTTTTCGAGCTCGGAGCGGGCGTTTAAGCAGTCCGACCGTTCCCTGTTCGATCCCGTAGACCTCCCACCCGTAGCCTATGATGGCCCGTTTCACGACCGCGCGCAGGACGGCATTCAGGCCCGCGCAGTCGCCACCGCTCGTCAAAACGCCGATCCTCATCGCGGTCTTACCCCCGTTCTCCCAATGTCATCTTCGCCTGCCCCGTTGACCCGGCCAAAATGGCAGGCCATAACTTCCGCCGCAATGCGCTTTTGGACTTCACCTGCCGCACGCCTAAGGTAAGAACGCCCGGTTGCCATGGACGAGCAGCAAAAAAAGACCATCGTGCGCCAACTGGAAGCCTTGCGAACCGAACACCGGGATCTCGACGACGTGATCGCCCGGCTGCAGGAAACCCATCCGTTCGATCAACTCCAGGTCAAACGCCTTAAGAAACGCAAGCTTGCGTTACGGGACCTGATTACCAAACTGGAGAACCTTCTGATCCCCGACATCATCGCCTGATCCCCAGGGGATCAGGTCTTCGGCAAGATCCTGTCGCTGCGGCGGGCGGTGTCCGCGGCTGCAAGCGCGTTCTCGGCACGCTCGCCGCGTTCCAGCGCATGCAGACCGATGCCCAGCCTGACCGGGATCGCGCGACCGCGATAGCGGGGCAGTCGACCGGCAAGCCGGTCGGCCAGCGCCTGGATGCGGGGGGCCGCCGCAGCCGGATCGGTTCCGGTCATGATCACGCCGAACACGCCTTCGCCCAGCCGGCCGACCACCTCGCCCGTCTCGCGCCGCTCGGCCAAGACCTGTCCGACCTGGGCCAGAACGGCGGCCCGGGCCTCCATGCCGTCGGCAGCTTCGATCTCGTGCAGGTTCTCTATGGCCAGGACCGCCAGCGTGCTGGTCGCCTGGAAGCGGTCGTCCAGGGACAATGCATGGGCAACCTCACGTTCAAGCGCCCGGCGATTGAGCATGGGCGCCTGGACGTCCTGGTCGGCAAGACTGTTCAGGTAGTCCCGCTGCTGGCGCAGCGTCTCCACCTCGTCCTTGAGTTGGCCGATTTCCTGCATCAGCTGGGCAAGCGCCGCCCGCACGGCGGGCGTCAGTTCGGCTTCGGGAATGCCGTGCACCGACAGCCGGTCCCGGTCGGCAGCGGTCCTGGCGTCCGAACGCCTTTCGCCTTCCGGCGTCCCATCCTCGGACCCGCGCCGGTGCACCGGTTCGACCGGCGCCGTCCTGCGCACGGGGCGCACATCGGAGGGTTCCCCGGGCTTGCGGGGGTCGGGCACCTTGTCGAGATCGTCGAGCTTCATGGCCCTCGCCTCCTGGACGTGCAGCATACTAGCCCGAGTCGCGGCGCCGCCGCGAGGGCTGCTTGCGCAAAGCGCGCGCCCACCTATACTGCCGCGCCTTACTTGCGGGATCGTTTACAGGAGAGGTGCCATGGGCGCGGGCCCGGTCGTCGGAATCATCATGGGCAGCCAGTCGGACTGGCCGACCATGACCCATGCGGCGGAGACCCTGGACCGGCTGGGTGTCGCGCACGAAGTCCGGATCGTGTCCGCCCACCGCACGCCCGAACGCATGCGGATCTATGCCCAGTCGGCGCGGGAACGCGGGCTGAAGGTGATCGTTGCCGGCGCCGGTGGCGCCGCCCACCTTCCGGGCATGACGGCGGCGATGACGCCGTTGCCGGTGTTCGGCGTGCCGATCGAATCGAAGGCGCTCAGCGGGCTGGATTCGCTGTTGTCGATCGCCCAGATGCCGGGCGGCGTGCCGGTCGGCACGCTGGCCATCGGCAAGGCAGGCGCGATCAACGCTGCACTGCTGGCCGCCGCGGTGGTCGCGCTGGAGGATGAGGTCGTGCGCGCGGCGCTGGACGCCTTCCGCGCCGAACAGTCCGCCGCCGTGTCGGAGACGCCGTCCGATCCCTCCACCGGCGATGCCTGACAACGGAATCCTGCCGCCCGGCAGCACCATCGGCGTCCTGGGAACCGGCCAGCTCGGCCGCATGATCGCGATGGCCGCGGCGCAATTGGGTTACAAGTGCCACGTCTTCGGGCCAGAGGACCGGTCGCCGGCGACCCAGGTGGCCGCCACCTTTGCCCAGGCCACCTACGAAGATGAAGACGCGCTGGAGGCCTTCGCACAGGTCGTCAATGTCGTGACGCTGGAATTCGAGAACGTGCCGCTGTCGGCGGTCGAGTTCCTGTCTGCCCGCCGCCCGATGCGGCCCGGCCCCCGCGCGCTGGAGATCGCCCAGGATCGCGCGCTGGAAAAGGAGTTCTTCAACGACATCGGTGTGTCCACGGCGCCCTGGGCGGAAGTGGACGGCGCAAATAGCCTGATCGGCGCCGCGCCCCATATCGGCGCACCGTCGATCCTGAAAAGCGCCCGGCTGGGCTATGACGGCAAGGGCCAGGTTTTCATCGACGGCGACACCCAGCTGGAAGCGGCCTGGCAAGAGATGGGGGCGGCCCGCGGCGTCCTGGAAGGGTTCGTCGCGTTCGAACGCGAGGTATCGGTCATCGTCGCCCGGTCGATGGACGGGACCGTCCTGCCCTACCTGCCAGTGGAAAACCACCACGCCGAAGGGATCCTGCGCCGCACCATCGTGCCTGCGCCGCTGGCCGAGGAAACCGCACTCCAGGCCGAGGAGATTGCGATCCGCGCGGCCAAGGAGCTAGACATTGTGGGCCTCCTGGCGGTGGAGATGTTCGTCACATCAGACGGGACGGTGCTGGCCAACGAAATGGCGCCCCGGCCGCACAATTCCGGCCACTGGACGCTGGACGCCGCCCCGACCAGCCAATTCGAGCAGCTCGTCCGCGCGATCTGCGGCCTGCCGCTAGGCGAGGTGGAACGGTATGCCGACGCCGAAATGGTCAACCTGATTGGCGCCGACGCGGAGGGCTGGCTGACCGTCCTGACCGATCCCGGCGCCCATCTTCACCTCTACGGCAAGGCCGAGGCCAGGCCGGGTCGCAAGATGGGGCACGTCACCCGGCTGAAGCCGAGGGCGGACTAGCCTCGGTCGCCGGGCCTCGCACGGGCCGCTTCCAAGCCAGCCTCTATGCAAGCCACGCCGCCGCGGCCGACCGCAGCCGGGACGCCGGATAGCGCCATTCGGGCGCGATACCGTCGAACCGCAACGGAAACCGCGCCCGCCTGGCGGGCCCCCATGCGGTCTGCTCCAGGCCAACCTCCAGATCCGCCTCACCCAAAGTGGGCTTCGTCCCGTGCTTTGCGACACCCGCCGTCGCCGACAGCAGGTGCGCCGTGCGCGCCAGGGACAGACGCGCGGACAGGACCGTTCCGTCGCTGCGCCGTCTTCTCAGGGCGTGCAGGACGGCCGCGGCAAGCAGACAACCCGTGCCGTGGTCCAGCGCCTGCACGGGCAGCGGGAACGGCTTGCCGCCGCCCTCCCGCGCCATGCCATAGGCCGCAATGCCGCTGCTCATCTGCACCAGGCTGTCAAAGCCACGGCGGCCGGCCCACGGGCCGCTCCAGCCGTAGGCGTCCAGACACACGTCGATCAGGCCGGGGTTTTTCTCGCGCCTCTCCGCCGGACCGTAGCCCAACGCCTCCAGCGCGCCGGGGCGGTAGCCGTGCAACAGCACGTCGGCCCCACCCAGCAGCGTGTCAAAGACAGCCCTGTCTGCATCTTGGGTGAGATCCAAACCGGCGCAGCGCTTGCCCAGCGTGACCTCCGGCGCCGCGGCCGGTTCGTCCCAGCCCGGCGGGTCGATGCGCAGCACATCGGCGCCATAGCCGGCCAGGAACCGGCTGGCGACCGGGCCGGCCAGGATCCGCGTCAGGTCCAGCACCCGCAGACCCGCGAGCGGGCTGGTGGAATCAACAATTGGCGGGTCCGGTTCCACCTCGCCGTTCCGCTGCCAGATCACCAACGGCTCGCCGGCAACCGCGCGGCCTTGCGGGTGGACTGCCCAGTCTTCCACGCTGCGCATGACCGCGGCGCATCCGCCGGCTTCGACAACCGCGCTTTCCAGCGCGTCGGCCTTCCAGCCGGAAACCGTTTGGCCCACCTCAGGCTTGTCGGCCGCACAACCCAGCACGCCCAGGGCCGCGGCCCGGTGTTTCAGCGCATTCGTGTGCAGGCGGATCCAGCCATCTTGCGCACGGTAGTCCCCGGCAATGTCGTCCCAGATGCCGGGCAGCTGCCAGTCGATCGGCTGGATCGTGGTGGCAAACCAGATGGTGGCCAGCCGCTGATCTATGGCGATTGCAGGAACGTCCGATCCGTCGCCGCGTGCGAGCCGCGCAAGCGTCAGGCCAGCCATGCCGATGGTGGCAAACGCCAGGTCGGAGACCGCAAACCAGGACGGCAGAGCGCCCTGGCCTTCCGCGACAAGCGCGCCGGCCAGATCCGCCTCGCCGTCGGGTTCCTCGGCTGCAAAGGCCCGGGCGATCTCGCTGCAAAGTCCGGTCAATGCCATTCAGATACCCTTTTCAGTCCGCCTTGCGCCGGGCATCATAAAGCAAGCCAAACGGAGGCCGGTAAGCCGTGATTCGATCTACGTCGATAATCCTCCTCGCATCGGTCGTCGCGGCCGGCGCGTGCGGTGAACGCGCACTGGCGCAGACCCTGCCCACCGCGATCGACTGTTATCGGGTCGCCACGAACAGTCAGGACATCGACGCCTACATGGCCTGCTTCGCCGACGACGCCCTGATGATCGACGTCAGCCGGGAATTCCGCGGCCGGGAGAAGATCTGCGCCTGGGCCCTGCGCGAGGTCATCCCGCACGGCGACAGCTTCGGCCACCGCAAGATCCTGGAAGGCGACGACGGCTACGCCAAGACCGAAGTCAAATGGCTGTCCTGGGTGGTCCACTACAGCTATTGGTGGGACAAGGACGGCAAGATCACCAAGATGAGCCTGCAATACGCGGATTGACCGCGTGGCATCCGCCAAGCCGTCTCAGGACCGGGAAACCCCGGGACCGAAATGGCGCCGCCGGCGCCGGCCGAGGCCGCGCACGATCCTGAACGGGTTGGGAACGGCGTCCGTCACTGCCTTCAGCCGGCCGCTGAACCGCGGCATGTTCATGACGTTGTCGATGCGCCGGTCCAGGAAGGCCAGCGTGTCCGCAAAGCCCTCGGAATTGTCGTTCAGCCAATAAAGCAGCGTCGAGGAATAGACGCCGGCCAAAAGGCCGCGCTTGCTGTAGAAGCTGAAATCGGTGGCGGTGTCGCCGGCGGCATACCAGATGGCGTCGACCGTCTTGTAGAGGAGCCGGGCACCGGCCACGGCATTGTGCGACAGGGCGAGGACCGCAAGCGCCCGCTGCACCGCCTCGCGGTCCCTGGCATTCTGTTCCAGGCGGATCTGGATGGCCGTCCTGATCCGGTTCCGCATCTTCATCGACGGAAGCTCCATCTCCGCCAGCGCAGCCGTCATCTTGCGGTCGGCCATGCGGGAATGGTGCTCGATCATCTCCACGGCGCTTCCGGAAAACACCCGCGCCACCTCGTCCGCCCCGAGACCGATGTCCTTCGCCCCCTGCAACAAAGCCTTCCGGCCCCAGCCATCGAAGGGGACATGCGGCAGGGCCGCCTCCAGAATCCGGTCGCGCAGCGCCTCGGGCCCGGATCTCTCAGCCGGCTTCGGCTTGGCTGTCTGGCTCTGTGCCATCGTTCCTCTCCATCAAGGCGCGGGCCCGATCGGGCAGGCCGTGGCGCACTTCCTCGTCAAACATCAACAGTGACAGGTCGTCCATCCGCTGCGGATAAAGGATCCCGTCCAGGTGGTCGAACTCGTGCTGGATCACCCGGGCGTGAAAACCTTCGGCCTCCATCTCCACCCGCTCGCCGTCCAGGGTAACGCCGCCGTAGCGGACCTTGGCGTGGCGCGGCACCAGCCCGCGCAGGCCGGGAACCGACAGGCAGGCCTCCCAGTCGTAGGCGGTCTCCCCGCCCAGCAGCTTCAGTTCCGGGTTTATCAAGACCGTCAAAGGCACTTCCTGCCCGCCGGCGCCGCCGCGACCATCTCCGACGAAAAACACCAGGATCCTGCGCGAGACATGAACCTGGGGCGCCGCCAGGCCCGTTCCGCCGGCGTCGGACATGGTTTCCACCATATTCGCAACCAGTTGGCGAACGGGCGGGGCGGTCGGGTCTTCCACCGGCTGGGCGACCATGCGAAGGACCGGGTGGCCCATTCGGGCGATTTTGAGGATAGCCATGCCTTAACTGTGGGGTGCCGGACCGCCGCCGTCAAAGCGGCTGTTTTTCCAATGGTTGCAAGGGGCGTCTCCCGGGGGTTCACAGCCCCGGCCGGCCGTGATATAAGCCCGCCACCGTGACGGATCGGGCCGCGGCCCAGCACGCATTCCGACCCAGAAAGGCGATGTAGGCAGTGCAGGTTATTGTACGCGACAACAATGTCGACCAGGCCCTGAGAGCGCTGAAGAAGAAGATGCAGCGCGAGGGCGTGTTCCGGGAAATGAAGCTGCGCAGGGCGTTCGAGAAGCCCTCTGAAAAGCGCGCGCGGGAAAAGGCCGAGGCCGTCCGGCGCTACCGCAAGATGCTGCGCAAGCGCCAGGAGCGCGAAGGCTACTAACCCTTTCCGCCCTCTGCGAGAAGCTGCAAGCGCTTCCGACCACCGTCGGAGGCGCTTTTGCTGTGCCGGCGCGGCGGCCTCGCCAGCCGGCGCACGCTGGCGTCACAGGGACTTGATTTGTGAGAGCGGGCTGGCTTCCCGAAAATCGTCGACATGTTTGGACGAACCCTCGCCATCGGCGGGGCCATGCTAGCATTTGCAGGCCTGGCCCACGCCTCGCCCAGTCACTGGAAATACGAGTGGCCGAAGACCGATTTCGACAAGGCATCGGTTTCGTTCGACGAGATCCGATCGGGCGGCCCGCCGAAGGACGGAATCCCGCCGATCGACGACCCCGTCTTCAAGCAGGTCGGCGAAGTCGAGGATCTGCCGCCGCAGGAGCCTGTGATCGGCGTGATCCTGAACGGCGAGGCCAAGGCCTATCCGCTGCGAATCCTGATGTGGCACGAGATCGTCAACGACGAGGTGGGCGGCGTGCCGGTTTCGGTTACCTTCTGTCCGCTGTGCAACGCCGCCATCGTGTTCGACAGCCGGCTCGGGCCCAGGGTGCTGGATTTCGGGACGACCGGAAAACTGCGGTATTCGGACCTTGTCATGTACGACCGGCAGACCGAAAGCTGGTGGCAGCAGTTCATGGGCGAGGCCATTGTCGGCGAACTGACCGGCTCGCGGCTGAAGGTCGTGCCGGCGCGGCTGGAGAGCTTCGAGAAATTTCGCGACCGCGCCCCGGAAGGCTTGGTCCAGGTGCCCACCAATCCCAGGATGCGGGCTTACGGCCAGAACCCCTATGTCCAGTACGACAGTTCCCGCCGGCCGTTCCTCTATGAGGGCGAGACCCCGGAAGGCATCGCGCCGCTGGACCGGGTGGTCAGCCTGGAGGACAAGGCGGAGGCCTGGGCGCTGGAACTGGTGCGCCAGAAGGGGACGCTGACCACCGAAAGCGGCGTGACCCTTGCCTGGACGGAGGGCCAGGCTTCGGCCCTGGATTCGTCGGTGATCGCCAGGGGCAAGGACGTAGGCAACGTTACGGCGACGAAGGACGGCGTGGACGTGCCCTACTTCATCGACTTTGCCTTCGCCTTCCACGCCTTTCGGCCGGAGGCGCCGATCCACTTGCCGGAGTGAGAAAATGCAAACCCCCGCCGTATCCGCGGCGGGGGATCACACGTCCGGAGCCTTGAACAGGCGCGCTGTGATTACAGCATTTCGCCCTTGACCGGCGTGGGTTCCTTGACGGCTTCCCAGTTCTCGCCGACTGCCATCAGGCAGGACATTCCGTTGGGGCGGGTCAGCACGATCGTGAACGTGCCTTTCTCCGATGTGTAGAGTTCGATCAAGCCACCATTGCCGGCAAGCCTGACACCGGTCCGCACTTCCTGGTACCCGGTTTCAAGGCGTTTTTCGATATCGGCGTGGTTGCCGCAGACCATCTGCGCGAACGCTGGCGTTGCGACCACTGAGGCCATGAGGATCGCCCCCACTGTCAGTATTTTCTTCCGCAACATCTCCAGTCTCCTTTCTGGGGCCCTAAAGGCACCTCACATCGGTTGTATGTCCCACCCGTTCTCCCTTGGCTGTTTGGTCCTCTGCACTGGCTTAAAGACGGAACTGAGCCTTTTCCGTAACTTCTACGTTCCTACCAGTTGCGCGTTTACCTTACCGACATGGTGTTAACAAATTCCTTAACAAGCTCTCCGAACTCTCGGTCCTATTCTCGTCTCGCGGGCGTGACGTTTCTGCGATTTACGTCACAATTACAATATTTGGGGTATCGGTTCGCCGGTCAACGTATATATTGTAAAGATCTGTACAACCAATGCCTGAATGTCAGTGAGCCATATCCGCAAAAAAACAGCGCGCCGACTGCGGCGCGCTGCCTTTTGTGACCCGGCGTGAGGGCGATTTCACACCCTGGGCGGGTTCATTCCATCGCCTTTACAACATTCTCGCACATCGCCTTGGCGTCGCCGAACAGCATCATCGTGTTGTCGCGGAAGAACAGCTCGTTCTGAACGCCGGCATAGCCGGTGGCCATGGACCGCTTGACGAACAGCACCGTTTGGGCGTTTTCCACGTCCAGGATCGGCATGCCGTAAATCGGGCTGGCCGGGTCGTTCTTGGCCGCCGGATTGGTGACGTCGTTGGCCCCGATGACGAAGGCGACGTCGGTCTGGGAGAAATCGCGGTTGATTTCCTCAAGCTCGAAAACCTCGTCATAAGGCACGCTCGCCTCGGCCAAGAGGACGTTCATATGACCGGGCATCCGGCCCGCGACCGGATGGATTGCATAGCGTACCTTGACGCCGCCCCCCTTCAGGATGTCTGCCATCTCGCGCAGCGCATGCTGGGCCTGCGCCACCGCCATGCCATATCCCGGGACGATGATCACCGAAGACGCGTTCTGCATGATGAAGGCAGCGTCGTCGGCGGACCCCTGCGTGACGGTTTTGTCGCCGGCCGCGTCGGCGGCCGGACCCGCCTGCTCGCCCCCGAAACCGCCCAGGATCACGTTGAAGATCGAGCGGTTCATGCCCTTGCACATGATGTAACTGAGGATCGCGCCGCTGGACCCGACCAGGGCGCCGGTGATGATCAGCGCCGTGTTGGCCAGGGTGAAGCCGATGCCGCAGGCGGCCCAGCCGGAATAGCTGTTCAGCATCGAGATCACGACCGGCATGTCCGCGCCGCCGATCGGCAGAATCAGCAACAGCCCAAGGGCGAAGGCGGCGAAGACGAGCAGCCAGAACACCAAGGCCTGCTGTTCCAGCGCAAACAGCACCAGCAGCGCGACCAGCGCAATTCCCAGCGCGGCGTTCAGGGGGTGTTGCAGCGGGAAGGTCAAAGGCGCCGACCCGATCAAAGCCTGCAGCTTGCCGAACGCGATCACCGACCCGGTGAAAGTGATGGCGCCGATGGCGGTGCCCAGACCCATCTCTATCAAGCTGGCTCCGGGAATGTCCCCCGGCACGCCGATGCCGTAGGCCTCGGGCTTGTAGAAGGCCGCCGCCGCCACGAACACTGCGGCGAGGCCGACCAGGCTATGGAACGCCGCCACAAGCTGCGGCAGGGCGGTCATCTGGATCCTCAAGGCGATCACGGTGCCAATCGAGCCGCCGATCACGATGCCGGCCAGGATCAGGGCATAGCTCAGCACGCCGGGCGCAGCCAGCGTCGTGGCAATCGCGATCAGCATACCCACGATGCCGTAGATATTGCCCATACGCGCCGTCTCCGGCGACGACAGGCCGCGCAGCGCCATGATGAACAGGATGCTGGAAATCAGATAGGCGAAGGCCGCGAAGTCTTCCATGTTGCGCAGATCCTCCGGCCGCTCAGGATTTCGGTTTCTTCTTGAACATCTGCAGCATGCGCTGGGTCACGATGAACCCGCCGAAGATGTTGACGGAGGCCAGCACGACGGCAACAAAACCGAAGATTTTCGAAAGGTTCATGTCGGCAGGGCCCGCAGCGATCAGGGCGCCGACGATGATCACCGACGAAATTGCGTTGGTCACGCCCATCAACGGCGAATGCAGCGCCGGCGTCACGTTCCAGACCACGTAGTAGCCGACGAAACACGCCAGCGCGAAGACCGTGAATAGGGACAGGAACGACATTCCGGTCGCCTGCTCGGCCTGCAGCACGATCTGGTTGACCTGCCCAAGCACCCGTTCGGCTTGAATCGCCAGGCTGTTGGCCTGATTGGCCAACTCGCGTGCGCTGTCGACCAGTTGATCTTTTTCCATTTTCCCCTACTCCCCGGCCTTGTCCGGTGTGGCCGTATCGCTCTCCGGCGCCGCGTCGCCGCCCGCCGCCTCGGCCGGTTCGTCCGCTTCCGGCTTTGCCGCCTTCGGCGCAGCTTTCCGTCTGGCCGGCTTGCGGGCGGCCGGTTTCTCTGCACTTGCCACTGCCTCGGCAACGCGTTCGTTGACCACCGAGCCGTCCTGCGTCACCAGCGACCCGGCGACGATTTCGTCTTCCGTGTCGATCTTCAGGGCGCCAGCATCCTGGTCGATCAGCGGCGTCAGGAAATTGAGCAGATTGCGCGCATAGAGCTGGCTTGCGGCCTGGGACACCCGCGCCGGCACGTTGGCGTGGCCGATGATGGTAACGCCGTGCTTGTGCACGACCTTGCCGAACTCCGACAGCGGACAGTTGCCGCCGCCCTCGACCGCCAGGTCGTTGATCACCGCGCCCGGGCGCATGGTCTTCACCATATCCTCGGTCACCAGGACGGGCGATTTGCGCCCGGGGATCTGGGCCGTCGTGATGACGATGTCCATCTTGGTGACGGTCTCGGCAATCAGCGCCGCCTGTTTCTGCTTGTAGGCGTCGGACATCTCCTTGGCATAGCCGCCCGCGGTCTGGGCCTGCTGGAACTCCTCGTCCTCGACGGCCACGAAGCTGCCGCCCAGGCTTTCCACCTGCTCCTTGGTGTCGGGCCGGACATCGGTCGCCGAAACCACGGCGCCCAGGCGCCTTGCGGTGGCGACCGCCTGCAGACCGGCAACCCCGGCGCCCATAACCAGCACCTTCGCAGGGGCGATGGTTCCCGCCGCCGTCATCATCATCGGCATCACGCGGTGGTATTCGTTCAACGCGTCCAGCACCGCCTTGTAGCCCGCAAGGTTCGCCTGCGAGGACAGGACATCCATCGACTGGGCCCGGGTGATCCGCGGCACCAGCTCCATGGCGAAGGCGGTCACGCCCTGCTTCGCCAGCGCCGTCACCAGCGCCGGCTCGGTCAGCGCCGACATCAGGCTGACCAGAACCTGGCCCTTGGCGAACAGACCGACCTCGTCCGTGCCTTCTGAGGCCAGCATCGGTCGCTGCACCTTCAAGACGACATCCGCACCCTTGACGGTTGCCGCGGCGCCTTTGGCGATCTGGGCGCCCGCCTCCTTGAAGGCGTCGTCGGGAACCGAAGCACCGTCTCCCGCGCCGGCCTCGACCGCCACTTCGGCGCCGAGGTTGCGCAGCTTCTTGACGCTGTCGGGAGAGCCGGCCACCCGGCTTTCATGCGGGCGCCGCTCCTTGAGAATTGCGATTTTCATTGATCCCCCGAGACCGATAAAGAACCCCACGCAACCGATATAGGCCGTCTGGACCTGCACCCAAGAACCCGGCACAGAGAATACACGATGGCCCCCGTGGCACAAGCACCGGCTGGTGCGCCGATGCCACGCATTTCCTTAGTTTTCGCCAACCGGATTGCCGTCTTTGTCAACGGTAATGACGGCCTCGCGCGCCCGGTAGCGGAAGGTCAGCCGGTACCGTCCCGCATCCTCCCCCTCGCCCTTTTCGGTCACTTGGAAGACCAGACCCCGCTGCATCTCGGTCATCAGACGATCGGGCGACAGACCAAGCCGCGCCGCGATGACACTGGCGTCAACAGTGATATCGGGGTTGTCAGACGTCATTCCATAGAGACCGCCGGTCGCCCAAGTCCGGTGGCAGTGCTATCGCCTAACCGCCTTCGAGACAAGCGCGTGGCCGGCGGTGGACCTTGGCCGCATCCCATGCGACGTTCGAACCGCGCGCCTCGGCATCCGGAGTTCCCATGCACGACAGCCTTGCCGGCATCTCCACACTCAAATTCCTGCTGGTCCTCGCGGCAACCGGCGTCGTGGTGGCCGCCGTTGGCGCCGGCGGCCTGTTGGCGCTGGGGCTCGCCCTCGGCCCCGATCTGGCCCTTGCCCACGATGCGGTCATCTTCATGGTCGCGGTCTCGACCGCCTGCATACCCCTCCCCCTCTATTGGATGATCGTCATCCGGGCGCGGGTGCCCCTGGAGGCCCTAGGGTGGCACGGCGCCCCCCGGCGTTACGTGATGCTGGCCGTTGCGGTCGCCTTCGGCTACCTGCTGGCCGGTACGCTGGTCTATCGCGCCGCCGGGCTTGAAGAGGCGCTGGACAGCTATCTGCGAGAAGACTTCATCCAGTATTTCGGCGCCGCCGGGCCGGACCCGCTGCGGATGCTGGCCTTCCTGTTGGTCGTTGGACCGCTGGCGGCGATCGCCGAAGAGCTGTTCTTCCGGGGCTTCATCTTCGGCTGGCTGCGGCGACGCATGCGGGCCTGGACCGCGGCGGGCATCAGCGCAGCGGTTTTCGCCGCCGTGCACTTTCACTTCCTGGTGCCAGGCGGGGTACTGGGCGCTGCGGCCGCCACCGACATATTTGTGACCGGTCTGTTGCTGGCCTGGCTCTACCAGGCCAGCGGCTCGCTGGTCCCGCCGATCGTCATGCATGCCGTGAACAACATGACGATCATCCTTTTCGTGGCCCTCGCGGCTTGACAGGCGCCAGCCCCACCGCCTTCAGGGCCCGTTTCTGACGCCGTTCCAGCGCCTTGACATCGAACGCTCCGATCAGGTCGTGAAACATGTTGTGCCAGTTGATTTCGGCGCGCAGATGCATGAAGACCGAACCCAGCCCGACCGCGGCACGGTCCATCAGCACGAACTCCCGCGGCGGTTCGACGCCGCCCAGCCGTCTCAGCTCCCGGTGCACCCGCCCGGCAACCTGGGCGCCGTAGTGGCCGCTGTCGCTTTCCTGGATCTTCTGGACCTTGTCCTCCATCAGGGGCGCATAGACGAACTCGGCCCAGATATTCAGGGTGTCGATCATTTCCTTCGACATGTCTTTGAAACTCCAGGTCTCGTAGGCGTGCACCGCCAGCGCGTCGTTCTTTTCAGACAGGGCGCGGTACAGATCGATCACCCCCGACACGAAACTGGGCGGGAAAACGCGCACGCACCCGAAATCCAGAAGGTTGATGGTGTGATCGTCGCGCACCGTGTAGTTGCCCAAATGCGGGTCGCCGTGGATCACGCCATATTCGTAGAACGGCACGTACCAGGCGTTGAACATGTTGCGGGCGATCCGGTTTCGGATTTCCTGGTCCGCCGTCTTGAACGCCATCAGGGCGGTCCCGCCCAGCCAGTTCATCGTCAGCAAACGGTCGGTGCACAGGTCAAGCAGGGGCGTCGGAACGTGGACCTCGTCGACCCCGCTCAGCATGGCGCCATACAGCTGCATCTGTTTGGCTTCGCGCAGATAGTCCAGTTCTTCGCGCAACCGCTCCGACAGCTCGGCGTGGATCTGGCGGGTGGAAATGGCATTGTCGTACCGCTCGTAGATCGAAAACACCAGTTTGAGCTGACGCAGATCGGCCTCCACGGCCGATGCCATGTCCGGGTATTGCAGCTTGCAGGCAAGCGGCGTGCCGTCCTTCGCGGTGGCGGCATGCACCTGGCCCAACGACGCCGCGTGCGCCGCGTGCCGTTCGAACGTGCCGAACTTGCGTTGCCATCCCACGCCCAGCTCCGCGGTCATCCGGCGTTTCACGAAGGGCCAGCCCATTGACGGCGCGTTGGCCTGAAGCTGTTTGAGCTCGTCCACATACTCCGCGGGCAGCGCATCGGGGATGGTCGCCAGGATCTGCGCCACCTTCATCAGCGGGCCTTTCAGGCCCCCCAGCGCCGCGCGCAGGTCCTCGGCATGGCGTCCCTTGTCCAGCGACATGCCGAGATAGCGGGACCCCGCAAGCCGCGCGGCAAGCCCGCCCACGGCGCCGCCCACCTGGGCGTACCGCTTGACCCGTCCGGACAGCGAACCGTCGTCCTTCATCTGCTTTCTGGAGCGTCTGCTGGCCCGCTCCCGGGCGCCCTCCATGCCGTCTTTCCTTTTGGTCATCCCACAGTACACCCAGAGATACGGTCGCCCGCCGGGGACGGTTCAGACCGTCAGTGGCCGTTCGCCCGCAGCCAGAACAGAATCCTTTCAGCCGCGCGTTCCCAATGGGCATCCAGCATGATGCCATGGCCGGTATCCGGCAGGATCTCCGCCCGGGTGCCAAGGGTGCGTGCCGTTGACCGCACGAAAGGCGGCGAAATCAGGCTGTCATGCTCCGCGCCCAGCACCAGAACCGGCATGTCGGGGTCAAGGCTGTCGGCAGCCAGACGCAGCGGGTTGTGCATGTCCAGGGTCGCACGCCGGGATTCCTGGCTCATCCTGCCGTAGTGCTGCGCGCGCCGGCTTTTGCAGGTGGCGCGCGAGAACAGAGCGTCGTGCAGGCCGGCCGGCGTCGCAAAGACCGGGCTGATGTTCTGGATCATCGCCAATTCAATCGTCAGGCGGGGGTTCCAGGCCGCCAGCAACAGCGACGGACCCAACAGTCCCCCGGGCGGAACGGAGGCCATCAGCACCAGTCCCGGGGCCGTCTCGCCCATCAGGTGCTCCATGGCGACGAAGCCACCCATGGAGTGGCCCAAAAGCACGGGCGGCGCGGGAAGCTCCGCCACCACGGTCCTGAGGTTCTGCACATAATCCGCGATTCCAAGCTCGTCGAGATCGTCTTCCCCGATGCTGTCGCCATGGCCGCGGAACGACAGCGCGAAGGCGTCGTAGCCATGGCCGGCAAACCAGGGCAGGAAATGCTCGTCCCAGCACCAGGCGCCGGCGAAGGCGCCATGCAGGAACAGCAGCGGCACCGGCCGCCGCGCCCTTCCGGCGGGGCGGCGGTGAAGAACCTCGATGCCGTGCGTCGCCCGTAGCACGCGCCTCCCCCGTGGGCCCGCTATTCGGTCCCCTCAAGCTGGTCGACCAGCCGCTCGATGACCGCCAGACCCTTGTCCCAGAAGGCCGGGTCGGACGCATCCAGGCCGAACGGCGCCAGCAGTTCCTTGTGACGCAGGGTCCCGCCCGCCTTCAACATTTCCAGATAGCGGTCGGCAAATCCCTGCTCTGCTTCCTCGTACAGAGAATACAGGGAATTTACCAGACAGTCGCCGAACGCGTAGGCGTAGACGTAGAACGGCGAATGGATGAAGTGCGGGATATAGGCCCAGTAGAAGCCGTATTCGTCGCCGAACCGCAAGGCCGGTCCCAGGCTTTCGCGTCCCACCTCCATCCAGATCTCGCCAAGCCGATCGACCGAAAGCTCGCCGTTCCGGCGTTCGTCGTGCACCATGCGTTCGAATTCGAAGAAGGCAACCTGACGCACGACCGTGTTCAGCATGTCTTCGACCTTGGCGGCCAGCATGGCCCGGCGCTGGACCGGATCGCGCGTTGCCGCCAGCAGCGCCTGGAACGTCAGCATCTCCCCGAAGACCGACGCGGTCTCTGCCAGCGTCAGCGGTGTATCCGCCATCAGGTATCCCTGCGCGCCGGCCAGCACCTGGTGCACCCCATGTCCCAGCTCGTGGGCCAGGGTCATGACGTCGCGGGTCTTGCCCTGATAGTTGAGCAACAAATAGGGATGGGCGCTGGGAACGGTCGGGTGGGCAAACGCACCGGTGGCCTTGCCCGGCCGGGCCGGCGCATCGATCCAGCCATTATCGAAAAAACGGCTGCCAATGCCGGCCAGATCGGAAGAGAAGGCCGCATAGGCATCCAGCACGGTCCCACGCGCCTCGTCCCAGGGGATCAGGCGATCCTCCTCCGGCAAAGGCGCAAGCCGGTCCCAATAGTCCAGGCGGTCGCCGCCCAGCCACTTGGCCTTCAAGGCATAGTACCGATGGCTCAGCCGCGGATAGGCCCGCTTGACCGAATCGACCAGCGCGTCGACCACTTCGTCCTCGACCAGGTTGGAGAGATTGCGGCCGGATACCGGGCGCTCGAACTTGCGCCATCGGTCCTCGATCTCCTTGTCCTTGGCCAGGGTGTTGGTGATCAGGGCAAAGGTCTGGGTGTGTTCCTTCAGGGTGCGGCCGAGGCTGATGGCCGCCTGCTTGCGCGTGGCGCCATCGTGGTCCGACAGCCGGTCAAGGATTTCGGTTGTCGTCAGCGACTCGTCTCCAAACGGGAACCGCAGCGCCGCCAGCGTCTCGTCGAACAGCCGGTTCCATGCAGCCCGGCCGGTGATCGACTTCTCATGCAGCAGACGTTCCGCCTCGTCGGACAACTGATGCGGCCGCATGACCCGCACGTCCCGCAACCAGGGCCGGTATTTTTGTAGCGCGCTTGACGCATCGATCAGCGCTTCAAGGGCTTCGTCCTCCAGCCGGTTGATCTCCAGAACGAAAAACAAAAGACGAGTCGAGATCGCGTTCACGCGTTCACTTGCCGTTTGGTAGAACCGGCCCGCCTGCGGGTCGCTCATGTCCTTGGAATAGACGAGCTGGGCAAAGCTCATCACCCGGCCAAGCACCTCCTGAATACGCTCATATTCCACGATCGCGTCAGCCAGGGCGTCGCCCGAGAGCGCATCCACCTTGCCTTCGTGGGCGTCTGCGAACCGGCTGGCGGCAGCGTCCGTGTCGCTCAGATCCTGCTCCAGTGCCGGTGCATCCGGGGAGGGATACAGTTCGCTCAGGTCCCATTCCGGCAGGGCGCCGAGGGGGTCGGGTTCGCTCATGGGGCTTTACTCCTTTGCCTGCCGGCCGATATATGGCGTGAGCAAGGCACCTGCAAGCGTCACGATACTAGCCGCTCCGCCGAAGCCAGGGCAGGGAGAAGGACCGCGTGGACTACAGCAAAGTGCAAAACCTGCCGCTGCTATTCTTCGAACGGGCGGCACATTATGGCGATTCGCCGTTTCTTTGGAGCAAGCGGGACGGCGTATGGCAGTCCCTGAGCTGGACAGAGGTCGGAGAGCGCGCTTCCAGGTTTTCCCGTGGGTTGCGGGCGCTGGGTGTGCAGCGAGGGGACCGGGTCGGGCTGGTGGCGGAGAACCGGCCTGAATGGCTGATCGCCGACCTCGCAATCATGGTGGCCGGCGCCGTCACCGTGCCGGCCTATACCACCAACACCGTCAAGGACCACGTCCACATTCTGTCGGACAGCGGCGCGAAGACGGTGATCGTCTCGACCGCCAAGCTGGCCGAGCGGGTGCTGCCGGCGGCGGTTCAATCCGCGTGCGACAGGGTGATCCCGCTGGAGCCGCTGGCCGATGCCCCAGAACAGGGCGTTCAGGTGATTGAATGGACGGACGTGCTGGCCAGGGGCGCGGCGCTGGACGACGACGTCATCGCAGAAGCCGGCCGCGCGCGGCGAGAGGACACCTGTTGCATCATCTACACATCCGGCACAGGCGGCGATCCGCGCGGCGTGATGTTGAGCCACGGCGCGATGATCTGCAACGTCATGGGCGCGCATGACGCACTGGCGGAGCTGCCCGGTTATCGTGAGGGGGGCGAAGTCTTTCTGTCCTTCCTGCCGCTTTCGCACTCCTACGAGCATACCTGCGGACAGTTCTTCCCGATCGCCACTGGGGCGCAGATCTACTATGCCGAAAGCGTCGACAAGCTGGTTGCAAATATCAGCGAAGTGAAGCCGACGATCACGCCTGCGGTGCCGCGCCTCTATGAGACGGTCCGGACGCGCATCCTGCGCGGCGTCGAATCCGCTGGCGGACTGAAGGCGGCCATGTTCCGCAGGGCCGTGGAGCTGGGATCGAAGCACTATCGCGCGCCCGACTCCCTCTCCCTGTTCGAACGGCTGCAGAACGCGATACTGGAACGGCTGGTTCGCCAGAAGGTACGCGATCGTTTCGGCGGGCGTCTCAAGGCGTTTGTCTCCGGCGGCGCGCCGCTCAACTTCGAGGTCGGGCTATTCTTCACGGCGGTCGGACTGAGGGTGATGCAGGGCTACGGTCAGACCGAAGCCGCACCGGTGATCAGCGTGAACCGATACGGCAAGAACAAGCTGGACACCGTCGGCCCGCCGCTGAAGGGCGTGACGGTGAAGATCGCCGATGACGGCGAGATTCTGGTGCGCGGCGAGCTGGTGATGAACGGATACTGGAACCGGCCACAGGAAACCGAACAAACGATCAGGGACGGATGGCTGCACACCGGTGATATTGGCGAGCTGGACGAGGACGGGTACCTGAAGATCACCGACCGGAAGAAAGACATCATCGTCAACTCCGGCGGCGACAATCTCTCGCCGCAGCGGGTCGAGAGCATCCTGACGCTGGCACCGGAAATCGCCCAGGTAATGGTCTATGGCGACAAGCGGCCCTATCTGGTGGCCTTGATCGTCCCGGACGAGGAATTCGTGCTGCAGTGGGCACGCAGCAACAAGAAACCGCACGATCTTGCGCAACTTGTGAATGACGACGCATTCCGAGCGCACCTGCGCCATGTGGTCAACCAGATCAACGAGGGCCTGTCGGTGATTGAGAGGGTGCGCAACTTCGCCCTGATCGCAGAGCCGTTCTCGGTCGAGAACGCCATGCTGACGCCGTCCGTGAAGATTCGTCGGCACATCATCACGCGATACTATGACGGGCAGATAATGGGTCTTTACGGGTCCTGACCGGCTTCAGTAGGCTGGACGTCCTATGATACCGATCCGATGATCTTCGGGTCGCTCTCGAAACCCTCGCCCGACGGAACGAGAATGCAAATGGTCCGCATCTCAGCCTATCTCTTGGCGGCGGGGCTCTGGTTTTCACTCTCCGCCTGCACCGAGCCAACTGTTGCCGTCGATGCCGGCGCCACGGTCGCGGAGGTCCGGGACTTCCAGACCGTCAAAGAGGACGCCCGAATCAAGCTTCAGGTCGCCAGCGTTTTTCTCGACGACCAGGCAGGGTTGTTCAAGAACGTCAATATCGATGTCTACGAATCCAGCGTGATGCTGACCGGTGTGGTGGAGACCGGTGCCGACAAGCTCAGGGCGGTGGAGATCGTCCGGTCCGTGGACGGCGTGCGGACGGTCCTGGACGAGATTCAGGTCACGTCCGACGGCAACTTCCAGCAAACGGCGGAGGACGTGGCGATCGAGACCACCATCAAAATCAGGCTGTTGGACGAAGAGGAGATCAACTCCGTCAACATGCGCTGGCGCTCGGTCAACGGCACCGTCTATCTGTTCGGCCGCGCCCTCAGCGAACAGGAACAACGCGACACCATCGACGTGATCAAGGACGTCAAGGGTGTACGTCGCGTGATAAACCGCCAGTTCATTCGCCCGGCGCCCGGCTGACCTTCGCCCCCGGCTGCACCGCGTGATAGCTCCTGTACCAGTCGACGAACCGCTCGACCCCCTGTTCAAGCGGCGTTGACGGCGTAAAGCCGAAGTCGCGCTGCATCGCATCGATGTCGGCATATGTTCTTGGAACGTCGCCGGGCTGAATCGGCTCCATGATCATTTCCGCCTTGCGGTCCAAGGCGCGCTCGATCAACTGGATCAGGCGCGTGATCCGTTCGGGGTTGTTGTTTCCGATATTGTAGACGCGATGCAGCGCCTGGCCCCCGCTTCCTTCCGGCGGATGGTCCAGACAGGCGATCACGCCCTTGACGATATCGTCGATGTAGGTGAAGTCCCGCTCCATATCCCCGTTGTTGAAGACCCGGATCGGCCGGCCGTGGATGATCGCGTCGGTGAATAGAAACGCCGCCATGTCCGGTCGCCCCCACGGCCCGTAGACCGTGAAGAACCGCAACCCCGTCGCCGGAATGCCGTAAAGGTCGCTGTAGGAGTAACTCATCAATTCGTCGGCACGCTTGGTCGCGCCGTAAAGCGACATTGGCCGGTCGACCCTGTCGTCCACCGAGAACGGCAGCTTCGTATTGCCGCCGTATACCGACGACGACGACGCGTAGACCAGGTGCTTGCAGCCATCCAGGTTCCGGCACAGTTCCAGGATGACGAGATGGCCGATCAGATTGCTGTGCGCATAGATAAACGGGTTCTCCAGCGAGTGGCGCACGCCCGCCTGTGCCGCAAGATGCACCACCCGGTCGATATCGCCGTGGTGCGCAACCACCCCAGCCATCGCATCGCGGTCCGCGATGTCGACCCGGTGAAACGTAAAACCGTCCCGCCCCTCCAGCCCGTCAAGCCGGGCGCGTTTGAGATCCACGGAGTAGTAGTCGTTCAGATTGTCGACACCCACAACCGAGTCGCCGCGATCCAGCAGATGCTGGCAGACATGGTAGCCAATGAAGCCGGCGGCACCGGTAACGAGAACGGTCATCAACGAATTCCTGGATGGTTGCGCGTGGCCAGATTTTCTGGCCACCCTATAGCCCGCCTTGCCGCAAAATGCACCACTGCATCAGCGTTTCAGGCCGAAGGACGCGCGAACCGGTGCGGACGCGAGATACCGCCGTTCTGGCGCCGACACCGGCTTCGGGCTTGAAATTTAGGTCAGTAATGCTACCCTATTAATTATTGGCTGTTGAAGCGGCCGGTGAAGGCCGTACTGTTCGGGTGGGTCGGCGCGAAAGGTGGACGATGGCCGTAACGCAAGTTTCCCTGGACGACAAATACACCCTCGATCGCGGACGCGTCTATTTGACCGGGACACAGGCGCTGGTGCGCCTTCCGATCATGCAACGACAGCGCGACGCAGCCGCAGGTCTTAATACCGGCGGGTTTATCTCCGGGTATCGGGGGTCCCCGCTTGGCGGCGTCGACCAGCAGTTGTGGCGCGCCCAGAACCATCTGGACGCCAATCGGATTCACTTTCAGCCCGGGGTGAACGAGGATCTGGCGGCGACGGCGGTCTGGGGCACCCAGCAGGTCGGGCTGTTCCCCGGCGCATCGGTCGATGGCGTGTTCGCCATGTGGTACGGCAAAGGCCCCGGCGTCGACCGCAGCGGCGACGTCCTGCGGCACGGTAACTTCGCCGGTTCCGCGAAGCATGGCGGCGTCCTTCTGCTGGCCGGCGACGACCATACCTGCAAGTCCTCGACCACGGCGCACCAGACGGAATACGCCTTCATGGACGCCATGATCCCGGTCCTGAACCCGGCAGGCGTGCAGGAGTTCCTGGACCTCGGGCTCTACGGTTTCGCGCTGTCCCGGTATTCCGGCTGCTGGGTGGCCTTCAAGACGATCGCCGAGACGGTCGACACCTCGGCCTCGTGCTACGTCGACCCGAACCGCGTCGACATCCGGACACCGCAGGACTTCGAGATGCCCCCGGGCGGCCTGAATATCCGCTGGCCGGATCCGCCGCTGGAGCAGGAAACGCGGCTGCACGAACACAAGCTTTATGCCGCACTGGCCTTCGCCCGTGCAAACGGCCTGAACCGCACCATCATCGACGGTCCCAAACGCCGCCTGGGCATCGTCACATGCGGCAAGTCCTACCTGGACGTGCGGCAGGCGCTGGAAGACCTTGGCATCACCGAGGCATTCGCCCGCGAGATCGGCATCTCGCTCTACAAGGTCGCCATGACCTGGCCGCTGGAGCGCGAGGGGATGCGGCAGTTCGCGGAGGGCCTGGAAGAGATTCTGGTCGTCGAGGAAAAGCGCGCGCTGATCGAAAACCAGCTCAAGGAGCAGCTCTACAACTGGAGCGCCGACATCAGGCCCAGGGTCATCGGCAAGTTCGACGAAACCGGCCGCTGGCAACTGCCGTCAACCGGCGAACTGACGCCGGCGCGCATCGCCCGCGTGATCGCCGCCCGCATCGCCCGCTTCCACGCTTCGCCGTCAATCGAGGAGCGGCTGAATTTCCTCCAGGCAAAGGAAAAACAGCTTCAGTCGAAAGCCGCGCCGCTGACCCGCATTCCGTATTTCTGCTCCGGCTGTCCGCACAACACCTCGACCCGCGTGCCGGAAGGCAGCCGGGCTTTGGCCGGCATCGGTTGCCACTACATGGCGCAATGGATGGACCGGCGCACCGACACCTTCACCCAGATGGGCGGCGAGGGCGTGCCCTGGGTCGGACAGTCCCCGTTCAGCGAAGAGAAGCACGTCTTCGTCAACCTGGGCGATGGCACCTACTACCATTCCGGCCTGCTGGCGATCCGCCAGGCGATCGCTGCCAAGGTCAACATCACCTACAAGGTTCTCTACAACGATGCCGTCGCCATGACCGGCGGCCAGCCTTTGGACGGTCCGATGACCGTGACCGACGTCGCCCATCAGGTTGCGGGCGAAGGCGCGAAAGAGGTGGTCGTGGTCTCCGACGAGCCGGAGAAATACGGCAGCGGCACCGCGCTTCCGCCCGGCACGGCGATCCACCACCGGGACGACCTGGACAAGGTGCAGCGCCGCCTGCGCGACGTCGAAGGCGTCACCGTGCTGATCTACGACCAGACCTGTGCCGCCGAAAAGCGCAGGCGGCGCAAGCGCGGCCTCTACCCCGACCCGCCCAAGCGGGCCTTCATCAACGAGGCGGTATGCGAAGGCTGCGGCGACTGCTCGGTCAAGTCCAACTGCCTGTCGGTCACCCCGAAGGAGACCGAGTACGGCCGCAAGCGCGCGATCGACCAGTCGTCGTGCAACAAGGACTTCTCCTGCATCAACGGCTTCTGCCCCAGCTTCGTCACCGTGCATGGCGGCCAACCGCGCAAGCGGGCAAGCAGCGAGGCCGACGCCGCCGGGCCGCAGGAGGTGCTGCCCGAACCGGCATTGCCGGATCTGGACCAGCCTTACGGCATCCTGGTTACCGGGATTGGCGGCACCGGCGTCGTCACGTTGGGCGCCCTGATGGCCATGGCCGCCCATATCGAAGGCAAGGGCTGTTCGGTCCTGGACATGGCAGGACTGGCCCAGAAAGGCGGCGCAGTTACCAGCCACATCCGCATCGCGCGCGCGCCCGAAGACATCCATGCCGTGCGCATTGCCGCTGGCGGCGCAAGCCTGCTGTTGGGCTGCGACATCGTCGTTGCGGGCGGTTTCGATGCCCTGTCGAAGACCCAGCAGGGCAAGACGCGCGCCGTCATCAACGGCCAGCAGACGGTGACCGGCGACTTTACCCGCGACCCCGATCTGCCCTTCCCCGACCAGGAACTCAGGCACCTGATCCGCGACGCGGTCGGCGCCCACGCAGCGGACTTCGTCGACGGAACCGCGCTGGCCACCGCCCTGATGGGGGACGCGATTGCCGCCAACATCTTCATGCTGGGCTTTGCCTGGCAGAAAGGTCTGGTGCCGATCGGGCTGGACGCCCTGATACAGGCGATCGAGCTCAACAAGGTCGCGGTGGAGTTCAACACGAACGCCTTCATGTGGGGCCGCCGGGCCACCCACGACCTGGCCGCGATCGAACGCCTGGCCGCGCCGAACCGAAAGCCTTCCGGCGCCATCGCCATCACGCTGGAAGGGATCGTGGAAAAGCGGGTGGATCAGCTGAAGAAGTACCAGGGCCGGGCCTACGCCCGCCGCTACAAGGACCTGGTCGTCGCCGTCCAGCGGGCCGAGGCCCAGAAGATGCGCGGCGAGGACGGCCTGGCGGTGGCGGTGGCGCGGTACTACCACAAGTTGCTGGCCTACAAGGACGAGTACGAGGTCGCGCGCCTGTTTTCGGACGGCACCTTCATGGAGCAGGTCAGGGACCAGTTCGAAGGCGACTTCACGCTCAGGCTCCACCTGGCGCCCCCGATCATCGCACCCAGGGATCCGGAAACCGGCCTTCTGCTCAAGAAGGAGTTCGGGCCCTGGCTGTTGCCGGTCTTCAAGGTCCTGACCCGGCTGAAGTTTCTCCGCGGGACGCCTTTGGACATCTTCGGATACACCCAGGAACGGCGGACCGAACGCCGTCTGATCGCGGAATACGAACGCACGGTTTCCAAGCTCCTTGAGGGCCTGACGCCGGAGAACCATGCCACGGCGGTCGCCCTGGCCTCGGTGCCCGAGCACATTCGCGGCTATGGCCACATCAAGGAACGCCATGCCGCCGAAGCCCGGCAGCACGAGGCGGCGCTTTGGGAGGCCTTCGCCGACCCCGGCCAGCCGCGGGCCGACGCCGCGGAGTAGCCCGCTGCCGCCCGCACCGCGGGCGCGCCCTCAGTCAGGGCCTTACCACTCTTTCACAGCAAGTCCGCGCCGAAAGGAAGTGCCGGCCGCCCCCGGGGGAGGGCGGCCGGCGTTCCGGGCAGTAACAGTTCCGGAGGTAGAGAGGGATCCGGACGGTATGATGGCCCCGAAGGACCCTTCATATTCTGCACTGCCACGGAACCCCTATGGGCGGCAAGGCAGCGATCCAGCGGCCAGAGCTCGGCCACCAGTCTTAATCAGTTATGAATTCTTGTAATACGGATAAGGATATTCGGCAAATACTTTCGTTTAGAATTCAGTAAGCATTTTATATTGAAAAAGTTTCATTTTTTATCAATCAAAGTTAGGTAAAATCTTCATTAAAATGATAATACATCCAGGACGCTGAAATCGAGGCATTTATTCGCCTGAGCCTCTGTTTTCGGACGATCATAAGCAACCCCTTGTTTTTCCTGAAACCCTGTCGAAATCCTGTTGCCGCCCGGCTGATGTTCGGATATGGCATTTACGCATGGCTGCCTTGCAGCGAATGCTTGGGACCAAATGCGGAACAAGAAACGCCCCGTTTTGGCATGACGGGACGAATAAAGAGGTTGGTCCCTGCATCCCTCCATTAATAATCCATACAACCCAGAACCACAGGGAAAGGGTGTCATGAAACTCACATATGCAGGAATTGCCCGCTCATCGATCGCCGCGCTGGCGGTGGTGGCGGCGCTGGGCCTTGGGTCGGTCACCGCCACGGCGGCCGAAAACGCACTCAGGATCGCCAACATGGGCGAGCCCGACACGCTGGATCCCCACAACGCCAGCGGGACTTGGGAAAACCGGATCCTTGGCGATATGTTCCTCGGCCTGACGACGGAAGCCGCCGACGGCAGCGTCATTCCCGGCGCTGCGGAGACCTGGACGGTCAGCGAAGACGGGACGGTCTACACCTTCGCGATCCGCGACCACACCTGGTCAGACGGCACGCCGGTGACGGCGGACGATTTCGTCTTCTCGCTGCGCCGGATCCTGGATCCGCAGACGGCCGCGAAGTACGCCTCGTTGCTGTACCCGATCAAGAACGCCGAGGCCGTCAACACAGGCAAGGCGCCGCTTGAGAACCTCTCGGTCCGCGCGGTCGACGACAAGACGCTGGAAATCACGCTGGAGTCACCGACGCCCTACTTCCTGGCCCAGTTGACCCATTACACGGCCTGGCCGGTGCCCAAACACGCGGTGGAGAAGCATGGCACGGACTGGGTCAAGAAAGAGAACATCGCGTCCAACGGCGCCTACATGCTGGACGAGTACCTGCCGAACACGCACGTCAAGCTGGTCAAGAATCCCAAGTTCTACGACGCGGCGAATGTTGCGATCGACACGCTGTACTTCTACCCGGGTGAAGACCGCGCCCAGGCGCTGAAGCGGTTCCGCGCCGGCGAGGTGGATGTCTCCACGGACTTCGCGTCCGACCAGATCAAGTGGCTGCTGGAGAACATGCCCGATCAGACCCGGATCGCGCCCTATCTCGGCATCTACTACTACGTCATGAACACCGAGAAGGAGCCGTTCACGGATCCGCGGGTGCGCCAGGCCCTGTCCATGGCCATCGACCGCGAGACAATCGTCGACAAGGTGATGAAGACGGGCGAAGTGGCTGCCTTCAGCTTCGTGCCGCCCGGCACCGGCAACTACGGCGAGCCGTCCTACGTCAACTGGAAGGGCATGGGTGCGGACGAACGCGTGGCGAAGGCCCGCGACCTGCTGGCCGAAGCGGGCTACGGTCCGGACAACCCGCTGAAGTTCACCCTGCGCTACAACACCTCGGAGAACCACAAGCGGATCGCCATCGCGGTCAGCTCGATGTGGAAGAAGCTTGGCGTCCAGGCCGAGCTGTTCAACTCCGAGGTCAAGGTCCACTACAACGACCTGCAGGAAGGCGATTTCCAGATCGCCCGTGCCGGGTGGATCGCGGACTATGACGATCCGCAGAACTTCCTGTACCTGCTGGAGACCAAGACCGGTCCGATGAACTACGGCAACTTCTCCAACGCCGACTTCGACGGGCTGATGGAAGAAGCCGCGCGGACCACCGACCTGGACAAGCGGGCCGACCTGCTGGCGCAGGCGGAACGCGTCGCCATGGACGCCCAGGCGAACATTCCGATCTACTACTATGTTTCTAAGAATCTGGTATCGGATCGGGTCGACGGATGGGCGGACAACGCCAAGGACATCCACCGCAGCCGCTGGCTGTCCCTGAAAGACTGATCAATCGACAGTTGCGCGGCAACCGGAACGATAATCCGGTTGCCGCGCCTCTTTTTCTGGTGCTCTAATCGCCGATCGGGGGATTGAGGCGATGCTGTCCTACGCACTCCGACGCCTGCTGGGCGCGGTGCCGACCATGTTCATTATCGTTACGGTCGCGTTCTTTATGATGCGCGCGGCTCCCGGCGGTCCCTTCGATCTGGAGCGCGCGCTGCCGGCAGCCATCGAGAAGAACCTGCTGGCCGCCTACAACCTGGACCAGCCCCTGTGGATGCAGTACCTCCACTATCTGGGCGACGCGGTGCAGGGCAATTTCGGCCCCTCGTTCAAGTATCAGGACTTCACCGTCACCGAGCTGATCCTGATCGGTTTCCCCGCCTCGCTGAAGGTTGGCGGCACTGCCATCGTGCTGGCGGTCCTGATCGGCACCTTCTGCGGCACCATGGCCGCGCTTCGCCAGAATTCCTGGGTCGACTACACGGTCATGGGTTTCGCCATGACCGGGATCGCCATTCCCAATTTCGTGATGGCGCCGCTGCTGACGCTGATCCTGGGTGTCTATCTCAGTCTGCTTCCGGTCGCCGGCTGGGGCGGCGGCAGCTTGGAACATATCGTGCTGCCGGTGGTTGCCCTCGCCTTGCCGCAGATTGCCTATATCTCGCGCCTGACGCGCGGCTCGATGATCGAGGTGCTGAATTCGAACTACATCCGCACGGCCCGGGCCAAGGGCCTGCGCGAAAAGGTCGTCGTCGCGCGTCATGCCCTGCGCGGCGCGCTGTTGCCCGTGGCCAGCTATCTGGGTCCCGCGACCGCCGCGGTGGTGACCGGGTCGGTGGTCATCGAGTCCATCTTCGACATCCCGGGACTGGGCCGGTATTTCGTTCAGGGCGCGCTGAACCGCGACTACACGTTGGTGATGGGCGTGGTGATCTTCTACGCAACCCTGATCATCGTCCTGAACCTGATCGTCGATCTGATCTACAGCCTGCTGGATCCGAAGGTGAGGTACGACTGATGGCCATTCACCTGACCGCCGATTCCGACGCGCTGGCGCCGGTCGCCGAGGTCGAAGGCCGTAGCCTTTGGCAGGACGCGCTGGCCCGTCTGCTGCGCAACAAGGCCGCGGTCGTGTCGATGGTGATCCTGTCCGTGATCGCGTTGATGGCGGTGCTGGCGCCCTATCTCAGCCCGCACGCCTACGACGAAATCTACTGGGATTTCATCACGGCGCCGCCCAACTTCGCACAGTCCCACTGGTTCGGGACCGACCCGAACGGCCGCGACCTGTTCGTGCGCACTCTGTACGGCGCCCGGGTCTCGCTGATGGTGGGGATCGTCGCGACCGGCGTCAGCCTGTTGATCGGGGTGACCTACGGCGCCGTTGCCGGATATGCGGGCGGACGCACCGATCAGATCATGATGGCCGTCGTCGACATCATGTATTCCCTGCCCTTCATGTTCTTCGTCATCATCCTGATGGTTGTCTTCGGGCGGAACATCTTCCTGATCTTCGTCGCCTTGGGCGCGGTGGAGTGGCTGACGATGGCGCGGATCGTCCGCGGACAGACACTGTCGGTCCGCCAGAAGGAGTTCATCGAGGCCGCGCACGCCTCTGGCGTTTCCACCTTCAACATCCTGCGCAAGCACGTCATTCCCAATGTGCTGGGCCCGGTGATCGTCTATGTGACCCTGACAATCCCGCAGGTGATTCTCACAGAAAGCTTCTTGTCGTTCCTGGGCCTCGGCGTCCAGGAGCCGCTGACCAGCTGGGGGGTGCTGATCTCGGAAGGCGCCCGGCAGATGGAAGAGGCACCGTGGCTGTTGATCTTCCCGGCGCTGTTCCTGGGCGCGACGCTGTTCTGCTTCAATTTCATCGGCGACGGTCTGCGCGACGCGCTGGACCCCAAGGACCGCTAGTCCATGGACGCCATCCTCAACGTCCAGGATCTCGATACGCGTTTCTACACCCCTGACGGCGAGGTCGAAGCCGTCAGCGACGTGAATTTCCAGATCGCCGCCGGCGAGAGCGTCGGCGTGGTCGGCGAGAGCGGCTCGGGCAAGTCGCAGCTGTTTCTTTCCATCATGGGACTGCTGGCCAAGAACGGCCGCGCGACCGGCAGCGCGCGCTTCAAGGGCGAGGAGCTGATCGGTATGCCCGCAGCGCAAATGAACAAGGTGCGCGGCGTCAAGGTGTCGATGATCTTTCAGGATCCCATGACCTCGCTCAACCCGTTCCTGCGCGTCTCGCGCCAGCTCACCGAAGTGCTGATGGAACACCAGGGCACGTCCCAGGCCGATGCCCGCCGCCGGGGCATCGAGATGCTGGACATGGTCGGCATTCCGGAGGCCAAGAAACGGTTCGACATGTACCCGCACGAGTTCTCCGGCGGCATGCGCCAGCGCGTGATGATCGCGATGGCCCTGCTGTGCCAGCCGGATCTGCTGATCGCGGACGAACCGACCACGGCGCTGGATGTCACGGTCCAGGCCCAGATCCTCGATCTCATGACCGACCTGAAGCGCGACCTGGACACCGCCATCGTCATCATCACCCACGATCTGGGGGTGGTGGCGGGGCTGTGCGACCGGGTGATGGTGATGTATGGCGGCCGCATCGTCGAGCGCGCGCCGGTCGACGACATCTTCAAACACCCCGCCCACCCCTATACGCTGGGACTGTTGCATTCGATGCCGCGCCTGGACGAGGTTGGCGCATCGGAACTGCCCACCATTCCGGGCCAGCCGCCGAACCTGCAGAACCTGCCGACCGGCTGCGCCTTTCGCGCCCGTTGCGGTTTTGCCCGGGACACTTGCGCAACCGAACTGCCGCCGCTGCGGCCGATCGCGCCGGAACGCGCCAAGTCCTGCCTGCGCGACGACATCGCGGAGCTGGCGGTATGACGGAGCCCATTCTGTCGGTCCGCGACCTGAAGGTGCATTTTCCGATCAGGACCGGCGGGCTGCTGGTCGGCCAATACACGCCGTTGAAGGCGGTCGACGGCGTCAGTTTCGACCTGATGCCGGGCGAGACCCTGGGAATCGTAGGCGAGTCCGGCTGCGGCAAATCCACCCTGGGACGGGCCGTGCTGCAGCTGATCCCGCCGACGGCGGGCCAGGTGGTTTGGCTGGGCGAGAACCTGGTTTCACGCTCGGAGGACGAGTTGCGGCCGAAACGGGCGGAGATGCAGATTATCTTCCAGGATCCGCTGGCCAGTCTGAACCCGCGGATGACTATCGGCGACATCATCGCCGAACCGCTGTTGACCCACACCCCGGGCCTGTCGAAGAAGGACGTCAAGGCGCGGGTCAAGGACATGATGGCGAAGGTCGGCCTGCTGCCGCAGATGATCAACCGTTACCCGCACGAGTTTTCGGGCGGCCAGTGCCAGCGCATCGGCGTCGCCCGGGCGATGCTGCTGAACCCCCGCCTGATCGTGTGCGACGAACCGGTGTCGGCCCTGGACGTTTCGATCCAGGCGCAGATCGTCAACTTGCTGATGCGCCTGCAGAAGGAATTCGGGCTGACCCTGATGTTCATCAGCCATGACCTGTCTGTCGTCCGGCATATCAGCACCCGAATCATGGTTCTGTACCTGGGCCGGATGATGGAGATCGCCGACCGGGACTCGCTCTACCGGGCGCCGCGACATCCCTACACCAAGGCACTGATCTCGGCCGTGCCGATCCCCGACCCTGTGCTGGAACGCGACAAGGAACAGATTGCGCTGCAAGGTGACTTGCCGAGCCCGATCAACCCGCCGTCGGGCTGTGTCTTCCGCACCCGCTGTCCGCTGGCAAGCGAGGTCTGCGCCGCGGAAACGCCGGAGATGGAAGAGGCGGGCCCCGAGCATAGTCTTGCGTGTCATCATTGGCGGGACTAGAACGCCCCTCTCAGATCAGTGCGCGAAAGTCTCAGAACCGTTCCTCGCCATAGGTCCGGTGTTCGTCGGGGAAATCGCGATAGAGCCCGAAGCTGACGCCGGCGACCAGCCGGTTGACGCCGTGATGGGCCGCTTCCGCGGGCTCGGCCCGGCTGGCCACGTGCGAGAACGCGGTTTCCAGTTGCGCCATGTCGCGCGTCTCGATCATCAGGTGGAACTCGCCCAAACCCGGCGGCGCCAGCCCCAGCTTGCGCCGCATCAGGCGGTGCGACTCCACCGCGCCCAATGAGCGGAGATGGTCCATGTACCCGGCCAGCGCCTCAGTGAACGCGGTATCCCGGACGCCCGGCTTCAGGTTGAACCAGATGTGATAGATGTCCATGCGCGCGCCTCCTGTTTCGGGTTTACTGCGCCGGGACTTTAGTCCTGGCCACCTGTCGCCGCAATTCCGCCACACGGGTCTGCAAGCGTGCACGCGATGTCCCGCCTGCTTGCCGCCGTCTCGGTCTTCCTTGCCGCAACTCTCGTCCCCGCCGGGGCCTTGTTTGCCGCGCTGGTCTGGCAACCGCCGACGCCGCACAGCACCGTGACCCGTCTTGCCCACATTGCCGCACCCGCGCGGGCACGCCTGGCGCCCTACTTCCGGCGCGCCGGTCTTGCCTACCCGCCCGCCCGGATCGTTCTGGCGGCCTTCAAGCGCGAGCGGCTCTTGCGTCTTTACGCGGCGCCTGCCGGCGGCGCCCTACGCTACGTCCGCGACTACCGCATCGTCGGTACGTCCGGCAAGCCGGGGCCGAAGCTTGCCGAGGGCGACGGCCAGGTGCCGGAAGGGATCTATCCGGTCGGATATCTCAACCCCAATTCGGCCGTCTATCTGTCGCTGAAGGTGGGTTATCCGAACGCTTTCGACCGGCGGATGGCCGAACGGGATGGACGCAACGGCCTGGGCGGCGACATCATGATCCACGGTCCGACCCGCACCACCCGCGGATGCCTGGCGCTGACCCGCCAGGCGATCGAGGAGGTCTATGTGGCGGTGGCAGATGCGGGCGCGGCCAATACGACGGTGATCATCAGCCCCGTCGATTTCGCGACCGGCCCGCCGCCCAAGACCGGACCCGCATGGACCACGGTGCTTTATCCGCAGATCGCCGCGGCGCTGGCGGCGCTTCCCTCGCCGCTGCAGACCTGGCGCGTGGTAGAGGCAGACGCGCAACCTACCCGGCACTAGCTGGCTCTAAGCTGAGATTAGATCAAGTGGAGCCGCCGATGTTATTGCATCCTGGTGCCCTTCGACTGAACTCAGGACAGAAGTTCGAGACGGCACGATGCTTGCGGTAATGGTTCCCCTCTCCCCGGCGGGGAGAGGGTGGACCGCGGCGCGAGCCGCGGGACGGGTGAGGCGGTTCCGGTGCCGGCCGACATCGTAACCCCCTCATCCGGCCCTTCGGGCCACCTTCTCCCCTATGGGGAGAAGGGAACAAAAGCCGTACCCTAAGCAGAATCGACTCCGACCAAGTCGATCATGCTCTAACTCGCCGACGGCGTCTCCTCCAGGGTTGGCAGGCCCAGATCCGCGGCGTGCTGTTGTTCCTCTTTGGCGAAGGCCGCCAGGCTGTCCTCGCCGGCCGGATCGGGGTTCTTGAGCTCCTCGAGGGCGACCTCGAACTCCTCCCGGTCGGCCAGGTCGCGTAACTTCCCGGTGAGCGCGAGGGAATCGCCGGTGCCGCGCGCCAGCGTCAGCCCGCCGGTCACGACTACCTTCATCGACGTGATGTCGTCGCCGTGGCCGGCCGCCTGCAGCGCATCCACCACCAGCATCTCGATGTTGCCCCTGCTCAGTTCCCGGTAGATGACGTAGGCGCCGACCAGCGCCTTGCCGCGATAATAGGATGCGCTCGTCGATGCGCGCCTCCAGCGCGGCGGACACCTCGTCGAGTTGCCTGATCGTTACGACCACGCTGTCGCCCGCATACGCGCCCGAGCCTTCGGCCTCGAGCTGTTGCACCGCAAGCAGCGTCTGGAGCACGTCCTCGTCCTTCATCTCAAGGCCGTCGTAGGCGGCCACGAAACCGCGGCCGATTTCCGCGATCATCATGTTCAATGCCCGTTCGGTGACGGCCGCCGCGCTGACGACGTTCAGCGTGCAGTACATGGCGGGCACGTCGTCCTCCAGGGCGGCTCGCATCAGTTCGGTCAGCGCGGCCTCCATGAACGGTCCGCCATAGCCGTTGTCAAGGACACCCGTCTGTTCCAGGACAAGGTCCATCGCGACGCAATACTCCTCCGCCATGGCAATGACCGTCGGCTGGATGTGATAGTCGATGGCGGTGTCGACCACGGCCTCCTGAACGCTTTCCAGCGCATCCTTCGCCGTCTGGCAGCCGCCCAACATCAACACGGCCGCTGTTGCCGCAGCCGTTGCCAAAGTCCTGGTACCGTGTCGCATAACGTTTCCTCCCTCTTCTCTTGCCCCGGCCCGCGTGCCTATTTCCCCACGAGAGTTTCGCAGACCGAGCCGTTCCGTTCCATTTCCGATTCGTGGTTGATATCGGATACCGCGCGCAGAATGGCCGCATGCAGGGCGCGGTTCGCCGCCGCGGCCTCGCTGGCCCCCTGCCCCGGCAGCGTGAAAGCCGTCGCCTCGAACTGCTCCAGGGTGGAAAGCCGGTGAACCGACATGCCGATCTTTGCATGGGCGACAAACCGTTCGCTGTCGGGATCGCGGCCGCGCCGTTCCACATCGACCTCGCCCAACAGGATCAGATCCAGGGTTTCGCCCCCCATAGGGGCGTCGCCGGACGCCGACAGCCGTTCCGCCAGGTCGCGCTTGATCCGTCCGATCGCCTCGGAGTCGGACTCGGTTTCCGGCTCCGTCTTGCCACTGCCATCACCGGCGACCGCTTGCCACTGCGGCTTCAGGCGGCGCGAGAAGATTCCGTAATGCTCGTGCAGCGAAACCGTGCGGCAGCCGAAATCCTGCAGCTGGCGCATGGCGATGTTGGTCGCTTCCAGTTCGTTTACGCCGGCATCGTCCGCAACGGTGCCGTCGATCAGATAACGCATGATAACAGCCATGACCGCGCCGCCGCTGGCCGTCTCGTTGACGGCGCGTTCCAGCTTGCCCACGTCCACGCGCGCCTTGACCGTGACCGCACAGCGACCGTCGTCCCCGACGCCCTTGCGCGAGACCTTCGCCTTTCCGATGAAGGCATCCGCCTGCTGGACGAGCGCGCCGTGCCGCGATTCCCGATAGGCCCCGAGCTTTTCAATCGCCTTGCGGACGGCGGCCTTTCTCGCCTCCAGTGCGGCGGCGTCGAGACAGGCTTCGGCCCCGTCGTCCATTTCGGCCTGGCCGCTGCCGGAATAGGTCTTCATGGCGGCCTCGGCCCCCTCCCCAGCGAACAGCGCGAGAGCGACCGGCACGGCGATCACCCACCTAGAGCAGGGCATCATAGTCCACCTTGGCGAAGGCGTCGTACAGCCGGCCCAGCAGCCGCGCGCTGCAGCGCGGTCTGGTCGGGCGCGTCCTTGACGATCTTGTCGCGCGCCTGGCTGACCGACGCGGTCGTCGCCGACCGGCCGATCAGGGTGGCGCAATCGTCGGGATCGGTTTCGAACCCGTAGATCTGCGTGACGGCCAGGTATTCCCGCGACCTCAGGAGGCGGCTGCCCCCTCGCCGTCGGAGAAACGCAGCTTGGCGACCACCGGCACAAGTTTCTTGTCCGCCGAATCGGCGCCAACGGCGATCGACAGTTCGTCTTCGAAATGCGACGCGCCCCTCGGCAGCGACAGATTCAGCGCCACGCGGTCCTCGGCCCGTTCGCCCCAGGCGTTGAGATTGATCGGCGGCAGGACCGGGACGCCGCGCTGGGTCAGGTTCTGGGCAACCGCATTCGCCACCAGCGCGATCAGGCGGCCGCAGTCCTCGTTGGCACATTCCGACGGCATGGTGCAGACGTTCTTGCGTTTCTCCTTTTCCACCTTGCCGTAGCGAAACAGGCGCCGGGCCTCGGGATCGGCAACGATGGTCCCGGTGAACATCATCGGAAAATCGTCCGCCGGCCCACGGTCGTCGGCGAAACCTGCAAGACTGTCGATAGCCTTTCGGCCCGACAGCGCGATCAGGTCCTTGATCCGGGCGTTGTCGTCGCCGCCCGCCGCCTGCCCCGCGTCGACCCGGATCAGCTCCTCGTCCAGCGCGGTGGCGGCAAGTTTCACTTCCCCGGTTCCAATCTCGACCAGAACGGCGCTGGTCCACACCATGAAGTCCCAAAGATCGACCGCATCCGCGGAGGGCCCGCCGCTGGCCACGAAGCCGGCCTCGTAGGTGGGCACCACCACCAGCGCATAGACGGCGTCGAAATGATCAAGAATGTCGGCGATCGTCGGAAACGGGTTGTTCCAATCGGGATCCTTGGCCCGGATCGCCTTCACCACGTCCTCGGACGTGACGGCCGCCGGCTGGTCCGACCAGGCAAAACGCGCGGCCCTGGCATGGGTTTCCAGGGTGATGCCCAGATCCCGGCGCATCCGGGCCAGGCCGCCCGACCGCGCGGTCAGGATCTCCTGGGTCCGCGGCTGCCACGCCCCCTTCACGTGGCCGACGCCGCCATAGAGGATCAGGCTGTCCGCAGCCGCCTGGCCGGCAGGCCAAGCGGCAAGCAGCACGACGGCCGCCGCGATTCCGATCGCGATCCGACGCGCGCGTTTTCGTCCGGCCTCCCGGTGACTTGCCACTGCCCCTCCCCTCGCAGGCGCATCCCGCCCACGATCGCGGTTCCTGCTTCCGATCTTGACGGGGGTGCCGCGCCGACTCTGTGACCAACAGCACAGCCCACCCGCCAGAAACACCTAAACTGCCGTCCCAGGCCCGAGAATAGCCCAAGACTTCTGGCTCGGTTGGGCAACATGGTAGCGCACGGAACGGCAGGCTGGTAAGCCGTCCGGCACATTTCCGCTCGCCCGCTATGCAGGGATGAAGACCCGTATTTGCCGTTCCGGCGTCAATGCGGCACGCTTGGGCCAGAATGGCCGTGTCCCGGACATAGGCCGGTTGGGAACGGTGCTGGCCTGGGCAATTCTGGAGAGGCATAGGGCATGATCGACAGAGCAACGGTGTTGGGATGGGTTCTGGCCGGCGCCTGCCTGGTGGCAGCGGCGCCAGCCCTGGCACAGACCGGGAATGCCGCGATCCCCGTGCTGGTGGCGGGCGAGGACGAGGACCCAACCTCCGTCAAGCGCAGCAGCGACATCTTCAAGCGCGTGCTGGCGGAACTGAAGGCCGGTATGCTGCAATACGGCTTTCGCGTCGTCGACGAGGAGGCCGTGGTCGCCCAACTGGAGTGGAAGGCGCGCGACCGGCGGCCGAAAACCGAACTGATCCAGGCGGCGAAGCTGATGTCAGAGAGCGGCCAGGCCAACACCCGCGTGCGGGCCCTGGTCCTGTTCCGGATCCATGCCGCAACGAAGAACGTCGGCTGGGCGACCAAGATCATGACCCGCATCGACGGCGAGATCTACGACACCGTGACCAACGCCTTCCTCGGCACCTACGAACTGCCGCGCGCCGAGTATCGCGCCGGCCCCGACTGCCACCAGGACGCCGTCTGCGTCTCCGAAACCGTGGGCCAGAAGGCACGCAGCATTGCGACAAGCCTGGGCGTCGCCCTGGCGGAAAAGCTGGACTACCTGCACCGGACGACCGTCTCGGGCGCGGCGGATCAGGACGGCGCAGCGCCGGGCACGGCAACACGGGATTTCGACCTTCTGACGCCCTACACGGTCGCCCTGGTGCATTTCGAAAGCGGCCAGGCGCGGACGATCCTGGACACGATGTCCGAAGAGTTCCGCGGCGTGGAAAGCGTCAGCCTGATCTCCAGGAAGCCCGCCGTCCGCCGGTACGAATACCTGTCGACCGCGAAACCCCACAAGCTGGAACAATGGCTGGCGATCCTGTTGGCGGACATGGGATTCGACGTCGACAGGGACGTGGAAGTCCTGATCGACGGAACCGAGATCACGATCGAGAATCTGCGCGCGGCAGCGGAGGCTCCCGGTGGGGACGGCGGGAAGACCCGGTTCGAATAGACAAAATGGGCGCGTGCCCAGCACGTTCGATCGCTACGACAATTCGCCGATGCGCTCAGGCCGCCGCACCCTGCCCTACGGGCCCACCCGTCAACCATTCGACGCCAATGGGCCCGCTGCCTCGCCCCCGTCGCCGCCACATCCTGGCAAGCATTTTGCATCGTCTGGCGCGGCGACACCGCACCAAGCGAGGCACACGGCGATGGACGGTCCAAAACGGGCGGAAGACGGTATCCGGATGATCGGGCGGATGATCGGCGCGATGACCGATATCCAGGACGAAGGCATTCGCGAAGACCTGGCCAAGGCGCTGCTGATCGTCATAAACGATTGCAATCTTTACGATATTATCGGTTGCACCCGGGACGACGGCCCCCGGGAGATCGCCGGCAAGGCCCGCGCCTTCTTCCACGGAATCACCCGCGAACGGATGCGGGCCTATACCGATACCCGCAGCTACGCCCAGTTGAGTGAACTGACCCCGCATCGCAATTTGCAAAGCGAACAGCAGATCGCAGCCCCGCCCCGGTCGCGCAGACGTACTTCCGTACCGCGCCCGAAAGGTTAGCGCATGCCGAGGGCCGAAAGGTAGGTCTCCAGCAGGGCCTCCTGCTCCTGACGGTCGTTGCTCTCCATTTTCCGAAGCCGGATCACCTGCCGCATCGTCTTGGCATCGAAACCGTCGGCCTTGGCCTCGGCATAGACCTCCCTGATGTCGTCGCTGAGGGCCTTCTTCTCTTCTTCCAATCGTTCGATTCGTTCGATCAGGGAACGCAGACGTTCGCCGGTGATGCCGCCGACTGTGGGCATGGACATGTACCTTTTCTTTGTGGATGGGCCGTCGGGAAAACGGGCGCGACCATACCGGCCCGCCCGTCGCAAGACAATCGGTCGTGTCGGTCTTGGTTAGTGTTTGTGCGCCTCTTTGTAGGCCGCCATCTGCTGTGGCGTCGCCTCGGTCTGATATTGCGCCTTCCAGTCTTCGTAGGGCATCCCGTAGACGATTTCCCGCGCCTGGTCGTAGCTGATATCGAGACCGCGTTCCTCGGCCGCGGCACGGTACCACTTGGACAGACAGTTCCGGCAGAACCCGGACAGGTTCATCAGGTCGATGTTCTGTACATCGGTCCGCTCGCGCAGATGCTGCACCAACGTGCGGAACGCCGCCGCCTCCAGTTCGGTCCGGGTCTGCGGGTCGATCTCCGGTAATTCGGACATTTACGTGCTCTCCTTTCTGTTCTTCGGCCGCCGGCCTTCCGCCGCCGCCGGCGCGCCGGCATCGTCAATCCCGCGCACGGTTTCCGCGATCAGGTAATCGACCACCGCCTGCAGGGCCTCTCTCTCCTCCGCGCCTTGTTCGAGCGCCTTGTTGAAGGTTTCGACCTGCCGATGAGCGCTGGTGCCCCGTCGCAGGATGTCGCGGGCGTTCTCGACCTCGGCCACGCAGTCCAGCGCTTCGGCATCCTCCCGGATCAGGTCGATGATCTCGTCCAACAGTTCCTCGTAGGGCACCAGGCGGCCGATCCCGAAGTCCACCAGCCCCTTGGAATAGCCGTAGCGCTGTGCCAGCCAGCGGTTCTCCTGGATCAGCATGTTGCTGTATTGCCGCCAGCGTTGGTTGTTTCGCCGCAGCCGCCGCAGCATCGAGATGATGCAGGCGTAGAGCGCGGCAACCGTCAGAGTATCGTCGATGCGGGTGCCGATATCGCAGATCCGCATCTCCAGGGTGGGAAAACGCGTATGCGGCCTGATGTCCCACCACAGCTTGGTCGCGTCCTCGAACAGCGCGGCGTCGACCATCACCGCCACATGGCGCTCGTATTCGCCCCAACTCTCGAACCGCTCGGGCAGGCCGGTCCGCGGCAGTTCGTCGAACACCGCCAGCCGATAGCTCATCAGGCCGGTGTTGTTGCCGCGCCAGAACGGCGAGGACGTCGTCAGCGCCAGCAGATGCGGCAGGAAATAGGCGACCTGGTTCAACAGGTCGATCCTGAGATCGTCATCCTCGATCCCCACATGCACGTGCATGCCGCAGATCAGCAGGCGCCGGGCAACGTCCTGCAGGTCCTGGGCCAGGACGTTGTACCGTTCCTTGTCGGTGTGGGTCGCCTTGCGCCAGTCGGCGATCGGGTGGGTGGACGCCGCCATCGGCTCGGCACCGTGCTGGCGCGCCGCCTTGGCAACCGCCAGCCGAAGCACGGAGAGCTTGTCGCGCACTTCCGCGATCGACCGGCACACGGCCGTTCCCACCTCGATCTGGCTGGTCAGGAATTCCGGCACCACATTGCCCACGTCCGGTCCCAGCTCGGCCAGGCAATCCTCGATGATGGCCGGCTGCGCGCCGGTTGCCAGGTCGCGGGTCTGGGGATCGACCAGGTGGTATTCCTCCTCGATCCCGATCGTGAATTTCTGCATCGGACCCGTCACCGGACTACCCGAACAGCGTCCGGGTTGCGGGGTCTGCCAGCACCGCCTCCAGCGCGTCGCCGATGATGGCCGCCCATTCCGCCTGCCCCGCCTGGTCCCGGATCAGATCCTGGCGTATTTCCAACAGAATGTTGGGCAGGCCGGCCGGCAAGGCGTGGGTTTCGACGCTGTAGCCGTAGGGGTCCATGCCCGAATAGGGCTTGTTGTCGCCGAGACCGGCCTTGGTATGCGCCCCGAGCCAGGCCAGCAACGGATCGGCAATCCGGCGGTCACGGTTGCTCAGGACGCCGATATGCCAGGGCCGCTCGTGCCCCGCCATGAAGTGGGTGAAACTGTGGACCGAAATCAGCGCCGGCACGCCCTCGCGCCGCCGCTCGCCGATGACCGCGGCGATCGAGCGATGGTAGGGCTGAAAGATCTCTTTCGTCCGCGCGTCAATCTCCTGGGGCGACAGGGCCCGGTTGCCGGGCACGATGGTCCCGTCGCTGATCTCGCGGATCGAGGTCAGGTCTCCGGTCGGCCGGTTGGGGTCGATCACCAGGCGCGAGTAGCTGCAGAACAGGGCGACCGCATCCAGGCGGGCGCTGAGGCTCTCGGTCACCGCGGAGGCGCCGATATCGTAGGCGATATGCCGACCGCGGTTGGCCGGCTCCAACCCGAGATCGCCCAGCGCCTTGGGGATCCGGTTCGATGCATGGTCGCAGATCAGGACGGCGTGGCTCGATCCACCCGGATTCAGAACGCGATAGGGGGGCGGATCGTCGGGGCCCAGCAGGCCGGCCGACTCCGCGAGAATTGCGGAACTCGTAGCCATTGGCGGCACTATACAGCGCATGGAGGCCGCCGGTGAAGCACGTCATTGCAAGGGGGCCGCACGGCGGGTTACACCGCCGGATATGGGCCTTCCCACATCCGACTTCAACGCCCGAAATCCCGACGCCCTCGCTCTGATAGCCCTTTTCCTCGGCGCCGTGGCGGTGGGCGCGTCCCCGGTCTTCGTCCGTATCTCCGAGCTGGGGCCGTTCGCAACGGCCTTCTACCGTCCGTTCCTGGCGCTGCCGGCCCTGTGGCTGTGGATGCGCCTGGGCGGGCGCCAGGGACCGGTCAGGGGACCCAGGACGCTGCGCGACGTGCTGTTGCTGATGGGCGCCGGCGCCTTTTTCTCGGGCGACCTTGCCTTCTGGCATCTGTCGATCCTGAACACGACCATCGCCAACGCCACCCTGTTCGCCAACATGGCGCCGCTGTTCGTGACGCTTGCGATCTGGGCCATCTGGGGCCAGCGGCCGACCCGGACCTTCGTCGGCGGCATGGCGCTTGCCCTGGCCGGGTCCGCCTGCCTCGGTTTCGGCAGCTTTCGTCTGGCCCCCGACAACCTTCTGGGCGACGGCTACGGCATCGTCACCGCCCTTTTCCTCAGCGCGTACCTGATCGCCGTATCCCGGCTGACGGCGACGTTCACGGTGGCCGCGATCATGACCTGGGGGTCCCTGGGAACCGCCGTGGTGCTGTTGCCGGTGGCGCTGCTGGCCGGCGAGAACATGGTTGCGACCAGCCTGAACGGCTGGCTGATCCTGCTGGCGCTGGCGCTGTTCAGCCATGCCGCCGGCCAGGGACTGATCGCCTATGCGCTGCGACATCTGCCGGCGGCCTTCTCGTCCGTCGGCCTGCTGGCCGAGCCGGTGGCCGCGGCGGCGCTGGCGGCGGTTCTGCTGTCGGAACTGCCAGGTTTGTGGCAGATGGGCGGCGGCATCATCATATTAACGGGTATCGCGATCGCACGCCGGGGCAGCCGATGACGACACCTCCCGCCGAATTGCCGTTGCCGGACAGGCTGTCCGATGCCTTTTCGACCGAGGCGCTGGCCGCCGAGCGCCAGTCGCTGCGGATCAGGATCGTCGCCCTCGTGCTGATCGGACTTGTGATCCTGGTGGTCACACCCTGGCCCTTCAGCCTGTACTACCACGCGCTGCTGCCGCTGTTCGCGCTGACCGGCTATCTGAACTACCGGCTTCGCCAGCGGCACTGGCCGGCTTTGTGGCCGTCCTACCTGATGGTGACGCTGGACGTGATGCTGCTGACATTGGTCCTGCTGGTGCCGAACCCGGCGATCCCGGCGGAAATGAACTGGCCGATCCAGATCCAACTGCGTTTCGGCAACTTCATGTACTTCTATGTCTTCCTGATCGCGCTTGCTTTCACCTACTCTCCCCGGCTTGTGCTGTGGGGTGCGACCGCAGCAGCGGCCAGCTGGTCGGCGGGCGTGGCGCTGATCTATTTTTGCGCCGACACGTTTCGCCCCGACATGGACGACCGATCCGGCGAAATGCTGCAGGCGTTTCTCGATCCCTATTTCGTCGACCGCGGCGTCGCCTTCCAGGAAGTCGTCATTTTCCTGATCATCGCGGCGGCGTTGGCGACATTTGTCTGGCGCACCCGGCGCGTGGCGCAGCGCGAGGCCTGGAGCGAGCGGCAGCGGGCCAGCCTGGCGCGGTACTTCTCGCCGACCGTGGTGGCGTCGCTGGCCGAGTCGTCGGAACCGTTCCGTCAAGGCCGGACCCAGCGGGCCGCGATCCTGTTTGCCGATATCGTCGGATTCACCAGGCACGCGGAATCCCTGTCGTCGGAGGAGACGCTGGATCTGCTGTGCGCCTATCACGGCCGCATGGCCGCAGCCGTGTTCGCCCATGGCGGGACGCTGGACAAGTTCATCGGCGACGGGATGATGGCGACATTCGGGACGCCGGACCCAAGCGACCGGGATGCCGCCGACGCGGTGGCGTGCGCGCGGGCGATCCTCGACGCGGTCGCCGATTGGAACAGTGCGCGCGCCGCGGCGGGACTGGAGCCGGTCGCGGTCGGCGTCGGCGTCCATGTCGGCCCGGTGGTGCTGGGCAATATCGGGGACGCGCGTCGGCTGGAATTCGCGGTCGTCGGCGATACAGTCAACGTTGCCAGCCGGCTGGAGCGGCTGACCCGGACGCTGGAGACGGGTCTTGTTCTGAGCAAGGCGACCGTGGATCTGGTCCGCCGACAGGTTTCAGCCGCGGAGGCCGAGGCGCTGTTGCAGGGCATCGTCGCGGCACCGACCCAGGCGATCCGCGGACGCGACGGCGAACTCGCGGTCTATGCCCTGAGGGCCGCTGCAGCCGCGCGGGGACTCTCTTGATCGCGGGTAGGATCGGAATACCTGTGACTCACCGATCGGCCTGGCCGAGCGGAAACAGTGGTTCGAGACAGAGGAACGGAGCGCCCGTTCCGGAACCGGGAGCGGCACGTGCGAAAAGGCGTTGCTGATCGCGTCGCGACTGATCTGCTGCGGCTGATCGCGGGCGGCGAGTTCAAGGCCGGCGAACGATTGCCGGGCGAGCGACAGCTTGCGGATATGATGAATGTCAGCCGGGTTTCGGTGCGCGCGGCGTTGCAACGGCTGAAGGCACAGGGATTCGTCAGCGCCGTTCAGGGCGGCGGGACGCGTGTCGTTTCCGGCGCCGGGGGCACCGACCCGGCCTTGGCCGAGCTCGTCCGCCTGGACCGCGGGTCGCTCCAGGAACTGGCGGAAATGCGCCTTATCCTGGAGGTCTGGGCCGCACGCCGCGCGGCCGAACACGCCACCGACGCCGATCTCACCGAGATCGACCGGATTCTGGGCGAAATGGAGCGTTGCGAACCGGAAGACGCCGCCAAGGCCGAACTGGACGTCGCCTTTCACCTGGCCGTTGCGAGCGCAGCCGGCAGCATCGTCTATCGCCACCTTCTGTCGCTGATTCGCGCGACGCTGACGGAAATGCTGACCTATCACCGCTATGAGCTCTTCGGGTCGAACTGGGACGACCTGGAAGTGCTGCGCCAGCATCGCGCCATCGCCGCGGCGATCGCCGCGCGCGATCCGCAGGCCGCGGCCGCCGCCATGGAGCATCACCTCGGTTGGGTGTTGCAGCGCTACCGCCAGGCCTGCGGCGACCGACCGCCTTCCCGGCGCTAGCTGGAACGGAAAGTCACGGTTTTTCGACTAAACCTTTGACTGACGACGTGCCATTGTTTCAAAACGCTTTGACCGCCGCCGCCGGCCCGGACCGGCCCTGAACGGGGGCGAACCAGAACAAAGAACCGACCAGGCCGAAGGGGAAAAGCGGGGGGGCAATGAGAAAACGACCGCACACCAAGATCGTCGCCACACTGGGCCCGGCGAGCACCAGTCCGGCAATGATCAAGCAGCTCTTTATGACGGGTGTGGACATGTTCCGGCTGAACTTCAGCCATGGCAGCCATGACGATCACCGAGAACGCTACGAAACGATCCGCGCACTGGAGACGGAAGTCGGCCATCCGATCGCCATTCTAATGGACCTGCAGGGCCCGAAGCTGCGGGTCGGGACGTTTCCGGACGGGTCGGTCACCTTGAAACGGAACGCGTCGTTTCGCCTGGACATGGACAAGACCCAGGGCAGCGAAAAGCGCGTCAGCCTGCCGCACAAGGAGGTTTTCGCCGCCCTGGACAAGGGAACAAACCTGTTGCTGGACGACGGCAAGATCCGGCTGCGCGTTCAGTCCTGCGGCGCCGATTTCGCGGAGACCAAGGTCATGACCGGCGGGCGCCTGTCGGACCGCAAGGGCGTCAACGTGCCAGACGCGGTACTGCCGATCTCCCCGCTGACCGCGAAGGACCGCAAGGACCTTCAATTCGGTCTGGATCTCGGTGTGGACTGGGTGACGTTGTCCTTCGTCCAGCGCCCCGAGGACATAGCCGAAGCGCGCCGGTTGGTCGCCGGCCGCGCGGCGATCATGGCGAAACTGGAAAAACCGGCGGCCATCGACCACCTGGAGCAGATTGTCGAGCTGTCCGACGGGATCATGGTCGCCCGCGGCGATCTTGGTGTCGAACTGCCGCCAGAGAGCGTGCCGGTGCTGCAGAAACGCATCGTGCGCAGCACCCGAGCGGCCGGCAAGCCGGTGGTCGTCGCAACCCAGATGCTGGAATCGATGGTCAACAGCCCGACGCCGACGCGGGCCGAAGCGTCGGACGTGGCAACCGCCGTTTACGAAGGGGCGGACGCGGTGATGCTGTCGGCCGAGAGCGCGGCCGGGCAATACCCGGTCGAGGCGGTGCGCATCATGGACCGCATCATCGGTCAGGTGGAATCCGACGAGAACTATTTCCAGATCCTGGCCAATGCGCGCACCGCGCCGGAGTCCACGGCCGCCGACGCGATCAGCGCGGCCGCCCGGCAGGTGGCGCAAACCCTTTCGGCCAAGGCGATCATGACTTACACAACGTCGGGGTCGACGACCATGCGCGCCTCGCGCGAGCGCCCGTCGGTGCCGATCGTCAGCATGACGCCGGAGCTTTCCACCGCGCGGCGGCTCAGTTGCGTCTGGGGCGTCTATTGCGTGCATTCGCCCGATGCGACGAATTTCGACGACATGACGTCGATCGCCAGCAACCACGCGCTCACCGCCGGCTTCGCCAAGCGCGGCGACCGGGTCATCGTCACCGCCGGCGTCCCGTTCGGCACGCCCGGCGCGACCAACGTCATCCGGATCGCCCGGGTGGACTAGGTCGAGGTTGGTCTAAGTCGAACCACCGGAGCGGCTGCGGCCATATGGTTATGGGATGGTCCGCCCCCTATCGGTTTAGCCGGTAGGATACCGGTTTGCGAAACCCCAAACCCA
>Ga0209145_1000018_pt1 | contig 66860 bp, 65 predicted proteins | sample WorMetfiPIANOSA2_FD_187396 | JGI IMG/M metagenome (GOLD analysis project Ga0209145, IMG submission 187396) | Marine gutless worms symbiont microbial communities from Max Planck institute for Marine Microbiology, Germany - Olavius filocauda... | ecosystem: Host-associated > Annelida > Digestive... | reverse complement strand
AGAGGGGTTGGGGTAAGGGGGTTCGGGTCTCTCACAGATCCAGCACCAGCCCTTCACGCGGCGTGGCGCAGCAGATCAGCGCCTGCCCCGGTTCCGGCGTCGCCAGCGGTTCTTCGACATAGTCGACGGCGCCGGAAACCACGCCCACCGCACAAGTGCCGCAGATACCGGACCGGCAACTATAGGCCGGCGTCAGGCCTTCGGCCTCGGCCAGGTCCAACAGCGAACCGCTGGACGATTTCCAGTCGGCGGTCTTGTCGGCGCGGTCAAAACGCACGGCGACCGGTGCGGCCTCGGTGTCGGCGACCGGCGTCACGGCATCGTCGGGGTCCTTCAGGACCGTCGCCGGACCGAAGAACTCGTAATGGATCCTGTCCTCGGCCACGTTGAGCCCGCGCAGCACGCGATACAGGGTCTGCATGAACGCCCCCGGACCGCACAGATAGAAGTCGTAGTCGCCGAACGGCAACAGGCTGCGCAGGAGATCGACGTCCACGTGGCCCGTGCTGTCGAAGTCGACGCCCGGTCGATCCTGCGCGTCGGGCCGGCTGTAGCGGACATGCGCGGTGACGCCGTCGACCCGTTCGGCGAGGTCGCGCACATGCGGACCGAATGCGTGTTCGCGGCCGTTGCGCGTGCCGTGCACGAACCACACCGGCCGGCCCGCGCCGTCCGCGACGATCTGGTTCAGCATCGCCACCATCGGGGTGATGCCGACACCGGCGGACAGAAGCACCACCGGCCGGTCGCCCGGGGCAAGCGTGAAGCTGCCGCGCGGCGCCGCGGCGTTGAGCCGGCTGCCGGCTTCGACGTTCTCGTGCAGATGCGCCGCGACGAAGCCGTCGGTTTCCCGCTTGACCGAGATGCGGTAGCTCGCGCCGCCCGGCGCGTCGGACAGGGTATAGGTCCTCAACACGGTTTCGTCGCTGCCCGGCAGGTCGACCGACAGCGGCAGGAACTGGCCAGGCCGATAGGCCGGCAGCGGTTTGCCGTCGGCGGGCGCCAGATAGAACGAGCGGATGGTCTCACTCTCCTCGACGATCTTTTCGACGATCAGGGTGCGCTTGGCATTAAGCGCCGTCTCCGCCGCGACGGCGGCCTCCGTCGTCTGCCATGTGCCGGTGCGGGACAGGATTGGCGAATTGCCTTCGAAACGCCAACGGACCGGCAGGGCGGCGGGCGCATGGATCGCCTGGTCCAGCCGAAAGCGCACGATGCGGTCGGCCCCTTCGAAGGCCTCGACCTCCGGCCCGTCCCAGACGATTTCGGCCGTGCCCGTCAGGAACAGGAGATCGCGGCTTTCGAAATCGATGAACAGGAGGCCCGCGCGCGGGTTCACCAGGATATTGCCCAGGGTGTTGAAGTGGTTGTTGCCGTGGAGGTCGGGCCAGGATAGGGTTCCGTCGTCCTCGATCCGCACGAAACCCGGCTTGCCGCCGCGGCGCGAGACGTCTGCGCCATGCGTCGGCGTGTCCTCGCCCTCGGCGAAATGGGTGGCGATGAAGAACGTGTCCGCTGCGGCGATGATCGCCCGCTGGGCCGTCTCCAGCCGCGCCGATCGGACGATGCGTTCCGGCGCGGTTTCGACCGCATCCGGCGCGACCGGCTCCACCGTCCGGGCCTGGATGTATTGCGGGCAGTTGCCGAAACTCTGGTCGACGGTGATGGTGAAGCCGTTCACGGTTAAGCCGGCGATCGCGCCGTTCATGCGGTTGCGCCTTCGGGTCGCGAAATCCAGACCCAGAAGACCCAGCGGCGCGCCGGGGACGATGTTTTGGGCCAGCGGGTCGGCCGGATGCGGATGCGCCGCAAGCGTCAGCGTGTTGGCGTCGGGCGACGAGACGAACCCCGGGGCGCCGGCAACGACCGAGGCCCAGGGGCGGCCCTCCGCGTCGACGCTGCCGACGAACAGGAAGGGCAATGCGGCGTAGAAATCGCGGTGCTGGTCCGGCATGTGGTCGCGGATCATGCGCCGGCCCAGATCCTCGACCTGTTCGGCGACGCCCAGCCGTTCCTGTATGGCGCGCTCGCCGTGGTGAAAGGGCGATGCCGTCAACCGGTCTGCAACCTGGTCCATCTTCTCTCTCCTTTCGAACGCCTGCGCCCGGCCGCGGCGGGCCGCCTGGCACCCGCCGCGCCCCGGCGGTCAGGCCGCCAGTCCGGCCTTTGTCGCCTGCATGGGAACGAAACCCGGCAGGGCTTCGATCCGGTTCAGCCAGGCGCGGATGTTGGGATAGGGCTGCAGCGACACGCCGCCCTCCGGTGCGTGCGCGATGTAGCTGTAGCCTGCCACATCGGCGATCGTGGCACCGTCGCCGACCAGGAACGCGCGTCCGTCCAGGTGCGCCTCCAGCGCATCGAACAGGGCCGTTGCGATGGACTTCGCCCGATCGTGGTCCAGCCCGGCGCCGAACACGGTTACCAGTCGGGCGGCGCCGGGGCCGGCATTGATCTCGCCGGTGGCAACCGAGAGCCAGCGCTGAACGGCGGCGGCGGTTTCGGGGTCGTGGGGCAGCCAGCTTTCGTCGGCGGATTTATGCGCCAGGTAGACCAGGATGGCGTTGGAATCGCTGACGACCACATCACCGTCCTCGATCACAGGAACCTGCCCGAACGGGTTGAGCGCAAGAAACGGCGGCTGCTTGTGCGCGCCGTTCAGCAGGTCCACATCGACGGTTTCGAAGGGCTGGCCGATCAGCGACAGGAACAGCTCGACCCGGTGGGAATGCCCCGAAAGGGGGTGGCGGTGAAGTCTGATCATCGGTTTTGTCTCCGGTTCGGGTGGGGACGCCGTGCGTCCGTTCGATGTCAGGCAATATGGCGCCGGCAGAAAGTGTTGATAATCCACGCAAGTCCGATAAGATCGTCAACGAGACGTTGACAGTAGGCCATGGATACCATCGACGGCATGCGCGTTTTCGCGGCGGTGATGGAAACCGGCAGCTTTTCCGCCGCCGCGCGCCGGCTGGGCATGTCCAAGGCGCTGACCAGCAAATACGTGGCGCAGCTTGAGGAACGGCTTGGCGCCCGGCTGATCAACCGGACGACGCGGCGGCTGAACGCCACCGAGGTGGGAACGGCCTATTACGAGCGCTGCACCCGGATCCTGGGTGAGATCGACGAGCTGGAAGAGGCCGTGTCGAACCAGCACGGCGCGCCGCGGGGCGTCCTGCGGGTGGCTGCGGCGCGCGCCTTCGGCGAGGACATGCTGGTCGACGCGATCGCCGACTTCATGGCCCGCTACCCCGAAATCGTCGTGGACCTGGTGCTGGACGAACGACAGGTCGACGTCGTCGGCGAGGGGTTCGATCTGGCGATCCGTTTGGCGGCACTGGAGGATTCGGCGATGATCGCGCGCCGCATCGCCGCCTACCCGTTCATCGTCTGCGCCGCGCCCGAATACCTGGCCGCGGCCGGAACGCCGGCGACGCCCCGGGCGTTAGTCCGGCACGACTGCATCGTCAACGCGGCCATAAGTCCGACAGGTCAGTGGCAGTTCAAGATCGACGGGGCGTCCGTCTCGGTCACAGTGCGGGCGCGCGCCACCGTGAATACGGCGCGCGCGACGGCGACGCTGGTGCGCCGCGGCCTTGGCGTGGGTGTGTGTATATACTCGACGGTGCGCGAAGACCTGGCCGCCGGCCGGCTGGTGCGCCTGTTCGGGCAGCACGACGCCTACGACCGCAGCGTCTATGCGCTGTACCCGCACAGCCGGCACCTGTCGGCCAAGGTCCGGCTCTTCGTCGACCACCTGATGGAGACGTTCAAGGAGTTGCGCGGCCCGGAGGTCTGATCCGGGCCGCCGCACGGCGTTACTGCGATGCGGTCTGCCGCGGTCGGACGTCCAGGTAGAACAGCATGCGGTTCTTGGAGGGCTGGACGGCCTTGCCTTTTTTGGCGTCCTTCTGAACCTCGCTGACCAGCGTCTTGATGACCACCGGAAAACGTCCCGGCTTCTTGGCCCTGACCCGCATCTTGGACTTCGTGCCTTTCGGCAGCCGGACGGCCTTGTCAAAGCCATTGAGGTGCACCGAAACGTGCTCGTCGCTGGTCCAGTTGAGTTCGATGGTCTCCCCCTGGTCGATTCGAATCCAGCCAATACCGCTGGCAGACCTGACGTCCGGCCCGACTATGTTGCCGTCGGCAAGCGCCAGGCGGACGATCCGGACCGCGTTGGCCGGGTCTTTGTCGGCGGCCTGAAGGCTGCCGATGCTGCACAAAAGCCCTGCAAACAGAAACAGGCCTGCCGCTATTGCTCTGGTCATGATCCGTACTCTCGCTCCCAGGGTATTTTCCGGCGATCCCCTCGGGTTCTCCGGATTTAATGGCCGATTCGACGGCTCTTACATACCCGTGTGTTCTCTCTGGACCGAAATCCGCACGGAACGGGTTTCGATCCGGCTAACGAAACTCGTTAATGAGTCATTGACGCTCGGAGCCCCTTCGGCCCGCACAGGCGTCGCAGCACCGTCCGGGTTGCGATAAAGTGCCGGAATTGCGTTGGAATGAATGGATGGAACCGAAACAACTTCTGATTGTCGCCTACGCGCCCTCGGACAACACCCGGGCCATGCGGGACGCCGTGCTGGCCGGCGCGCGGGCCCCGGAAATCGAGGGTGTTTCGGTGACGGCCAGGCCACCGCTGGAGGCCGGTCCGGAGGACGTTTTGCAAGCCGACGCGATCGTCCTGGGAACGACCGAGAACCTTGGCTACATGAGCGGGGCGATGAAGGACCTCTTCGACCGCATCTATTATCCCTGCCTGGAGGAGAAGCAGGGCCTGCCTTGCGCGCTTTATATCCGCGCCGGCCACGACGGCACCGGCACGCGCCGTGGGGTGGAGACGATCGTGTCAGGCCTGCGCTGGCGCGCGATCAGGGAACCGCTGTTGTGCCGCGGCGCCTGGCAGGACCGGTTTGCGGACGAGTGCGAGGAACTGGGGACGCTGGCCGCCGCGGGCCTAGAGTCCGGGATCTTCTGAACCCGGGCCCTGCGCCCCTGAGTCGGTCTCCTGCGCCGTCTTCTCTTCCTTGCGGGCCTCGGCCAGCTGTCGCTTGGCTTCGGCCTTGGCGGCCTTGTCGGCCTTCTTCTGGATCTCGCGTTGGCGTTTTTCGAAGCTGTAGTTGGTTTTACGGGCCACGGCTTTCTCCGGTTTGTTTGACGGTCAGGCTCGCACGGCGCTTGCCGCGCCCCTGCCATTGCGGCGCCGGCGGTTCCGCTGGCGCGGGGGACGCCCGCCCCCCTTACGGGCCGGTTTGGCCCGGCCCGCGTGCGATGGCCGCTCGCCGCCGTCGACGGCGATCGGCATCCGGATCAGCGCCTCGATGTCGCGCAGGTAAGCGTACTCGCTGGCGTCGCACAACGACAGCGCCGCGCCGTCTGCGCCGGCGCGGGCGGTCCGGCCGATCCGGTGCACGTAGCTTTCCGGCTCGTTCGGCAGCTCGTAATTGATGACATGCGTCACGCCGGCGACGTCGATGCCGCGGGCGGCGATGTCCGTCGCCACCAGGACGCCGACCGTTCCGGTACGGAACCGTTCCAGGGCGCGCTGGCGTGCGCCTTGGGACTTGTTGCCGTGGATCGCCTCGGCCGTGATGCCGGCCCTGTCGAGGTGATCCGCGACCTTGTTGGCGCGGTGTTTGGTGCGGGTGAAGACGATCACCCGCGATGCGTCCATGTCGGCGATGAGATCCCGCAACAGGCCGGATTTGGCACGCGTCTCGACGAAATGGACGCTCTGCCGGATCGCTTCCACCGCAACCGTTTGCGGCGCGATGTCGATGCGGGTGGGCTTGTGCAGGATATCTGCAGCCAGCTTCGCCACTTCCGCCGGCATCGTGGCCGAGAACAGCAGCGACTGGCGCCGGTGCGGCAGCGCCGAGACGATCTTCCGGACGTCCCGGATGAAGCCCATGTCCAGCATGCGGTCCGCCTCGTCCAGCACCAGGTGTTGGATGTCGTCCAGCGCCACATGGCCCTGGTTCATGAGATCCAGCAGCCGGCCGGGGGTCGCGACGATGATGTCGGCGCCGCGGCGCAACGCATCGACCTGGCGGCGCTGGGGCACGCCGCCGAAGATCACCGCCGGCCGCAGCCTGGTGTTCGCGCCGTACGCCTTGAAGCCGTCTGCGATCTGGATCGCCAGTTCGCGGGTCGGCGCCAGCACCAGCGCCCGCGGCGTGCGGTGGCGGTGAGGGCCGTGCAGCATTTGCAGCACGGGCACCGCGAATGCCGCCGTCTTGCCGGTGCCGGTCTGGGCGCAGCCGAGAACGTCGCGCCCCTGTAACAGCAGCGGTATCGCGCGGATCTGAATGGGGGCGGGCTGGATGTAATTCTTGGCCGCGAGCGCGCGGCAAAGGGGCTCGGCGACGCCGAGCTCGGAAAAACTGGTAACGTAACTCAAAGTCTTGATCTTTCTGCGCATGCAGGCACAGCGGTGGCCTTGTGCGGTCGCGCCGGTGCGGAACGCGCTGTGGAACCGTTTCCACGCGCATCTGGAAACAATCGGAAAAAAAGAGGTTTCCCCCGACGGACCGCGTCCGTGGGAAGCGTCTTGCGCGTACGAGGGAAACTCGTTCGGGGGCCGAAGGCCCCCTTATTTAGAGGCGTTAGGCCTCTTGAAGATTGACGGCCTTGGGGCCGCGGGCGTCGGGCTCGATCTCGAAGTTGACCTTCTGTCCTTCCTGCAGCCCGGCCATGCCGGAAGCCTCAACCGCCGAGATATGAACGAACACGTCTTTCGAGCCGTCGTCCGGAGCGATGAATCCGTAGCCCTTGGTGGTGTTGAAGAATTTAACCGTGCCAGTTGTCATTGCCTTGGTTCCGAAGTTGCTGAAATGCCCGGACAAAGTCCGTTTCATCCGGGGCGAGAGTTCTCACAATGACCTAGGGGAAATTCTCTTCCGCGCAGCGAAAAAGGCCTCACCGGAAAGGCCGTGGAGCCATCACCCAGCACATATGCGCATAAATGCCTCAAATAGCAAGACCTTTAGTTGCGCCAAGCCGGCCTGTGCCCGGCTGTATCCAAACTGAAAAGCCGCGTGCTAGGCTCTTTCAGCGGTGCGAGAGCTTGGTCACCGCACCCGAACGGGAGGCAAAAACGATGAAACGCTTGTGCGTCGCAGCCGCCGGTCTGATGGCCATTGCGGCTGCAACCCTAGGAATTCAACCGGCTGTGGCGCAGACGCCGCCCAACGTGCTGGTCGCCGGCCAGATCGCCGAGCCGAAGTCGCTGGACCCGCACGCCGTGACCGCGGTCAACGACTTTCGCATCCTCATGAACATCTATGACGGCCTGGTCCGCTATAAGAGCGGAACCCTGGAGGTCGAGCCGGCCTTGGCGGAAAGCTGGGAGATCAGCGACGACGGCACGGTCTACACCTTCAAGCTGCGCCAGGGCGTTACGTTTCACGACGGCTCGGCCTTCGACGCCGCAGCGGTGAAGTTCAATTTCGACCGCATGCTGGATGAGAACCATCCCTATCACGACACCGGACCCTTCCCGCTGTCGTTCTTCTTCGGCGCCGTGGAAAATGTCGAGGCGGTCGATGCCGGGACGGTGCGGTTCATGCTGAACGCGCCATACGCGCCGTTCCTGTCCAATCTCGCCTATCCGACCGGTTTGATCGTTTCGCCGGCCGCGGTCCAGAAACACGGCAAGGATTTCGGCCGCAACCCGTCGGGCACCGGGCCGTTCCTGTTCGCCGAGTGGGAGAGCAACGCCAAGGTCGTGGTGACCCGGAACGACAGCCACTGGGGCGGCGCACCAAGCCTGGAGGCCGTGGTCTACAGGCCGATCACCGATGCCAACACGCGGGTCGCCGAGATGCTGGCCGGCGGCATCGATCTGATGGTGGAAGTTCCTCCCGACAACGTGGTCCAGTTCCGCGACGATGCGGCCTTTGCGGTCCACGAGCAGGCCGGGCCGCACGTCTGGTTCCTGATCCTGAACGCCAAGGAAGGACCGTTCGCGGACAAGCGGGTGCGCCAGGCGGTGAACTACGCCATCGACAAGAAGGCGCTGGTGGAGAACGTGTTGCAGGGAACCGCGCGGGTGGCCAGCGGACCGACCCCGCCGGCGTTCGCCTGGGCCTATAACGATGCGCTGCAGCCCTATCCGCACGATCCGGAAAAGGCCAGGGAACTGATCAAGGCGGCGGGCCACGAAGGCGCCAAGCTGACCTTCTACGTGACCGAAGGCGGCTCCGGCATGCTGGATCCGGTGCCCATGGGGGTGGCGATCCAGGCGGATCTGGCCAAGGTCGGGCTGGAGGTCGAGATCGAGACCTACGAGTGGAACACCTTCCTGGGCAAGGTCAATCCGGGACTGGAAGGCAAGGCCGACATGGCGGAGATGGCCTGGATGACCAACGATCCTGACACGCTGCCCTATCTCGCGCTGTGCACCGAGGCATGGCCCGACAAGGGCGGGTTCAATTCCGGCTACTACTCCAATCCGGAAGTGGACCGGCTGCTGGACGGCGCCCGCCGGGCGACCGACCAGGCGGAACGGGCGAAGCTGTACAAGGAAATGCAGGAAATCGTGTACGAGGACGCGCCGTGGGCCTTCATCGCGAACTGGAAGCAGAACGCCGTATCCAGCAATCGGGTGGAGAACTTCAGGCTGGAGCCGTCCTTCTTCCTGTTGTTGCGCGACGTCGCCAAGAACTGAGGACGCGCCGTGTCGATGAAATCGGGGCGGCGCCCGTCGCCGCCCCGGCCGCCGGCAACGGCGCGGATCTAGGCGTCCGGCGGCCGGAGTCATGCATGCCTACATCCTGAAGCGGCTGCTGACGACCGTGCCGGTTCTGTTCGGGCTGACGGTCATCGTCTTCCTGATCATGGCGATGATCCCCGGCGATCCGGCGACGGCCATACTCGGCGCCTACGCGACGCCGGAAAACGTCGAACGGCTGAACCGTCAGCTCGGCCTGGACCGGTCGCTGGTCGAGCAATACCTGATCTGGCTCGGCAACCTGCTGCAGGGGGATCTGGGGCGTTCCTACAGCCTCAACCGGCCCGTCGCCGACGAGGTGCTGGAGCGTTTCGGCGCGACGCTGATCCTCGCCGGCGCATCGCTGGTTATGTGTTCCCTGTTCGGGCTGTTGGCGGGGATCGTTTCGGCGGTCCGCCAGTACGGATGGGCGGACAAGTTCGTGACGTTCTTCGTTCTGATCGGTATCTCGGTGCCGTCCTTCTGGTTGGGCCTTTTGCTGATCCTGTTGTTCGCGGTCGAGCTGCGCTGGCTGCCGGCCAGCGGCATGTATGCGATCTATGGCGGCGGCGATCTGCCCGATCTTCTGAAGCATCTGCTGCTGCCGGCAGTCACGCTGTCGGTGGTGGCGACCGGCGTCATCGCGCGGCTGACCCGCTCGAGCATGTTGGAGGTGCTGCGCCAGAACTATATCCGAACTGCCCGCGCCAAGGGCGTGCGCGAGCGCCGGGTGATCGGCCGGCATGCCTTCAAAGCCGCGCTGGTCGGCATCGTGCCTGTGATCGGCGTGCAGGCGGGGTTCGTGCTGGGCGGCGCGGTCTACATCGAGACGGTGTTCCAGTGGCCCGGCATCGGCCGCATGCTGGTGCAGGCGATTTCAACCCGCGACATGCTGTTGGTGCAAGGCGGCGTGCTGGTGGTCGCGGCCAGCTACGTGCTGTTCAACCTGTTGGCCGACGTGGTTCAACACGTGCTCGACCCGCGGGTCCAGGCCTGAGGGCGCCGCGCCGATGCTCGCCTCAATCCGCCGGATTTTCGCGCCGTCCGACGAGGGCCGCCCGTCGTCTCTGGGTTTGCTGGCCCGCAATCATATGGCCGCCGCGGGGGCCGTGATCCTCGGTCTTGTTGTCCTGGTGGCCCTTGCGACACCATTGCTGCCGCTGCCTGACCCGGACGTCACCGCGCCGGCAAACCGGCTGTTGCGGCCGCTGGCCGACGGGCATCTGCTGGGAACCGACCATCTTGGCCGGGACATTCTTTCCCGCCTGATGTGGGGCATGCGTGTCAGCCTTGTGGTCGGGGTCTCCGCGAGTCTGGTGGCCGCCCTGGTGGGGTCTGCCATCGGGATCGTCTCGGGGTTTTTCGGCGGGCGGACCGACAATCTCCTGATGCGCGGCATCGACATGCTGATGGCGTTTCCGTACATCCTGCTGGCGCTGGCGATCGTCGCGGTGCTGGGCCCCGGCCTGATGAACGCGCTTTATGCGATCGCGATCGTCAATATCCCCTTCTTCGCCCGGAACATCCGTGGCGTCACCGTGGGGCTGGCGCACCGGGAGTTCGTCGACGCCGCCCGTCTGTCGGGCAAGAACAGCCTTTCGATCCTGGCCGCCGAGATCCTGCCCAACGTCATGCCGGTGATCGTCATCACCATGTCGACCACCATCGGCTGGATGATCCTGGAGACCGCGGGCTTGTCCTTCCTGGGACTGGGCGCGCAGCCGCCCCAGGCCGACCTGGGCTCGATGCTGGGCGAAGGGCGCAAGCTGCTGATCACAGCGCCGCACGTCTCGACCATTCCGGGGGTGATGATCTTCGTCATCGTGATGAGCATCAATCTGCTGGGCGACGGAATTCGCGACGTGCTGGACCCGCGGCTGCGCGCCGGCGCCCTGGCGCGGCCGGCGCCGGTGACCGAGATCGACCGTGACGAAGACTCCGCCAGCGCACCGGGCCCGGCGGACTCTGCCGGCGTGCTGGCGGTGCAGGGCCTGAAGACGCGCTTTCGGTTCGGCGACCAGGTCTACAAGGCGGTCGAGGACGTCGCCTTCACGCTGCAACCGCGCGAGTGCCTGGGCCTGGTCGGCGAATCCGGGTCCGGCAAGTCGGTGACGGCGCTTTCCATGGTCGGCCTCGTCGCCTCGCCGCCCGGCCGGATCGAAGGCGGGCGAGTCCTTTTCCAGGGCCGCGACCTGCTGTCGGCGGATGCGGAGTCCCTGCGCCGGGTGCGCGGCGACCGCATCGCCTATGTGTTCCAGGATCCGCTGTCGACGCTGCATCCGCTGTTTTCCGTCGGCGACCAGGTCGCCGAGGCGCTGTTGTCCCACCGGCCCATGCCGTACCGGCAGGCCTGGGACAGGGCGGTCGAGATCCTGGGACAGGTCCGCATCCCCAATCCGGCGCGCCGCGCCCACGCGCTGCCGCACCAGCTTTCGGGCGGCATGCGCCAGCGGGTCGGCATCGCCATGGCGCTGGCCAACGGTCCCGACGTAGTCGTCGCCGACGAGCCGACGACCGCGCTGGATGTGACGGTCCAGGCGCAGATCCTGAACCTGATGAACGACCTGCGCCGGGACCACGCCGCAGCCCTGCTGTTCATCACCCACGATTTCGGCGTGGTCTCGGAGATCTGCGACCGCGTGGCGGTGATGTATGCGGGCCGCATCGTCGAGTTGGGTCCGGTCGACGACGTGCTGTCGCGCCCGGCCCATCCCTATACGCGCCGTCTGATCGCCTGCGTGCCCAGGCTGGGCGACCGCGCTCACCGGCTGGAGGCCATCCAGGGCCTGCCGCCGGCCCTGAACCGGCTGCCCGACGGCTGCGCCTTCGCCGACCGATGCACTCTCGCCGATCAGACGTGCCGACGCGGCGATATTGCGCTCGCGTCTTTCGGCGCGACACGCGCGGTCCGGTGCGTGAAGCCGCTGACCGACAAGGCAGAACCGGCATGAACGAGATCCTCCTGGAGGCCGAAGGCGTGGTCCGCACTTTCGGCGGCGGCCGGACCTGGGCGGGGCGCGCCAAGCCCGCCGTGCATGCGGTGCGCGGCGTCTCGCTCCAGGTCGTCCGCGGCGAGACCTTAGGCGTCGTCGGCGAGTCCGGTTGCGGCAAGTCCACGCTGGCCCGCCTTCTGGTCGGGCTGGACCGGCCGACCGAGGGGCGCATCCGGCTGGGCGGCGAGGCCTTGTTCGGGCCGGGACGGCATAGCCTTTCGGTCCTCGCCCGGCAGGTCCAGTACGTCTTTCAGGACCCGATCAGCTCGCTGAACCCGCGCAAGACGATCCGGCAGATTCTGTCGGCGCCGCTGGGCCACCTGCGCGGGCTCGTCGGCGCGGAGGCGGAGACGCGGATGCGTGCGCTGATGGACGACGTGAAACTCAGGCCCGAGTTCCTGGACCGCTATCCGCACGAGTTTTCCGGCGGCCAGGCGCAGCGCATCGGCATCGCCCGGGCGCTTGCCGCCGAGCCGCAACTGCTGGTGCTGGACGAGCCGGTCTCCGCGCTGGATGTCTCGGTGCAGGCGCAGGTGCTGGCGCTGCTGGACGAGCTGAAACGGCGCTTCAACCTGACCTACGTCTTCATCAGCCACGACCTGGCGGTGGTCGAAGCGGTCAGCGACCGGGTGGCGGTGATGTATTTCGGCCGGGTCGTCGAACGGGCCACGTCCGAACAGCTCCTGGCCGCGGCCAGGCACCCCTATTCGCGCCTGCTGTTCGACAGCGCGCCGGTGCCCGGCAAACGCCAGGTGCGGGCGGAAGGTCAGGCCGCGGAACTGCCCGATCCGCTGGCGCCGCCGCCGGGCTGCGCCTTCGCGCCGCGCTGCGCGCAGGCTGGAACGCTGTGGAACCGAAATGCCGGAATTCGATGCTGTCGGCGCCGGCCACGCTGCGGCCTGTTTCAATCCGTTGTCGCGCACACCCTAGAACGTGATCGGTTTGGGTCGAACCGCCGAAGCGGTTGCAGCCAGATGTCCTTCGACAGAGCTCAGGATGAAAGTTCGTGACGGCGCGGTGCTGCGATGATGGTTCCCTTCTCCCCTATGGGGAGAAGGAAACAAAAGTCGCGCCCTGGAACAGTAACGACTCTGACCAAGTCGATAATGCTCTAGTCGGAAAAGAAATGACCCCGGCCGGAGCCGGGGTCAGATCTGCTTCCATCGCCGGCCGGTGATCCGGCCGGTCCTGGCGTTTGGGTGGCTTACTTGAGCTTCGACCGGGAGTACTTGGCCGCCTCGTCCTTCAGCATCTTGGCGGCGGTGAAGCGCGGCTGCAGGGTCGCGGGCTTGGCCTTGAACATCATCGGCTCGCCGGTGAAGGGATTGGTTCCCTTGCGGGCCTTGGTGGCCCCCTTGTAGCGCATCTTCAGGCGGCCCAGCGGACCCAGCGGCACGCTGCCCGGCGTGGCCTTCCTGGTGTCCTTCAGGGCCAGGTCGGAGACCACCGGCCACAGGGCGTCGAGGAGCTGGTTCGCGTCCTTGCGGCTGAACTTGTATTCCCACTCCTTGCCGAGTTTCTTGGTCAGGGCCGCGGAATAGGCGTCAGCAAGCTGAGTCTTCGTGACTGTCATGGTTTTCCCTTCGTGTTTGACGCTGAAGACCGGCGCCCGGTTCGCACGTCGCCGGCGATGTCTGATCACGCCTCCATACGCAAGAGGTGGTAAACAAGCCGTAAACGGGCGCACATGTCCGTGCGGAACCTGGCCGAACATCGACGGTGAAGCAGTGGGATAGCGATGGCGCAGTACGCGTCACCACCTGTTGCAGGTTAATGCAAGTCAATTCGATCTGGTCCAAGTCTTCCGGTGTCGCTCAAAGGACAGTCCGTTTCCGATGAGCTCCGTGTTTTCGGCCAGGGGAGAGACATGATGAGCAGCTCAGGATCGGATTCCGGGTGCTATGTCCCGCCGAATGACCAGTTGTCGCCGCAGGCTTTCCAGATGACCGTGGGCGAATGGCACCTCGACGCCCACAAGGAAGCCGTGGCGCTGGCGCGGGACTCGCAAAAGTTCGAGGCGCTCCACGACCAGCATATCGGTGAGGTGGAGCGGCTGTTCGGAACGTAGAAGTACCGACAGTTCCACAAGTATGTTGCGAAGGAAGATGAAAGACTGGTTCAGGAACTGAAGTACCCGACGGGTCCGGAGCTGTCCGACGAGGCGAAGAAGAAGCTGCAGGACAGACGACGGATGAAGGTCAGCGCCTATCTGAAGAGACTCGGAATCGACGAGGCTGCGATCAAGAAGATCTCCACACGCTATCGCAAGCGCTTCGCCCGCGCCGATCGAGGAGGCGTTCCCGCCGGCGTCGAAGTTCAAGAGCCGCTGCTGGTTTCGAAAGTTCCGAAGGCGGTTCGTCTAGGCAAAACTAACCCCTGGACTCGCGTTGAACCGCCGTTTCGCGGTTGGAGCTGGTCATACTCGTGGAGTGGTTCCGGATTCGAAGGGTGGGACGACGAGAGACATAGCTTCGGGCGGGACGATGAGAGCCATAGCTTCCAGACACGGGTCCAAAACTCCGTAAGTCTGAAGAACGATTGGTATTCGCATGGCGACGACGATTGGGGATATGGGAAATACAATACGGAGAGGGGCTTCTGGTTTAAGACGGGTCGCGGTGGCCCGATCGAGGCGTACGTCGAGGCGGAGGTGCGCTACAGTGACCATCTCATCCGGCTTCACGACAGGAGCGGCTCGTCCGACTCGGATACGACCCAGAATCAATACATCACCATGAGGATCGGCGGCGACCGAAGTCTTTGCCGCGTTTCCTATTTTTATCGGTACGGCTATGCATTCGGTGAATGGAACGCAAGCTTCTGGCCCCAGGGCGAACGTACATGGGCGCACCTGATTTCGCAGCAGGGCTATCCGCCAGGCATCTGGGTATTTGTTTGGGTCGGGCTCAGGAACTGCAGCAGCTGCTGGGCCGATGATGTTTGGTCCTGGAGCTATGTTGGCGGCTCCTGGAGGATCAGGTCGGTGACGATCCGCTGAAGCAAGCGTCATTCCGGGAGGTGGTGCGGCCTGCGTACGCAAAAGTGGGAAACAAGAAGTAAGGGCATGCCCTTTCCGGCAGCACCTCGGCTCGGCGCCGGCGGGACGAACCTGGCGTGGCCGTTCCCGCGACTGACTCAGGTCAGGACGCATCCTGCGCGGGCACGCTACACTGTCCGGGGTTTGTGTTTGCGATCCTCGAAATCCGCAAGAGTTCAGGGGGAGGACTTATCATGGCATCGGTTTCCGTTCGCACGATCTTGTCGCTGATCGCGGCCGTCGTTTGTCTGTTCGGGTCGCAACAGGCCGCCGCGCAGTCGGCGCCGCTGGAAATTCCGTTCGCCGCCGAATGGGCGTCCTCGCCGCACGCCTGGGTCCACAAGGAGGCGTTCACACACTGGAACGACGACGGCGCCATCCCGACCGCGTGTGCCAAATGCCACGCGACGTCGGGCCTGCACGACTATCTGGGTCTGGACGGGACCGAGGAAGGCAAGGTGGACAATGAGGCGTTGGTCGGCAAGGGCATCACCTGCGTGGCCTGTCACAACAAGGCGATCAAGCAGCTGACCTCGGTCGAATTCCCGTCGGGCGCCGTCCTTGAGGTGACCACGACGGACCGCCGCTGCATGCTGTGCCATCAGGGCCGCCAGTCGACGCCCAGCGTCAACAAGCTGATCGGCGAGGCCGGCGTCGGCGACGACGACGTATCCGACAAGCTCAAGTTCCTGAACATCCACTACCGCGCCGCGGCGGCCACCCGCTACGGCACCGAAGTACAGGGCGGCAACGAGTACGACGGCAAGAAATACGTCGGCCTCTACGTGCACGACGAGTTCTCCACCCTGTGTTCGGACTGCCACGACAACCACACCCTGCGGGTGACGGTCGACCGGTGCACGGAATGCCACAAGGAGCTGGAGAAGAAGGACGACTTCAGGAAGATCCGCACCTCGAAAAAGGATTACGACGGCGACGGCGACGTCAAGGAGGGCATCGACGCGGAGATCGCGGTTCTGCACGAGGAGCTGAACAAGGCGATCATGGCCTACGGCAAGGAGGTTGCCGGCCAGCCGATCGTCTACGACTCGCACCACTATCCGTACTTCTTCAACGATACCAACGGCAACGGCAAGGCCGACGAGGGCGAAGGGCGCTATCCCAACCGCTACCAGACCTGGACCCCGCGGCTGTTGCGCGCGGCCTACAACTACCAGTACGTCGCCAAGGACCCCGGCGCCTACACGCATAATCCGTTCTATGCGCTGCAGCTTTTGCAGGATTCGCTGGGCGATCTGTCGACCAAGGTGGAGGTGGCGAACGCGGGCACGAACCGGCCATAATCTCAGCCGGCGATCGCCGACGATCCTTGAACCCGGAGTCCGCATGAAACCAAAGCGCCGCGCCGTCTGGATCCAGGTTCTGATGGCCGCGGCGCTTCTTCTTCGCGCGCCGGCCTCGGCGGCCGAGGAGTCCACGGCCGATCACGGCAGGTACGAGGCGCTGAAGGGGCCGTTCGACGGCATCGAGGACATCACCAGGGCCTGTATCGAGTGTCACAACCAGGCCCCCGCCCAGTTGCATGCGACCCTGCACTGGACCTGGTCGCGCGACGATCCCGCATCGGGCAAGAAGGTGGGCAAGCGCCACGTCCTGAATAACTTCTACGGCGGCGTCGGCACCAACCTGGCCGGCTGTACGACCTGCCATATCGGTTTCGGCTGGGTCGACGATACGTTCGATTTCGCGAATGCCGAGGCGGTAGACTGCATGGTCTGCCACGACACGACGGGTCGCTATGTGTTCGAGCGGTTCCACCAGGACGGCGCGCCGTGCGGCGTCTGCCACGACGAAAGGCTGCGCAAAACCGACATCGAGACCGAACCGCTGGACCTGGCCGAGGCCGCCCGCAAGGTAGGGGCGACCAGCCGGGTGACCAGCCGGGCGACCTGCGGCGCCTGCCATTTCGGTTGCGGCGGGTCGGACGGCGCCAAACACGGCGACCTGGACAGCTCGCTGGTGACCGCGCCGAAGGCCTTGGACGTTCATATGTCGCCCCAGGGCGAGGATCTTTCCTGCGCGAAGTGCCACCGCTCGGGCAGCCACCGGGTCGCCGGCAGCCGCTACGACCTGACGGTGGAGGATCCGAAGGGGATCGATCCCATCAACGGCAATCGCGGCACCTGCCAGTCCTGCCACGGGACGTTGCCGCACGACGACCGGCAGATCGACCGCCACACCAACCGCATTGCGTGTCAGACCTGCCACATCCCCGCCATGGCCCGGGGCGGCAAGCCGACCAAGACCCGCTGGGACTGGTCGACTGCGGGCAAGCGCGACCGCCGCGGCCGAGCGACGGTGAAGAAGGACGATCTGGACCGGGTGGTCTATGCAACCCAGAAGGGCAGCTACGAGTGGGGCGAGAACCTGGTTCCGGAGTACATCTGGTTCAACGGCGACGTCGTCTTTGCCCGGCCCGGCGACGGCGTGGGGCCGGACAATCCGGTTCCGATCAACCGCTATGCCGGCGGGCCGGACGATCCGGGCTCGCGTATCTACACGGTCAAGATCATGCGGTCGCTAACGCCGCTGGACGAGGGCGACGGCGCGCTGGTGCCGCCGCACCTTTACGGCCGCGACCGGGACGCCTACTGGACCTCTTATAAATGGGACCGGGCGCTGGAGGCCGGCACCGCGGCGCTGGACCTGGCGTTCAGCGGCACGCCGGGCTTCGTCGAAACCGAGATGGTCTGGCCGCTGGCGCACATGGTGGCGCCCGCCGACCGGGCGCTCGCCTGTGTCGACTGCCATGCGCCGCAGGGCCGGCTGGCGAAGATCGACGGCGTCTATATCCCCGGCCGGAACCGCAATCCGATGCTGGACATGGTCGGGCTTGCGCCGCTCGGCCTGGCGCTGGCCGGCGCGCTGTTGCACGGCCTGTTGCGCCTCGGCTTCATTCTCTTCATGCGGAGGCCGACATGACCCGGTTCGTCCGGATCCACGTCTTCTCGGCCTTCGAGCGCTTCTGGCACTGGGCCCAGGCGGCACTGATCATCGGCATGGGGCTGACCGGATTCGAGATCCACGGCTTTTATGCGCTGTTGGGGTTCGAGACGGCGGTGACGGTGCACACTTCCATGGCCTGGGCGCTGATGGGCCTGTGGGTGTTCGCCATCTTCTGGCACTTCACCACCGGCGAATGGAAGCAATACGTGCCGCTCACCGACCGCGACACGCTGATCGCCATGTTCCGCTATTACCTTGCCGGCATCTTCCTCGCGGCCCCGCACCCGTTCCGGGTCACCCACCAGCAAAAGCACAATCCCCTGCAGCGGATGGCCTATCTGGGCGTCAAGCTGGCGATCAACCCGCTGATCTGGGGCAGTGGCCTGCTGTTGCTGTTCTACGGCAACTGGGACGCGCTGGGCCTGGACGGACTGTCGCTGGGCCAGGTCGCCCTGGCCCACACCGCCGCCGCCTTCCTGATGGCGTTCTTCCTGGTGGTCCACCTCTATTTCATCACCACGGGCCACACGGTGCTGGCCCAGATCAAGGCGATGATCACCGGCTACGACGAGGTCGAGGACGTCGACGGCGAAGCGGCGAAGTAGGGGGGGAGGTGGTGCCGCCTGCGTGACTCGAACACGCGACCCCCGCGTTGCCAATGCGTTGGGATGCCATGAAATCAGGGCGACGGTGCAGGTTTTGCCGCCTGCATAAAGACAACAGGGATTTCGACCAGCAAAGATCGTCAGGGATATGCGTCACCGCCGCGCCCTAAGTCGGTTCGGCGTCTACCGATTATGGCAGCGCTGACCACGCACTTCGCGCTTGCGGGTGAACCGAGCGAAAACGGGCCGAGAGAGCAAAAGCTTATAAAAACGGATACGAATGTGAGGAATCTCACATTCAAGGTCAGTCGGCCGGTTCATTGTTAGGACCGTTCCAGAGGTCATCTCTGGAAAATCGGATAATGACCACAATGGCAATATTCATGCCCTGAACCTTGGGTCGGAATCACACAACCCACATGGTAGGCCACAGGCGTCTTCGTGGAAGTTCTTATTACGAAAAGCTAATCGACCAACATGCAACGATAAGAGTCAACACACCAAGAATAATGTCGCTTTCTGTTCAATATGTTCCGATTGATAAATAACCACATTGAAACGAGAGAACGATGAAGAAGAGCCTCTACGTAGAAGATCCGCAAAGCAATCTGTACACCTTGGATGCTGCCACCGGTAGCGTATCGCTGGTGGGAGCGATCGGAGTTTCGCGGGTAACGGATATCGCTTTCCATGGGCCAACGCTGTACGGGGCGACTTTCTCGCAGTTTCTGCGTATCGACCCGAGAACCGCCGCTGGCGTAGTCATCGGCGGCATCGGGATCGGCTCAACCAATTCAATTGCGGTTGCGTCGACTGGAGAGATTTATGGCCTTGCCTACGCCTCTGGTGGCGGCCAGTTGATCACAATCAATCCGGTGACAGGAGCTGGCACGTTAGTTGGCGGTTTGGGGGCAGGCCTAACGCCGAGTGGAGACTTGTCATTCGATGAAAATGACAACTTCTACGCCACGCTCAACAGTGCCGGCACAGTCCAACTCGCAACAGTTGATGTCAACACCGGTGCAGCCACGTTGATTGGCGATACGGGATTTACCGGGGTTTACGGACTGGCTTTCTATTGTTGTGGCCTATATGGCGCGACATCATCCGGTGAGTTGCTGAAGCTCAACGCGGCCACAGGTGCGGGCACCTTGATTGGCAAGAATGGTATTGCCCATTGGGGGATGGCTGCCAATTGCTGCTCTTGTTGCTGAAGAGCGAATGCTGCGGAGATGCGGCAATGGAGTGAGGCGAAGTCATACTAAACTTCGCAAGCCTTGGCTCATGGCTTACGGCCCGTGCCCGAACGTGTCGTAGAACGAATGGTTACGATGCGGCCTCGAGTCAACATACGGCGTCAGGGTGCGGTCCGTTCCGCCACCTCACAACCGCATGCCGCGACCCGTCTGTCCTTGCGGTTCTCGTGACTGCATGAGCCTGACCCCGCACCGTTCCCGTGGGCTCACGATCCATTGCCATCACGGGCGTCGTGCGATTGCGGCCATTTCAGAGGCGAAAGGCCCGTCCTTCGGGATCGGCCCATTTCCGTGAAGAATGGTGCCGCCTGCGTGACTCGAACACGCGACCCCCGCATTACGAATGCGATGCTCTACCAACTGAGCTAAGGCGGCCCTTGGGGTGGCGACAGAGTGATTCGCCCCTCCGAAACGGCGCGGACTGTATTGGTTTCGCCCGTTTTTTGCAAGAGATGCGTGTGGGTGGAGCGGGGCGTGGCTGTTGCCGTGCTCAGTGACTACGTTACGCGTCCGCAGCCATTGGCGGCGGTGCGGTGCCTTGCGGGGCCGGCACCGCTGCCGGTTCGTGCTCCTCGGTCTCGCTCTCCGCCGCCGGCAGCGCGCCATGCGGTTCCAGCCGCACCACCCGCGGCGGGGTGCGCCAGCCGATGGTGTCGAAGGCGCCGCAATTGCCGCAATGGGCCTCCCAGTCGGGGGCGACGGCGCCGCAGCGTTCGCACACCCAGGCCGGGTCCACCGGCGCCGTTGCGGCGCGGGTCAGCCAGTCGGCGGCGCTGCGGCTGTCGCCGTGTTCGGCCAGCTCCAGGTCCGCCATCAGGCGGCAGACCGTGGCCGTCGGCTCGTCCCCGGCCAGCACTTCAAGCTGGCTGCGCGCCTCGTCCCACAGGTCAGCGGCCAGCGCGGCGCGGGCCAGCGCGATGCGGCTTTCATGTGCCAGCGGCTCGCTCGAGACCAGTTTCTGGATTCGCTTGAACTGGTCCAGGCTCGACGTGCCCGGCGGCGCCAGTTCCAGATAGGTCTGGGCCAGGTCGGGGTGCTGCGCGCTGCGCCAGGCCTGCTCGATCAGGCCGGTGGCCTTGCGCTGCTTGCCCTCGTGGCGGAGCTGGCGGGCATAGGCGATGACCGCGGGGACCAGCGAGGGATCGGCCGCGTGGGCGCGCTTGGCATGGGCCAGCGCCGCCGTCCCGTCGCCGCCGTCGCGCGCCTGGGCCGCCAGCATGAGCTGGAACACCGCCATGCGGCCGCGGCCCTCGGCCTTGTCGATGGTGCCCACCTTCATGGCTTCCTGCAGCACGCCCACGGCGTCGGCCCACTTGCCCTCGGCGATCTGCAGGTCCAGAAGCTGCTGGGCCACCGACTGCAGATCCGGCCGCAGCCGGTAGGCCCGCTCGGCATGGGCCAGCGCCGTCTTGCGGTCGCCGTCCTCCAGCGCAAGGCTCATCAGGCCCATCAGGCCGACCACCGTGGTCTGGTGCTTGTTCGACAGGGTCTCGAAATGCCGCCGGGCGGTGGAGCGGTCGCCGGTCAAGAGCGCCGCCTGGGCCGAGAGCTGGGCCGCGTGGACCGGATCGACCAGCTTGTCCCGGGCGATCTTGGCCTGGCGCAGCGCCTCGCGCCGGTCCTGGATGGCGACCGCGGCCATGCCCTGCAACAGGGCCAGGTTTCCGGCCTCGTGGCGGCGGTGCCGGTAGTAGCCGACCAGCCGTCCCGGCGATGTCAGGATGCCGCGCAGCACCCGCCAGAAGATGGCGATCAGAGCGAACAACGCGATCAGCAGGCCGACGAACACGCCCACGGAAACCGAGATGTTCCAGCCCTGCCACTGAACGGAGACCTCGCCCGGGTTTTCCGCCAGCCAGACCGCGCCGACGGTGGCCGCGGCAATGCCGATCAGGGTCAGCAGGACGATCAGCAGCCGCATCATTGGGTGGCCTCCGCGGAAAGCTCCGCTTCGGCGGCGCTCAGCCGGTCGATCGCCAGCCCGCGCAATGTGGAAAGCGCCTGTTCGGCCACCAGGCGGGCGCCGGCATCTTCGACCCAGGCGGCGACCGGTCCATCCAGTCCCTTCAGCGCCGCGACCGCCGCGGCAAGGTCGTCCTCGCCCAGCGCCCGTTCCGCCATGGTCACCGGCGCGGCGGGCCCGGTGGCCTCGCCATCGACGCGGCGCACGGTCACCAGGCCGGAGACCCTGGCCATGGTCTTATCCAGCCAGCCCTCCGCGGCCTCCAGCTTGGCGGTCCGGGTCGCCTCGGGCGCCAGGCGCGCAAACTGCCGTGTCAGTTCGGTCCGGGTGGGCAGCCCCTGGCTGGCGCGGCCTGACAGCGCTGCCATGGGTCCGGCAAATCCGGCATCGTCGCCGACCAGGCGGGCAAGATGGTCCAGCGCACCTTTGTACGGCGCGCCGGCCATCACCGCGGCTTCGAGCTGGCCCACCGCCAGCACGACCGCGGCGGCCCTGGCGCCGGACTGGACCGGCCGGTTGGCGATGTCGTTGAGCCGCGCGTTGACCGCGGTGACGTCGCTTTCGATCGAGTCCAGCGCGCTGCCCGCGCTCGCCGCCAGCCCGCGCACCGCTTCGATGCTGTCGGACAGGGTCTTCAGGCTTTCGCCAAGCTCGCCCATGCGCTGGGAGAACGCCGCGTTCGACACGGTGTCTCCAAGCCTTGCCTCGGCCTCGGAAAGCCGGCCGTCGATCGCAGCGAGCTTTTCGGTCAGGGGCGCGATGTCCTCCGCGGCGATGCCGCCCTCCGGTGCCGGACGGTCCGCCAGGCCCTTGATGCGCGTGTCCAGCCGGGCGATGTCCTCCTGTAGACGGACCAGATTGTCTATCTTGGTCTCCAGGCCGCCGACGCGGGTCGCCAGCTCGGCGATTTCCGCCTCGCCCACCGCGGAGACCGCCGCCGCAGGCGGTTCCGTCGGCTCGATCTTCGGTAGGTAGGCCTCGACGACCGGTTCCACGAACGGCTGTACGAAAGGCGCCCAGATCGGCCGGGCGACGATCGCCACCAGCGCGATCAGGCCGATCAGCAGGGCCGACCACGCAACGACCGCGCCGCCGCGGCGGCGTTCGTCCAGCGGCGGCAGATCCATGCCGGCCGGGGCCTCGGGCTGCGCCAGCTCGCGCGCGGTGCCGGGTTCTTCTTCGCCTTCTTCGGCAGCGCCTTTGTCAGGGCCCGACGGGGCGCCGGGTTCCGCCGCCGGCTCCGCCTCTTCATCCGTTGCGCCGTTGCCGCCGGCGGGCGCGTGGGCCAGAGAGGCCAGATCGATCCCCAGGGCGCGTGCCGCCGCCTCCACGTCGGCCCAGCGGTTCTCCGGGATGGCGTTGCGCATTTTCCAGCCCTGCACGGTGCTGACCGCAATGCCCATCTGGGTCGCCATAGGCCTGATTCCGCCGAAGGCGGAGATGACCGCATTGGCGTCCGGGAGGGGGGTGCCGGCTGGCGTTTCCGGGGACTCGCTGTCGCTCATGGTGCTCCTTTGTGTCGATTGACGGCCAGGTCGGAAGCCGCCAGCAGCGCGGGCTGATTCGGTTGTTCGGACGTGACCACTTTCGCCCACCGAAGGTGCCGCGCGGTTTCCGCCACTGCCTCGCTGAGGCAAACCGCATCGACGCCGCGGCAGGCGTCCGCAAGCCCGGCCTCCTCGAGAAGCCTAACAAAGCTGTCAGCGGTGCGGGGAGAAAAAAACAGGACCGCACGGACGGTTCCCGTGGCCAGGGCCTCGGCGGCCGCTTCGGGCAGCGCGGTCGCCGGAACGGCCTCGTAAAGGGTGGCGCGGACGACCGTAAGGCCCGCCTTCGACAGCAGCCCCGCCAGGTCGCCCGCGACCGTGCTGCCGGCGGCGTGCAACAGGGCGCCATCGCCGGGTTTGACGTTGTCGATCACCAGCTTGGCAAGCTCCTTGACATTGCCGCCGGCGGTGCGGATGTCGTGGAAGCCCGCCTCTCGCGCCGTCGCCGCGGTCGCCGCGCCGACGCACCAGACCGTTACGCTGCGACGGTCGCTGCGCGCGGCGAACGCGCGCACCCCGTTGGCCGACGTGAACAGCACGCCCTGGATTCCCCGGGTCACCAGTTCGGCGTCGGTGATCGGCTTGATCGAGAGCATCGGCGCGATCAGCGGCGTAAAGCCGCGTTTCTGTAGGTCTGCCGCCAGCACGGCGGCATCCTCCTTGGGTCGCGTGATCAGGATATGCCGGCGCGCCTTGGTCACGGCATGGGAATCCCATCGAAGATTCGGTCGATCACGGGTCGGTCCCCTTCAGCGCGGCATCCGGTCGCCCATCGCCGCCTTCAGCTCCGCGCCAAGGTCGCGCGCGGCGTCGGCGATATCCGCGGCGGGCGCCGTGCGGGTTCCGACCCGCTTGACCGTCCCGTCGGGCGTTGCGACCAGGCCGCGCAGGCGGATGCGGTCGTCGCCCTCCAATTGGGCCAGGGCGGCAATCGGCGTCTTGCAGGTGCCGTCCAGGACGGCAAGAAAGGCGCGTTCGGCGGTCACGCAAAGATTGGTGACCGCATGGTCCAGCGCCGCGACCGTTTCCGCCATGGCGGTGTCGCCGGACTTGACCGTCACCGCGACGGCCCCCTGGGCCGCGGCCGGCAGCATCTCGTCGGGCTCCAGGGGCACGGCGCCGACGTCGTCTCGGCCCAGGCGGTTGAGACCCGCCATCGCCAGCAGGGTCGCCTGCACGTCGCCGGCGTCCAGTTTTTTCAGGCGGGTGTCCACATTGCCGCGGAACGTCACCACCGACAGGTCGGAACGGCGGTCCAGGATTTGCGCCTGGCGCCTGAGCGACGTGGTGCCGACCACCGCACCTTCGGGAAGGTCGTTGATGCCGTCGGCAACCGGCGACAGAAAGGCGTCGCGCGGGTCCTCGCGGGTCAGCACCGCGCCGATCGCAATCCCGTCGGCCAGTGCGGTCTCCATGTCCTTCATCGAATGGACGGCACAGGAGATGTCGCCCGCGACCAGGGCGGCGTCGAGCTCCTTCGTGAACAGCCCCTTGCCGCCGATCTCGGCCAGCGGCCGGTCGCGCACCTTGTCGCCGGTCGTCTTGATGATGACGATTTCGGTTTCCAGGTCCGTCTGCGCTTGGTGCAGCAGGGTTTCCACCATGCGGGCCTGGACCAGGGCCAGCGGCGACCCCCGGGTGCCGATACGGATCGTCGGACGTGTCATAGACCGCGTTGTAGCGCGCGTGCGCCGCTGTCGGAAGGGCTTTGCGCCCCTTGGCGGCAATCGCCGCAGCCGCTACAACGCGGCGTCATGCTGGTTCTGGGAATCGAGACCTCCTGCGACGAAACCGCGGCGGCCGTCGTCGGCGACGACCGAACCGTGCATGCCAACCTTGTGCTGAGCCAGCTGGACGAACACCGGCCCTATGGCGGCATCGTGCCCGAGATCGCTGCGCGCAGCCATTTGGAGACCCTTGACGGGTTGATTGGCGGGGCAATGGAGCAGGCCGGCATCGGGTTCGGCGACCTGGACGGCGTTGCCGCCACCGGCGGGCCCGGTCTGATCGGCGGCGTGATGGTCGGCGTCATGACCGGCAAGGCGATCGCCTATGCGCGCGGGCTGCCGTTCCTGGCGATCAACCATCTGGAAGGCCATGCGCTGACCGCGCGCCTGACCGACGGGTGCGACTTCCCGTACCTGCTGTTGCTGGTTTCCGGCGGCCATTGCCAGCTTGTCGCGGTGGAGGGGGTCGGCCGTTACAGCTTGTACGGAACCACCGTCGACGATGCGGTCGGCGAGGCGTTCGACAAGACCGCCAAGCTGTTGGGGCTGGGCTATCCCGGCGGATCCGAGGTCGAGCGGGCCGCGGCCGACGCGGCGGAACCCGGGCGGTTCGCGCTGCCGCGCCCCATGAAGGGCCGCGACAACTGCGACTTTTCCTTTTCCGGACTGAAGACGGCGGTGCGCAAGACCGTCGAACGGCTGTACGATCCGTTGCCGCCGGCCGACGCGGCGGATCTTGCCGCGGCGTTCCAGACGGCGGTAGCCGACGTGCTGGCGGACCGGTGCTCGCGTGCGATGGATCGCTTCCGGGCGGCGCACGGCCCAGGCCGAACGCTGGTCGTGGCGGGCGGCGTCGCCGCCAATAGGACGGTGCGCGCCGTGCTGGAAGACGCTGCGGCCGCGGCGGGTTTCAGGTTTGCCGCACCGCCGCCGGCCTTGTGCACGGACAATGCCGTGATGATCGCCTGGGCCGGTGTCGAACGGCTGCGGCGCGGCGGCGCCGACGGGTTCGATTTCCGGCCGCGGCCGCGCTGGCCGCTTGACGAGACCGCTGCGCTGGAATGACAGTTTCAAAGGTTGGGACGGCCGGGAACGGGTGCAGATGAATACGAAAGACCAGAAGCCCTCCGCCAACGTGGAGATCCGGCCCTACTTCGCGACCCCGGTCGCGGTCATGCGCCTGCCCGACTCGGGCGATCTGAACCAGCGCCTGGCCCAGACGATCAGCGCGCGCATGGCCGCAATCCCATCGACCGACCATTCGAACCGGGGCGGCTGGCAGTCGGACTGGGATTTCGCCGAATGGGGCGGCCAAGCCGGTGCGGCGCTGTTGTCGACGGCGCGCCAGCTGGCCGATCACCTGACCTGCGACCGCACCGGCCGGCCCGCGGGCGTCCAATGGGTCGTGAACGCCTGGGCCAACGTCAACGGACCCGATCACGGCAACGAGTTCCACACCCACCCCGGCAGCTACTGGTCGGGCGCCTATTACGTGGACGACGGCGGCGCCGGGGCCGATGCGGCGCTGGGCGGCGAGTTCGAATTGCAGGACCCGCGCGGCGTTGCGCCGGCAATGTACGCGCCGCACCTTGCGGTGAACGTGCCCGGCGGGCTGTCGATCGGCGCGTCCGAGCTGATCCGGCCCCAGGCCGGCACCATGCTGATGTTCCCGGCATGGCTCAGCCATTGCGTGCGGCCCTATCGCGGCACCGGCACCCGTATCTCGATCGCCTTCAATTTCTCACTGGCGCAGGGCGGGTAGGATGGTGCGAAGGATACCCGAACCCCCTCATCCGGCCCTTCGGGCCACCTTCTCCCCTCTGGGGAGAAGGGACCAAAAGCCCCTCTCCCCCGGGGGGAGAGGGGTTGGGGTGAGGGGGTTCGGCTCTTATCTCACGCCGTCAGCGGCTCCAGGCGTGCAGCGGCCGGCAGCTCGGCGATTTCGTCGATCAGCTCGCACAGTGCCAGGCGTTCGGCCAGCGGCGTATCGGCGGCGACGGCGATGCGGGTGAGGCCTGCGTCGCCAAGCCGGGTAAGGCCCTCGGTCAATGTGCGCGGCGACAGGCCGGCGATCCAGACGCCCTGGCGGCCGCGCGCCGTGGTGCAGCACAGGGCCAGCCCGTCCGCATGCAGGCGCACGCTCAACAGCCCGTCCTGGCCCGCGTCAGTCGCGGCGCAAAGCTGGCCGCTGACCGCCGTCACCAGCGGCCGTCCCGTCCGAACCCGCTGGAGAAAACCGCGGTTGACCGCCTCGGCCTCGGCGCGGCAGACGCCTGTCGTCACGGCGATCCCGGCCGTCCGCAGGTCGGTCAACCCGCGGCCGTCCACCCGGGGATCGGGATCTCCGGTCGCGATCACGGCACGGGAGATGCCCGCGTCGATCATTGCCTGGGAACAGGGCGGGGTCCGGCCCCAGTGGATGCACGGCTCCAGGGAAACGTAGGCGGTTGCGCCGCGCGCCTTGCTGCCCGCCGCCCGCAGGGCCATCACCTCGGCGTGCGGGCGTCCGCCCGGCTGGGTGACACCTTCCGCAATCACCGCGCCGTCTTTCGCCAGAACGCAGCCGACCGCCGGATTTGGCCAGACAAGGCCCAGCATGCTCCTGGCAAGCGTTATCGACCGGCGCATGGCGGTGTGGTCGAAAGCGGTCGCGCGATCCTGCATGTGGTCCAAGGCTCCGATGAGCGAGTTAAGGCGCGGCCTACCCGAAACAAGGACGGATGTCACGGAAAAGCGATGGGGTGCGGTGACGCGCGCTACCGTTGACCGGCCATCCGAACGGCGGCACTGTTGTCGCAACAAGAACGCGGGCCTTGAACAAGGGGGAAACGATGCTGAAGGGTCTCAATCCATTGCTGACGGCGGATCTGTTGCAGATCCTGCGCGCCATGGGCCATGGCGACGAACTGGTGATCTGCGACAGCAATTTCCCGGCCGATCAGGTCGCGCGTTCGACCGTGACCGGCGTTCTGGTTCCGCTGGACGGCGCCGACGTGCCCCAGGCCGCCGATGCCATCCTGTCGGTGTTTCCCCTGGACAGCTTCGTGGAATCCCCGGTCTACCGCATGGAGGTGGTCGGCGACCCGACAACGGTCACGCCGGTGCAGCAGGACTTCAAGGCGATGGTCGACAAGCACGGCGACCGCGAATGGCCGATGGGATCGATCGAGCGGTACGACTTCTACGACCGCGCGCGTAAGGCCTATGCGGTGGTCTCGACCATGGAGCGGCGCCCTTATGGCTGCTTCATTCTGGTGAAAGGCGTGATCGGACCGGAAGGAAACGTGGTTTGAGCGGTTTGCCCCGGACCGACGGCCGGTGACAGGGCGGCGCCCCGGGCCATGACGACGGCGGACGCGCGCAAGGGCGAAGGCGTCGCACTCCTGCGGGAAGGCCGCTATCCGGATGCGGTCAGGGTCCTGCAGCGGGCGGCGGCGGCGGCGCCGCGGGATGTGATGGTCCTGGCGGCGCTGAGCCAGGCGCAGCACCGCGCCGGCAACAGTGACGCCGCGGTCCGCACTCTGCGCAAGGCAGTGCGGTTGGTGCCGGACCGCGCCGATCTGCACGCCGACCTGGCGCTGGTCCTGACCGACCTGCGGGCGCTGGAGCCTGCCGTCGCCGCATTCCGGAAGGCGGCGGAACGGGCGCCAGGCGATGTGGAGATCCTGGCGGATTTCGCCCGCACGCTGAGCGAGACCGAGGCGCTGGACGAGGCCCTGCAGGTTGCCCGGCAGGCCTGCACGCTGGCGCCCGAAAACGTCGAGGCGTTGAACAGCCTGGGCGTGGTGCTTTACCGGCGGGGCGAGGTCGAGGCTGCACGCGATGCCTTTGCGCGCGCGGCCGCCGCGGCGCCTGGGCACGCCCACGCCCGCAAGAACCTGGGCATGACCGAACTGCTGTGTGGCGACTTCGAGGCCGGCTGGCGCGACTATGCCGCGCGCCACGGCGCCGACGGGACCCGGCGCGTTCCCGGCGTTCCCGAATGGCGGGGCGAGGGCCTCTACGGACAGCGGCTTGTGGTGACCGCGGAACAGGGTCTGGGAGACACGATCCAGTTCGTGCGTTTCCTGCCGCGGCTGACCGCAATGGGCGCCCACGTGGTGTTTGTCGCGCCGCCGTCGCTGGCGGACCTTGTCAAGGCGATGCCCGGCGCGGGCACCGTCGTTGCCGCCGGCGGGCGTCTGCCTGCCGCGGATCTGCAAGTGGCGCTGATGGATATTCCCGGCCTGTTGAAGATCCGGCCCGATACGATCCCGGCCGACGTTCCGTATCTTGCCGCGCCCGGCGCGATGGATCTGCCCAACCGCCGGGACGGCGCCTTCACGGTTGGTCTGGCGTGGCGCGGCAACCCGCAGCACCGCGGCGACCGACACCGTTCGATCGCGCCGGAACGTCTGTTTGCGTTGGGCGCGGTTCGGGGCGTCCAGCTCTACAGCCTGCAGGTGGGCGATCCGATGCCCGCCCGGACCAAAGGACCGGTCCCTGTGGACCTTTCCAAGCGGCTTAAATCGTTCGGCGATACCGCCGCCGCGCTCCAGGCCCTTGACATGGTGGTCTCGGTCGACACCGCGGTTGCCCATCTTGCCGGCGCCATGGGACGGCCGGTCTGCCTGCTTTTGCCGGTTGGTCCCGACTGGCGCTGGCTGTGCGGCAGCGCGGACTCGCCCTGGTACCCGACCATGCGCCTGTTCCGCCAACCGGCGGCCGGCGACTGGCAGACCCCGCTGGATGCGCTGACGGCCCATCTCGGCGACTGCGTCGCCCGGCGGGCGGCCTGAGGCGGCGCGCCGATGTTTATGGTCTCGCTGCTTTTTCTGGCTGGGGCGGTGCTGTTCTTCATCGACTATCGCCGCGAGCGCGACCTGGGCCACGACAAGGCGGCGCGGCAGCGGTTGATTTATGCAGGCCTGTCGCTGGCGATCTTCGTCGCCGTCCTGGCGGTCGGCTATGGCGGCGGCTGGGATCTTTTGTCCGGCGTCAGCGAGGAGCGGCTGCGCGAGGCGCGCTGACCGCCGCGGTGCAAGAGAACAAGAAGGGGAAGACGGCATGACGACGAAACCGATCACCATCCTGGGAATCTTCGTGGCCGACGTCGCGTTCCGGTCGGAACGGCTGCCGACGATGGGCGAGACGCTGATCGGCGCGGGCTTCAAGCTGGGGCCGGGGGGGCAAGGGCTCCAGCCAGGCGGTGGCCGCGCGGCGCGCCGGCGGGGCCGTCAATTTCATCACCAAGCTTGGCCGCGATCCGTTCGGCGCGATGGCCCGCCAGACCTACCGGGATGAAGGCATCTCCGAGGCGCTGATCCTGGAAAGCGACGTCGAGCCTACCGGCGCGGCGGCGATCCTGATCGACGATGCGTCGGGCAACAACGCGATCATCGTGGTGCCGGGCGCGGCGGGCCCGATCACCGAGGCGGACGTGGCCGGCGCGGAGGATGCGATCGCGGCCTCGTCGGTGTTCATGACCCAGCTGGAGGTGCCGGTCCCGATCGCCGCGGCGGGCCTGAGGCTGGCCAAGGAGCACGGCGTGCCCACCATCCTCAATCCCGCCCCGGCGGCGCCGCTGCCGGACGATATCTACCGGGTCTCGGACATCGCCACCCCCAACGAAAGCGAGGCCGAAGGGCTGACCGGGTTGCCCGTGGCCACGGTCCAGGATGCCGAGGCGGCGGCGGATTTCTTTTTATCCAAGGGGGTTTCCACCGCGGTCATCACCCTGGGTGAGAACGGCTGTTACGTGAAGGCGCAAGGTGTCAGCCGCCACGTCCTGGCGTTCGACATGGGCGATGCGGTGGTCGAGACGACGGGCGCCGGCGACGCCTTCAATGGCGGCTTCGCGGTGGCGCTGGCCGACGGCGCCGACGTGATCGAGGCAACGCGCTTCGGCAACGCGACCGCGGCAATCTCGGTCACCCGGCCGGGCACGGCGCCCTCGATGCCGACCCGGGACGAGATCGAAGCCTTGCTTTCGGCGCGAACCGAGGCCTAAGCGCTTGAGCCGCAATTGACCTTTCGGGGAACGACCGTAAGATAGCGGGCGCAATCGACGGTCGCCCGGCCGCATAAAGCAAACCAATTCCACACGATTGCAGCAGGGGAGGACAGGTGCGGGAACCCGCAAAGTACGTGTTCATCTGGCCGGCGGCGCTGATCGTGCTGCTGGTGACCCTGTTCCCGCTGGTCTATTCGCTGACCTTGAGTTTCCAGTCGATCCGGCTGGTCCCGCCGACGCTGCCGCGGTTCGTCGGTTTCGACAATTATGCCAATGCGCTGTGCCAGACCCGTTTCTGGGTGACCGTGGGCAACACGGCGACGCTGGCGATCCTGTCGGTCGCCGCGCAGTACGTCATCGGGTTCGGCGTTGCGGCGGCATTGCATGCCCGCATCCCCGGCGAGCAGTTGTTCCGGATCGTCTTTCTGATGCCCATGCTGATGGCGCCGGTCGCCGTGGCGCAGATCTGGCGCATGATGTTCCATTCGACCCTGGGCCCGGTAAACGAGTTCTTCACCCTGTTCGGCTTGGAGCATCTGCCGTTTCTCACCGGCAGCACCATGGCGATGGCGTCGCTGATCACCGTTGAGATCTGGCAGTGGACGCCGTTCGTCCTGTTGCTGATGCTGGCTGGCTTGGCGTCGCTGCCAACCGACGTGTACGAGGCGGCCGATCTGGAAGATGCGACGCCGTGGCAGAAGTTTTGGGGCATCACCTTTCCGATGCTGCTGCCGATCTCTGCGGCGGTGATCTTCATTCGCCTGGTCGAGAGCTTCAAGATCGTCGATACGGTCTTCGTTCTGACCGGCGGCGGCCCCGGCCTGGCGACGGAAACGCTGACGCTGTACGCCTATTAGGAGGGATTGAAGAAATTCAACCTGGGCTACACGTCCGCGATCAGTTTTCTGTTCCTGATCACGGTCATCATTTTCGGGACCGTCTATCTGGCGCTGTTGCGCAAGAGCATTGAGAAGAGATCCTGATGCAACGCAGCGGAGCCATACGGTGGGTCGTCTTCGGGTTGCTGGTGCTGTGGCTGTGCTTCACCTTCTTCCCGATCTACTGGACCTACATCACGGCCTTCAAACCGCCGCCCGCGGTCATGGAGGGACCGTCGTATCTGCCGTGGATCGACTTCGACCCGACACTGGCCACATTGGGCGAGGTCTTCCGGCAGGAACGCGGCGACATCCTGGGGCCGCTTGTGGCCTCGACCCTAATCGGCGTCGTCGCCACCATCCTGGCGGTGGCGTTGGGGGCGATGGCGGCCTATGCGCTCGTCCGGTTCGAGTACCGGGTACGGCTATTGTCCGGACTGCTGTTTGCCGCGGCTGGCATGGGCGCCTATCTCGGCCTGAAGGCCGTTGGCCTTTCCGACATGCAGTCTTTCGGCCTTGCCTTCATCGCGGCGCTCGCCGCCGGCGTTTTCTCCAACATGCTGCCGCTGCCCGGGCCGGTCCTGCACAACAAGGACGTCGTCTTCTGGTTCGTCTCTCAGCGCATGTTCCCGCCGATTGTCAGCGCGTTTGCGCTGTATCTTCTCTACGTGCGCCTTGGCCGCGAGGGAATCCAGTCGTTGGATACGTTCTGGGGCATGGTCCTTTGCTACATCGCATTCAGCATGCCGATCGTGGTCTGGCTGCTGCGCGACTTCTTCCAGGCGCTGCCGGTAGAAGTGGAGGAGGCGGCGCTGGTCGACAACGTGCCGCGCTGGCGCATCTTCATCCAGATCGTCATCCCGATGGCGCTGCCGGGGCTGGTCGCCGTCGCGCTGATTACCTTCGGTTTCATCTGGAACGAGTTTCTGTTCGCACTGATCCTGACGTCGTCGGACTGGCAGACCATGCCGATCCTGATCTCCGGTCAGGCCTCGGTGCGCGGCACGGAATGGTGGTCGCAGTCTTCCGTTGCGGCCATCGCGATCACGCCGATGATCGTGATCACCTTCATTCTGGCGCGCTTCATGCGCTCCGGACTGATGCTGGGCGCTATCAAATGGTGTCTGAATTTCAACAAACTATGCAACACAGTGGGAGGAAAGAATGAGCATTGCAAAACTGGGCGCAGCGGGCTTTGCCGCTGCCGGCGTGCTTTGGGCCGGGGCGGCGTCGGCCGCCTGCGATCCGGACTATACCGGTGTGGAAATCACCGTCGGCACCATGAACCCGCCCTTTATCGGCGGACCGGCGATCGCCCATTCCAAGACCTGGGAAGAAAAGACCTGCGGCAAGGTCAAGGTCGTGCATTTCCCGTTCGGCGAGCTCTACACCAAGTTCATGACGCCGATGGTCACCAACGAGGCGGCCTATGACGTCATCCTGCATGCCCCGGCCTGGCACGGCGATTTCGCGCCTTATCTGTCGGAGATGCCGGCGAAGTTCCAGCAGGGCAGCGAGTGGGAAGATATCCATCCGACCTATCGCGACCGTCTGATGAAGTGGGACGGCAAGCAGATCTCGGTCACCATCGACGGCGACGTTCATACCGGCACCTACCGCAAGGACCTGTTCGCGGATCCCAAGAACGCCGCCGACTACAAGGCGAAGTACGGCTACGACCTGGCGCCGCCGCGGAGCTGGACAGACTATTACAACATCTGTGAGTTCTTCACCGGCCGTCAGGAGGGCCTCTACGGCACCGCCGAGGCATTCGTGCGCGGCGGACAGCAGTTCTGGTTCTTCTTCAGCCACGCCGCGTCCTACACCAACCACCCGGACAATCCCGGCGCCATGTTCTTCGATCCGGAGACGATGGATGCCCCGGTCAACAACCCGGGCTGGGTGCGGGCGCTGGAGGACTACATCCGCAGCGTCAGCTGTTCGCCGCCGGGTGCGCTGAACTGGAACTCCGGCGACATTCGCACCGCCTTTGCCGGCGGTCAGGTGGCGATGAACTTCGACTGGGGCGACACCGGCACGATCTCGGCCGACCCGGCGCAAAGCAAGGTTGCGGGCAACGTGGGCTTCTTCCTGGTGCCCGGCTCCAAGGAGGTCTGGAATCACAAGACCAAGCAGTGGGACACCTTCGCGGACGTCGTCCATTCGCCGTTCATGGCCTATGGCGGCTGGGTCGCCAGCGTGCCGGGCACGACCAAGAACCTGGAGGCGGCCTGGGATTACGTGACCTGGTATACGTTGATGGAGAACTCCGGCAACGACGTGGTCACCGGCGGCACGAGCATCAATCCCTACCGTTACAGCCACTTCTCCAATATCGACAAGTGGACCAAGACCTTCTCTGAGGCCGAGGCGGAGAACTATCTGGCCGTCCAGCAGGGCGCCATCGACCATCCGAACGTGGCGCTGGACTTCCGTCTTCCCGGCTATTTCCAGTACACCGAGGTGCTGGAGATTGAGCTGTCGAAGGCGCTCAACAAAGAGGTCACGCCGCAGGAGGCGCTGGACACGATCGCGGCTGAGTGGAACAAACTCACCGACGAGTTCGGTCGTGACAAGCAGTTGGCGATCTATCGGTCGTCGATGGGCCTTTAAGGCGAAGCAAGGCAGCCCCGGCGTCGACGGCGCCGGGGCAGCGCCTATTCAGTGACGTGCGGTTCATTTGGAGGTTGGGTTGTTGGCATGGCCAGGGTTGAACTGATCGGCGTCACCAAGGCGTTCGGCGATGTGGAGGTGATCCCGACGCTGGACCTGGACATTCCGGACAAACAGTTCGTCGTCCTGGTCGGCCCGTCGGGCTGCGGCAAGACCACCACGTTGCGCATGGTCGCCGGGCTGGAAGAGGCTTCGGGCGGCACCATCAAGATCGGCGACCGCGAGGTGACGAACCTCCGTCCGGGCCTGCGCAATTGCGCCATGGTGTTCCAGAGCTACGCGCTTTATCCGCACATGAACGTGTCCGAGAATATCGCCTATGGCATGAAGGTCCGCGGCGTTGCCAAGGACGAGATCGACGCCAAGGTCAAGGAGGCAAGCCGCATCCTGGGCCTGGACCCGTTTCTTCAGCGCCGGCCCAAGCATCTCTCCGGCGGCCAGCGCCAGCGCGTCGCCATCGGCCGGGCCATCGTGCGCAACCCCGACGTCTTCCTGTTCGACGAGCCGCTGTCCAACCTGGACGCCAAGCTGCGCATCGAGATGCGGGCGGAGATCAAGAACCTGCACCAGCGGCCGCAACACCGTCGTCTACGTCACCCACGACCAGGTGGAGGCGATGACCTTGGCCGACCGGGTGGTGGTGATGAACAAGGGCGTGATCGAACAGGCGGCCGAGCCCATCGAGCTTTACGAGAACCCCGCCAACACCTTCGTTGCCGGCTTTATCGGCGCGCCCAGCATGAATTTCCTGCCCGGCACGGTCGTGGCCAGCGACGGCGGGCTGGCCTGACCATCGCCGACGGCACGACCCTGCCGATTCCGCAGGACCGGGAAGGCCGGTACGGCGCCTACAAGGACCGCCCGGTCGTCTTCGGCATCCGGCCCGAACACATGGAAGGCGGCGATGCCGGGCCGGCGGTCATATCGCTGACGCCCTCGGTGATCGAGCCACTGGGGCCGCACACGCTGTTGCTGGGCGAGATCGACGGCGCCCGGGTCACGCCCCAGGTCGATGCCCATTTCCCCGCGGCGCCGGGCGAGGCCTGCCGCATTACACTCAACATGACCCAGATGCACTTGTTCGATTCCGATACGGAACAGGCGATTTAGCGATGGATGCAGGTCACAAACGATGGCTCGGCCGGGTCGAGCTGGAAGTCACCCAGATCGGTTTCGGCGCCGCGCCGCTGGGCAATCTCTACAGTGCGCTCAGCGAGGACGAGGCGCATGCCACGGTGCAAGCGGCCCACCACGCCGGGATCCGCTATTTCGACACCGCGCCGCTCTACGGCCACGGCTGGTCCGAACACCGCGTTGGCGAGGCGCTGCGCGCGGTTCCGCGCGCGGACTATGTGATCTCCACCAAGGTCGGCCGCACCCTGCATGCCGCGCCACCGGGCAGTTTCGACGAAGGCCTGTTCCGGCCGCCGATGCCGTTCAAGCCGGTCTTCGACTATTCCTATGACGGGGTGATGCGGTCGTTCGAGGACAGCCTGCAGCGGCTGGGCACCAGTCACGTCGAGATCCTGCTGGTGCATGACGTGGACGTCTGGACCCACGGCAGCGACGAGGGCGCCCAGGCACGCCTGGAGGAGGTGATGGCCGGCGGCTACAAGGCGCTGGTGGAGCTGCGCGACCAGGGCGTGGTCAAGGCCATCGGCGCCGGCCTGAACCAGTGGGAATGGTGCGAGAAGTTCGCCTACGCGGGCGATTTCGACTGCTTCCTGCTGGCCGGGCGCTACACCCTGCTGGAGCAGGAGGCGCTGGATTCCTTCCTGCCGTTCTGCGAGGAGCGGGACATCGCGATCATCATCGGCGGGCCCTACAACACCGGCATCCTGGCGACCGGGGCGGTCGAGGGCGCCTATTACAACTACGCGCCGGCCGAACCTGACGTCATGGCCCGGGTGGCGAAGATCGAGCAGGTCTGCGCCGCCCACGGCGTCAAGCTGGCAAGCGCTGCGCTGCAGTTCCCGCTGCTGCACCCGTGCGTGTCCAGCGTCATCCCCGGCGCCCGCACGCCGGACGAGATCACCCGCAACATCGAGATCTTCCAGGTGGAGATCCCCGACGGCCTGTGGGCGGACCTGAAGGCGGAAGGGCTGCTGCGCGAGGACGCACCGACGCCGTAGCGCGCCGACGCGAGGGACATCATTCGTCTTCTGGGATAAGGCTCAATGTGAGCCCATCCTGTTTTGTGCCGTATTCGGTTGTGTAGTTGTACATGCCGCGCCAGTTGTCGTTGTCCCACCAGCCATTGAATCTGCTGGGGACGTTGAAGCACAAATGCGGCATGGGCGCGGTGCTGTAAGAGATGACCCGGGCGAGCGCGACGGGGTCGGGGTGTCGGAACCCGTTGCCGTCGGTTGAGAACACCCAGCGGCCGCAATCCACGCTTTCCACCAACGGTCTGAGCACGTTCTTTCTGCTGCCGTGATGCGGCAGTTTGAAGGCGTCCAGGCTTAGTCGGCCACCACCAAGGGCGCCGATGCCCTCGACCAGATCGTCGGCGAACGCATCGCCCGACAAGAGCACGCGGCGGTTCCTGTATTCCAGCAACAACGCGATGCTGCTGCCGTTGGCCAGGCTGTTGTCGGGTGCGTTCCTGGTTTTTGCCAGCATTTCAAGATCGTTCGGGTACTCCAATACCGGCGGCACCTTTGGACCCATGGGTTCAAGCCCCGGCGAAACACTGCTGAGCGTGCCTTTCTCCAGCGCTTCTTCGACCGCTTTCTTCCAGGTGCGTTTGAATTTCTTAAGGCGCTCGGGCGTCGGACCCAGGATCGTCAGCGTCAGGTCGTCATGCATCGTCCGTTTCGGCGGCGCCGTGTTCGGGTTTCGGCAGACGGGCCCTCCGTCGAAGGCCACGTTCCACGGCTGTTGCCGCAGCCAGGGTCCCAGGCGTTCACCCTGGACCGGACCCATCGGCTCCAGGCGCCCGCCTTCGGGGTTCGCGGGCTCCGGTATGGGCGTCACCGACTTCCCGCTCAGGTGCTCGTAGCCGTTGAACCAGACATCGCCGATCTGCAGGCCTGGGATTGGCTCGGCCTCCGCCAGGCAGGTCAACACGCCGCCGATGTGATCCCGATCCACGTGCGAGACCACCAGAAGATCGATTCGCCGCTGGTCCTGTGGCAATGCCTCGATGTCGTTTCGAATGCGCTCTCCGGTCTCCCCGGTGCCCATGTCGATAAGGATGCGGTGCGGCGCAGCGGGGTCGCCCCATCGGATCCAGATGGCATCACCTTCGCGGGCGGGAAGCAGAGTGATTTCCAGCACTATCGATCGTCTTCGGCGACACTATGGCTGAGACATGTGGCGTCCCAGTCGACAAAAGGCGCGGGTTCCGCCAGGCGCTCTACCGCGGCAAGTCGTTCGTCTGCCCGCGTGTCGTCAGGCCAGCGTCTTAACAAGTCGAGGAGAAGCGAATAGATCTCGGTGAACAGGAACCGGCGTTCGCTTGCCCGGATCGCCAGATCGAGTGCCCGCTCTCGGTCGTTCCTGCTCTCATAGAGGAGGCAGGCAAGGAGCGCCGCCCCGTCGGGCAGCCATTCGAAATCGCGCGCCAGGTTCTCCACCCAGTGGGACCATCGCTGCAGGCGCCCGGTTTTGTACAAGATCAATGCGCCGAGCGCAGCGCCGGTGGGATCCCGATACTTGTACTGCAGCAGTTCGACGGCCTCGTCGGCGAAGTCGGCCGCCTCACGGAACCTTCCCGTCGAGAGCATGTGCTGCAGCGTATTGGCTTCCGGTCGTTCAGGCGATATCCAGGCTTGCGCACGAGGCCTGCCGCCGGGATTTGCCTCGATCCGGACAATGCAAAGATGCGGGATCACCATGTCGTACGGATCCGCAGGCGGGCTCACAGGCAGGCTCACGATCTGGGGACTGCGCTCGATCATGAAGTGAGCGGTCGGCACGGCATGGAAATCGGGCAAGCATGCGAACAACCAGCTGTCGCGACTGATCTGCCAGGATTCGGCGTCCACCGCATACAGCAGATCACACTCGATACGGTCCGTCCGGCGCGCGAGTCGGCGCATCGCTGTATCCCGGATCGACACGACCTCCGTTTCGAGCGTCCCTTCGTTTTGCTCGGTCTCTTCCACTTCGACAGCGATGTTGGGCTGCTCATTCTCGACGTTGGGTCCCAGCACGACCTCTGTTGGCATGTCGTCGCCCACCTGAACCAAGGCACTGTGTTTGAGCCCGTCCTCCAGGATGGCGCTGACCTCGTACAGCCCGGTGGGCAGGTCGAACGCGTCACCGGATCGCCGACGTCCCACCAGCCTCATATTGCTGTCCCGCACTTCAAAACTGAGAGCCTGCGACAGCAGATCCGAGTCGGCATTCAGCCGTACCGACAGCCTGCCTTTTGCTCTGTCCTACGAATCGGTCATCGTTCCAAACTGATGCCCTTGGATATCTCCGGTGGCTTGAGGCGCATCGGCCGATCGAGGCTCCTGAAGGGCTCCTCCGCTCTGATGGTCAGGAGATACAGGCCTGCATCGACACGCTCATGCATTGGCCAATCGACAAAATCTTCGACAACCACTTGTTCTCCATTGAACTTCAGCGTCCCGCGGCACACCGGTTTCGCATCATCGGGGTGCACCTCGATATTGAGGTCCACCTGCGGCGTCTCTTCATAGTCGTGAAACACCGCCTCATGTATGTTGCCGGCGATCGCCACCGATTGCTCGGTGTCCTCCGCCGCTGCCAGTGCCCTGACGCGTTTCGGGAGTTGCTTGATCAGCGCAGTCACGGAAACGTGCCAGCAGTCGATGCCGGTATCCTCCGGATCGTCGAGGTCATCTGGGTCTTGCGGTCCATCGGCCACACCGCCGCTCAACAACCATATCAAAGCTTCATTGAACAGCGTCACCCCGTTGACCCGCGCGAAGGCTTCCTCCCCGGTCGTTGCCGCGAGAAACATGGGCGATGCCTTCGCGCTGCCGAGTGGCTCATCCAGTTTGAGTGCACCATCCAGGGATTCGAAATGGCGGGCATTCGCCGCTCTCTGGCGACAGGCGTCCACAAACCAGAACTGCGTTTGCGCGGTGTCCGGATGGTTCATGCCGGCATGGACACCCGCCATGTCGATCGATCCCCTGAACCGTTCGGCATGTCCCTCGTCGCCGTAGTCGCTCAGCAGCACGATTGCCCCGGTTTTCGTCAATTGCACGCCGTGGCCTGCCACATAAACGATAAGGACATTGTCCTCGTGGGTGTTGCAGGCGTTGCGGAACTCCACCAACGCCCGTTCCACATTGGCGCGCGTCGCCGCATGGTCTCCATCGAGGCGCGCCGCGATGTCCGGGTCTATATCTTCATCATCAGACGGGGACAGCAGCACACGAAGGCTCTTGAGCGGTTTTTCATCGCGCCGATAGTCGTTCATCAACCAGGCCGCGAAGATCGATGCGGACCGCGCGGCTGCGGTCAGTTGTTCCATATAGAGCTCTTCGCCCCATCGCGTGGGGTCGGGTCCGTCCTCGAAGTGAAGATAGGCGCTGACGCCGATCACCAACGCATGCGTGCCCGGCTCCGCAAGGTCTTCCGGTATCAGGGACGGCATGGGCTAATCCACTCCGTGCGCTGGGACGGAACACGGCAAAGTGCCAGCGAAAGCGGTTCTATACCCCATACCTTCTCCTGAGAATGCGCCACCGATTTCGCGCATACTCAAACCAGTTCAGGTAATTCTGATGTAACGATCAAAGATGTGCAACCGTGTCGACGATTTGACGCTTCCCGCTTTTCAGGCGGACGCACTAGCCTGCGCGCCGCGTCGCCAGCGTCTCCTCCACCAGCCTCTCCGCCGCCGCGTTGGGCGTGATCGACTCTGTTTCGGCCAGGTCCAGCACCCGGGCGCAGGTGTCGTAGATTGCGGCGACGCCTGCCGCCACGGCGGCCGCGTCGCGGCCCAGGAACGGGCTGGTGCCGCTGATCACGCCGCCGGCGTTGGCCAGGAAGTCGGGCACGAACAGAATGTCCTGCGCCGCCAGCGCACCGGCGTGTCGGTCCTCGGCGAGCTGGTTGTTGGCGCCGCCGCAGACGATCCTGGCCTTGAGCGCCGGCACGGTGTCGTCGTTCAACACGCCGCCCAGCGCACAGGGAGCCAGCACGTCCACGTCCAGACCGAGGATCTCTTCGGTGGAAACGGCGGTTGCGCCGAACCGGTCAACGGCGCGACCGACCGCCTCGTCGTTCGCGTCGGCCACGAACAGCTCGGCCCCATGCGCCGCCAAGTGGCCGCACAACGTGCTGCCCACATTGCCGACGCCCTGGATGGCGACGCGCAGGCCCGCCAGGTCGTTTTGGCCCGTCCGGTGCACGACGGCGGCGCGCAGCGCGTGGAAGACGCCTTCGCCGGTCGCGGGCGACGTATCGCCGGTGGTGTCCGGACGTCCCGCCACATAGGGGGTCATGCGGTGAATGACGGCCATGTCCTCGGGCGTCGTGCCCACGTCCTCGCCGCAGACGAAGCGGCCCTCCAGGGCGTCCATGGCACGCCCGAAGGCCTCCAGCAGGGGCTCGGTCTTGTCCGTTCCAGGATCGCCGATGATGACTGCCTTGCCGCCGCCGAAGGGAATGCCGGCCAGGGCCATCTTCAGCGTCATCGCCCGGCTCAACCGCAGCACATCGCCCAGCGCCTCGTCGGACGAGGAATAAGGCAAGAACCGGATGCCGCCGCCAGCCGGCCCCAAAACCGTGCTGTGCAGCGCGCAGCCCGGTCGCCTCGTCGCCTACGAAGGCGACATGCTCGTGATCCCGGTATTCCAAATGCTCAAATACACCCAATTCCCGTGCCCCCGACTGTTGGCTCGTTCAACCCGACCGTGCCGCCTTCTTCGCCGGCTTCGCCTCCGCCGCCACGCGCCATTCCGCGGCATAGTCCGCCAGGCCCGCCGGCATCAGCGGCTCCACCAGATGCAGTTCGGTAGGAACGGGCTTGGGCCGGTTCTCCCAGTCCCACAACAGCGCGGCGCCGACCGTGGTGCCTTCGCGCTCGGCCGAGACGTACACGGTCTGGTCCGGCCTCAGCCCGGCCAGAAGCCGGCAGAAAATACTGTTCTCCGCGAAAACGCCGTCGATCACCACATCGCCCGCCGAGCCGATATGGCCGATGGAAAGGTCGGCCATCAGGGCGCAGTAAAGCGCCGCCAGCGCCGTCCTGTCCGACGGCGAGGCGGGTGGCCGGCCGGCAAACCGGCCCTTCGCCCCGGTGCCAGGGCAGGGGCCGCCGGAATCGGTGAAGCTGGGCAGCGCCATGGTGCCCCATTCCAATAGACGCTTGATATCCATGGAACTTACGGTTCCGGCGATGGGACCCTGCACGATCTCGAACTCGCGCCCGCCCATGAAGCGGCTGCAGGAGACCGGATTGCCGAACACGTCGGTGTTGGTGCAGGTGTCGAGCTGGGGCTGTAGCCGGTCGGGCGGGAAGGCCGGGTTGAAGTTGATCAGCCAGGTGCCCGTGGACAACAGCGTGAAACCCTCCATCCCGGCGGCGAGATAGCGCAGATAGTTGGCATTGCTGTCGTGGATGCCGACCAGGACCGGCAGGCCTGCGGGCAGGCCTGTCTCGGCGGCGGCCGCGCGGCTGATCCCGCCGGCCACCTCCCAAGCCCGGGCCAGCGGCGCGAACTTGGCCCGCACGCCGAACCGGTCGGTCAGGCTGGAATAGTCGCGGTTCTGCGGCGCCCAGACATGGGTCTGCGCGCCCAGCGATGTCACCTCCGCGAAGGCGTTTCCGGTCAGGCGCCAGGCCCAGTATTGCGGCGGCGGCAGGATCGTTTCGACCGACGCAAAGGCGGCCGGGTCCAGCTCCCGCTGCCAGTAAAGCTGCCGGCCCAGCGTCAGCCCGCCCGGGTTGGTCGGCGCCAGCACCTCCTTGAATGGCGGTTCGATCCGCGCATAGCCGGCGCAGATGTCCTTCGGCGGCTCTGCCTCGTAGAACATCATCGGCATGGCCAGGCCGTCGTCCCGGCCGGACGGTCCCATCAGCGCCAGCGCCGACCCGTGCGCACAGGGCACCAGCGCGCGCGCCTGCCACTTGGCGACCAGCGGCGCCAAGGTGTCGCTCAGCCAGCGCCAGATCAGATCGGTGTTGATATGCAGATACGGCGGACCGGGAACGTGCCGGTTCGCGGCCTTGACGGACTCGAGGATCCTCCCCTTGCGGTCGACGACCGATGCCTTCAGATTCGTGGACCCTAGGTCGAAGACGACCACCGTCTCCGGCATGCCGATGCCACCCCTCATTATTATTGTTGTTCGGACTATATCGGGGATAGGGCGCACCTTGAAAGCCGAACCGGCTGTCGTTAGGGTCCGCGCGGCCGTAAACCAAGGGGGGCGGGGGGGTACCATGGCACGCAAAAAGGCACATACGCGGTTGCGGCGGGCATTGATCGATGCCTGTCTGCGCATGAACGAACTGGGCATCAACCAGGGGTCGTCGGGCAACATCTCAGTTCGCGTCGAGGATGGATTCCTGATCACGCCGTCGGGCGTGCCCTACGACAAGATGACGCCCGACCAGATGGTCGAGATGGACATGCAGGGCGGCTATTACGGCGACTGGCTGCCGTCCAGCGAGTGGCGGTTCCACTACGACATCCTGCGCACCCGGCCGGAGGCGGGCGCGATCGTGCACACCCACTCGAACTATTCCACCGCGCTGTCCTGCCTGCGCAAGGAGATCCCGGCCTTTCACTACATGATCGGCGTGTCGGGCGGCGACAGCATCCGTTGCGCCGACTACGCGACCTTCGGGACCCAGAAACTGTCGGACAACATCCTGAAGGCGCTGAAGGACCGGACCGCCTGCCTGATCGGCAACCACGGCATGGTCTGCTTCGGCCCGACCATCGAAAAGGCGTTGTGGCTGGCGGTGGAGGTGGAAACCCTGTCCTTCCAGTACTGGCATGCGCTGCAGGTGGGCAAGCCGGTGATCCTGGGCAAGGCGGAGATGAACCGCGTGCTGGCCCGGTTTAAGACCTACGGCAAACAGCCGGACGAATTGAAGGGCACAAAGCAGTCGGCGCTGGCCGTGACGCCGCCGCCGCGCCGCGACGGCTGAGGTCGCTTGGCCGCGGCCGGCGTCATCGAAACGGCGCGCCTGGTGCTGCGGCCGTTCTGCGAGGACGACGTTGCGGCCGCCCATCTCGTGTGGGGCGATGCGGATGTGATGCGCCATTCCATTTCAGGGCCGACTGCGTCCCTGGAAGAGACCGGCGCCCACATGGCCCGCCACCAGGCCCATGACCGCAGGCACGGCTTTGCCTTCCGCGCCATCGTCGAACGCGAGACCGGCACGCCGATCGGGGTTGGCGGGCTGCTGACCATGCCCGACGGCTGGAACGCGGTCGAAGTCGGGTACCGGCTGCGTCGCGATCGGTGGCGCAGGGGCTTTGCCACCGAGGCCGCGCGCGCCTGGCTGGCCGTGGGTTTCCGGGACCTGGCGCTCGAGGAGATCGCCGGCGTGGTCGAAGCGGCCAATGCGGCTTCGGTCCGGGTGCTGGAAAAGGTTGGTCTCGATTACCGGGGCAAGGCCCGTTATCACGACATCCCCGTGATGCACTATTCCGCCCGGCGCGATGTCTGGCTGCGGGACCATGGCTGAGGCGATCGCCGTGCGTGCCGCGCGGCCGGAGGAGGCCACGGGCCTGACCGAGCTTTGCATGCGGTCCAAGGCGCTTTGGGGCTACGACGCCGCTTTCATGGAAGAAGTCAGGCAACAGCTCACCCTGACGCCGGACTACATTCGTCGACACCCGGTCTTTGTCGCCGACCGGAAGGGAACGGCGCTGGGGGTCTATGCGCTTGCCGATGAAGGCGACTTTGTCGATCTGGACTTCATGTTCATCGAACCGGGCCACGTCCGCACCGGCATCGGCCAGGCGCTGTGGCCGCACCTGCTGGCGCAGGCGCGCCGTTTCGGGCATTCCCGCATGAGGATCATTGCCGATCCGTACGCGGTTCCGTTCTATGAAAGTATGGGCGCAGTGCATTGCGGGGAAGAGCCGAACGTCCTTATTCGCGGCCGCATGCTGCCGGTGCTGGAGGTGATGCTTTAATTGGGGTGTGGCTGCCAACAAACAAATCCCTCCAAGCAGTTGCCTCGCGTACACCATCATGCACAATCGCCGGAACGGGAGGCGCACCATCATGATTGTCAGTTGCGGCGAGGCTCTGATCGACTTCGTGCCGATGCAGGGTGTGGATGGACAGACGGGCTACCGGCCCTGCGAGGGCGGTTCGCCCTTTAACATCGCCGTGGGGCTGGGCCGGCTGGCGACGCCGGTCGGCTTTCTGGGCAAGATCTCGACCGACTTCTTCGGCGACATGCTGGTAAGCCACCTGAGCAGGAACAAGGTCGATACCGGCTTTGTCATGCGCGGGCCGGAGAACACGACGCTGGGCTTCGTCAGCCTGCCCGAGGACGGCGGCGAGCCGCAATACGCGTTCGTCGCCACCGGTGCGGCCGACCGGACGGTGACGCTGGATGACTTTCCGCAGGCCTTGCCCGACGCGGTGACCGCGCTGCAGTTCGGATCGATCTCGCTGGTGCAGGAACCGGGCGCCGGCGCCTACGAGGCGCTGATGCGGCGCGAGGCCGGCCGCCGGGTGATGGTGCTGGATCCCAATATCCGGCCGGGCCTGATCGCCGACCGCGATGCCTACGTCGCGCGGATGGAAGGCTGGGTCGGGATGATGGACCTGGCCCGGGCCAGCGTGGTGGACATCGAGTGGTTGTATCCCGGCGAGAGCATCGATGCGGTCGCCGCGCGGTGGCGGGCGCTGGGGGCGGCGGTGGTGATCGTCACCCTGGGTGCGGAAGGCGCCCGTGCCTGGTCTGCCGACGGGCACGCGCACGCACTCGGGCCCACAGTGACGGTCGCGGATACCGTCGGAGCCGGCGACAGTTTCTTTTCCGGCACACTTTCCTGGCTGTACGGAAACGGGCACCTGAGTCGCGATCACCTGGCCGCTATCGGTTCCGGCGCCCTGGAAAGCGCGCTTGACTTCGGCTGCCGCTGCGCCGCGATCACCTGCAGCCGGCCCGGCGCCGACCCGCCTTGGGCCGAAGAAGTTGCATGACCGCTGCCGTGGCGGCGCGCGAGGAGGCTCAGGCGGCGCTTGCCGCGGCGCTCGACCGGTTCGGTCTGGTCAGGCCCGCAGAGCACCCACACTTCGTTCCGTTGACCGGGGGCGTCTCGTCCGACATCTGGCGTGTCGACCTGGCGCGCGGGCCGGTCTGTGTCAAACGCGCGTTGGCCAGGCTGAAGGTGGAGGCCGACTGGTGCGCACCGGTCGAGCGCATCGCCTTCGAGGTGGAATGGTACCGGACTGCGGCGTCAATCGCGCCGCAGGCGGCGCCGCACGTGCTGGGCCACGACCCGGACGCCGGCCTGTTCGTCATGGAGTATCTGGATCCGCGCCGCTATCGCTTGTGGAAGGACGACCTGCGCCAGGGCAGGGCCGACCCGTCGGTTGCCGCCGCTGTGGGCCGGCAGCTCGGGCGCATCCATGCAGGCACCGCGGACGATCCCGCCGTCGCGGCCCGCTTCGACAGCGAGGCGATCTTCCGGCCGATCCGGTTGGAACCCTATCTCCTGGCGACCGCGGAGAAGCACCCGGACCGCGCCGACGCCCTGAAGCGCCTGGTGGAGACGACGCTGGCCGACCGGCGCGTCCTGGTCCACGGCGACGTCAGCCCCAAGAACATCCTGATCGGACCGCACGGACCGGTGTTCCTGGACGCCGAATGCGCCTGGTTCGGCGACCCGGCCTTCGATATCGCTTTCTGCGCCAACCACTTGCTGCTGAAATGCCTGTGGGTACCCGGTGCGGCCGACGGATTCCTGGCGTGTTTCGACGTCCTTGTCGCGGCCTATCTCGACCGGGTGGACTGGGAGCCGGTCGCAGAGGTCGAGGCGCGCGCGGCGCATCTGTTGCCCGGCCTGTTCCTGGCCCGGGTGGACGGCAAGTCGCCGGTGGAATACCTCACCGACGAGGCGGACAAGGACCGGGTGCGCCGGGTGGCGCGCGCGTTGCTTGCCGATCCGGCCGACCGGATAGCGGCGGTGCGGGGCGCCTGGGCGCGGGAGTTGGGCATTTGACGGCGACCGCGATTCAGCGCGTGCACGGCCGGCGCATCTGGGATTCCCGCGGCCGGCCGACGGTGGAAGTCGCCGTGGCGCTTGCCGGCGGTGCGACCGGCCGAGCCATCGCGCCGGCGGGCGCCTCGACCGGCAGCGGCGAGGCAGTCGACCTGCGTGACGGTGGCGCGGTCTTCGGCGGCTTTGACGTGACCCAGGCGGTCGCCGCAGTGAACGGGCCGATCGCCGCCGCGCTGGCCGGAACCGACTCCGCAGATCAGGCCGGCGCCGACGCGCGGCTGATCGAGGCGGACGGCACGGACAACCGCGCGCGGCTGGGCGGCAATGCCCTGGTCGCGACCTCCATGGCCGTCGCCCATGCCGCGGGCGCGGCGGCGGGCCGGCCATTGTGGCGGTACCTGGCGGGCAACCGCGGTGCCGTCCTGCCTTTGCCGGAGATCCAGATCCTGGGCGGCGGCGCGCATGCCGGGCGCCGGGTCGACATCCAGGACTATATGGTCATCGCCACCGGCGCCGCGGATTATGCCCAGGCGCTGGACTGGACAGCGGAAGTCTACCGGGCCGCCGGCGCGCTGTTGGCGGAACAGGGCCGGCTGCAGGGCGTTGCCGACGAGGGCGGTTTCTGGCCGGCCTTCGACACCAACGAAGAGGGGCTGGCCCTGCTGGTCCGCGCCATCGAACGCGCCGGCCTGGAGCCTGGCGCCCAGATGGCGATCTCGCTGGACGTTGCGGCGTCGGAGTTCGGCCAAAACGGCCGTTATCGCTTGGCCCGGGAAGACCGCGACCTGGACAGCGACGGCCTGGCCGACCTGCTGGTCGGATGGATCGAGCGCTATCCCATCGTCGCCATCGAGGACCCGCTGGGCGAGGACGACGCCAAGGGCATGGCCCGCTTCACGGCCGCTGTGGGCGACCGCGTTGAAATCGTCGGCGACGACTTTTTGGTGACAAATGCCGGGCGCGTCGCCGCGGCGGCCGGGCAGGGGGCCTGCAACGCGGTTCTGATCAAGCCCAACCAGGTTGGCACGCTGAGCGAAGCGAAAGCCGCCGTCGACGCCGCGCGCGCCGCCGGCTTCGGCGCCATCGTCTCGGCCCGCTCGGGCGAGACGGAGGACGTCACCATCGTGCACCTGGCCGTCGGCTGGGGCGTGCCGCAGCTCAAGGTGGGCTCCTTCACGCGGTCGGAACGCATGGCCAAGTGGAACGAAGGCCTCAGGATCGCCGAGGCGTTGGGCGGCGCTCTGCCGCCGTCGGAGAGCTTCGTCTGGAACCGCTGCTGACGCCCCCCTCTCCCCGCGGGGAGAGGGGGGACCGCGCGTCAGCGCGGGCCGGGTGAGGGGGTTCCGGTGGCCGCCATCGTAACCCCCTCATCCGCCCCTTCGGGCCACCTTCTCCCCGCGGGGAGAAGGGAAGCAACCGAAACTCGCAAAGGAAAAAGGAGCGCCTTCAGCTAGGCCAGCACCTGCTCCCAGGTCCCTGTCTCTTCAGACCGGAACAGTGCGTCCAGCACGGCCGCCTGCTTGACCGTGTCCTCCAGCTCGTAGGCCGGCGGCGTGCCGCCGCGGATCGCCTCGGACAGCCGGTCGCCCTGGTTGGCGTACTGGTTGGTGGCCGGAATCACCTCGACCCGCTGCGGCTGGTCGCCCAGTTTCGAGCCGTCGTCGATATAGATGTTGGTCTCGCCCCAGTGCGGTGCGTTGAACGGGATCTCCACCGCGATGCGTCCCTTGGTGCCGAAGAACTGCATGCGTTGATACGGCACAAGCTGGCTCGAGCAGGCGAAGCTGGACTGTACCCCATTGCCGAAATCCAAGATGGCGCTGGCCAGCCGGTCGGTGCCGAAGTTCGGGTCGCGGTTGACCAGCGAGACCACCTGGGTCGGCTCGTGGCCCAGCACGAAGCGCGACGTCACGGTGGGATAACAGCCGATGTTGTAGATCCCGCCACCGCCGATGTCGGCCATGTTCCGGATGTTGTCGGGGTTGTCGTTGTAATAGCTGAAGAAGCCCTGGACTGCCCGGACTTCGCCGATCTCGCCCGACTGGACCAGGTCGCGCACCCGTTCCCATTGCGGATGGTGGCGCACCATGAAAGCCTCCCACACATGCACCCGGTTCACGTCGCGCGCCTCGACCAGCGGTCTGATGTCGTCGGCGGTCAGCGCAATCGGCTTTTCGCACAAGACGTGCTTGCCGGCGTCGGCGGCCTGCACCGAGACGGGGACATGCAGGTGGTTGGGCAGCGGGTTGTAGACCGCCTCGATCTCAGGGTCGGCCAGCAGTTCCTCGTACGAGCCATACGCCTTGGGGATGCCCAGTTCAGCGGCCTCCTTTTCCGCCTTGGCGAGATCGCGCGAGGCGATCGCGACGATGTCGCACAATTCGCCCCGCTGCATCGCCGGGATGACCTGCTTGGTGCCGATCAGCGCGGTCGAGATGATCCCCCATTTGACCTTTTCCATGTGCTTCTCCTTGTTTGTCTCAGACCGCGTTCAGCCGGTCGTAGTGGCGGGTGGCCTCTTGATAAAGGTCGTCGAACAGGGTGGCCAGCCGGTCGTAGCGTTCGACCATGGCGGGGTCGGGTTCGGCGCCGCGGCGGATGGCGACCAGGCGCGCGACCGCCTCGTCCACGTCCGCGAACACGCCCGCGCCCAGCCCAGCAAGGGCGGCACAGCCCAGGATACCGCTTTCCGGGTTTTCCGGAACGTCGATCGGCATGTTGTAGATCGAGGCCTTGATCCCCAGCCACAGATCCTCCTTGGCCCCGCCGCCTGTCGCGACGATGCGGTCGAACTGGGTGCCGGCGCTGCGCATCAGTTCGATGTTGCGGCGGCTGGCAAAGGCGACCCCCTCCATCACGGCGCGGTAGAAATGGCCCTTGCCGTGCCGGCTGGTGATGCCGAAGAACTGCGCCCGCGCGTTCGCGGCCCCGCCCAGGCGCTCGCCGGTCAGATAAGGCAAGAACACCAGGCCTTCGCCGCCCGGCGGCGTGTCTTCGGCCATGGCGTTGATCCTGTTGAAGTCGGTATCCGGGTCATTCAGCAACCGGCGCGCCCAGCGCATGGAATCTCCGCCCGCATCCATGATCGTGAATGGCACCCAGCCGCCGTTCGCGCCGGCCAGGTTGCTGACGATGTCGTGGATCACCGGCAGTTCGGACCAGACGGAAATCAGGGTCGAGGTGCCGGTGATGTCCGACCCGACCCCGGGTCCGGTCACGCCCGAACCCAACAGCGAGACGAGAAAATCGCCGCCGCCCACCACCACGGGCAGCCCTGGCGGCAGCCCGGTCTCGGCGGCGGCCGCTGCGCCGACCCGGCCGATCGGATGCGCAGACGGATGGGCGGGAGCGAACTTGCCCAGGTCAACGCCCACCGCCGCGGCCGCGGCGGCATCGTATTCCATGGTCCGGCAGTCCAGGAGGTAGCTGCCCGAGGCCTCGCTGTGATCGGTGGCGATTTCGCCGGTCAGTCTGAAATTGACGAAGTCCTTCGGCGTCAGGAAGGCGGCGGCCTGGTCGTAGACGTCGGGCTGATGCTGTTTGATCCAGGCGACCTTGAAGGCGATCCAGGAGGGCGCCGGCGGGTTGCCGGTCGTCTCGGTCAGCGCGGCGACGTCGGCGCGGCCGGCGAAGCCGTCGACCAGGTCCGCCGGGCGCTTGTCGTTCCAAAGCTGCACCCGGTCCAACAGCACGCGCCCGTCGGCATCGACCGGGACCGGTCCGTGCATCTGGCCGCACACGCAGACCCCCTGGATACGGTCCTTGGCCACTTCCGGCGCGCGCAGCACCTCGCCCAGGGTGGCGCACACGCCCTCCCACCATTCCTGCGGGCTCTGCTCGGACCAGCCCGGCCGCGGCACGTGCTGTTCGTGCGGCCGCGCCGCAAAGGCGATCACGCGGCCTGACGTGTCGACCACCGCGGACCGGACGCTGCCGGTCCCGATGTCGATTGCCAGGAGCTGGGCTGATGTGTCCGCCATGGTCGGTGCCCGCCCGTTTCTATCCTGCGCCGCGCACGCGTTCGGCGGCATCTTCCGGGCGGCCCATCAGGTCCGCGTCCAGGTCGACGGCGAAGACGTCCGCGATGACATAGGCCCAGCCGAACAGAAAATAGCGCCAGCCGTCGGCGACGGTCATCCGGCGTTCCGCCTGCTGGCGCCGCGCCTGATCCAGGAAGGTCAGCGTGCCGCGATAGTTGAATTCCCACACCACGCCTTCCTGCGGGAACAGGACCGCATCGGAGACAGGCGAACCGGGCCGGTCCTTGCCCAGGCCGGTGCCGTTCACCACCAGGCTGCCGTCGGGCAGGGCGGAGATGAGGCGGTCGTTGTCGCCCGCCCCTTGCACCGTGTGCAGCATGACGATTCCGTCCGGATCCAGCGGCGCCAGGTGCTGCCGCGCCAAATCGATGCGCGCCGGGTCGACGTCGCTCAACGCGATCCTGGCCGGGCGTGCGCCGGACACGCGCGACAACAACGTCGCGGCCAGCGCCACGCAGGCCCCGCCGCAGCCCATCAACAGCGCGCCGGCGTCGCCGTGCCCTGTCCAATGGTCCGCCGGCGCGATCTCATCCAGTGCCAGCCCCGCGGTGATCGGGTCCTTCGCGGCCCCGGCCAAGCCTTCGCGGGTCTTGGTGATACAGCCGATCTCGCCCAGGCTTTCGGCATACGGGTCCAGCGAGACGAACTGATCGCGGGCATGGGCGTAGACCGCGATCTTGTGCGTGGTGACCAGCGCCCCGCGAACCTGGTCGCATGCGGCGAGGAACCTGACGGCCGCGACGATGTCTTCCGGCGCGGCGTCCGGGGGCAGGTCGATTCCCTGAAGCCCCACCTCTTCGAGCCCCATGCATTCGGCCCACACCGGAAACAGGCGATTGATGAACGAGCCGCCGGTGCTCACACCGACGAAGACCATGGTGGGCCGGTCGGGCTCCGGCGGCGCCTGGAAGCCTGTCATCGGTCCCGTCCGCCGGGCATGACTGCCGTCGACTGTCGTTGTGCCCGCACGGGCGTGCCTCCCCAGGGCTTGAGGGTCTTTTTGTCGGCCCAAACCTTTGCATCCTTACCGGTATTTTCGTATTCCCACAACGGCAGGACAAGCAGGGGCGGGAGACAGGCATGACCACCGTGATGCGCGTGCTGGACATTCGCGCGACGCTGGGCGAGGGGCCGGTTTGGTGCCCGCGTGACCAGGTCCTCTACTGGGTCGATATCCTGTCCCAGACCGTGAATCGGTTCGATCCGGAAACGGGCACAAACCGCGTCTGGCGGACGCCCGATCTGGTGGGCTCGATGGCGCTGCGCGAGGCCGGCGGCGCGATCCTGGCGCTGCGGCACGGGTTCGCCTTCCTCAATTTCGACACCGGCAACGTCAAGCCGGCCGCGGCACCCGAGGGACTGGGCGAGGACATACGGTTCAACGACGGCAAATGCGACCGCCGCGGTCGGTTCTTCGCCGGCACCATGCACAATCCGGAAACCGCGGCGCTGGGAAAGCTCTACCGCCTGGATGCCGACGGCGCGCTGCAGGTGGTGGCGGAGGGGATCACCACCCCCAACGGGCTTGGCTGGAGCACCGACGACACGATCCTCTGTTATACCGACACCGCGAGCCATGCGATCCACGCCTACGACTACGATATCGAAACCGGCACGCCGTCCAACCGGCGCCTGTTCGCCGAGGTTCCACACGATGCCGGCCGGCCGGACGGCCTGACCGTGGACTCCCAGGGGTACGTTTGGAGCACCCACTGGGAAGGGTGGCGCATCACCCGCTATGCGCCCGACGGCAGCGTCGATACCGTCGTCGAGATGCCCGTGGCGCGGCCGACGAGCTGCGGGTTCGGCGGGCGCGACCTGTCGACCCTTTATGTCACTTCTGCGGCGATGGACGGGATCTTTCCGGCCGACGAGCGCGAGCCCAAAGCCGGCAGCATTTTCGCCGTGCCCTGCGAGGTGGCCGGACTGCCCGAACCGCGTTTCGCCGGCTAAGGAGGCGCGCATGAGCGACTTTCGCGTGGTGATCGTCGATGGCGGCTATGACAGTTATGATCGCGAGCGGGCCGAGCTGGAACCGCTGGGCGCCACGGTGGCGCTGGAAGACTGCCGCGGCGACATGGCCGCGCTTAGAGCGTCGGTGGCTGATGCCGACGCCGTCCTGATCCGCACCACGCCGGTCGACGCAGAAACCATTGCTGCGATGCCTCGCTGCCGGGCGATGGTGCGCTACGGCGTCGGGGTCGACAGCATCGACCTGGTGGCCGCCCGCGATGCCGGCATCAAGGTTGCAAACGTTCCCGACTACGGCATCGAGGAGGTCAGCGACCAGGCGGTCGCCCTGCTGCTGGCTGTCAACCGCCAGATCCCGCGGCGCGACCGGACCCTGCGCGGCGGTGGCTGGGACTTTGCCACCCCGGAACCGGTCTACCGCCTGCACGGCGCCACCGTCGGCATCGTTGGGTGCGGCCGCATCGCGCGGGCCTTCCGGCGCAAGATGGCCGGTTTCGAGCCGGGACGGGTGCTGGTCCACGACCCGGTGCTGTCGGACCGGCCGGACGATGTGGAACCGGCCGATTTCGAAACCCTGTGCACGGCGTCGGACTACATCTCGCTGCACTGCCCACTGACCCCGGCGACCCACCATCTGGTGGATGCCCGGGTTATGGCGACAATGAAGCCGGGCGTGGTGCTGATCAACACCGCCCGCGGCGACCTGATCGACGAGGCGGCGCTGGCTGACACGCTGGACGCCGGCCAGGTGCGCGGCGCCGGCATCGACGTGTTCGAGACCGAACCGCCGCCGCACGACCATCCGCTGTTCGGCAAGGAAAACGTGGTCCTCAGCGACCACCGCGGCTGGTTCTCAGAACAGGCGATCGCCGACCTGGAGCGGAAGGCGGCCCAGGAGGTGCGCCGGGTCCTGGAGGGCGGCGACCCGGTCAACTGGGTGAATCCTTGATGCAAGGATCGTAATCCCCTCATCAGTTTTTTCCCTTCTCCCCGCCGTGGAGAGGGGCGTTTCCCACGGGGCCGTGCGGCTTCTCAGCACTTGTATTCCGCGCCGCGGTCCGTAGGATCAGCCGTCCGACAAGAACGAGACAAAAGCGGAAGGGGAGGCCCGTGGGCGACCGGCTTGCCGGCAAGACGGCATTCATCACCGCGGCTGCGCAGGGTATCGGCCGCGCCACGGCGCTGGCGTTCTGCGACGAGGGCGCCCGGGTCACGGCGACCGATATCAACGAGGAGGCGCTGGCGGCGCTGGCGGCGGAGCGGGATGGCATCGAAACGCGTTTGCTGGACGTGACCGATGCGGGCGCGGTCGGCGCGCTGGCCGCCGAGACCGGCGCGGTGGATATCCTGTTCAACTGCGCGGGCTACGTGCATCAAGGGACGATTCTGGAGTGCGAAGAAAGGGACTGGGACCTGTCCTTCGCGATCAACGTCACCTCGATGTTCCACATCATCCGGGCCTTTGTCCCGGCGATGGTGGAAGCGGGCGGCGGCAGCATCATCAACATGGCGTCGGTTGCCTCCAGCGTGAAGGGCCTGCCCAACCGCTTCGCCTACGGGACGTCGAAGGCCGCGGTGATCGGCCTGACCAAGTCCGTCGCCATCGACTTCATCGGCGACGGCGTCCGCTGCAACGCGATCTGCCCGGGCACCATCCAGTCGCCGTCTCTGGACGACCGGATCGCCGCCCTGGGTGGCGACCGGGACGAGGTCCGCAAGGCCTTCATCGCCCGCCAGCCGATCGGCCGCCTGGGCCAGCCGGAAGAGATCGCTCTGCTGGCGGTCTATCTGGGGTCCGACGAGTCGGCCTACACAACGGGGACGGTACAGATCGCCGATGGCGGCCTGACCATCTGAAAACACAATCGACAAGGGGATTAGTCGTGAAGCTTTTGCGTTATGACCCGCCGGGCCAGGAGAAACCGGGCCTGCTGGACGGGTCCGGCACCGTGCGCGATCTGTCGGGACACGTCGACGACATCGCAGGCGAGGTTCTGACGTCCGAAGGGCTTGCCAAGCTGCAGGCGATCGATCCTGCCTCGCTCCCCGCTGTCCAGGACAACCCGCGGCTGGGGGCCTGCGTCGGCCGGGTCGGCAAGTTCATCGCCATCGGCCTGAATTATGCCGACCACGCGGCAGAGGCCGGGCTGGAGGTCCCGCCCGAACCGGTGGTCTTCTTCAAGGCCACGAGCTGCATCGTCGGTCCCAATGACGACGTCATCATCCCGCGCCATTCCCAGAAATGCGACTGGGAGGTCGAGCTGGGTGTGGTGATCGGCAAGGGCGGCAAATACATCGAAGAAGGTGACGCCCTGGACCACGTGGCCGGTTATTGCGTGGTCAACGATGTGTCGGAGCGCGAGTTCCAGATCGAGCGGTCCGGCCAGTGGGTCAAGGGCAAGAGCGCCGACACTTTCGGCCCGGTCGGCCCATGGCTGGTGACCCGCGAGGAGATCGAGGATTCCGGCAATCTGGCGATGTGGCTGGAGGTTGACGGGCACCGCTATCAGAACGGCTCGACCGCGACGATGATCTACAAGGTGCCGTTCCTGGTCAGCTATCTCAGCGGATTCATGAGCCTGCAGCCGGGCGATATCATCACGACCGGCACGCCGCCAGGCGTGGGCATGGGCCAGAAGCCGGAACCGATCTATCTGAAGCCGGGCCAGACCATGCGGTTGGCCATCGAAGGGCTGGGCGAACAGCAACAGCGGACAGTAGCGTCCGACTAGATCGCTGCCCGGATCCTGCGACCACGTTGCGCGGTTCTCCTCCTAGGGGGGGGGCTGTGCTAGCTTTTCGTCAGGGAAAACAGAGTGTGCCGAATCAAAGAGGCGAACAGGAGATATCAAGGATGAAAAGGACTGCATTGGCGATGATCGCCGTGATTGCACTTGGCATTGGGGGCGCGGCAGACGCGCAGAACCTCAAGAAGGGCAAGCGTGTGTTCAACAAGTGCAAGGCATGCCACACCCTGGAATCGGGCGGCAAAAACAAGGTCGGCCCGAACCTGCACGGCATCTTCGGCCGCACAGCAGGATCGGTCGAAGGGTTCAAGTACTCCAAGGCGATGAAGGCGTCCGGGATTGTCTGGGACGACGAGACCATGGACGGCTACCTGACGGCGCCGAGGAAATACCTGAAGGGCGGGAAGATGGCTTTCGCCGGCCTCAAGAAGGAAGCGGACCGGGCAAACCTGCTCGCCTATCTGAAAGAGGAAACCCAGTAGGGTCTGACGGGGCGGGGCCGCGTTACAGCTCCTTCCCATCGAAGGGGTGGCGGCCCTCCCGATCCTCGAACTCGACCACCCAGACGTCCGGATCACGGTCGACGGCGCGCGCGATATAGGCGTTCGCCTCCGTCTCGCTGACCGGGTCGTCCCCATGGGCCGCCATCCAGCCCAGCTTGCCGTCCAGGTCGCGCACCTGCGACAGGACCCGGCAGCCCAGGTCGGGCTGGCTGACCTTGACCAGCACAGTCCCGCCCAGCCGCGCGCCCTTGCGCACCACGTAGGCGGCAATCCCTGCGTCGTTGGCCCGGCGAACATGCGCCATCACCCAGACGTCGGTTGGCAGGCGGTCGTCTTCCATGGCCAAGCATTAGGGGTTTTGCCGCCGGTTCGCAATCCGGGTGGCCGGGCAGGGGCTTTAACTTTTATTATTGATGCAAGTTAGACTTGCGGCCGAAAACTAAGTAGTATGATCGATAGTTCTTTTCAGGCCGGGAGAAAAGCCCGTGAAACTGACCGCCTATACCAATTTCGCCCTTCGCACGCTGATGTATTGCGCGTTGCGTGGCGACCGGCTCAGTCGGGTCCAGGACGTCGCCGATGCCTATGGCATCTCCAAGTCGCATCTGGTCAAGGCGGCCTACCAGTTGGGCCAACTCGGCTATCTGGAGAATGTGCGTGGCCGCAACGGCGGCATCCGCCTGGCCATGAAGCCTGAGGATATCGTCGTCGGCGAGGTTGTGCGCCACACCGAAGGCGGCATGGCGCTGGTCGAGTGTTTCAACCCGCTGACCAACACCTGCCCCCTGATGGAAGTCTGCCGCCTCAACCGGGCGTTCATCCGGGCCTGCGACGCGTTCCTGGCGGTGCTGGACGACATGACGCTTGCCGACATCACCGCCAACCAGCGGCCGCTGCGCGGCCGGCTCAAGATGCCCGAGCCGCCCCCAGGGGCGGCCGCTGCCTGAGGCGGCCTGACGGTTCGATCCGGCCTGCTACGTCAGGTTCATCAAATAACCGCCGGCGTTTGCGGTCGACGTACGGTTCGTCACGCTTCCCGCCGCCGTTCCGCCGATCGTCTGCGCCATGTCCTCCAGGACCTGCGGGATGAAGATGTATGACGAATGGAGCGATGTGCCCGGGGGCACCGTGCCGGCCTGCTCCAGCGCGTCGACATTCTGGTAATTGATCACCAAGGAACAGTCCACGCTGACGCTGTTCGCCTGCTGGCTTCCGGTGTTGTACGACGGACCCGTCTGGCCCAACCGGCCGCCATAGACGGGATTATGCTCCTGCAACGTCCCGTAGCCCGAATCCGACGAGGCCAGGGTGATGTCGTTGTTGGTGTAATAGACCGTGACCTGCGTCGCGCTGGTCGCTATGCCGGCGCCCTGGCCCGCCAGGCCCGACGAAGGGGTCTGCAGGACCGCGTTGTTGACGTCCGCGGCGAGCAGCAATACCTGATCGACCGACTTGGCGGTCGCCCCGTAGGTGCCCAGCAGCAGCATGTAGTTGCCTTCCGAATGGCAGACGATGCTGACCTTTAGTCCGTTCACGGCGCTCACCATGCTTTGGATGAAACTCAGGAGCGATCCAAAGCTCTTTGCGCTGCCATTGATGTTGCCGCGAATATTGCCGCTGGTGTCTGTAGGCGGGAAGGCGTAGCCGTTGGAATAGTACAGACCGCTCTCGAGGATGTCATAGCTGGGCCAGCTGAAGCCGATCACGGTGCCGGTAAAACCGGCGCTCTGCTGAAGGTTCGCGCCAAGCTCGGCGGTTTCCTTGACCGCGCTTGCCCACAGGTTTCCCAGCCCGTGCACGTAGACCACCAGCATCGGCTGCGCCTGTGCGCTCAGTTCTTCGATCAACGGCTTGGAGAAATCGGCAGGCGCCGTCGCCACCGGATCGGTTGTCAACGACTGGTAGTCGCTGGCGTTCTGGTCGAAGGGCGTCGGCGACTGATACCACCAAAGGTCGGCTGTCTGATTGCCGCTCAGCGGCACGATATCGGCGTAGGATGTCGCCGTCGGGTTATTTCGGTTGGTGATCATATAGCTGTAGTCGGACATTGTTCTCTCGCTTTCTGATCGGGGTGATCAAGCAGTGGCGTCGCCACTTTGCGCGCGACGTAACAGCGCCCGGCCCGCGCAATCCGGGTCCACCGCGCTTACGAACTGTCCACACTTATAAGAATGATCTGATGCAACTATGATCCCTTTTCCGACTGGTTGCAATTGGGATCTGTTGTCCAAGCCGGGCGTGTATACTGAGGGGCGCGGTACTCCGAGGGAGAACGGCAGAACAGAGGCGGGTGGCCCGCCTTACGCGCCGCCCGCCTCGGCGCTCCGCGGCTCCGTTTTCGCCCCGCTGGCCTGCTTGACCGGCATCGGTCGGCCCAGCGCCTGCGCCGCTGCCGCAGGATCCAGGCGGGCAAAAGCCTCGTACTGGCTGAGGAGAACCTCGCCGGTCAGCTCGTCCAGGAACTTAACCCGCTGCAGCCGGTCCATTACCGGTCCCTTGACCTCGGACAGGTGGAAGGTGACGCCCGAATCCTTCAGCCGGTGGTTGATCGCCTCCAGGCTCTCCAGGGCGCTGGCGTCGATCTCGTTGACCGCCGGGCACATCAGCACCGCGTGTTTGATCTTCGGACTGGCCGCGACCAGGTCGTAGAGGCGGTCCTCCAGATAGCGGGCATTGGCGAAGTAGAGGCTTTCGTCCACGCGCAGGGTCACGACCGTGTCGCTGGTGACCACCTTGTGCCGGTCGACGTTGCGGAAATGCTCGGTCTCCGGAACCTGCCCGACGACAGCGCAGTGGGGCCGGCTGGTGCGGTAGAGATAGAGGACGATCGACAGCACCACGCCTGCAGACACACCCACCTCAACGCCCAGCGCCAGCGTCACCAGGATCGTCGCCGCCATCGCCGCAAAGTCGCTCTTCGAATAGGACCAGGTATGCTTCAGCGCGTGCAGGTTCACCAGGCTCAGTACCGCGATGATGATGGTCGCGGCCAGGGTCGCCTTGGGAAGGCTGTAGAGCAGCGGCGTCAAGAACAGCGTCGCCAGGCCGATGCCGACCGCGGTGAAGGCGCCGGCGGCCGGCGTTTCGGCGCCGGCATCGAAGTTCACCACCGACCGGGCGAAGCCGCCGGTCACTGGATAGCCGCCGGAAAAGGCCGACGCTAGGTTCGACGTGCCCAGGCCGATCAGCTCCTGATCGGGGTCGATGCGCTGGCGTTTCTTGGCGGCCAGGGTCTGCGCGACGGACACCGATTCCACGAAGCCGATGATGCTGATCAGCGCGGCCGAGCCCACCAGGGTCACCCACAGCGCCGGGTCGAAGGAGGGCAGGGTCAGCGGCGGCAGACCCTGTGGCACCGTGCCGACAATGGCGACGCCGCGGGCCTGCAGGTCGAACGCCACGACGGCCAGGATCGACAGCGCCACGGCGGCAACCGGGCCGGCCTTCGCCGTGACGTCGGCCAGGCGCGGCGGCACGCCAATGGCGGTCAGTGCCGGTTTCAGGCCCCGGCGCACCCAGAACAGGAAGGCCAGCGCCGCGACGCCGACCGCCAGGGTATATGGGTTCGTCTGCGGCAGGTTCCGGCCCAGCGACAGCAGCAACTCTGCCAGGTTATGGCCGTCCGCCTCGATGCCCAGGATGTGGCGGAGCTGGCTGGCGGCGATGATCAGGCCCGATGCGGTGATGAAACCCGAGATCACCGGATGGCTGAGAAAATTAGCCAGGAATCCCAGCCGGAACAGCCCCATGGCGACCAGGAACAGTCCGGACAGAAAGGCCAGCGTGATCGCCGCCGCCCAGTAGTCGGGCGAGCCCGGATCGGCAATCCGCCCGATCGCCGCCGCCGTCATCAATGAAACGACCGCCACCGGGCCCACCGCCAGGGCCCGGCTGGTGCCGAAAACCGCATAGGCAACCAGCGGCGCGATGCTGGCATAAAGCCCCACCTCGGGCGGCAGGCCGGCCAGCATGGCGTAGGCCAGCGATTGGGGGATCAGCATGATCGTGACGATCACCGCCGCGATCAGGTCGTTCGACAGCGCGCCGCCGCCGTAGCCCCGCGCCCATTGCAGGATCGGAAAGTAACGCTGCAGGCGATTGTTCATTAAGTGCCTTTCGAATTTCGGGCGGGCAGCAGAACGGCGCCCCGTCCCGCTCGGGAGACGGGACGCCGTCCGGCCCTCCTGCATTCAGGTCTGTCGGACCACGGTCTCGTCGCCGGTTTCACATGCGGGCTGGGCCTCGAAGGGGGTCGGGTTGTGCGGCAGGATCTCCGGGGCCGCCAGCCATTCGCGGCGTTTCAGCAGCATGTTCCAATAGATCGGCGGAAGCATCTTCTCCTTCAGGAACCAGGCCCGCGACGACGGCTTGGTGCCGTCGACCAGCCAGGTCGGGAAGGTCGGCAGCAGCTTGCCGCCATACCCGAACTCCGCCATCACGATCTTGCCGCGCTCGACGGTCAGCGGGCACGAGCCGTAGCCGTCATAGATCGCCCGCGGCGCCTTGTCGTCGAGGACTGCCAGGGCGTTTTCCGCAACCACCGGCGCCTGCTTGCGTATGGCCGCGGCGGTCTTGGCGTTGGGGGCCGAACAGGCGTCGCCCAGGGCGAAGATGTTGCCGAACCGGGCATGCTGCAGCGTTTCGTCATTGACCTCGATCCATCCGGTCTCGGCCGCCAGCGGGCTCACGCGGATGAAGTCGGGCGCCTTTTGCGGCGGGCAGACATGCATCATGTCGAACCGGCGTTCCTGGCGTGCGGTGCTGCCGTCCTCCTGCTTGACGTCGAACCAGGCCGTCTTGGCCGGACCGTCGACGGCGACCAGGTTCTGGTTGAGGTCCAGGTCGACTCCGTAGCGCTCGATATAGGACATCAGCGCCGGCACGTAGTCCTGCACGCCGAACAGCACGCCGCCGGCGTTCTTGAAGGTGACGTCGATGTCCTTCAGGCGTCCTGTCCGACGCCAGCAATCGCAGGCCAGGTACATCGCCTTTTGCGGCGCACCGGCGCATTTGATCGGCATCGGCGGCTGGGTGAACAGCGCGGTCCCGGCCTTGAGGCCCTGGATCAGTTCCCACGTGTAGGGCGCCATGTCGAACAGGTAGTTGGAGGTCACCCCGTTCTTGCCCAGGGTGGCCTTCAGGCCTTCGACGCCGTTCCAGTCCAGCTTGATGCCAGGCGCGGCGATCAGGACCCGGTAGCCGATCCGTTCGCCGTCCTCCAGAACCACGTCGTTGCGGTCCGGCTCGAATTTGGCCACCGCGGACCGGATCCAGTGCACCCTCTTGGACATGACGTCGGCCATGCGGCGTTCGGTCTGGGCGCGCTCGAAGACGCCGCCCCCGACCAGGGTCCAGCCGGGCTGGTAGTAGTGATACTCGCGCGGCTCGATGATTGCGATGTCCAGTCCGGGCCGGCGTCGCAACAGGCCGGCCGCGGCCGCGATCCCGCCGGCGCCGGCGCCGACGATGACCACGTCGTGTTGGGCGGCGCGTGATACCGGCAGCGCGTCGCGGTCGCCGGCTGTTGCGGCCTCGGCCAGCGCACCGGTGCGCGCGCACTTCCAGGCGCGGCAACAGGCCGGCCAGGTCGTAACCGGCCGCGGTGGTTGCGGCCAGGATGGCGTCCGGTTCCAGGTGCCAGGCCTCCGACAGCGCCCACAGCGTCGCCGACCGGGTGCCGGTCCGGCAGAAGGCCAGCACCGGGCCCTTGAGTTCGCCCATCGCCTCGGCAAAGGCGTCCACGTCCTCGTCCGTCACCTTGCCGGAGACGACTGGGATATGTCGGTAGGTCAGCCCGTTTTGGCGCGCCGCCTGTTCCAGGGCCGCGGCCTCGGGCTGGTCGTCGGCTTCGCCGTCAGGCCGGTTGTTGATGATCGATTTGAAGCCGTGCGCGGCCGCGATGCCGATCTCGCCGATGCCGAGTTGCGACGACACCGACAGGAAAGGGGTGATCGCTTTGAATTCCATGGTTTTTTGCCTCCGTGACCGGACCGCTCAGACGGCGTCGACCGGGATCTTCAGATAACGCTGGCCGTTCGCTTCGGGCGGCGGCATCTCGCCGGCACGCATGTTGACCTGCACCGACGGCAGGATCAGGCGCGGCATGTCCAGCGTGGCGTCGCGTTCGGTGCGCATGGTGACGAACTCGTCCTCGCTGACGCCGTCATGGACGTGGATGTTCTTGGCCTTTTCCTCGCCGACCGTGGTTTCCCACCGGTACTCGTCGCGGCTGGGCGACTTGTAGTCGTGGCACATGAACAGCCGGGTCTCGTCGGGCAGGGCGAAGATCCGCTGGATCGATTTGAACAGCTGATGCGCATCGCCGCCGGGAAAATCGCAGCGCGCGGTGCCGAAATCGGGCATGAAAAGCGTGTCGCCAACGAAAGCGGCGTCGCTTATCACATAGGTCATGCAAGCCGGCGTATGCCCCGGCGTGTGCAGAACCACGCCTTCCAGACCGCCGATCTAGAAGGTGTCGCCGTCCTCGAACAACCGGTCGAACTGGCTGCCGCCGCGCTGGAACTCGGTCCCGGCGTTGAACAGCTTGCCGAAGACGTCCTGGACCACCGTGATCCGGTTGCCGATGCCGATTTGGCCGCCCAGCTCGTCCTTCAGGTAGGGGGCCGCGGACAGGTGGTCGGCATGAACGTGGGTCTCCAGGATCCAGTCCACCGTGAGATCGTTGTCGCGGATATACACACAATCACGGCATCGGCCGAGGTCTTGGCCGTGCGGCCGGAATTGGGGTCGTAGTCCAGGACCGAATCCACCACCGCGCATTTCTTGGTAGCCGGGTCCGTCACCACGTAGCTCACGGTATAGGTGGCTTCGTCGAAAAACGCCTTCACTTCGGGCTGCTGCATCTTCGCTTCCTCCGTCTGGTCGGTCGGATATGGGCTGAAACCTATATAGAGTGTATAACTTTTATCAGGGGGCATTGCATAAGCATTATCCTAGATCAAACTTTAGAATGCGACGGCGTGGCAGGCGGCGTTCGATCCCGGGCACCGCTTCTGCTAAAAGCCGGGGCATGGACTGGCGCGACAATGGCATCGTTCTGGGAACCCGGCGGCACGGCGAAAATTCGGCGGTTGCGGTGCTGCTGACCCGGGGCTACGGCAAGCATGCCGGCCTAGTGCGGGGCGCAACGTCCAAACGGATGCGGGCCCTGTTGCAGCCGGGGACGGAGGTGGACGCCAAATGGCGGGCGCGGCTGGAGGAGCATCTCGGCAGCTACACGCTGGAGCCGGTGCATGGCCATGCCGCGCCGCTGTTGACGAAGCCGGGACCGCTGGCCGCGCTCAGCGCCGCCTGCACCCTAGTCGATCTCGGTCTTGGCGAGCGGGAACCTCATCCCGACCTCTACGACGACATGCTGGCGCTGTTCCGGGCGCTCGCAACGCCCGACTGGGCCGCCCATTACGTCGCCTGGGAGATCGCGCTGCTTGCGGAGTTCGGGTTTGGCCTGGATCTCAGCCGCTGCGCGGCGACGGGGCGGAACGATCAGCTTGCTTATGTCTCGCCGCGCACCGGCCGGGCGGTGTCGCTGTCGGCGGGCGAGCCATACAAGGACAAGCTGCTGCCGCTGCCGGCCTTCCTGACCCGCGCCGGCGCGGCGTCGGCGGCGGACATCGCCCAGGGCCTGAAACTGACCGGCCACTTCCTGACCAGGAACGTCTGCGCCCCCCACAACCGCAGCCTGCCCGATGTGCGGCTCAGGCTGGCGGAACTGGTGGGGCGTGAAGCATAGCGGGGAGGGGCGTGCCGGTTGCTGCCAACCGACCCGTCGTCGCCTCGAAACACCGTGCGCAATACCGCAAGGCTTTGCAGCAAGCGTCAGTTCAAATACTATATGTGGTAGGAGGTAGTTGTATGGCATCAAGTCCCGAGGCGGCCGAGGTGCGGGAAACCGGCCTGGCGGACGCCCTGAGTGAACGGTACCTTTCCTACGCACTCTCGACCATCATGGCGCGCTCGCTGCCGGACGTGCGCGACGGGCTGAAGCCCGTGCACCGGCGCCTGCTCTATGCGATGCGCGAACTGAAGCTCGATCCCGAGGCCGGGTTCAAGAAATGCGCCCGCATCGTCGGCGACGTCATGGGCAAGTATCACCCGCACGGCGACCAGGCGATCTACGACGCGATGGTGCGGCTGGCCCAGCAGTTCGCGGTGCGCTACCCGCTGGTCGACGGGCAGGGCAATTTCGGCAATATCGACGGCGATAACGCCGCGGCGATGCGCTACACCGAGGCCCGCCTCACCGACGTGGCCCAGGCCCTGCTGGAAGGCATCGACGAGGACGCGGTCGATTTCCGCGGCACCTATGACGGCGAATGCGACGAGCCGGTGGTGCTGCCGGCCAATTTCCCCAACCTCTTGGCAAACGGCGCCTCGGGCATCGCGGTCGGCATGGCGACCAACATCCCGCCGCACAATGTGGACGAGATCTGCCAGGCGCTGCAGCACCTGATCAAGTTCCCCAATGCCGGCTTCGACAAGCTGGTCGGTTTTATCCCCGGCCCGGATTTCCCCACCGGCGGCGTTTTGTGCGAGGACCGCGACACCGTGCTCGAGGCCTACAAGACCGGCCGCGGCACGTTCCGTATCAGGGCTCGCTGGGAGGTGGAAAAGCTGAAGGGCGGCACCTGGCAGATCGTGGTGACGGAAATCCCCTACGGCGTCCAGAAATCGCGCCTCGTCGAACGCATGGCCGAGTTGGTGCACGACCGCAAGATCGCGCTGTTGGCCGACGTGCGCGACGAATCGGCCGAGGACGTGCGCGTCGTGCTGGAGCCGCGCAGCCGCAACGTCGATGCGGCCATGCTGATGGAATCGCTGTTCCGGCAGACCGAGCTGGAAAGCCGGTTCTCGTTGAACATGAACGTGCTGGACGGCGGCCTGGTGCCCGGCGTGATGAACCTGCGCGACGTCCTGAACGCGTTCCTCGACCACTGGCACGAGGTGCTGGTGCGGCGCACCTCGCACCGGCTGGAGAAGATCGAACGCCGCCTGGAGATCCTGGCCGGTTATCTGATCTGCTACCTCAATATCGACGAGGTGATCCGCATCATCCGCGAGGAGGACGAGCCCAAGAAGGTGATGATGCGGCGGTTCAAGCTGACCGACCTTCAGGCCGAGTCGATCCTCAACATGCGGTTGCGCGCCCTGCGCAAGCTGGAAGAGATCGAGATCAAGCAGGAGCACGCCGACCTCAGCGCCGAGCGCAAGGAGCTGAAGGCGCTGTTGAAGGACGAGCCCAAGCGCTGGAAGAAGATCTCCGGCGAGATCGCCGACATGAGGGCGCGGTTCGGCGCCAAGACCGAGGTCGGCCGCCGGCGCACCGAGATCGCTGCGGCGCCGTTGGCCGTGGCGGTGCCGGTCGAGGCGATGATCGAACGCGAGCCGGTGACCGTGGTCTGTTCGCGCAAGGGCTGGGTGCGCGCCATGCGTGGCCACGTCAAAAAGCCCGGCGAGATCAAATTCAAGGAGGGCGACGGCGCCAAATTCCTGTTGCATGCCCACACCACCGACAAGCTGCTGGTTTTCGCCACCAACGGCCGTTTCTACACGGTCGGCGTCGACAAGCTCCCGGGCGGCCGCGGTCACGGCGAGCCGCTGCGCCTGATGATCGACCTGGGCAACGAGCACGACTTCGTCCAGCTCCTGGTCCACGACCCGGACCGCAGGCTGCTGGTCGCCTCTTCCGACGGGCGCGGCTTCGTGGTGCCCGAAAAGGATGTCGCCGCCCAGACCCGCAACGGCAAGCAGGTCCTGAACGTCTCCGGGACCGCCGAAGCCGTCGCCTGCGCAGCCGTGGAGGGCGACTATGTCGCGGTGGTCGGCGAGAACCGCAAGCTGCTGGTGTTCCCCATGGAGGAACTGCCGGAGATGACTCGGGGCCGCGGGGTCAAGCTGCAGAGCTACAAGGACGGCGGCCTCAGCGACGCCAAGACCTTCACCCGCGCCGACGGTCTGACCTGGAAGTCGGGCGACCGCACCCGGACCCATACCAGCCTGATGGCCTGGGAGGGCAAGCGCGCCCAGGCGGGCCGGTTGCCGCCGCCGGGCTTCCCGAAGTCAAACAAGTTTGCCTGAGACCGGCGGTCGGCTATAACGGCGCAGCGTTCTGGGGCCGGAGCCCCCGGGATTTGGTGTCGTTACCCCGCCGTCCGTCCCGCCGCCGGGGAGGGTGCGCGCGACGGCTGGGGATCAAGTGCGGGAGTCTCTCTGTCTCATGTCACAGCATGTCCTTTCCGCGCCCACGCTGATCGATACGGTCTGGCGCGGGTCGAATGGCGCGCGGTATCTGCGCTACATCGTCTTGGCCGTGGTTGGCACGGGCCTGATCGTGCTTTCGGCGCGGATCCAGGTGCCGTTCTGGCCGGTCCCGATGACCATGCAGACCTTTGCGATCCTGGTGATCGGCATGGCCTATGGCGCCCGCCTTGGGGGCGCCACGGTGTTGCTTTATCTCGCGGAAGGGGCGCTTGGGCTGCCGGTATTCGCCGGAGGCGGCGGCATCGCCTACTTCACCGGTCCGACGACCGGTTACCTGGTGGGGTTCCTGGCCGCCGCCGTGATCGTCGGCGCCCTGGCTGAGCGCGGCTGGGACCGCAGCGTCTCCAAGACGCTGCTGGCCAATACCCTGGGGACGCTGGTGATTTTCATTCCCGGCGTGTTGTGGCTGGCAGCCTTTCTGATGCGTGCCAACGGTCTGGACGCGCCGACCGGCCTGATGTCGGCCTGGACGGCGGGCGCCTTGCCGTTTCTGGCCGGCGCCGCTGCGAAGATCGCCCTTGCCGCGGCCGTGATGCCGCTTGCCTGGCGACTGGTCGGCCGCCGCGCCGCACGCGGCTGATCGGGGCGGCGACCGGCAAGTGGCTGCACCGGCGTCCCTAAAAGCAGGATCGGTTTAGGTTTAAGCGCCGAAGCGGTTGCAGCCATGCCCCCTTCGGCAGGCTCAGGGCAGGCGTTCGTGACGGCGGATTCGCCGCCTCCTTGAGGCGTGAGAAAATAGCGTGCGGCGGCCCAGCCTTCCCCTCATGGTGAGCAGCCATTAGGTAGCGTGGCTTGCTTTGGTCCACGGTGTTCCTCTTGCGACGACGGCGTTTGCGAAG